>Ga0210033_1000029_pt1 | contig 101136 bp, 86 predicted proteins | sample CryGeymeta201501_FD_185465 | JGI IMG/M metagenome (GOLD analysis project Ga0210033, IMG submission 185465) | Groundwater microbial communities from Crystal Geyser aquifers in Utah, USA - Crystal Geyser metaG 2015-01 (SPAdes) (version 2) | ecosystem: Environmental > Aquatic > Deep subsurface >... | reverse complement strand
TAGTGCAGTGCTCCGGGTACGGGGGAATTGAAAAAAGGCAGGGAATCTTTGAAAAAGCGCATTGAAAAGACGTGAAAAAAGCGCGCGGAAGTTACCACGAAACCCCCCTAAAATAAAGGCGGTGCGCCACCCTGGGGCGCGGTGAGGAGGGTGCAATGGCGGTTGAAAATAACCAAATCGGTGGCCAAAACGAGGGGCCAACGGAAAGCGACGATGTCCGGCGCCGGGCACTGTTGCGCCTGGGGGTGGCGGGCGTGGTGACCGCCGCCGCGTTGGCTGGCCTGTGGTGGCTGGATCAGGGTGGCGGCACCGCGAAGCCGGTTCCGCCGGCGCTGCCCGTGCCCATCGTCGCGGCCCCCCCGCGGGAAAGCGCGCCACCACAACCCGCGCCGGCCACTGAACCTCCCGCCACAGCGGAGCCAGCCAACCCGCCAACCGCCGCCGCGGCACCAGCCACTTCCAGGCCCGCCGAGCCACCGCCCCCGCCCAAGGTCAGCAATGCGCCGAAGACGCCGAGCGTTCCGGCCGCCGCGCCACGCACAACACCGACGCCGCCGCCCGCCACACAACCTGCCCCACAAGCGCCCGCCACGGGCGAGCGTTTCGTGGTGCAACTGGGCGTATTCAGCAATCCGGAGCGCGCCCGTGAGCTGGTCAACAAGCTGAGGAAACAGGGCATCCGCGCCCATATGGAGACACGCGTGCAACTGGGACCATTCGCCAGCCGAGAGGAAGCGGGAAAAGCCCAGGCGGAAATGCGCAAGCTAGGCGTTCAGGCGCTGGTTACGCCGGCTGCCGCCATGAAATGAGCCAGCCTGTCTCATCGGGGCCGGCCTGAAACGCCGCATCGACGCCGATTTCCGCCGCCCAGGCAAGGCGGCCATCCACGTAGACCAGAGGCAAACGCTGGCGCAACCAGGGCGCTACGCCGGCTTCGCGCAGGAGATTTTTCAGAGTACGCGCCGGCCCTGGCGCCACGGGCCGCAGTTGCTCGCCGCCGACGCGCAGCCTCACTGTCGCCCTGTCCGGCAAACGCACGCCCTGCCCGGCCGCTGCCGTGAAACACAAGCTACCGGCCGCCCCCAAGTCCAGCTCGGCTTCGCCCCACCAGTGCCATGTCCGCGCGTCCGCAGCCGGCGGGTTAATGTGAAACAAACTTGCGCCTCGCCGGCGCCTCGCCGGCGAGGCGCCGGCGCTACCGCCGCCAAGTCGATCCTGGGGCCGCCTGGGCGTCGACTTGAGGCGCACCAGCACGACATGCCCCTGGAAACGCCGCAGCGTGGCCGCGCCAAAATCGACCACGGGTTGCGCATCCGCGCGGGCTTCCAGCATCTGGCTCAGGGCTTCGCGCAGGCGTTCGCGCTGGATGGGAATGCCGTGCAATTCCAGGTAGTGGCGCAGCAGATTGCGCGCGCGCGCCGCGTCGAGTTCCGCCAGACGCGCCACCGACAACCCTTCCGGTGAGATCGCGGCGGCGCCATCTTGGCGCGCCAGGGCGTCGAGCAGACCGGCGCTTTCAGCGAATTGCGCAGCCGCTTGTGCCAGGGCGATGGCGGCGCCGGGGAACAGCTCTTCCAGCAGCGGCATCAGGTGGTGGCGGACGGCGTTGCGGCGCAAGTCGGTATCGACATTGCTGGCGTCGTCCACCCAGGACAGCCCGTGCGCGTGGGCATACGCCTCAATCTCATGGCGCGGCACGGCAAGCAGCGGGCGCAACAGTTTGATCGGGCCGAGCGCACGTTCTTCCGGCATCGACGCCAGGCCTTTCATGCCGGCGCCGCGCAGCAGTTGCAGCAACACGGTTTCCGCCTGATCGTCGCGCTGCTGCGCCAGCGCCAGGGCATCGACGGCAAGGCCGCTAAACACCCGATAGCGCGCTTCCCGCGCGGCGGCTTCGAGACCGTGGCCGGCGCGCTTCACCACGACCCGCTCTACCCGCAAAGGTACTTCCAGCCCGGCGCATTGCTGGCGGCAATGGATCACCCAGGCATCGGCCTGTGGGGAGAGGCCGTGATGCACATGCACGGCGGATAAGTGGAAAGCGAACTCGCCGCGCAAATCGGCGAGCAGGTGCAGAAGTACCGTGGAATCCAGCCCGCCCGAGTAGCCGACGCAGAGGTTCTGGCCGGGAGGGTGGCGCTGGAGAAATAGGGCGACCCGCGCTTTCACTGAAACCTCCCGGCGTGCCGGGTCCTGCAAGCAGGCCGGCGCCCTTGTAGCGCCGGCTTCCAGCCAGCATCAAAGGCCCGATCGGAATAATGAAGCCGGCTGGAAGCCGGCGCTGCAGGTGCGCCAGGTTTCATCATCCAGATCGGGAGGATGCCGGCGCCACCGAATTTCAGGCCCGCGCTTCCTTGAACTTGCCGTAGCCCATGAGTCGGGCATAGCGGTCGTTGAGCAGCGCGTTGCGCGGACGCTGTCCGATTTCCCGCAAAACTTCGGAGAGGCTGGCGCGCAGGGATTCCATCATCGCCGCGGGGTCGCGGTGGGCGCCGCCCAGCGGTTCATTGACGATGCGGTCGATCAGGCCCAGGGTTTTCAGACGCGGCGACGTGATGCCGAGGGATTCCGCCGCCAGCGCGGCCTTGTCGGCGCTTTTCCAGAGAATGGAGGCGCAGCCTTCCGGGGAAATCACGGAGTAGGTGGCGTATTGCAGCATGATCAACACGTCGCCGACGCCGATCGCCAGGGCGCCGCCGGAGCCGCCTTCGCCAATCACCGTGCAGATCACCGGCGTCTTGAGTTCGGCCATCACATAAAGATTGCGGGCGATGGCTTCGGACTGGCCGCGTTCCTCGGCGTCGATGCCGGGATAAGCGCCCGGCGTGTCGATGAAGGTGAGCACCGGCAGGCGGAACTTCTCGGCCAGGCGCATCAAGCGCAGCGCCTTGCGGTAGCCCTCGGGGCGAGGCATGCCGAAGTTGCGGTATTGCCGCTCCTTTACGTCGCGGCCTTTCTGATGCCCGATCACCATCACCGGCTCGCCTTCAAAGCGGGCGATACCGCCGACGATGGCGGGATCGTCGGCGTAGGCGCGATCACCGTGCAGTTCCTCGAACTCGGTAAACAGGGCCTGGATGTAGTCCAGGGTATAGGGGCGCTGCGGGTGCCGGGCAACCTGGGAAACCTGCCAGGCATTGAGCTTGCCGTAGATATGTTTGGTCAGCGCCGCACTTTTCTTGCGCAGGCGGCCGATCTCCTCGGAAATATCCAGCGACGAGTCGCCCTGCACTTCCGAGAGCTCTTCAATTTTGGCTTCGAGTTCGGCGACAGGCTGCTCGAAATCGAGAAAAGTGACTTTCATGGCGTGTTGAGCCTGAATAAAAAGGGCGGCCATTCTACTGGAACCGCCCGGTTGATCAGTGAGGGTGCTCGTGCTCACCGTGGACATGGCCGTGTTCCACTTCCACGGGCAAAGCGACGCGAACCTCCCTTACCTGGCATTGCAACCTGAGACTCTGTCCCGCCAGGGGATGATTGCCATCCACCACCACCTGGCCTTCGGCCACGTCGGTCACGGTGTAGAGCAGGGCGTGCTCGCCCTCCTCGCTGGCTCCTTCCAGTTGCATACCGACCTGGACTTCCTCTGGGAACAGATGGGCCGGTTCCACTCGCACCAGTTCGGCGTCGTACTCACCGAAGGCGTCATTCGGCTCCAGTACCACGTCGAGTTCGTCGCCCGCGGCCTTGCCTTCGAGGGATTCTTCCACTTTCGGGAAGATGCCGTCGTAGCCGCCATGCAGGTAGGCCGCGGGCGACTCCAGGGTCGCTTCTTCCAGCAATTCGCCGGAAAGCGTGGTGAGCTGGTAGGTCAGGGTGACCACCGTATCCTTGCCGATTTGCACTTCATAACTCCTTGACGAGATTGAGAATTGCCTCCGCGTGTCCCTTCGGGGTGACGCCATGGAGAGCGTGGCGGATGACCCCCGCCGCGTCGATGATGAAAGTGGAACGATTCACGCCCTCGCGCTGCACGCCATCCACCTCGCGCGTCACCAGCACGTCGTAAGCCTTGCAGGCGATGCCTTCCTTGTCAGCCAGCAAGCGCACCGTGATGCCGTGCTTGTCGCGGAAGGCGCCGTGGCGAATGCAATCGTCACGCGAAATGCCGACAACCGCGCAGCCCAAGCGCGCGAAACGCGACTCCAGATCACTGAACTCGACCGCTTCGGTGGTACACCCAGGCGTATCATCGCGCACGTAAAAAAACAGCACGAGCGGCTTGCCCCGATATTCCCCCAGGCTGGCGATGGTCATGTCCGCATCCGGCAATTCAAAGTCAGGAGCCATTGCACCGACCTTTGCACCTTTCTTCGGCATCGCTTTAGTCTCCTCGAAATAGATCGAAAGTATTGTATGAGCAAAATGTCTCGCCCCAGTCCAACCCCTTTCAACATGTCGGTATTTTCCCTGGAGCACCTGCTGGGGGGATGGTCGCCAGAAGCCTTCCTGGCCGAATACTGGCAGAAAAAGCCGTTGTTGGTGCGCCAGGCGTTGCCGGGCTTCGGTGGCTGGCTGAATCGCGACAGCCTCGCCGTACTAGCCATGCGCGACGACGCGGAGAGCCGCCTGGTGCGCTTCACGCGCGGCCAATGCCTGCTCGATCATGGGCCGTTCGCAGCGGACGACCTCGCCACCCTGCCGAAAAAGAACTGGAGTCTGCTGGTTTCCGGGGTGAATCATTTCTTGCCGGACGGCGATGCATTGCTGCATGCCTTCGACTTCATTCCGCTCGCCCGCCTGGATGACCTGATGGTCAGCTTCGCCCCGTCCGGTGGCGGCGTCGGCCCGCATTTCGATTCCTATGATGTCTTTCTGATCCAGGGCCTTGGGCGCCGCCGCTGGGAAATCAGCGCCCAGGACGATCTGGAAATCATGGATGGCGCGCCACTGCGCATTCTCAAGCGCTTCCATGCCGAACAATCCTGGGAACTGGAGCCCGGCGACATGCTCTACCTGCCGCCGCGCTATGCCCATAACGGCGTGGCACTGACCGATTGCATGACCTGGTCGGTGGGGTTCCGGGTACCCACCGCCGAGGACATGGTTGGCAACTTCCTCAACTACTTGCAGGACAACCTGGCGCCGGTCGGGCTTTACCGTGACCCCGGCCTGAAGCGCCCGCGCCACCCTGGCGAGATTCCGACCACTATGCTGGATCAGGTGGCGGCGATGCTGAAAGTGATCCGTTGGGACAAAAGCACGGTTGAGGACTTCCTCGGCCGCTATCTCTCCGAACCCAAGGCCCACATCTTCTTCGACCCACCACGGCCCCCCCTGAAACCCGCGGCCTTCGCCAAAGTGGTGGCCAAACGGGGGTTGCGCCTCGACCCGCGCAGCCAACTCCTGTTTCGTGGCGACAGGTTCTATATGAATGGCGAGCGGGCGGCTTCCTCGCCGGACACCTTCGCCACCCTGCAAGACCTGGCCGACCACCGCCGCCTGCCGCCCGGCCCAGTCACGGAGCCCCTGCTGCCGCTGCTGCATGAGTGGTATGTCTCGGGTTACCTGCTGCCCAATTCAGATTCACCCCGCTGAACAGACCGCGCGAGGCTGCCCACGTGGCTGCCCATCCCGTTCAAGAAAAAATTGGCTTTTTTCAACCGAGCCTCTAGCCGCAGGGTGATTCTTTGCTAGAATCCGCGCGATCATCCGGAAGGCGTAAGTATTCCGGCTGATTGAAGACTCCGTTGATCAACTTTGTTTTTGTTTTTTAGGGAACCCCAAATGAAATACTCCGTCCTGCTCGCCGCCCTGCTCGCCGTTTCTCTGACCGCCTGTGGCAAGAAAGAAGAAGCTCCCGCTCCCGCTCCCGAGGTGGTTGCTCCCGCCGATGCTCCTGAAGTTGCTGCTCCCGCCGACGCTCCCGCTCCCGCCGACGCCGCCGCGCCCGCCGACGCTGCCGCTCCTGCCGCTCCCGCCAACTAATTCGGCGCGTAAAGCAAGAAAAACCGGCCTTCGGGCCGGTTTTTTTTCGCCCACCACTCATGCCGGTATAGGTGGCACGGGGAAGCGTCAGTGGGGATTGCGATCACATTGACTTGTTCTCGACAGCGCTGACAGTTCACCCATCAACTGCCACCCACAAAAGCCCGAATAAACTGCTTGGGGCCCACCTGTTTTATATAAAAACAACATGGCACGGTAACTGCTTAATGTTCACCAGACCCCCAACTGGAGAGCAGCATGAGCAACACCCTGATCCGCGCCCTGACCCTCGCCGCTTTGTTGAGCGCCGGTAGCGCCCAGGCTTTCGTCATCGATGGCAACCTGAGCGACTGGGGGGTGCAACGCAACGGCAATGCGACAGATTGGACCCCGAACAGCAGCGCCGCCGCCTACAAGGTCGAAGACCAACATGCCAGCTACCTGAATCCCGGCTATGGCGGCCAGGCCTATGATGCCGAAGCGATGTATGTGGCCTGGGACGCGAGCAATCTCTATATCGCCATCGCCACCGGCCACAACCCGTTGACGCCCAACACCCCAAGCAACGATACCTATGGCCCTGGCGACATTGCCATCGATTTTGCCGCGAACGGTAGTTTTGACTACGGCATCGAACTCACAGGCAGCGGCACGACCAGCGCGGGGCACGTCTACTCCGGAGTGAACTGGGCAGTTGGCTTGTGGAAGAGCAACGGTGCCTGGACCGGCTATTACGATCCCAATCTGGCCGGCAACAAGGCTCTGGCGGACCCCGCGCACCCGACCTCCATCCTGAGCGGCAGCGATGTTGGAACCGGCGTGGTGGCCTACACCACGATCGGGCAGAACAACTACGGCATCTGGGCCGGCGACCTGCATTACTTCTATGAAGTTTCCGTCCCCCTGTCCGCGTTTGGGTCGGACTGGGCCAACGGCAACCATTTCGACCTGCACTGGTCGCAGAACTGCGCCAACGACAGCATCCTGGTTGACCCACCGGTGACGGTCAGTGTGCCGGAACCCGGCATACTGGCTCTGCTGCCGTTGGGCATGCTGGGCATGATGGTGTTGCGCCGGAAAAAGCCCGCCGCATAAAACGGCGCGCTAACGGTCATGGCGGCCAGGAACCATCCCGGTTGATGAAACCGGGCGCACTGGTAGCGCCGGCTTCCAGCCGGCGTCTTTCTGATTACCCCACATTTAACCTAGATTCCTCAGTTGAACGCGCCCGAGTGTGCGGTTTTCGAGTCGTCTGGCAAGGCGCGACGACGCAGCGGGCCGCCATCAACAAGTGCTGGATTAGGGGTGAAAGCCCCATTCAGCGCCTGAGTGAATGCGGCAAAATCACGTTTTGCCAGTGTGATGCGCGACTCACGATCCAGGAGAATAAGCGCTTTTTCCTTGGCTGCTGCCCGCACAAAACCCGCCATCGTCGTCCCCATCAAGTCAGCGGCTCGCGCAACAAGGTCTTTTTCATCGGCATCCATTTTCAGATCGAAACGGGCAACGGCAGTCATCTTGGGCTCCTTGGCTATCAATTAACATACGGCTTCATACCGTATGCACAGCCACCTTGCTTCTGAAATTGTAACTGTTCAGCCCGCCGCAACCGCAGCTTCAATCCAGGCTTCTCCTGTAGCGCCGGCAAAACGCCGCAGCGTGCTGAATAGTCACAAACCGTGGTCTGTCCCCGTTTCCTTCCGCCGTGCGCCCTACGCGGGCTACGTTGGGCCCGTTCAGATTAGTTGTTCACGTTGAGGTTATAGGTGGTCACAACCCCCCGTGGCGAGGTGATGGTCACCGAAAGAATGCCGGTGGGCGTGGGGTCCACACACGTACCCGTCGTCGGCGCATCGTTCTCGATGGTGATCGGGTAAGAGAACGCTGAACTACCCGGGTTGGTCTGGTAATTGTCAATGGTATTGGGCACCACGTAGTTCGCGCCCTGAGTGAGCATACCGTTAAAGGTGGAGACGTGGACCGTGGTGCCCGCCGGCAGTGCGTTGCTGTGCAGGTCACGCAGCAGCAGGTTGAAGGAGGTCGAAGTTCCAGGCTTACCGGGGGTACAACCGCCCAGGTCTAACGGGCTACTAGGCGCGTTGGTGAAGACATCCCCGGTCGATAGAGCTTCGGAATCGGAAAGCACGATGACGACATTGCGATAAACGTGCGCCGCAGTGCGCACAGAACAGATCGGAGCACCGGCCGTACACAGAATGCCGTTGTATTTGTTGCCGGCTACCAGTGCCGTGCCATTCCAATCCTCATTGGCCGCGCTATAAGTGCCAGTGCCCGCGCTTGTGCTGCCGTCGAAGTTGAAGAACGGCTCTGTGGGACCATGCGCCCCGCTTTCGTCGTAATCTATCCAAGCCTCTGGCAGCGCAGTACTTACGCCATTAGCGTCGATCAATTCTCCAGCATCGGCGGTGCCGTTGCTGTTCAAATCGGTGAAGGATTCCTCGCCCACCGCATATGCCAGCACGGTGATTCGGCCATCGCTCGGGCGCAAATTCTGCGAGGTAAACGTGGCTGTGCATTCACTTTCATTGTTTTTCGTCGTGCAAGAGGCATCGACTCGCCCACCCTCGGCGACAAAATTGACCACCGTGCCATCCGGAACCGGGTTGCTGAGATGATCGGCCAGTCGCATGGTCAAAATGGTTGTGGTGCCATCGAAGCGCCAGCCGTCTATGTTGAAGGTGCTATAGGAAAGCGAGGTATGGGCTTGATCCGGCAAGCCGGTAGTGATGGTCAACTGGTTGGACTGGGTTTTGATCGTGGTGCCGTTGATGGTGGCGAGTACCCGCAGCGGTGTAGGCAGTGTGCCAGAATTGACGCCGATCTGGACTTCTCCGGTCGCGGCGTCCGAGGTCGCGCTGGCTGTGGCCGCTCCGTTGCTTAAGGTGATCGCGCCCAAAGTGGTGCTCAGAGAGAAGTCCACCGTCTTGGAAATGGGATTGCCGGCGGTGTCAAGGATCTTGAACTTCACTGTGGAGACTTCCGGCAAGGTGGCGCTGCCAGTGCCTTTCAGGCTAATGATACTGGGCGTGGCGGAGACGAACTGAATGGAGCCGGCACTGGGCGAGGTCACCGTCAAGGGGCTCGTAGCGGTAACGCCGGTGGTCACGCTGGCGGTGATGGGGTCGATATTGCCGCAGCCGTTGTCGCGGTAGGAAGCAGTCGCGACATTGTTGATCGTGGTGACGCTGGCTGTCAGTACGGCCTTGCCGCTGGTGGCGCAGGACGAGGTGAAACTGACGTTCAATGGTGAGGTGGTTCCACCGACCGTGACCGATACGCTGGTCGTGCCATAGGCGGAAAGCGAACTGGCGCCGACGCCGAATGCGGGTGCCGTTATGGTCAAGGTGACAGCGCCCGCCGCCGAGACGATGTAGTTGACCGAGCCACTGGCGCTGACGTCGGCACCACTTTCCTTCCAGACCGCCGTCACGGTGGCGGAGCTGGCCCCGGACGTGGCGCCGCCACTGATCAACATGGTAGCAACCCCGCTGGCATCGGTCAGCGTGGTGCCCGATGCGGGGTTGAATGTGCCAAAAGCGCTATCCGTGCTGAATGTCACCAAAGCGCCCGTTACGGCCGAACCGTTTTTGTCCTTGACTGTGGCGGTGAGCCTGCCGGTGACGCCCGCCGACAGGTTAGTCAGTGCATTGCCGGTGGCGGCATCCGTCAAGGTGACGGTCAATGTTGGGGTAGCTGTCGTCGTTGTACCACTCGTTGTACCACCCGTTGTGCTCCCTGTGGTTCCCGCCCCCCCACCGCCACACCCGCCCAGCAATCCAGCCAGTCCGATCATGCTGGCCAGGAGCAGGCCTTGTATCGCTTTCATCCTGTACATCTTGGTGTTCCCCTTTCTGAATTACAGTTGTTTTGCTGCCCTGAATTCGCCGCCCGTTGTGCGGATGCGCTCACGAATGCAGGGTTGTCCCGCGGCAAGACTGCGGCTTCGGATTCATTGCACCCGCGCTTCATCCTCAAGCAGGACACGCGGGGTGAGGAAGATCAGCAGTTCGGTCTTGATATCGCCCTTGATGGTGGTCTTGAACAGGTGTCCCAAAAACGGAATATCGCCAAGGAAGGGGACTTTTTCCGTGTCGTTGCGCAGTTCCTGCTCGAAGATGCCACCGAGCACGGCGGTTTCGCCGTTCTTGACGCGCACCTGGGTCTTGACCCGCTTGACATTGATGGGTGGCGCACTTCCCGCGGCTGAGGCGCCAACCGCATCCTTCTGGACCTCGACGTCCAGGATGATGGTGTCGTTGTTGAGTACCTGGGGATCGACCAGCAGGCACAGCAGCGCATCCTTGAAACTCGTGGTGGCCACGGTACCGCCCCCGGTAGAGGTGGACGACTGATAGGGTATCTGCTGGCCTTGCAGGATGACGGCCGGTTTCTGGTTTTGCGTGATCACCCGTGGGTTGGAGACGATCTTGCCGCGTTTGTCCGCCTCCAGTGCTTGCAACTCCAGCCCCAGGATGGCGGTGCTGGCGGCATTGATCACGGTAAAGCCGAGAGACGAGGGGGAACTATTGAAGGACAAGCCCCCCACAGATACGGCGGCCGGCAGATTGACGTTGGTGGGGGTCGTGGAAAAACCGGCCGTTGTGGTTGCCGCCGTGTTGGAATCGCTCAACGTACCCGCCGTCCCCAGCCTGATGCCGGTGTGTCCCGCGTGGCTGGAACTCTGGCCCTGGTAGCCCAGGCGGGCGCCCAAGGTGCGGCCAAATGAGTCATCCGCCACCACGATGCGGGCCTCGATCATCACCTGCTTGGACGGCACATCGACGCTGGCGATCATGTCCTTGATCTCCTTGATCTTGCTCGGGGTGTCCTGGACGAACAGGGTGTTGGTCTTGAGATCGTAAGAAGTGGTGCCGCGCTTGGACAGAATGCGCTGGCCGCTGGCGGCGCCGCTGGTGCTGCCGGCCTGGGTCGCGCCGCCGCCGACGCCGGCCGCCTGGGTGGCGCAGGAGGCCCGTTCACTGGAACCCGCCGCGCCCAGCGACTGGCCATTGATGATGGCCTGGGCCTCGTTGGCGCGCAGGTAGTTGAGGCGGATGAATTCGGTGCTGATGTCTTCCAGCTCGGCGATCTGCTGACGCGTTTCTTTCTCCAGCTTTTCCTTGGCCGCCAACTCGTCGCGCGGGGCGATCCAGATGACATTGCCACTGGTGCGTTTATCCAGCCCCTTGGCCCGGAGAATGATGTCGAGCGCCTGGTCCCAGGGCACGTCTTTCAGGCGCAGGGTGACGTTGCCGGCCACGGTGTCGCTGGTGATGATGTTCAGCCCGGTGAAGTCGGCGATGACCTGAAGCACCGCGCGGACTTCGACGTTCTGGAAGTTGAGGGAGAGTTTTTCGCCGCTGTATTGGGGTTTGCCTTCCAGCGCGGCCTGCGGGCCTTCGAGGGAGCGCACTTCGAGGGTGAACAGATTGCCGGTCTGATAGGCGGAGTAATCCCACTTACCCTTGGGGGTGACCAGCAGGCGCGTGTTCTTGCCTTGCGCGAAGGTTTCCACCGTTTGCGCGGGGGTGGCAAAGTCGGCCACGTCCAGGCGGCGTTGCAGCGGCGTGGGCAGGGAGGTGTTGAAGAATTCGACCTGGATGGCGCCGCCCTGCTTCTTGATGTCGACGCCGACACCGGGGTCGGACAGGGTGGCCAGGATGCGCGATTCGCCATCCTTGCCGCGGCGGAAGTCGAGGTCGCGAAGGGCGTGCGCGCTCGCCGGGCTGGTGGCGGCGAAGTGGGCGGGTGCGGGTTCGTCGGGGGGGACGCCGGCGCTGCGCAGGACGGCAATCACCAGGTTGCGGTCACGGCGTAGTTCGTAAGTGCCGGGGCCGCTGAGATTGATGACCACCCGGGTGCGCTGGCCGGCCTGGACCACTTGCCAATTCTTGATGGCGCCACCCGCGGCGGCTTCGGAAAGCCGTGGCAGGGTCGTGCTGGTGGCGGGAAAATCGAGCACCAGGCGATACGGATTGCTGGTGGTGAAGGCGATCGGCAGTTCCGCCACGGGGTTCTTGAAGACCAGCTTGATCACCTGGCTGTCGTTGTTGCCCAGCGCCAGCGATACGGCGTTCAAGGTATTGGCCACGGCATCGGCCTGGGTTTTCGTTTGGGCCGTCGTTTGGGAATGCGCCGGCAGGGCCAGGAGCGCCGCAGCGGCTAAACAGAGCAGTTGGCGGATGGCCAGGCGCGGGAAGGGGAACATCGCTTTCATACCAATCACTCCTGAAGGGCCAGGCTGGCCTTCGATTCTGTCCAGTCGCCGCTGCCGTCCTGGACGACCTCTTTGATCTCGATGCTGGATTCACTAATGGAGAGGATGACGCCGAAGTTCTGGCCGAGGTGATCCCCTTTGGCAACCCGGTACAAGGTGTTGTCGGGACGGCGCACCAGGGCGAACAACTGGCCGCCTTTGTAGAGCGTGCCCACCATGCGCAAGCCGTCGAGCGGGTCTTGCTCCAACGGCCCTTTCGGCCGGGTGAGGTCGGGTTGGATGCCGCCCCCCTTGCTGGGTTTCATGCTGCGCGGGCGGAACGGGTCGGGTAATTCACCCGGGTCGTAATTGAATTCTTCCCGCGCCTTGACCGGGGGCAACGGCTCCAGCTTCTGCTGGACGCCCTGCCCGGCTTGGGCGAGAAAAGCCCGCAGGTCCGCGAATTCATCCTGGGCGCAACCCGCCAGAAGGGCCAGCGCAAGCAGCCAGATACGGCTCATTTTTTCTTGCCCTCCTGCTGCTGTTTCTTGGCGGCGGCAAGCTCGATTTCGTCGAGATAACGATAGGTCTGGATGCGGGCTTCCATATTCAGGGCGCCCTCCTTGGCCGGCGCCAGGGAAACATCGTGCAGGGTGACGATGCGCGGTAGCTTGGCAAGGTCGCCGACAAAACTGGCGATATCGTGATAGCGGCCGGTGACTTTGATCGATACCGGCAGGGTGGCATAAAAATCGGCCATGCTTTCGATGCCCGGGCGAAAGAGTTCGAAATCCAGCCCATGCCCGACGCCGGCCTGGTTGATGTCAGTCAACAACGCATCCATTTCCGAACGATTGGGCAGTTGCCGCAGAAGGGATGCAAGCGATTGCTCGACGTCCGCAAGCCGCTGTTTGTAGGCGGCGTAATGGTAGGCCTGGGTCTTCTTGGCGGCATAACCTTCGCGCAAGGTCTGCTCTTCCTGCCGCAACGTATTGAGCTGTTTGAGGCTGTCCGCCCAAAGTAGATACCACCCCCCGGCAAGCAGGGCGGCAAACAGCATGGCAAGCACCACAGCGCGCACCGCCAGGGGGGCATTGGCGATGTTCTTGAGGTCGAGATTGTTGAGATCGGACCAGTTCATGGCTTGCCCCTCTTCACTGCCGCCCGCGGCAACAGGTGGGTGATTTTCACTTTCATGGAAAATTCGTTGACGCGCAATTTACCGACCTCGGCGGCTTTCACTTCGATCAGGGCCGGGTCCTGGAATAACGCGGTCTCATCCAACGCGCGCATGTAGGTGGAGACGCGCGCGCTGGATTGGGCGTAACCACTTAATGCCAGGCTGTCGTCCGTCTGTTTGATGCTTTTCAGATAGAGCCCATCGGGCAGGCGCCGCGCCAGTTCATCAAACAGGTGCACGGCCTCGGTGCGGTTGCCTTGCAGGGATTCCACGACATTCTTGCGCGCCAGGAGGTCCTGGGTCTTGTCGCGGAGCTGTTTGATTTCGGCAATCTGCTTGTCGAGCTTGGCAATTTCGGCCTTCAGGAAGGTGTTGCGGCGATCCTGGGCATTCTTGGCATTGATGAGTTGCACCTGGCCAATGACCACGGCCGCCAGGCCAAGTCCGGCCACCACCAGCGCGAGCAACGCGAACAGCCGCTGCTGCTGCGCGCGGCGCAACTGGCGGTGAGGCAGAAGGTTGATACGGATTGTGCTCATGCCGAATCGAACTTGCGTAACGCCAGGCCGCAGGCGACGAACAGGGCCGGCGCCTCTATGGCGAGTTGGCGGGCCTTGACCTGGCTGGATACGGCCATCTTGGCGAAGGGGTTGGCGATCAGGGTGCTGGTTTGCATCTTGCTGTACACCACGTCATCCAGCCCGGGAATCGCGGCACAGCCGCCAGCCAGCAGGATGTGGTCAACGCTCTGGTGTGACGTGGCGGAAAAGAACAGTTGCAACGCGCGCCCGATTTCCAGGGCGACGGTATCCAGAAACGGTTGCAGCACCTCGGATTCATAGCTGTCCGGCAGCAGGTTCTTGCGTTTGGCGTCTTCGGCTTCTTCCATCGGCAGGTCGAAGCGGCGGGCGATTTCACTGGTGAGCATGTTGCCGCCCAGGGCATGTTCGCGCTGATACACCGGCTGGTTGTCGTTCAGCACGTTGACATGGGTGGTGTTGGCGCCGATGTCGATAATGGCGACAGTCTGGCCACGGCCGTTATCGGGCAAATGGAAGGCCATCTGCTCGAAGGCGGTCAGCGTGGCAAAGGCGTCCACGTCCATGATGACCGTTTTCAGGCCCACCGCCTCGGCGAGCGCCACCCGCTCTTCCACGCGATCGCGCCGCGATACCACGACCAGGGCATCGTTCTCGCCCGGGTTGCGGGCATTCGGCCCGAGCACCTGGTAGTCCAGACTGACCTCGTCGAGCGAGAACGCGGCCATCTGGTTGGCTTCCGCGGTCACCTGCGTGTCGATTTCCACCTCGCTGGCGGTGGCGGGCAAAAGGATCTTCTTGGTGATCACGGCCGAAGCCGGCAAGGCCAAAGCCACCGCGCGGGTCTTGCTGTCGAGCGCCTTCCAGCACGCCAGCAAGGCGGCCTCGACCAACTCGGGCTTGGCGATGGTGCCCTCCGTCACCGCCTCCTTTGGCAAGGGCACGATGGCATAGCGTTCGACCCGGCGCATATCCTTGCCGCCGCGGTCGAGTTCAAGCATTTTCACGGCCGATGAGCTAATATCGACGCCGATCAGCGGTCGGTATCTCTGACCAGGAAACGCGAATCTCAACTAATTCCCCTTTGCATACACTCGGTTCGAGCGCTTCTTTAATAAGCTGCGCTAAATCCTAGCAATAACTACATTATTTCGCACAAGTAATTTTTTCCACCGTCTGTTTTCGCCTCTCTCATCGAGTTCGATATGACCCGTTGGTGGCACTTTCTCCTGGCGGGAGTCGCCGGCCTGGTCGTTGTGGCAACCGCCGTGGCTGGTCTGTCCGCCGCGCTGATTTACCCCAATTTACCCAGCCTGGATAGCCTGACCGATTACCGACCCAAACAGCCGTTGCGCATCTTCACCGAGGATGGCGCCCTGATTGGCGAGTTCGGCGAGGAACGGCGCGCCGTGGTGCGCCTCAGGGACACCCCCCAGTTCATGCGCCAGGCCATCCTGGCGGCGGAAGATGAGCGTTTTTACCAGCACGGCGGGGTGGATACGCTCGGCGTGCTGCGCGCGGCGCTGGCCAACGTGATTTCCGGTGGCGCCAAGGAAGGGGCTTCCACCATCACCATGCAGGTCGCGCGGAACTTCTTCCTGACTTCGGAAAAATCCTTGCGGCGCAAGCTCAACGAGGCATTGCTGGCGATCAAGATCGAACATGCCCTGAGCAAGGATGAAATTCTCGAGCTTTACCTCAACCACATTTATCTGGGCCAACGCGCCTACGGCTTTGCCGCGGCCGCCCAGATCTATTTCGGCAAGCCGCTGGCCAGGATCAATCTGGCCGAAGCGGCCATGCTGGCCGGCCTGCCCAAGGCGCCCTCGGCCTACAACCCGGTGGTCAACCCGAGCCGCGCCAAATCCCGCCAACTCTATGTTCTGGGGCGCATGAAGACGTTGGGTTACATCAACGCGGAAGACTATGAGCGCGCCAGGGCACAACGCCTGCCAGTCAAATACTCGCCCCAGAATTTCGAGGCGGCGGCCCCCCATCTGGCCGAACTGGTACGGCAGCGCATGTATCAGAAGTATGGGGATGCCATTTATGTCAGCGGCATGAAGGTCTACACCACGTTGCGGCTGAATGACCAACGCGCGGCCGTGGCGGGTGTGCGCCAGGGCATTCTGGAGTTTCATCGCCGGCGTGGTTATGCCGGGCCCGAGGCCCGCTTGAAATTACCGGCGGACGCCGCGGCGGCGGAAAAGCTCATCGAGGGCGACTTGCTGGAGCGCGAGGAATCCAATGGCTTCCTGCCGGGGGTGGTGCTCGCGGTGGACAAGTCCCGTATCCGGGTGCGCATGCGCAGTGGCGAAACCGTTGATCTGGGAGCGCGCGAGATCCAATACGCGCAACGCTTCCTGTCGAACAAACTGGCGGCCGACAAGCGGCTGGCGCGCGGCAGCGTGGTCCGGGTCGTGCGCCTGTCACCGGAATCTCCCTGGCAACTGAGCTACCTACCGCAGGTGGAGGCCGCCTTCATTGCCCTGTCGCCAGATACTGGCGCCATTCGCGCGCTGGTGGGCGGCTTCGATTTTTCCCGCAGCCAGTTCAACCATGTGACCCAGGCATGGCGCCAACCGGGCTCCAGCTTCAAGCCGTTCATTTATTCCGCCGCGCTGGAACGTGGCATCACCCCCGCCAGCGTGTTCGATGACGCGCCGATCACGGTGGAACCGGCGGAAACCGGCGGGGTGGCCTGGGAACCCAAAAATTACGATGGCACAACCGGAGATCCTTTGACCTTGCGGATGGCGTTGGCGAAGTCCAGAAACCTGGTTTCCATCCGCGTATTGCAGGCCGCCAGTCCCCCGTTCGTGCATGAACATGCGGCCAAATTCGGTTTCGACATGAACCGCATTCCCCCCTATCTGACCATGGCGCTCGGCGCCGGCGAAGTGACTCCGCTCTCCCTGGCGGCGGGCTACGCCGTGTTCGCCAACGGTGGCGGCCGGGTGACACCCTGGCATCTGCTCAAAGTGACGGACAAAGACGGCCATGTTCTGGAAACCTTCGCTCCGGTCGCGGCCACGCCAGCCATCGACCCGCGCAACGCCTTCATCATGTCCAGCCTGCTGCAAGATGTGGTGCGGCGCGGCACGGCCACCGGCGCGCTCAAGCTCGGGCGCGGCGATCTGGCGGGCAAGACCGGGACCACCAACGACAGCCGCGATGCCTGGTTCGCGGGATTCCAGCAAACCCGCGTGGCGGTGGCCTGGATGGGCTACGATCAGCCGCGTTCTCTGGGCTCGGGCGAGACAGGAGGGGGCGCGGCATTGCCGATCTGGGTCCGCTATATGGGTGAGGCCTTGAAAGGGGTCGCGGAAATGCCGTTTATCCCTCCCGCCGGCATCGTCACCCATGCGGTAGATCCGCAGACCGGCATTGCGGTGCCGGAAGGCCAGGGCATAGCGGAGTATTTCTTTCAGGAATACGCCCCCGGCAGCGGCGACTCAGCGCCGCCGCCGGATCCGCTCGACGCCTTGTCCGCTCCGGCGGCGCCCATCAACTGATGGCCGCCGCCCATGACGTGCGCGCGCTGCAGGTGCGTGCCCAGGTCGCGGAACTCGCGGCACGCCTGATGGCGGAACATGGCCTGCGCGACTATGCGGTGGCCAAACGCAAGGCGGCGCGGCAACTGGGCTTGCCGGAGGGCTATGGCATGCCCAGCAACGAAGAGATCGACGCCGCCCAGGCCGAGCGCCAGGCCCTGTTTCAACCGGATGAACAGGCCAGCCGGCTTACCGATATGCGGGAACAGGCCAGAGAGGTGATGCGGGTATTCGGGCGCTTCGCGCCCGCCTTGACCGGTGCGGTGGCCTCCGGTGTAGTTTCCGAACACAGCCTGATCGAACTGGAAATCGCCCAGGATGCCAGCAAAGATTTCGAGCAGTTTCTGGTCAACCGGGAAATCGCCTACAAGGTCCAGGACCGCGCCGACCGCATGGCCTATCTGATCTACTCCGAGCCGGCGGATGTCCTGGTGCACATGGTGGCGCGGGACATCCGACATGCCCATGCGCAGCGCCTTTCTCTGGAACGCCTGGAAAAACTGCTCACCGAGGCCCGCCCTTGAGACCTCCTCCAGCGACTACAATACGCGCCGTCCGGCCCTCCGCGAGCGGGCCCTTCCCCGCCTAGTCCATGATCCGTTTTTTTCGCCATTACATCTCGGTAAACATGCTGTTCCTGATGGTGGTCGAGTTTCTGGTGTTCTATTTCACCAGCAACATTTCCGCCGAACGGCATAGCACGTCATCATCGCCCGTATCACAGGTGTTGGCATCGGCCTACAAGCCCTGGTTGTTCGCGGCCACACTCGCCGTGCTCAGCGCCGTGTTCGATCTCTATGGTTGGGCCTGGACCACGGGTTTGCGCAGCCTGTTTCTCAGGGTGGCCGGTTGTTTTGCCGTCAGCGGCCTGCTGCTCTACTTGGCCTCCCTGGCCTTGCCTAACCTGTTCGCCAGCGGCGGCGAACTGGCCTCGGCCATAGCCATCTCTGGCCTGTCGATCATTCTGATCCGGCTGTTATTCATCGAATGGGACAAAGTCGATCTGTTCAAGAAGCGGGTACTGGTTCTGGGAACCGGCAGCCGCGCGGCCAGGATCGAGGAACTGGTCAGCCAAGGCGAGGCGCAGGGCATCAACATCATCGGCTACCTGCCGATGGGATCGATTCATAGCTATGTGCCACGCGAACGGGTGTTGACCGATACCGACAATATCAGAGACCTGGTGGAACAGTTCGGCGTGAATGAAATCGTGGTGGCTATTCGCGAACGACGGGGTGGCGGATTGCCGATCGCGGAATTGCTGAAATGCAAGCTGCGCGGTGTCAGCATTCTTGACCTGCCCACTTTTTTCGAGCGCCAGACCGGTATTCTGCCGCTGGAGGCGATCAATGCCAGCTGGATGATCTTTTCCGATGGATTCAGCCAGGGCATCACCCGTGACTTGGTCAAACGCCTGTTCGATATCCTGGTCAGTGGTGCGTTTCTTCTGATCACCCTGCCGCTGATGGTGTTGACCGGCTTGCTGATCCGTCTGGAGAGCAGGGGCCCAATCTTCTACACCCAGGAACGGGTGGGGCAGTACGGTACGCCCTTCACCATCTACAAATTCCGTAGCATGTATACCGATGCCGAGAAAGATGGCCGGCCGGTCTGGGCGGCCCATAACGATGATCGGACGACCCGTGTGGGGCGTCTGATCCGTCGCCTGCGCATCGACGAATTGCCGCAAACCATCAACGTGTTTCTCGGGCAAATGAGTTTCGTCGGGCCGCGCCCGGAACGCCCCTATTTCGTCAACGAGCTCGCCGCCCAGATACCCTACTTCCACGCTCGCCACAGCGTGAAGCCCGGCATTACCGGATGGGCACAAGTGAGGTTTTCCTATGGCGCGAGCGTGGAAGATGCCATGTCCAAGCTCCAGTACGACCTTTACTACGTCAAGAACCACAGCCTGTTTCTTGATCTCATGATCCTGCTCCAGACGGTCCAGGTCGTGGTTACGGGTAAAGGAGTGCGCTGAACCTTGATTCCTCAGTTGACTGCTTGCCATCCCTTGCAACGCCTCAAGAACGCTGGCCTTATCGCCTTCGACAGGACTCATCATTCGGGTGAACCCGCTACGCACCCGATTGCACGGCTGGCGTGCCGTCTGGCTGCGTTGTGCCTCCTTGCGGGGAGCGGCCCCGCAGCTTCGTCGCGCCTTGCCAACCGGCCCGCCAGCCGCACACTCGCGCGCGTTCAACTGAGGAATCAAGGCTGATGCCGGTCGCCAGCGCAAGCTATGGCCTCGGCGCCGTGGCTTTCGCGCTTCTGGCCCTGGCCTGCCGCCGTTCCGGCAACACGGAACTGCGCTTGCAACTTCCCGCCGCGATTTCCAGCGTCTGGGCCTTGTTAGCCGCCGGGCAGGCCTGGTTAGAGGTTGGCCGGGAACTGGTGGCCTTGCTGGAGATGGGCCGAAATCTCGCCTGGCTCTGGTTCCTCTGGCGTGGCCTGCAACGGCTGCGGGACGGTGACACCTTCGATTCGCCGGGGCTCGCCGGGCTGGGGCGCGGGCTGCCGCTACTCGCGGCCACCGCATTGCTTGCCCAAGCCAGCGCGTTGCTCTGGCCGAGCCGTCTTACCGGCCTGGTGGCCTATGTTCTGCTTCCAAACCTGATGGCCATTTTCGGCATGGTCCTGGTGGAACAGTTCTATCGCAACGCGCGCGCGCAGGAACGCTGGGGCATCAAATTTCTCTGTCTGGCGCTGGGTGGCCTGTTCGCCTACGACTTTTATCTTTATTCCGAGGCCATGTTGTTCGGCGGTGTATCCGCGGACACCTGGGCCGCGCGCGGCGCGGTCAACGCGCTGCTGGTGCCGTTGTTGTGGGTTTCCGTGCGGCGCCGCACGGACAATCGGCCGCTGGCCATCTCCCATCGCATGGCATTCCATTCCGTGGCCCTGGTCGGCGCGGGCATCTATCTCATGCTCATGGCGGCGGCCGGCTATTACCTCCGGATCGTCGGCGGTGATTGGGGGACGTTGCTGCAAACCGTCTTTCTGTTCGGCGCCATCGCCTTGCTGCTGGTCACGGTCTTTTCCGGGGTTGCGCGGGCGCGTTTGCGGGTGTTCCTGTCCAAGCATTTTTTCCACTACCGCTACGATTACCGGGAGGAGTGGTTGCGCTTCACCGCCCTGCTGACCGCCGGCGACCCCGGCGCGCGGGTACACGAACGCAGCCTGGAGGCGATGGCGGGATTGGTCGAAAGCCCGGCCGCCGCGCTCTGGATGAAACAGGATGACGGCCACTTTCGGCGCGTCGCGCACTGGAACTGGTCAGATCTGAATGGCCAGTTTTCCAGCGACCATCCTTTTGCCCAGTTCCTGGATACCAGCCATTGGGTTCTTGATTTGCATGAATGTGAGGATCAGCCAGACCTGCTGGGCGGCGCCACCGCGCCCACTTGGCTGGCCGGAGAACCGCGGGCCTGGCTGGTGATCCCCTTGTTCTGGCATGAAAGCCTGCTCGGCGTCATGGTGCTGGCCGACTCGCTGGGCAAGGTGGCATTCGATTGGGAAGTCAGTGACCTGCTGAAAACCGCCGCGCGCCAGGCGGCCGCCCATCTCGCCCAGGCGCGCGCCGCCGAGGCACTGATCGTGGCGCGCCAGTTTGAATCCTTCAACCGGGCGGCGGCCTTCGTGGTGCATGACATCAAGAACCTGGTGGCGCAACTGACTCTATTACTGGCCAATGCGCAGCGCCATAAACACAAGCCAGAATTTCAGGACGACATGCTGGCGACGATCGAAAGCTCGGTCGCCCGCATGAACCGGATGCTGATCAAACTGCGCGACAAGCCCGATGCCGCCAGCAGCAGAGAAGTCGTCCTGGTCGACCTGCTGCATGAAGTGATGCGTTCCAAGAGCGCATTCAGCCTCAAGCCCACGTTGGAAATCCTTGCCCCGGAATTGCGTGTGCGCGCCGAGCCGGAAAAGCTCACCCGCGTGGTGGGCCACATCGTGCAGAACGCCATTGAGGCCACGCCTTACACGGGAAAGGTGGGTGTTACACTGAATCGCAGTGACCACTGGGCGGAAATCGTGGTGGCGGATACGGGTGCGGGTATGGATGATGCTTTTATCCGCGAGCGCCTGTTTCGGCCTTTCGACTCTACCAAGGGAACCGGCATGGGGATCGGCGCTTATGAATGCAAGTCGTACATCCAGGAGCTGGGCGGCGACATCACCGTCGAGAGCCAGCCTGGGCTGGGCAGCCGCTTCACCTTGCGCTTCCCTTTGCCACCCGCCGTTGTTATCAACTGACGAACATTGAACCATGAGCGACAAGCCCGCGCGAATATTGCTGGTCGAAGACGATGTCGGCCTGCAGAAGCAGATTAAATGGAGCCTGGACGACTATGAGGTGCTGGTCGCCGCGGATCGGGAAGCCGCGCTGGCACAGATCCGCCGCTTCGAGCCCGGCGTGGTGCTGCTGGACCTGGGGTTGCCACCCGACCCGGATGGCGCGACCGAAGGGCTGGCCGCGCTGCCGCAAATCCTGCAACTGTGTCCCACCACGAAAATCATCGTCGTCACCGGCAACCAGGATCGCGCCAATGCGGTAAAAGCCATCAGCCTGGGGGCGTTCGATTTTTACAACAAGCCGTTCGACGAACAGATCCTCAAGATCGTCATCGCCCGCGCCTTCCACGTATTCACCCTGGAACAGGAAAATCGCCAACTAACCGGACGCGCGCGCCCGGAACCGCTGCAAGGCCTGCTGACCGGCGACCCGGCCATGCTCAAGGTTTGCCGCACCATCGAAAAAGTGGCGCCGAGCAACGCGTCGGTATTGCTGCTCGGCGAGTCCGGCACCGGCAAGGAAGTCCTCGCGCGTGGCCTGCACGAATTGTCGCCGCGGGTGAAAGAGCGCTTTGTCGCCATCAACTGCGCCGCCATCCCGGAAAACCTGCTGGAGTCGGAACTGTTCGGCTACGAGAAGGGCGCCTTTACCGGCGCGGCCAAACAGACCCTGGGCAAGATCGAATATGCCCACCATGGCACGCTGTTCCTCGACGAAATCGGCGACCTGCCGATGCCGCTCCAGGCCAAGTTGTTGCGTTTTCTCCAGGAGCGCGTGATCGAACGCCTCGGCGCACGCGGCGAGATTCCGGTGGATGTGCGGGTGGTGGCCGCCACCCATCAGAACCTCGAAGCACTGATCAAAGATGGGCGCTTCCGCGAGGATTTGTTCTACCGCCTGTCCGAAATCGCCGTGCGCATCCCGCCCCTGTGCGAGCGGCTGGGCGATCTGTCCCTCCTCGCCCATGCCTTTCTCGAACGTTTCGCCCAAAGCCAGGGCCGCGCCTTGCGCGGTTTTTCACCCGAAGCCATCCAGGCCATCGAATTCCATGCCTGGCCGGGCAACGTGCGCGAACTGGAAAACACCATCAAACGCGCCGTGATCATGTCCGACGGCCCGCATATCTCGCAGGAAGATCTGGGCCTGGCCACCGCGCTGGAGCAGGAGAACGAGCCGCTCAATCTGCGCCAAGTACGCGACGAGGCCGAGCGCAGTGCCGTGCTCAAGGCAATTGGGCGCAGCAACGGCAGCGTGGCCCACGCCGCAGAGATGCTGGGAATAAGCCGCCCCACCCTGTACGACCTGATGAACCGCCTTGGCTTGAAGTAAGGCGGGCATCACAGCCGGTCTCTTTCATACTCACCCGATCAAGTTGACCCAGGAAAGCCAGACACCATGAACAAACCACACCGACGTTCATCACGGTCAAAACGCTCTTTCATGAAGCGTTTGGCGGGACAAAGACGCTTGCTCGCGCCGGCCGCCCTGGTCCTTCTCGCCGGTCTCGGAGGCGGCGCCTACTACCTGGCGCGTGGCCATGCCAGCCCGGAACAACGCATCGCGAGCGCGAAACAACTGGAACTGGCTGGGGACCGCAAAGGAGCCGCCATCGAGATCAAGAATGCCCTTCAGCAAACGCCAGACAATGGCGAGGCACGCTTCCTGCTCGGGCGTATCCATTACGCCAACAACGATTTCGTTAACGCGGAAAAGGAACTGCGACAAGCAATGAGCAAGGGCTACCCAGCGCCGGAAGCGTCAATCCTGCTCGCACGTACCCTGCTGGCATTGCGCCAGCCCAAGAAGATTCTTGCTGAAATCAAGGTATTGCCGGGCGCCACCGCCGACGCCAATGCCGCGATTCTGGCGCTTCGTGCCCAGGCTTACGCCCTGTCGGGTGACAAAGCCAGCATGGAAAACAGCCTGCGCCAGGCGGACGGCCTGGTCGCTGAGCATCCCGACACCTTGGCATTCCGCGCCGGGCAGGCCTACGCCAGCGGCCATGCCGAAGAAGCCCTGGCGACGGTGGAGAAAGCCATCGCCAAGGCGGGCAAGCGCGTTGACCTGCAAGTCATGAAGGCTGATCTGCTCCGCGCCTTGAAGCGTCGCGAGGAAGCATTCAAGGCTTACAGCAAGGCGCTGGCGCTCGATCCCAGCAATCTGCCTGCCCGGCTTGCCGTCGCTCAACATTACCTAACGGCCGCGAACCTCGACCAGGCGCAGGCTGAACTGAAGACGTTGCAAGGCTATGCGCCGAATAACCTGATGGGGCGCTATCTCGAGGGTTTGATCGAATTCCGGCGCAAAAACCTCGACGCGGCCAATAACAAATTGCAGGAAGTGCTACGCAGCGCTCCGGACTTCGCCCCCGCCAATCTACTGGCGGGGGCCATCGCCCTTGGCCAGGACAAGCGTGAGAGCGCCATAAGCCACCTGAATCGGGTTCTCGAAGTCGCGCCCGACCATATTCTGGCGCGTAAATTGCTCGCTACCGCCATGCTCGAATCCGGCCAGGCGAAGCGCGCGCGCGAATTGATCGCCAACATCAAGGACGATGATCACGATGTCCAATTGTTGTCCCTGCAAGGCAACATTGCCTTGCGCCAGGGCTCGTATCAGGAGGCTCGCAACAAACTTGAAAAGGCCTCCGCGCTGGCGCCAGACAACACCGCGCTGACCCGCGAACTGGCGGCCAGCCGGCTGGCGAGCGGCGATGAGCGGGGCGCGATCGAAGCGCTCACCCAGTTGGCCGAAAAGGACACCACAACGCACCAGGCCGATGTGCTGCTGGTCATGACGCACGCCAAGGCCAAGCGCTATGACGAGGCGCTCAAGGTGGTGGCCGAACTTGAGCGCAGGCACCCTCGCCTCCCGCTGGCCGAAAACCTGCGCGGCACGATTTATCTATTACGCAATGATGCCGCTCTGGCGCGGAAGTCGTTCACCAAGGCTTTGGAAATCGATCCCGGGTATCTGCCGGCGGCAAGCAATCTGGCGCGCCTCGACCTGGTCAACAAGGACATCAAATCAGCACGCGCACGCTTCCAGAAAGTGCTCCGGAAGGACCCAAAAAACGCGCGTGCCCTCATCGCCCTGGCGCAACTGGCGGCACTCGAAAAGAACGAGCCCGAGTTTCTCAGCCTGCTCGAACAGGCCAAGAAAGCCGCGCCATCCGACGCAACCTCACGGCAAATGCTGGCGCGTTACTGGCTGAGCAAGCGTGATGCTGGAAAAGCGATGGTGGAAGCGCGCTCCGCGCTCGATGCCACCGGCAAACCGGAGTTCCTGGACGCGATCGGCGCCGCCCAGTTGCTGCAGAATGACACGGCCAATGCGCTGGCGACCTACCAAAAATGGGCCAACAGCAACCCAAACAACCCCCTTGCGCATTACCGGCTTGCGCTGGTCCAGAACCTGGTCAAGGATCGCCCGGGCGCGCTCAAGTCCCTGGACAAAGCCTTGGCGCTTTACCCAGGCTTTGCCGACGCCAGTATTCAGAAGGCGCTCCTGCTGGGTCTGGAAGGAAAGCAGGAGGAAGGTATCAAGCTCGCGCGTGCCCTTCAGGCCCGTACCCCCAACTCGGCTGCCGGCTTTATGGCCGAGGCGGAGATTCTATTTGGCGCCAAGCGCTATCTCGATGCTGGCAAACTCTTCGCCAAGTCGGCGCAAATAGCCGAGCAGGGCCAACCTTTGGTACGAGCCCAGCAGGCCTATGCCGCCGCCGGCCGTGCGGTTGAGGGCGAGAAACTACTCGAGCAATGGCTCAAGGCCCATCCCAATGATCAGGCCCTGCGCCATGTCCTGGCGCAGGCCCAACTCAACGGCAAGCGCCTGAAGGAAGCTGCCGACAACTACCGCATCTTGATCCGCGCGAACCCGCGTGATCTGGTGGCCTACAACAATCTGGCGTGGCTACTGGGTGAATTGAAGGATCCGCAAGCCCTGGCGATATCCGAGCAAGCGTACAAACTGGCGCCCAAGAACAGCGCTGTCATCGACACGTATGGTTGGCAGCTCGTACTGGCAGCCCAGGCCAAACGCGCCATTCCCTACCTGCGGGAGGCACTCAACATGGTTCCCAACAGCCCTGAGATTCGCTGGCACCTTGCGACAGCTCTGGAGAAAGCGGGCGACAAGAACGGAGCGATAACCGAGCTGGATCGCTTGCTGTCCAGTCATATGGCCTTTCCCCAGGAATCGCAGGCACGCGTCTTATTGCAGCAATTGAGGAAGGCGGGAGGCTGACCGATTTGCCAAACTGCTTTCCTGGATGATTGGTTTTCCCATTGATATTTGAGCATTTGAGCAAGAAATTCAGATAAAGGATTTTCCCGATGCATCAACCTTCCAACTTGATTACGACTTTGGTCTTTACCGCTGCTGTCACGCTGACCGCCTGTGGCGGCAAGAGCCCGGAAGCACATATCCAATCCGCTAAAGAAGCCATCCTGGCGGCGGATTACAAGGCTGCAACCATTGAGCTGAAGTCCACGCTGGAAGCTGCACCTAGCAACGTAGAAGCGCGCCTGCTGCTAGGGCAGTCATTTCAGGCTCAGGAGCATTGGGCGAACAGCGAAAAGGAATTCAGAAAGGCTTTGGAACTCGGGGCTTCGCCCGAGCAAGTTCTGCCCTCCTTGGCCCGTGCACTGGTCCATCAAGGGAAATACCAACAGGCTCTCGACTTGGCGCTACCCGACTACGGACTAGGTGCACAGGCGTTAGCCTCTGTAAAGGCTGAACGTGCCAATGCGTACATGGCGCTCGGCAAGCCTCAGGAAGCCGCTCAGGCTATTGAAGAAGGCGAGAAATCACTGGCCGGGCTCGGTCCGACCGATATTTCAAAAGACCTGTATTTGGCCAAGGCGTATCTAGCGTTGATAAACAAGCAGCCTGGCGAGGCATTGTCGCTCCTGGATGCAATCCTGAAAAAGGACAGCAAATTTATCGAGGCCATGGATATGAAGGCCCAATTGCTGCTGGGAGACAAAAAGGTCGCTGAGGCATTCAAGGTCTATGAACAGATTGTGGCCACAAATCCGAAACATTTCAGTGCGCATCTTGCCATTGCCGGCCTGCACCAGAGAAAAGGGAATCTTGATGCGGCGGACAAATCGGTCCAGGCCGCTGAAAAGATTGCGCCGGGTTCTCCTTTTGTTCTATACGCCCGAGCCAGCATTGAATTTAGCCGCGGCAATACCCGCAAGGCGAATGAAGCCATCCAGCAAGTTCTAAAGATAAGACCGGACCATCTGGCCAGCCGGCTGATCAGAGCTACCACCAGCCTTGAACTGGGCAATTACGAACAAAGCCAGAAGGACGCCGAATACTTCCTGGCTCAGCGGCCAGGCAATGCCTTTGCCGCCAGGGTACTGGCGGCAAACCAGTTGAAATCGAATAACTTCCAGGGAGCCGTGAATACGCTCACGCCTCTGCTCAAGGCCAATGCGAATGACGTGGCACTGCTGGCCCTGCTTGGCGAGGCGCACCTCAAGGCACGTGACTACAACAAGGCTATGGAATATCTCGACCGGGCATCCAAATTGGACCCAAAGAATGCCTATATCAAGAGCCAGCAGGCTACCGGCCTGCTGTATCAAGGAGAAACCGAACAGGCCATCACCATGCTGGAACGGGCCGCCAATCTGAGCGAAAAGCCGGGGCAGGCGGACATAACCTTGATTCTGCTGAAACTGAGTAAACAAAATTACGACCAAGCACTGCAGGCCATCGAGGTTTTCGAGAAAAAGTTGCCGAACAATCCGGTCACGCACAGCCTGCGCGCTTCCGCATACCTCGGTAAGAAGGACCCCGCCTCCGCGCGCAAATCATTGGGAAAGGCACTGGCCGCCGATCCCAAGTTCTTTCCTGCCGCCGCCACCCTGGCCACCCTGGACTTGCAGGACAAGAACCCCCAAGCAGCACGTAGCCGCTTCGAATCCATACTGGCGCATGACCAAGCCAATGTATCGGCCATGTTGGCCTTGGCCGAGTTGGCACAAGCCGGCAAGCACGATGAAGAGTATCTCAATTGGCTGATGAAGGCGGTCAAGACGAATAGCAAGCTCGTGCAGCCACACCAGTTGCTGATCAGCTATTACCTGTCCAAGCAGCAAAATGCCAAGGCTCTGGCGCAAGCGAGAGACGCGGTTCAACAGCATCCTGAAAGTCCCGTTGCCCTCAAACTGCTCGGCGCCACCCAACTTGCCACGGGCGACACCAATGCCGCACTGGTTACCTTCAAGCAGATGGTAGTGAAGGCGCCTGATTCCTCGGACACCTATTACCGTCTGGCAATGGCTCAAGTCGCGGCCAAAGACAGGCGATCAGCGCGTATTAGTCTGCAAAAAGCGATTCACTTGCAGCCAGGCTTCATCCAGGCTCAGGACGCACTGATTCGGCTTGAAATGTCAGAAGGAAAATCGGGGGCGGCCCTGGCGGTAACCAAACAAATGCAAATGGAAAGCCCCAAAGCCACTCTCGGCTTCGAGCGAGAGGGCGACATACACCTGGCCCAAAAACGTCATTCCCTAGCCATCCATGCCTACCAACGGGCTATTGACCTGGGGGCGGGCACCACCGGCCAAATCAAGTTGCTTCATGCACTTAATCTCTCAGGTGACACACGAGGTGCTGAACAACGCTTGACGACCTGGATCAAGCAGCATCCCACAGATATCCTCGCGCGCAATTTCGCCGCGGAGTTTTACACGCAGGCTGGGCGCGACCAGGAAGCTATCATCCAATACGAGGCAGTACAGCGTTTAGCTCCACCCGAAGCCGCCCTTCTCAACAATCTTGCCTTGCTCTACCAGCGTATGAATGACAAGCGGGCGCTGGGAACAGCCGAACAGGCCCTCAAGCTTGCTCCCGATCAACCACCGATGCAGGATACCCTGGGCTGGATTCTGCTGGAACAGGGGCAGATTCCGCGTGCTTTGGAACTCCTGCACAGCGCGGCGAGTAAAGCACCCAAGTCAGCAACGCTGCGTTACCACTATGCAGTTGCCCTGGCCCGCTCCGGCAAGAAGGCGGAAGCGAAGAAGGAGCTGGAAGCCGCCATCGCCAGTGGCCAGAAAATACGTGAACTGGAAGCTGCCAAGGCCCTACTCAAAAGCCTGTGAGCAGAAGTCGAGTATCTCCTGAGCAGTGCTTCCACGGACTGAGTCCATGCATCCGGGCGGCTAACAATCAGACACACCTAACCCCACTCTAGCGAAGAGTGTTTTCATCGCCAGTTCCGCGGGGTTTTGGAGACAGGGTTAAAAAGATCAAGAATGAGCCCGCATTACTGCTACTTGCGGTTTGTCTGCCCGCCGCCTGTGGCATGGCCGCAGCCCATTGATTGCCCATTCAAGAATGCACTCGCTATGCTTCGGCAGGCGCTCATTTGCAGCACAGGAAAATGACACCAACGATCACCGCCAACACGCTCCTGGTCGACTTTCGCCTGGCCCAACGCAACATCCTGCGTCAGCGGCGTCGGAGTGCTATCGCCATCGCCGCGATCGGCTTTGGTGTCATCGCCATGATGCTTTCCGTCGGCTACATGGAATGGGTCTATTGGGCCAACCGCGAGCTTGCCACGGTCAACCAGCTAGGCCACGTGCAGGTGGCAAAACCTGGCTACCACGAAGATGGGCTGGCGGACCCCTATCACTATCTGATGCCGGCACAGTCTCCTGCCCTGCAGACCCTGCAGCGGCTTCCCGAGGTGCGCAGCGTAGCACCACGATTGACTTTTAACGGCCTCATCAGCCATGGCGATAGCACGCTGTCGTTCATCGGCGAGGGGATCGATCCAGCGGTAGATCCCTCCTCGCGTAACCTGGTGGTGATCGCGGGGAAACTCCCCTCCAACCAGGAGCCCAAGGGCATCGTCATGGGCGCGGGCCTGGCGGCCAATCTCGGGGTGAAAACCGGCGATACCGTCATCCTCCTCAGCAACACCGCATCCGGCGGCATCAACGCCATCGAGGGCAGGGTTCGTGGCCTGATCTCCACCTCCATGAAGGCTTTCGATGACAGCATCCTGCGTGTGCCCATCGAGGCGGCACGTGAGTTGCTCCGTACCAAAGGGGCCCACCTCTGGGTCGTGACCCTGCATAACACGGACATGACCGACCAGGTCATGGCTCATCTGAAGAACGAGCCGGCCCTGGCTGGCTATGAGGTGGTGCCCTGGACCAGGCTCGCGGACTTCTACAACAAAACCGTGGCCTTGTTCTCACGCCAGATGGGCGTGGTCAAGCTCATCATCGCCGTCATCATCGTACTCAGCATCAGCAACACCATGACCATGAGCGTGATGGAACGTACCGTGGAAATTGGCACCGCCATGGCACTGGGTGTACGCCGCCAGCGCATTCTGGTTCTCTTTCTGCTGGAGGGGGGGCTGCTCGGTGCCATCGGCGGGATTTGTGGGGTGATTCTGGGCTACCTGGCCGCCCAAGCCATCTCGGCGGTGGGCATCCCCATGCCACCCGCCCCAGGCATGTCGCGTGGCTTCGTTGCCGGCATCATCGTGACGCCGTCGATTGTCTTTGATGCCCTGCTGCTGGCCGTGTCCACCACCCTCATCGCCAGCATCTACCCGGCCTGGCGCGCATCCCGGCTGGTTATCGTCGACGCCCTCCGCCACAACCGTTAAATACACCAGACCCATGTGGAAACTCGCTCTTCGCAATGTCCTGCGCCACAAGGCCCGCACCGGCATGACGCTGCTTGCCATCATCGCGGGGGTAGTCGGCCTGATCCTGAGCGGCGGCTTCGTGCATGACATCTTCACCCAGCTCGGCGAGGTTCTGATCCATTCCCAGTCCGGCCACCTGCAAGTCGCCAGAACCGGCTATTTCGAGCGGGGCGCGCGTAGCCCGGAGAAATACCTGCTCATGGATGCTGAGCCGCTCCGCAAGAAGATCATGGAAAACCCCGCTGTCGAGGACGTATTGGGGCGCTTGTATTTCGCCGGGCTACTCAACAATGGGCGTTCCGATCTGCCGATTATCGGGGAAGGGGTGGAGCCGGATCGGGAAGCCACGCTGGGCAGTGGCATGGTCATCACCGCGGGGCAACGCCTGCGGGGCACCGATGAACACGGCATGATGGTGGGGCACGGCCTCGCCCATGCGCTGAAACTGGTGCCAGGGAACTGGGTGACCTTGGTGATCAATACCCCCGAGGGTGCCCTGAACAGCCTGGAGTTCCAGGTGGTTGGCACGTTTCAAACTTTTTCCAAGGACTACGATGCCCACGCGGTACGCATCCCTTTAGTCGCGGCGAGAGATCTACTCGCCACCACCGGCATCAATACCCTGGTCGTCTCCCTGAAACAGACGCGGGATACCGAACCCATCGCGGCCTCGCTGGAAAAAGCGTTTTCCAGGTCAGAACTGGAGGTGAACACCTGGCTGAAGCTGAATGACTTCTATGCCAAAACGGTAAAAATGTACGACGTACAGTTTGGCGTCCTGCGCATCATCATCCTGCTGATGGTGCTGCTGAGCGTGGTCAATAGCGTCAATATGAGTGTGTTCGAACGGGTGGGGGAATTCGGCACCATGATGGCCCTGGGCAACCGAAGCAGTCGCGTAATCGAACTCATCATTGCGGAAAACGTCATTATCGGACTAGTGGGTGCCGCATCCGGCGTCATTCTGGGCATGGCCCTGGCGCTGGTCATCTCGGCCATCGGCATCCCCATGCCGCCGCCCCCTAACGCCGATCTGACCTATATCGCCCACATCCGCATCGTTCCTTCGGTTGTGGCCGGCGCTTTCGCCGTTGGCCTCATCGCGACGGTCATGGCCGCCTGCCTGCCCGCGCTGCGGGTCCGCCGTATCCCCATCGTCGATGCGCTGCGCCAAAGCATTTGACGATGTGGGGATGGTCGCCAGCCTTGGGAAATCACGTCGCTTCAACTAGCGCCGGCTACCAGCCGGCTGCCTTGAGAGCCGGCAAGGATTACCGAAGGGTAGGGGCTTCATCAGCCGGCGCTACAAAGGTGTGAAACCGCTCCTTCAGAAATCGTGGCGGACTTCCGCGTAGGCGCGGTCCTGCTGGTCGTACTGGCCGAACAAGCCGGTGGGCGGGCCACCGAATACATCGAGGCCGAAGGTCAGTTTCCAGTTGGGCTGGAATCCCCAACTTGCCTTGGGACGGAACATCCAGTCGCTGCGATTGAGGCTATGCACGAGCAGCGCCTCAGCCTTCCAGTTGCCGGGGAAATTGTGGCTGACCAGCAATGACATGCCGTTTTCCGCCTTGGCCGGGATGATGTCCGGGTTGTGATCGAAGAAATAGCGCTGGAATAGCTGGGTATTCACTCGGGTATCGCTGCCGGGATTGAAGTCCAGCCCCACCGCCCAATCCAGGGTATTTTGCTTGACCACGCCGTCTGGGTCCGGAACCAGCAGATTGAAACGACGGCCGTTGGTGTAGACCGCCTCGGCCTTCAGCACCACTTCACCCAGGTCTTTGCCCAGGGTGCCACCGGCCTGCCAGATGCGGTCGTGGCGGGGGGTGAAGACATTCGGGGCAAACTGGTAGAAGGTGGGTGAGCTGTTCATGCTGCTATAGAAGAAACCGGACATATCCCAGCCCTTTGTGAGCTGCGTCAGCCGTACCCCGAAATTGCCGTGATCAATACCGGTGCCGGGCTTCACCTCATCGAGAATAAGGGGCCTGATCGCCGGCGGATAGGGATAGAAATCGGCGCCCGATCCGGGACGCGTGAAATCGCTCGGCTTGCCGATTCGGTCGTAACTTGGAAAGGGAATCCAGGCTACTTCCGCATGGAAATCGCCCGCGAAGTATTCGGCGCGCGCCGCCCATTGCGGGATACGCAGCACCTGGAAGTCGGGCAGGATGAATTCGCGCAAATCCTTGGCCGAAACCACATCGGCGAAGAACAGGCCAACCATCTCGCCCCACACGATGTGCTGGCGGCCAAGCCGCCAGTCCCAGCCTCCGGCCGATAAGTCGAGATAGGTCTCGCGCAACTGGAATTCGGCCCGCTGGTCGTCGCGTACCGCCTGCTGGTAAAAATCATTCAGGTCATAGATGGCGTTGTAGTCGAGACGGCCACTCAATTTCCACTGGATGCCTTGCCCAAGATGGCCTTGCGTGCCCAACTCCAGCCTGCCCAGCACCTTGGAGCCATGATCGGGCCTGGCGTAGGTATGCGCCAATTCAGCCTGGGCAAAACCCCGCACCCTGGAGGTGCCGTCTCTTGCAATGGCGGATTTGTGAGGACGGGGAAATTCATCCTTGGCGGCCATCTCCTCACTGAACAAGGTCTCCTTGGAAAGCGGCAATGCCTCTTCGATTTTGCCGCCGTCGACTTTGCCACCAACTGGCTTGTCCAGGGCCGGCTCCAGCGCAAACAGATCTTCCTTGGAGGCAGGCAAGGACGGGGCTTCTGTCACGCTTACCGGACTGTCTTTGTGCTCTTCAGGCGCCGTGTCGAATAGCGCATCCCTGGACAGGGGGAGATCGTTTTCAGCCAGGCGCACCAGCGCGTTCCCTTCCGCTGCGCCGATGGCTTCCGCACCCGCCAGTGAAGCCCATAGCGAGGTTCCCAGTAACGCGGCTGCCAGTATCCCAACCGGACGAAAAATCATGGTGTCATCTCCTGTGACCTGGGTTCTGATCGACCCGCCCTGGCCGCTTTCCATTTGTCATCCACCTTCATGGCCAGCATGGCCACATGGCCGTCCTCGATGCGCACGAGACGGTCGGCCATCGACATGACGTGGCGATCATGGGTGGAAAAAATGAAGGTAGTACCGAATTCGCGGTTGATCTGTTTCATCAGGGCCAGGATGCCCTCGCCCGTCTTGCTGTCCAGGTTGGCCGTGGGCTCGTCCGCCAGCACGATGCGGGGGTTGATAGCCAATGCACGGGCGATGGCTACCCGCTGGCGCTGTCCTCCACTCAGTTGGCTGGGGGTATGGTGGGCGTATTTTTCCAGACCCACGACCGACAGGTAACGCTTGACCCGCTTGCGACGGGCCTCCTTGCTGATCTCGGGCAACTGCAGCAACGGGTATTCCACGTTCTCCGCGGTCGTCAGCACCGGAAACAGGTTGAAGGTCTGAAAGATGAAACCTGTGGTGCGCGCACGCAAGTCAGCCAGTTCGTTGGAGGAAAGACCCGAGACCTCCCTGCCGTCGATGAATACCTTGCCCTGAGTGGGCGTATCGATACAGCCGATGATGTTCAGCAGTGTCGTCTTGCCACTGCCGGAGGGGCCAGCGATGGCCAGGAACACGCCTTCCTCGAAGGAAAGTGTAATATCGTGAAGCGCAACAACTTTTTGCTCCCCCAGCATGTATTCCTTGGTAACGCCTTCAACGCGGACAAGACTCATGGCAGGGTTTCCGTGTGGGGTTGCGACATTGGATAGGTGGCCGACATGTCCGTTTTAACGTTGTTATGCACTCGTTTCTCGCTGGTCAGCCTGTGCCTTGTGATGGGGGTTGCCATCCCGGCCCTGGCCGAAAGCCCACAAGGGGAGGATGCCTTCGCGCGCAACCTGCTGGAACGTTCGGACGAGATCCGATTTCCACGGAAAGGCTTCCAGGTGGACATCAACATTGCCAGCTCCGGGCCGGAACAGGATATGGAAACCCGAAAATACCGCGTTCTGTCCAAAGGCAACGAAAATACGGTCATCATGATACTTGAACCGGCCTCCGAGCGGGGCCAGATCATGCTCATGAAGGGGCACGACCTGTGGGTTTTCATGCCCAACGTGTCGCAACCCATCCGCCTCGGGCTGGCGCAGCGCCTGACTGGCGAGGTCGCCAACGGCGACCTGGCGCGCGCCAATTTCGCGGGTGATTACAACCCCAAGTTACTGCGCAGTGAACGGCTCGACGGCGAGGAGCACCATGTGCTGGAGTTGTTGGCGGTGGATCGTGGGGTGACCTACCACCGCGTGCTGTTGTGGATCAACAAGGCCGACACCCGGCCGCGCAAGGCGGAGTTCTATTCCTTATCGAACCGCCTGATGAAGACCTGCGCTTATGAACAGTTCCGGAATATGGCCGGCAAACGCCGCCCGACCCGGCTGGTCATGCAGGATGCCCTGCGGCCTGGAGAGCAATCAGTCCTCGAATATGGACAGATGAAATTGCGCGACCTGCCCGACAAGGTCTTTTCCAAGGACTATCTCAAGAAGCTGCAATAGGGTGCTGCGCACAACGCTACCCGCTTCAGGCGAAGGGATCGTGCTTCAGGCCACCCAGGCGGAAGAAGGTGCGCAGATCATCCAGATCGCGGCGATACCTCGGTTTCAGCGCCTTCCGCATCGCCTTCAGCCGTTCACGCAATGCCGCCGGCAGGGGCTTGTCCGTAGTCTTGACGATGACCAGAAACGGCACCTTGAAGGTGGCGACCAGGCTGGCATCGCCGGGCAGCAGGCGGCGGGTCAGGTCGGCAAACTCTTCCTTGAGGAAAGCGGCGCGTAGCGAGCGCTCGTAATCCAGGGAAAAGAGGTGGGGCTGGAAGCGGGCGTTCATGTAGGCGAAGAAGATCACGGATTTCAGCGATTTCAGCCGCCCGAAGTCGGTCAGATAGAGGGCGCCGCCGGGTTTCAGGACGCGCCGCACCGCTTTGAAGGTGTTTTTCAGATGCTGTAGGGTAGGCAGATGGTGCAGCGCCACGGTACTGATCACCGCATCCATACTCTGGTCTTCGATCACATCGAGCGTGGTGATGTCGCCCTGACGGAACAGGACATTACTCAAGCCATGATTGCGGATGTGTTTCTCCGCGTCGGCCAGCATGGTCGGGGATAGATCCACCCCGGTGAAGCGGATGTCGGGATTGAGTTCGGCGATCTGCGCGAGTTGCGTAGCCGGGCCGCAGCCCAGGTCGAGCACGCTGCTGCAACCCTGAATGACCTGGCTGGCCCGCGCCGAGTGAAACAGGTAGGCGGCGGCCATGACCCCGTCGATGCGTCCCGCCTCGACATAGGCGGCCACTTGCTCGGGGTCGGCCATCACCAGGTCGGGTTCCGGTTCCCGCGGCAGGCTGCGTTCGAAGACCAGTTCGCGGATAAAGGTGGGGATCAGGGCGGGATTGGGCATGTCCGCTTTATAAATGAAAAAAGCCCCGCCTGGCTAGCCAGGCGGGGCTTTTTTGGCGCGGCCGAGAACTTAGGCTTTGCGACGACGGGCCAGACCCAGACCGATCAGGCCAAGGCCCAGCAGACCCAGGGTGGCGGGCTCGGGGACGCGGGACACGTTGGCGGTGAAGTCGACGTTGTCGAAGGACTGGAAGGGGGTGGTTACGCCGCCGGTGCCGAGCAAGCTGCCAGAACCGCAAATACCGACGTTGACGATACCGGCAGGGTCTTGGCTATTAATAGTAATACCAGATCCAGGCGCTGTTTCACCGTGCGAAGTGTTGACCAGTTTCAAGCAGGACACATCGTTGAAGATCAGGCTGCTGGACGCCGGACCTTGTGAAAGGACGTCCAGGCCGGAGTTGAAGGTGCCACCATTGCCCGGCGCGGGAATTGTGCCAATATCACCAATGTTATTGGTCTTGGTTTGTGCAACCCAGAAATTGTCGCTGTCTTTGAAGCCCAGCACCATGAACGGCGTGCCACCGCTGGCGCTTGCCGTGCAGTTCGCCAAGGTGCAGCCAACGCGACTGTAGTCAGTCGTGGCGTCATCGAAGGTCGCGATCATGGCGCCGGTGCCATAGAGCGCTTCGAAGGCAGCGGTCGGAGCAAACGAATACAGATAATCGCCAATGGTAGGATCGAGGGTGCGGACAACGCCGGATACCACGGCTTCGAAAATGCCGGTCAGTTCGTTATTGCCCGAGCCCGCGCCGAGGTGATGCGTGGTGGGGGCCTGCTCGAGGGACTCGATGGTGAAGATGCCGCTCAGGATGTCGCCAGCATCCAATAATCCATTGCTGTTGCTGTCCCAGGACTGATATTCGGCGCTGTTGTCGGACAGTTGCTGGAAGCCGGTGAAGAACTGGCTGGCCACGGTATCGGCTTGGGCGGCGCCGGCGGCGAAACTCATCGCCAGGGCGGCAACTAGATATTTGACTTTCATGTCGATCTCCAAAAAAGAGTTAACTGATCACATTCGAAAACTGATTTGCGACTTGCGAGTCATATAAAGCACGTTGCGTGCCAACTCATAAATAATGATGTAACTCGTTGAATTAACAATGTTCAATGTTTATCAATCGGGCGCCATACGGCACTGTAGCGATGGGGATGTAAAAAATCCCGACATATGAGATCGGGCTGTTTACGTGAACGATCTCGCGCCTCCACTGTAGCGCCCGGTTTCATCATCCGCGGCGGTCGCAATCCATGCCCGCTAACTTGCCGCACGCCAGTAATCGGCCAGCGCGCGCCGCCCGGTGGTCACCGCTGGCACTTGGGCATGTCCCATGCGGAACAGCATCAGCGGAATTTCCCCTGGCAGGATCGTCTGCCAACCCGTGGCCAGGATCTGCCGCAAATCAGCGGGAATACCTTCCTCGCAGGCGCCAGGCAAGGCGTATAGGGCCGATGCCGGCATCGGTTGCAAGACCTGCCCCTGTTGTGTCGCCCTCAGCCAAAGGCGCTGGAATGCCCGTCCGGCGGCGAGAATCATCTCAGTGTCGGTATTCTTTACAGCCAGTAAGCCCAGATTAGGGGCCAGCCGGCAGGGCAAGGCACAGGCGCGCCAGCCCAGAATGTAGTGGGCGCCCACGAGGTTGGCCAGGCGCATGACGGGCCAATGCCGCAACCGGCTGAAGAAGGGGCGCAACAGCGGCTCAACGCCCAGTGCGCCCGGTGGCAGGCCCTCTGGACAGCTGGTCCGCCAGCCCACGTCGAAGCGGATGGCGGAGAACAGCTCCGCGTGCAGGAGGCGGTTATGGAAGCGTTCGGTTTCCGCGCGGCGCATCAGGCGCAACGCCTGCCTGCGTCGCGCGGGCTGGTCCAGCCAGTGCAGTTGGCTGGTTGGGCGGGTATGCGCGGCTGCCTCCAGTTCGCCGCGCTCCGCAGCGGTCATGCTGGGGCCGTGAAAACGCACCTGGCGGTTGGTGTGGCGTAGGGGAATGGCCTCCCACAAGGAATCGACCGCCGCCTGACCCGGTTGCAAACGGATCTGCATGATGAGATCGGGCTGTGCCGGGTCGGGTAACAACACAGTCTGTGTCCCTATACCGAAGCGGCTGGCGGCGATGGCCAGGTTTTCCGCCACAGCGCCGAGGGAGAGCAGCGCCAGTACCCTTTTGTATCCGCCCTCGGGCGGCAGTTCGGCCTCGGTGTAGCGTATGCGGAGCCCGTCATCGGTGATTTCGAAGCGAAAGCGATGCTGGTTGTCCGCCGAGGGTGCCAGGATGGCGCTTTCCAGAACAAAATGAAGCTGATCCTGATCCAGTGTTTTCATGTCAGCCTAGGCATTGTTGATGGTGGCACGGTGATGGCAGGTCAATTGAGAGGGGGATACTTGCCATCTCGATTACGTCAGGCATTCTTCATCCCTGACCCCTCAAATACCCAATTGCCTGCGAGCAATGGCGATGGTCAGGCGATTGATGGGGTGGCGATTGCCGCCCGGCCGCCAGGTGTGGGCGATGCGATTGCGGTAGCCGTCGAACTGGATGCCATGCGGCGCGGCCCAGACCTTGCCGCGCCCAAGCAGAATCTTGAGCGCCTCGCTGGCGGCGACGCCGGCGCAGAGTTGGCAGGCCATGACGGTGGACGGCCCCTTGCGCGCTTTGAGATCGACGCGGGTCTTGTCCACCAGGTAATGGCGATGCAGCAGGGCGGGGGCCAGCCCAACCAGGAAGCGAATGGCTTTTTCCAGTTCGGGACGGCCCGCCAACTGGAAATAATCCTCGAAACTCAGGTGGCCGGGCAGGAAGTTGAGCAGGGCGGCACTCATCCCTAACGGCGCGACGGTGGTGGCGGGAATGCGCCGTTCATGGCAGTACGCGAAAACCATTTCGCGCGCGGCGAAGGCGAAGAAATCCAGGCCGTCCACATACAAGTCCACCCCTGTAAAAAATTCCGACAAGTTGTCCTGGGTGACCCCGTGGGGAAACACGGTAATTGTCGCCTCGCTGTTGATTTCCAATACCCTTTCCGCCATGGCTTCGGCCTTGTGTCGGCCGAGACTGCCCAGGCTGGCACCGGCCTGGCGGTTGAAATTGGCCAGCTCGAAGGTGTCAAGATCGGCAATATGAAAATGCTGGATGCCCAAACGGGCCAAGGTCAACAGATGAAAACCGCCAACCCCGCCCATGCCGGCGATGGCGACCCGCTTGGTCGAGAGCGTGTGTTGTTCGTCTTCGCTAACCCAGCCGATGTTGCGGGAAAAAGCGGTGCCGTAATCGAAGGCGGCGGTCATCGGCGCTTACTTGGGTTCGGCGCGCAGCAAGCGGTCGGTAATGCGTGCTTCTTCCTCGGCCGGGAAGAAATAGGGGTAGAGCGTTTTGTCCTGCCTGGCAAGTTCATGGTGCCCGGCGATGGCGCGGATGATCTCCTGCTTCTCCAAAAGACTGAGCCAGAGCAGGACCGCCGGTGCATTCACGCGAGGGCACATGCGCTCGCCGCCGATGACTTCAAATCCCAACATCCGGAGGTAAAAGGGCGCATGCGCGGGATTCACCTCGATGACCAGATCGGTATAGCACCACAAGTTGCGGAGATAGAGGTAGGCCACATTGAACATCGCGGCCAGGAAGCGCTTCGAGGTCATTTTGGTGTCGAGCGCGAACTTGGTGATCTCGGCAACCCTGCCCCCCCGCGCGCGCACCACGTCGATTTCGGCCTGGTAAAGTTCGTCGGCCAGAAGACCCTTGCCCACATCGAAACCCAAGGTCAGTGTGCCGATGACCTGTTCGCCATGGTAGGTAGCCAGGGTAACGCTGTCGGGACAACTGGATGATCCCGTGCCGCCAAGGCCTTGGAAACCCACCTCGCCGTAGCGCTTTTCCACGAAAAACTTGGCATCCCGCGTGCGCTCTTCGTTATGCGCCAGACGGATCTTGAACTGATCCTCACGGACCACCTGGCCGCCGCTATCCTGCGCGGGCCCAACCCCTTTTCCGCCCACCTCACGCAATCGCTTCGGTGACTCGAAGGCCACGATGGTCTTCGCCCAGCTCCGACTTGCATTTTTGAAGTGATCCATTATTCCCATTAGTCCGACTCCCCATCTTGGGGCTTGATGAAATAACCGCGCGCCATCGAGATATGGCTTTCGCAGTATAGAGTTCAACCGATGCGATCTCAAACGGGGCGGGTACATGCCGATACAATATAGCCATGAAAATCGAACTGCTCACCAGTGAAGATGCCGACCGCTACCTGGTTCGTCACGCCGATGAAATCGAGCGTGTCCTCCGTGACGTTATGCAAGACAAGGCCATCGTCGCGGCGTATGGGGAGAATGGCAAAGATTTCCTGCTGACCGCTATCGTAGCCGTCGAGCCCAAGGAAAACGCCATTTATCTGGGCTATGGCCCGGACGAAAGGCTGAACACTCAACTCCTCGAAGCCGGCAATGCCACGTTCGCCACCACCCATAACCAGGTGCGCGTGCAGTTCTCCTGCAATCACATCGAACGTGTCGTCCAGGGACATGCGCCGGCGTTTCGGGTCGCCATGCCGCGCGAACTCCTGCGCTTGCAGCGGCGCGAGTATTACCGCCTGGTCACCTCCGTGGTCAACCCGGTGAAATGCCTGATCAATACTGAACGGGGGATGCTGGAAACCCTGGTGGTGGACATCAGCATCGGTGGCGTCGGCATTCTGGCCTATCAGGAAAATGGCGAACTGATCGCGGGCGAGACCTATCACGGTTGCCGCATTTCCCTGCCCGGCTCCGGCGAATTCGCCTTGAGCCTGGCCGTGTGCACCACCTTTGAAATCACCCTGAAGAACGGCCGCCACACCCACCGGGCGGGCTGCCAGTTCATCGACTTGCCGGCCAGCGTGGAAACCGAGATTCAGCGCTACATCATCCGTGTCGATCGGGAGCGCCGGACGCGTTACATCTGAGCCGCTGGTTCAACCTTCCGCCAGCCAGCGCGCGGCATCCAGGGCGAAATAGGTCAGCACCGCGTCGGCGCCGGCGCGCTTGAAGCCGAGCAGGCTTTCCAGCACACAGGCTTTCTCATCCAGCCAGCCATTTTGCGCGGCGGCTTTCAGCATCGCGTACTCGCCGCTCACCTGATAGACAAAAGTGGGCGCCTTATAGGTTTCCTTCACGCGGCGGACGATGTCCAGGTAAGGCATGCCCGGCTTGACCATCACCATATCCGCGCCTTCCTGCAAATCCAGCCCGACTTCCCAGAGCGCTTCATCGCTGTTGGCTGGGTCCATCTGATAAGTGTGCTTGTTGCCCTTGCCCAGGTTGCCGGCCGAGCCGACGGCGTCGCGGAACGGCCCGTAAAAGCTGGAGGCGTATTTCGCTGAATAGGCGAGGATACGGGTGTGGATGTGGCCGGCGGCGTCAAGCGCCTCGCGTACCGCGTGAATGCGCCCATCCATCATGTCCGAGGGCGCCACGATGTCGGCACCGGCGGCGGCATGGCATTCCGCCTGGCGAGTCAGCACGGCGATGGTTTCATCGTTGAGCACGTAGCCGCTGGCGTCGATCAGGCCATCCTGGCCATGGCTGGTATAGGGATCGAGGGCGACGTCGGTGATGATGCCCAACTCGGGGAAACGCGCTTTCAGGCCGGCCACGACGCGTGGAACCAGGCCCTTGCGGTTATAGGCTTCGGCGGCATCCAGGCTTTTCTGTTCGGCGCCGATCACCGGGAACAAGGCCAGCGCCGGCACCCCCCGCTTCAGACACACCTCCGCGACGTCATAAAGATGATCGAGGCTCATGCGCCGCACGCCAGGCATGGAGGCCACGTCCTCGCTGCAATTTTCGCCCTCGAGCACAAACACCGGCAGGATCAGGTCGGCCGCTGTCAGGGTGTGTTCCTGCATCAGGCGGCGGGAAAATTCGTCACGACGCATGCGGCGCATGCGCTTGTGCGGAAAACTGGACAAATCGAACATCGTGGTGCCCTCCATTTTGGACAAAAATACCAAGGCCATCGTTGAGTCTATCGGGAACTCAGCCAACTTTGTCGGCTCAACAAACCAGGCGAGTCGCATCGCCTCCCGCTCCTACTCCCTGAGCGGGGCCTTGATGCAATATCAAGGCGTACTTTCCCCGGCCTCTTCCCCTTGGGCCGGGGTTTTTTTCGCCACCCCCAGCCAGCCGCGCACCACTGCTTCCGCCTCGTCGACGCCTTCGCGCTTGGGGGAGGAAAACAATTGTACCGAGGCCGCGAAACCGGCATCGAGCAATTCCGCGCGCACTTGGCGCAACACCGGCAAAGCCTGGCCGCGCGATAGCTTGTCGCTTTTGGACAGCAGCACATGCACCGGCCGGCCGGCCGGCCGAAACCAGTCCAGCAGGGAGCGATCCAGTTCGGTGAGTGGGTGGCGGATGTCCATGATCAAGACCAGGCCGGCCAGTTGCGGGCGGCGACCGAGATACCCCCCGATCAGCGCCTGCCAGATATGTTTTTGATCCTTGGGCGCGCGCGCATAACCATAGCCGGGCAGGTCAACCAGATAGCGGCTGTCTTCCACGCGGAAGAAGTTGAGGTGTTGCGTGCGCCCCGGCATTTTGCTCACAAAAGCCAGCCGCTTGTGGTTGCATAAGGTATTGATGGCGCTGGACTTGCCGGCGTTGGAGCGGCCCGCGAACGCCACTTCGGCCAGGCTGTCGGCGGGGAGGTCGCGCAGTTGCGCGATGGTGGTATGGAAGGCGGCGTTGAGCACGGCAGTGTGTTGTGTGGCCCGGTGGGGAGCCCAGTGTCCCGCTCGAAAGGCTGGCATGATAGCAAACGGGCCGCTAAAATATTGCAGTTTCCAATGCTGCCAACCCGGATTTAGGAGCATCAACCATGAAACTTCACGCGCTGATTACTGGCTTGCTGTTTGCCGCTACGTTTGCAGCCAATAGCTGGGCCAACACGCCCGCGCCGGCCCCCGCCGCCAAAGGCGACGCCACCCGCGCGCAGAAGATCGTCAACGACGTGTGCGCCGCCTGCCATACGTCTGACGGCAACAGCACCAATCCAACCTATCCCGCGCTGGCCGGCCAATCGCCCGAATACCTCGCCAAGCAATTGCATGAGTTCAAATCCGGCGCCCGCAAAAATGCCATCATGGCCCCCAACGCCGCCAAGCTGTCCGAGGACGACATGCTCAACCTGGCGGCTTACTTCAGTGCCCAGAGCCCCAAGCCGCGCCAGGCCAAAGATGCCAGCCTGATCGCCGCGGGCCAGAAGGTCTTCAAAGGCGGCAATGCCGGCAGCGGCGTTCCCGCCTGCGCCTCCTGCCACGGCCCCAGTGGCGCCGGCATCCCGCTACAGTTCCCGCGCCTGGCCGGACAGCATTCCAAGTATGTGTTCACGCAGCTCAAGAACTTCCGCGGTGGCGATCGCGCCAACGATGGCGGCAAGATGATGCAAGTCATCGCCCGCAAGTTGACCGATCAGGAAATGAAAGCCGTGGCCGAGTACGTCAACGGCCTGCGCTGATCCCGCTCTTTCTTGATGACGGCCCGCCTCGCGCGGGCCGTTTGCATTGATGACCGCATCCCATCTAGCAGACCTCAACCCGCAGCAACGAGAAGCCGTGAAATATCTCGACGGCCCCTTGCTGGTGCTGGCTGGCGCCGGTTCCGGCAAGACCCGGGTCATCACCCGCAAGATCGCCTATCTCGCCAGCGAGTGCGGCATCGACGCCCGCCATATCGCCGCCATCACCTTCACCAACAAGGCGGCGCGGGAAATGCGCGAGCGGGTGGGCGAACTGCTCCCGGGAAAACAGGGCAAGGGACTCACGGTTTCCACCTTCCATTCCCTCGGCCTGCAAATCCTCCGCCACGAGGCCAAACGCATTGGTTACAAGCCGCGTTTCTCGGTGCTCGACGCCGCCGATGCCCAGCAGATCCTCTCCGACCTCCTGAAAACCACCGACAAGAGCAGCCTGCGCCAGGCGGCCAGCGTGGTGTCGAACTGGAAGAACGCCCTGCTGCCGCCCGCCGCCGCCCTGAAAGCCGCCACGGACGAAGCCGAGCGGCAATATGCACTCGCCTATCAAGCCTATCAGGACACCTTGAGCGCCTATCAGGCGATGGATTTCGACGACCTCATCCGCCTGCCGGTACAGTTGTTCCAGGAGCACCCCGAGGCGCTCGCCACCTGGCAAGGCCGCCTGCGCTACCTGCTGGTGGACGAATACCAGGACACCAACGGCGCCCAGTACGCCCTGATGAAGTTGCTCGCCGGCCCCGCCGGGCGCTTCACGGCGGTGGGCGACGACGACCAGGCGATCTATGCCTGGCGCGGCGCCGACGTGGAAAACCTGCGCCGCCTGGGGCAGGACTACCCGACCCTGAAAATCATCCCGCTCAACCAGAACTACCGCTCCAGCCAGCGCATCCTGGCGGCCGCCAACAGCATCATTCGCAATAACCCGCGCCTGCACGAAAAGAACCTGTGGAGCGATCACGGTCTCGGCGACCCCATTGAACTGCTGCAATGCCGCGACGACCGCCATGAGGCGGAAACGGTCGCCCTGCGCATTTCCGCGCACAAGTTCGAGTACCACACCCGCTTCGCCGACTACGCGATCCTCTATCGCGGCAACCACCAGGCGCGGCTATTTGAGGAAGCCCTGCGCGAAGCCAAGATTCCTTACGTGCTCTCCGGGGGGCAATCGTTCTTCGACAAGGCCGAGATCAAGGACCTTTCCGCCTACCTGCGCTTGATCGCCAACCCGGACGACGACCCCGCCTTCATCCGCGCGGCCACCACGCCGCGGCGCGGGGTTGGCGCGGCGACCCTGGAAAAGCTCGGCAACCATGCCGGGCAGCGCCATATCAGCCTGTTCGAAGCCGCCTTCGAAGCCGGCTTCCAGACCCAGTTACCGCCCCGGCAATTGGAACCGCTGCTGGCGTTCCGCGACTTCATCAACCGCCTCGGCGACCGCGCGGAAAAAGAACCGGCCGGGCAACTACTGGAAGAACTGCTCGCCGCCATCCACTACGAGGAATGGCTCTACGACTCGGAAGACGACCGCGCCGCCCGCGCCAAGTGGGCAAATGTGCGCGAGTTTGTCGACTGGCTGAGCAAGAAAGGCGAGGGTGAGAAAAACGAAGGCGGCAAGACCCTGATCGAGCTCAGCCAGACCATCACGCTGATGAATTTGCTGGAAGGGCGTGAGGATGCGGCCCCCGACGCCGTCCGCCTATCCACCCTGCACGCCGCCAAGGGCCTGGAATATCCCTACGTCTACCTGGTCGGCGTGGAGGAGGACATTCTTCCGCACCGGGAATGTCTGGACGGCGCGCGCCTGGAAGAAGAACGCCGCCTCATCTACGTCGGCATCACCCGCGCTCGCCGTGGCCTGGTCATCACCTGGTGCGGCAAGCGCCGCCGCGGCGGCGAAATGGGGGAGTGCGAACCCTCGCGTTTCCTGAATGAAATCGACCAACTCGACATCAAGCGTTCCGGCACCCCGCCCGGCGGCGATGTCCGGGAAGAAGGCCGGCGGCGGCTTTCCGCGCTGAAAGCCCTGCTCGGCAAATAAAAATGCCCCACGCGGACCGATCAGCCCGTTTGACTTCCCATGCGAGCGTTTTTTAATGTGAAACAACCGCCCTGCCGTAGGTGGGGGTCATTTTCCCGACACCACCTCGGGCCATGCGTGTTATGCCCGCGGGGAAAGTCAGGGTTGCCTGAAGCCCAGGTCGCTGCCCAGTGGTTTTGCCGGGTAGTGGAAGTGCACCGGGCCGTCCGGTTCGGCGTGGATGAACTGGCGCACGAAAGGGTCATCCGATTCAAGGATTGCGGCGGTCGGTCCTTCGGCGATGATCACGCCCTCCGCGAGGAAGTAGACGTAGTCCACCACCTTGAGCGATTCCGAGACGTCATAAGTGACGACGATGCTGGAAACGCCGAGGGCATCGTTGAGGCGGCGCAGCAGGTTGGCGATGACATTGAGCGAGATCGGGTCGAGGCCGGCGAACGGCTCGTCGTACATGATCAGCATCGGGTCGAGCGCGATGGCGCGCGCCAGGGCGACGCGCCGCTCCATGCCACCGGAGAGTTCGCGCGGCATCATGGCGTGGGCGCCGCGCAGGCCGACGGCGTGCAGTTTCATCAAGACCAGATCGCGAATCATGCGTTCCGACAAGTCGGTGTGCTCGCGCATGGGAAACGCGATGTTCTCGTACACCGAGAGGTCGCTGAACAGGCCGCTGACCTGGAACATCACGCCCATCTTGCGGCGCAACCGGTAGAGGCCATCGTTGTCGAGCGCGTGCACGTCCTCGCCATCGACCCATACCTGTCCACGCTCGGGTTTCAGTTGGCCGCTGATCAGGCGCAGCAGGGTGGTTTTGCCACAGCCGCCGGTGCCCAGCACGGCAACGGTCTTGCCACGTGGAATGGTGAGGTTGATGCCATTGAGGATTTTGCGGTTCTCATAAGAGAAATGCAGGTCGCGGATTTCGACGACGTTTTCGTTGGACAACTTCAACTCCATTCAGGGTGGGGTAGCGGGGCGAAGGTAGGCGCGGCCACCTGCCCTGGTCAAGCAAACCGCATGTCCTGATGCGCTTTGGCCGCCTGGTAAACGGCCATTTTTAGCGTGAAACAAGCTCGCGGCGCTACAGCAGAGGCGCGGTTTCATTCTCCGGGGCGGCTTTTCCGCCATGCCGGTTAGGCCAGATTTTGGCTAAAAAAGAGCGGCCAGCGCCGCTCTTTTCCTCCCGCCGGCACCCCTTACTTCACCACTTCCTTCAACTGATCGAGGATCGCCGGATTCTCCAGGGTCGAGACATCCGAGGTGATCTCCTCGCCACGGGCCAGGGTGCGCAGCAGGCGGCGCATGATCTTGCCGGAACGGGTCTTGGGCAGGTTGTCGCCAAAGCGAATTTCGTCCGGCTTGGCGATCGGGCCGATCTCATGGGCGACGTGGTTGCGCAGGTCAGTCGCAATCTGCTTGGCCTCTTCCCCAACCGGGCGAGCCCGTTTCAGCACCACATAGGCGACGATAGCTTCTCCCTTGATGTCATGCGGTTTGCCGACCACGGCGGCCTCGGCCACCAACGGGTTGGAAACCAGGGCGGATTCGATTTCCATGGTGCCGAGGCGGTGGCCGGAGACATTCAGCACGTCATCGATGCGGCCCATGATGGTGAAGTAGCCGGTCTTGGGGTCGCGCACCGAGCCATCTCCGGCCAGGTAGAGCTTGCCGCCCAGTTCTTCCGGGTAGTAGTTCTTCCGATACCGTTCGGGGTCACCCCAGATGGTGCGGATCATCGACGGCCAGGGCCGCTTGATGACCAGGAAACCGCCCTTGCCCCATTCCAGCTCATGGCCGGTCTCATCGACGATGGCGGCCAGGATGCCGGGGAAGGGCAGGGTGCAGGAGCCGGGCACGGTGGGCGTGGCGCCGGGCAGCGGGGTAATCATGTGGGCGCCGGTCTCGGTCTGCCACCAGGTATCGACGATGGGGCAACGGCCGCCGCCAACCTTCTCGTGGTACCACATCCAGGCTTCCGGGTTGATCGGCTCGCCCACGGTGCCCAAGAGGCGCAGGCTGGAGAGGTCGTATTTTTCCGGGTGATGCTCGGGGTGCCCCTCGCCCAGCTTGATGAGGGCGCGGATGGCGGTGGGGGCGGTGTAGAACACGCTGACCTTGTGCGTCTGGATCATCTTCCAGAAGCGGCCGGCATCCGGGTAGGTGGGCACGCCCTCGAACACGATCTCGGTGCCACCGCAGGCCAGCGGGCCATAGGCCCCGTAGGTGTGGCCAGTGACCCAGCCGATGTCGGCGGTACACCAGAAGACATCGGTGGGCTTGATGTCGAAGGTCCACTTCATGGTCAGGATGGCCAGCAGCAAATAACCGCCGGTGGAGTGCTGCACCCCCTTGGGTTTGCCGGTGGAGCCGGAGGTGTAGAGCAGGAACAGCGGGTGCTCGGCGTCCACCCATTCCGGTTCGCAGGTCTCGGACTGGCCGGCCACCAGGTCGTGCCACCAGAGGTCGCGGCCCGCCACCATGTTGGCGGGACCACCGCTACGCTGGTAGACCACCACGTTCCTGACGCTGCCGCAGCCGCCCAGGGTGAGGGCTTCATCGACGGCGGGTTTCAACGGGATGTTCTTGCCGCCCCGGCACTGTTCGTCGGCGGTGATGATCAGCACCGCGCCGGCATCCTCGATGCGGTCGCGCAGGGCGGCGGCGGAAAAACCGCCAAACACCACCGAGTGGATAGCGCCGATGCGCGCGCAGGCCTGCATGGCGACCACGCCTTCGATTGACATGGGCAGATAGATGATGACCCGATCGCCCTTTTTCACACCCAGGCCTTTGAGGGCGTTGGCGAATTTTGCGACGCGGGAAAGCAGTTCCCGGTAGGTGACCTTGGTGACCTCGCCCTTATCGGCTTCGAAGATGATCGCGGTTTTGTCACCCAATCCGGCTTCGACGTTCTTGTCCAGGCAGTTCCAGGAAATGTTCAGCTTGCCGTCCGGAAACCATTGGTAGAACGGCGCCTTGGATTCATCGAGCACGGTGGTGAATGGCTGTTTCCAGACGATGTTCTCCCGGGCCAGCCTGGCCCAGTAACCTTCGTAGTCGGCTTCGGCCTCGGCGCACAGCGCCTTGTAGGCATCCATGCCGGAGACGTTGGCTTGAGCCACGAATTCAGGGGAGGGGTTGAAAATGCGGTTTTCTTGCAGGACGGATTCGATGCTGCTCATGACGAACGTCTCCTCAGACGGAAAATTGACGGGAAATCCAACGTTTTCCTCCCCCGTAAAGGGGACGCCGGATTCGTAAGTCGCTGAAGCGACAACGACTCCGCAGCCCCCAAGGAAGGGGCAAAATTAGGCCACTTCCAACCGTTGCGCATTTTGCACTGCAATATGACCACTTCGCCAGCCTCGGAAAGACTATCCCGCCCTGCCGCATACAGCCGCTGGCTGGCGGCTCGCCTGAATGCCCGTGCCGAGTTGAGCGCGTGGTTGCTGGAAACCCTGGCGGAGCCGGTTTCCCGCCAGGAAATGACGGATTTCCTGGCGACCGACATGACCTGTGAGGAAGACCTCAAGCGCCAATTGCGCCGCTTGCGCGAGCGGATATTCGCCCGCGTGATGGTGCGTGACCTGAATGGCCTGGCCGATCTTTCCGAAGTCACCCGGACTCTGACCGACCTGGCGGAAGTCGCCGTGCAAGCCGCCCTCGCCTTCCACCACCGCGACCTCGCCGCCCTCCACGGCGAGCCGCTCGACTCTGCCTCGCAGCCACAGCAACTGATTGTGGTGGGCATGGGCAAGCTGGGTGGCGGGGAACTCAACGCCTCCTCCGACATCGACCTGATCTTCGTGTTTCCGGAGGATGGCGAGACCGCCGGCCCACGCCGCATCGGCAACTTCGAGTTTTTTACCCGCCTGGGCAAGCGCCTGATCAATGCGCTCGACGACAAGACCGGCGACGGCTACGTATTTCGCGTCGACATGCGTCTGCGCCCCTATGGCGACGGCGGCCCGCTGGCCTCCAGCTTCGCCATGCTGGAAGAGTATTTCTACACTCAGGCGCGCGAGTGGGAGCGCTACGCCTGGATCAAAGGCCGAGCGCTGACCGGCGGCATCGATGGCAAACGAATCGACGAGCTGGAAGCCTTGCGCCGGCCCTTCGTGTTCCGCAAATACCTCGACTTCGGCGCGTTCGCTTCCATGCGCGAACTTCATCTCCAGATCCGCCGTGAAGTCACCCGCCGCGACCTGGCCGACAACATCAAGCTCGGCCCTGGCGGGATCCGCGAAATCGAATTCATCGCCCAGGTGTTTCAGCTCATCCGCGGCGGTCAGCAGACTTCGCTGCAAATGCGCCCCACCCGCGCGCTGCTGCACCAGCTTGCCGCCTACGGCCTGATGCCGGAAACCCAGACCCGGGAACTGGAGGACGCTTATGTTTTTTTGCGCAATCTGGAACACCGCCTGCAATACCTGGACGACGCCCAGACCCAGAGGCTGCCGGGGGGTAATGAAGACCGCCGACGGGTGGCCGAGGCGATGGGCTTTCCCGGCTGGGCCGCCCTGCTGGCGCGGCTGGAGCCGATGCGCCGGAAAGTTTCCGGCCAGTTCGAACAGGTGTTCGGCGCGCCGCAGGAAGACCAGTCCAGCCACGCCCTTGCCAATTTGTGCGAGCAACCCGATGCGGACGCTCTCGACCTGCTCAATGTGGCGGGCTATGGCGTCCACAGCCAGGCCGCGCTGGAGCGCCTGCGCGCGCTCAAGCTCGGCGGCCGTTACGCCAGCCTGCCGGCGCGGAACAAGTCCGCCCTCGACAGCCTGTTGCCCCCCCTGGTGGAAGTCGCCGCGCGTTTCCCCAACACCCTGGACACCCTTTCGCGCATCCTCGACCTGCTGGAAGCGATCTGCCGCCGCGCGCCCTACCTCGCCCTGCTCAAGGAATACCCGCAAACCCTGATGCAACTCGCTCGCATCGTAAGCAGTAGCCCGTGGGCGGCCGCCTACCTGACCCGGCAGCCGCACCTGCTCGATGAATTGCTCGATCCGCGCAGCCTCATGGCCGTACCCGACTGGAATGCCGCGCGTGTGGAACTGCGCGCGGCATTGGGCAGCCTCGCGGGCGATGTGGAAGGCCAGATGGATGCCCTGCGCCACTTCAAGCAAAGCGAAACCTTCCGCCTGCTGGCGCAAGATCTGGCCGGAGTGTGGAGCGTGGAAAAGCTCTCCGACCATCTCGCCGACCTCGCCGACCTGCTGGTCGACGCCACCCTGGGATTGGTCTGGAACACCCTCTCCGGCCGCCACCGCGAACAGCCCGTCTTCGCCGTCATCGCCTATGGCAAGCTGGGCGGCAAGGAACTCGGCTACGCCTCCGACCTGGACATCGTCTTCCTCTACGACGACCCCCATCCCGACGCGCGGGAGATATACGCCCGCCTGGGCCAACGCCTCAACACCTGGATGTCCACCCTCACCCCGGCCGGCATTCTCTATGAAACCGATCTCCGCTTGCGCCCGGATGGCGCCTCCGGCCTCTTGGTGAGCAGCGTGGAAGCGTTCGCGGACTACCAACAGAACAAAGCCTGGACCTGGGAACACCAGGCCCTGACCCGCGCCCGCTACTGCTGCGGCGACACCCGCGTGGGCGATCGCTTCGCGAAAATCCGCGAAAGCGTGCTGGCCAAAACGCGCGACCTGGAAAAACTGCGCGCCGAAGTCCTGGAAATGCGCCAGAAAATGTTCGACGGCCACCCCAACGCCAGTAGCCTGTTCGATCTCAAGCACGACCGCGGCGGCCTGGTGGATGTGGAGTTCACCGTGCAATACCTGGTGTTGGCCCATGCCTGCCGGCACCCGGAACTGCTCGCCAATGTCGGCAACATCGCCCTGCTGAAACGCGCCGGCAACCTGGAACTGATCCCGGAAGACATCGCCCAGGCCGCCGCCGACGCCTACCGTGAACTGCGCCGCCGCCAACACGCCGTCAAACTGCAAGGCGCGGAGCACGCCCGTGCTGAACACGGCGGACTCGCCCAGGAAATCGCGGCGGTGAAAGCGCTTTGGAACGCGGTCTTCGGAGCGGGTAACTGAAGCGGAAGGTTGCCGCGGAAACAGCGCTGTTTGGAAAGGTGGGCTATCAGATCAGATAAGCGGCAAGTTCCGACCCCGAAGGGGAACGCGGTACTGGCACTCGCGCACCCCATGCGGCCGCCGACGCTCGGCCGGCGGTTTTCCCGGCCAGTCCTGGGGTAGCGCCTACCAGGCTGTCATTTTCGCGGCAATTCTTCCGAGAGTCCGAAACGCACGCTTATTATGCGCAAATTCAAAAAATAGCCATTATTAATCAATTGGTTGAACAGAAATAGCAAGAGGTGGAAGGGCCGGTTTCCTTGCCCGTAAGGGGTGGCTTCTGTCACTATTGACGGGTTTGTTGGCCGTTTTTCGGCCTCACGCGGATTTTCTTCCGAACCTACTGCCGCCTATCCCGCTGCTTTTGCGCACCGCGCGGCCCTGTTTCAAGCCGAGATTGTGTATGGACAACGATATTTCCCGCCGCAGCCAGCCCACCCGGCCGGTTGCGCCGGAGCGGATGAAGCGCATCCGCCAGATCAATTTGCAGCTCGCCGCTTTCGGCCAGCCGGTGCCGCGAGAGGGCAGTGATGATCTGCTCGATGTCGCCGCCGATCTCTTGCGCAATTACCGCCAGCACCGCCGCTTGCTGCGCGATTACCGCTGTCCGGCGGACCAGCGCATTCAGGACTTCGTCAACGCCACCCTGGCGCGCAGTGGCGTCCTCAGTGGCGTGGACTCGCGGGTGCAACTGCCCGCCGCGCCGTTCATCCTGGATCGCCCCGGCCTGGCTGCGGAATTGTCCCTGCCGCTGGATGGCGACCAGTTCGAGTCGCGCTATGTCACCTCTTATCGCGTTCGCCAAGGGGTACTGCATAACCCGAGCCGCGACCGCCGTACCACCGAGGGCGTGTTCCACATCGCCGAGGGCGGCCTGCCGATTCCCTGGGACAAGAAAGCGGTGCCCGTGACCACTTTCGCCGCCCTGCTGCGTGCCGCGCTGGATGCGCCGGACGATCTTTTGCGCCTGCCCTACACCGCCAACCAGCCGATCGGTGCGCATCTCTGGGTATCGCTGCTGCTGCGCCCGCTGGTTTCGCCGGAAGTGGCGGGGGTGATGCCGGCCAAGTCGATGGAAACCCGTTTCTTCGCGCCGGGCGGGCTGGTGTCCAACCTGGATTTCGTGGAGCGCATTTTCGGCAACGCCGGCGACCCCTATCTGCCGGAAAACGATGCCGGCCTCGACGTGGAAGGCTGGAGCGGCCACACCGGCTGCGTGATCCTGGCGCCGCACCTCACCACCCTGCGCAAGAAAGCCCTGGGCCTGCCGCGCTGGGACGAGGCCAGTGAACGGCAACGCCGCGACGGCATGTGCTGGAAGGAGGCTGGCGAGCTTTACAACGATGGCCAGCCCTTCAAGCTGGTCAGCCGCGACATGGCGGGGGTGATCGTCACCCTGCTGGCCGACAACTACTTCGGTTACAGCAAGAAGGAAATCAAGTCGCAGATCAGCTATGCCGCCAACCTGTTCGGCGGCTGCGAGGAAGAACACTCCGGCGGCGCTCTGGCCTTCCCCAGTTTCAACCTGGGCGAAATCTACGCGCCCGACAGCCGCCTGCCGGATCGCGGCCATAGCCTGGCCGAGGTGCTGGCCCTGCTCGGCGACCAGGTGGAAATCCACCCGGAAGGCCATGCCAGCGACAAGCGCTACAAAAACATCCATTTCGTGCCGGAGGACGCCCGTTTCGACGTCAACACGCTGCGGGTGAACTGGGGAGAAGATCGCGGCATCAAGCTACTGGCCGGCCACACCTACCTCTACCCTTGCGGCTACAAGATCGAGTTGCAGAAGCACCCGCAAGCGCCCACCTGGCGTCTGCTGGGCAGCGACGCGGAAGGCACCTTCTGCTACAAACCCTGCACCGTCTCCGGCGGCGGCAAATCGGAAATCTCCAAGTCCCTGGTCGGTTCCCTGCTCTCCGGCCCGTTCTTCGTGCAGGACATCCAGGATGACCTGGATCAGGTGGCGGCCATTTTCAACCGCGACTATTCCACCCGCTTCAAGGTGGCCCCGCCGGAAGGGTGCGATAGCCGCAGCCTGCTGGGCGCGGACCGTTCCGTCGGCTCGGTGATCCGTCTGCTCACCCCCTCCTCCACCGAATACACCACGGAATACAACGCCTGGCTGGAAACCATTCCGCAGCACATTCGCGCCCTGGTGTTCGTCATCAAGCGCTTCTATCGGCCGGAGTGGGCCAACAAGGGGGAAAACGCGTGGCGCGAGCATTTCTCGGTGGACCTGGTCAACGGCCATCCCGCGCACGAACTCAAGTACCACGGCCGCAGCCTGGTGGCGAGCTACCTGCGGGTCGGCCGCATGCCTGACGGCGCCTGGCGCGTGCACAAGCTGCGGCAGGACTTCGAGGGCGCGAACAAGGTGCAACTGGCCGACGACATCGCCGTCGCCACCACTTTGCCAGCCAGCCAGTTGCCACATCTGAATCCGGCCTGGCCGCACGCTTCCGTCAAGCTGGTGGAGAACTGCGAGGCGCACCTGTTCCAGCGCCCGGACGAGGCCCGGCACCGCGGCATGGACCCGCAGAGCGAACTCGATCTGACCCTGCCCGACAGCTTCATCTCCAACTTTGAACCGCTGTCTCGCCAGGACGCCCGCAACCTGGTCGACGACGTGGTGGATTTCTCGCAATACAGCGAGCCGATGCGCCAGTTCATCCAAGGTGCGGCCGATGCCCTCGAAGAGGGCTGGTTCGTCTCCTCCGCCCACCCGCGCATCGTCGACGGCAAACCCACCCCCAACGTGCGCTACCTGCAAGCGCGCCCGGATCTGGCCCGCCCACGTGAACGCACGCTGGCGGAACTCGGCACCCGCTTGCAACGGCGTATTCCGGCGGGGCAACTGGTGTATTTCCCGGTCAACGCCGTGCTGCCGGGGCGCCGCAACAACCCGCAAGCCCCCGGCATCAAGCCGCTCGCCGTGTACGGGCCGATCCACTATCAGGAACTGCCCGAGTTGTTCATGGACTTCATCGCCAGCCTCTCCGGCAAGTCGCCCTCCACCACCGGCGCAGGCTCCGAAGGCGCGCTGACCAAGGGCCCGTTCAACGCGCTGTCCACCACCGCCGACCTCAATAACGCCCTGGTTTCGTTCATCCTGTGCGGCTACCCTGGCTTCACCTCCGCCGCCGGCTTCATTGGCCACGAGCGCCGGGTCGATCATGATGTCAGCTTCCTGGTCCCGGAAATCTGGAGCCGCCTCACCCCGCGCGAACAGGATCCAGCCTGGCTGATCGCGCGCGGCTACCTGGAAGCGCTGGAAGATTTCGACCACAACGGCCAGCGCGTCCTCGCCAGCCGCCTCGGCTACCGCATCACCAAGCGCTTCGCGCACGCCTTCCTCGGCAAAATCTTCGACAGCCCGATGGCGGTGTTCGACGAAGCCATGCTGAAACCGGAAACCCAGGACCGCGAAGCCTTTGTCGAAGCCATCCAGCACATCGTCGCCTCGCAGCGCCGGGTCGCCCAGGGTTATCTGGACGACGGCTCGATTGACGACGCCTGCCCGCCGCTGCAAGCGCTCCTCCACATCATGGCCCACGGCGAATACCAGGGGAAAGACCTCTCCCATTCGGAAATTCGCGCCCTGTTCACGCGCGAATCGCTGCTGGCGAGCGACTGGTATCGCGAGCGCCTGGACCTCAAACAGCAACGCGACATCGCCCTGGCGGAACGCCAGGTGGCCTACCTCAAGGCCTTCCTGGAAGCCGATGCGCGCGAACGCTGCGACCCCGACCAGCTTGCCCCCTGCCGGGCGCTGCTCAGCCAGGCCCAGGCCGAACTCGCCCGCGTCAGCAGCCCCGCCTATCGGGAGAGCCTGTGGGGCAGACTGGGCGCGGACTGGGTGCACCGAGGAAAGTAGGGCGGAACGCGAAGCGATTCCGCCGGAAGGTGGGGCGCCAGATCGAGCGTGCCACCTTCGGGCATCCGCCCTACCCCGCCACGGCGGGGTTTTTTCTTGGCTGCGACAATTTGCCACATTCCCGAATCCATAAGTGCTTCCTACCATGCCGCGCCTATTTCGATAACGGAGTCCGGAAATGAAGCCGCGCCTGAAACCCCGCCTGAAACCCCTTATCGCCCTGCTCGCCGCTTGCCCCCTGCAAGGCGTCGCCGCCGAAGTGGCGACTTTGGACGAGATCGTCGTCACCGCGACCCGCGCCGCCGCGCCGGCCACCGGCGTGATCAGCCTCGGCGCGGCCGAAATCGCGCCCATGCGCGCTGCCACCAGCGACGCGGCCAGCCTGCTGCGCGACCTTCCCGGCGTCAGCCTCTACGGCGCCGGCGGCGTCTCCAGCCTGCCGTCGATGCATGGCCTCGCCGATGACCGCCTGCGGATCAAGGTCGATGGCATGGACCTCATCGCCACCTGTCCCAACCACATGAATTCGCCGCTGTCCTACATCGACCCCAGCGCGATGGACAGCGCCAAGGTCTATGTCGGCGTCAGCCCGGTCAGCGTCGGCGGCGACAGCATCGGCGGCGGTATCGTGGTCGATTCCGCCGCGCCGGAATTCGCCCAGGCGGGGCATGGCACGCTGCTCAAGGGCGAAGCGGGTGCCTTCTATCGCAGCAATGGCGATGCCATGGGCGCCAATCTTGCGGCGACAGTGGCCAGCGAGCGGGCCAGCCTCAGCTACACCGGTTCCTATGCCAAAGCCGACAACCACAAGGCCGGTGGCGACTTCAAGACCTCCACGGTAACGGGCCGGATCGGACACACCTTGCCGCTGGACGAGGTCGGTTCCAGCGCCTATGAGACGACCAACCAGGCTCTCAAGTTGGCCTGGAAGAGCGACGACCATTTGTTCGAGTTCAAGTACGGGCGCCAGCACATCCCCTTCGAGAACTATCCCAACCAGCGCATGGACATGACCGACAACGCCAGCGACAAGTTCAGCCTGACCTACACGGGTAAGCAAGGCTGGGGCACGCTGAAGGCGCGCGCTTATTACGAAAAGACCGAACACGAGATGGATTTCGGCGAAGACAAGCGATTCTGGTACGGCAACGGCGCCCCACCCACCGGTTCCGGCGGCGCGGCCGGTTTCGACGGTCTGGGCAACGGCTTCCCGTGCTCCCCAATCAGCACGACCTGCGCGGCGGGCATGCCGATGTACACCGAAGGTGAAAACAAGGGGGTGACGGCACAGGGTGAAATGGCGCTCTCCCCCAGCGATCTCCTGCGGTTCGGCGGCGAATACCAGGCCTATCGCCTGGATGACTGGTGGCCGCCTTCCGGCGCCAGCATGTGGCCGGGTACCTTCTGGAACATCAACGACGGCCAACGCGACCGTTATGCCGTGTTCGGCGAGTGGGAAGGAAAATCCGGCAAGCAATGGACGAACATCGTGGGTCTGCGCCACGAGACCGTGAAGATGGATGCCGGCGATGTGCGCGGCTACAACCCCGCCACCAACGGCGTGGTGCCGGTGTTTAACTACCAGATGCGCGACGCCGGCAACTTCAACGCCCTCGACCGCGGCAAGACCGACCACAACTGGGACCTGACCTGGCTCGGCCGCTATGTGCCGGATCTGACGCAAAGCTATGAGATCGGCCTCGCGCAAAAGACCCGTTCACCCAACTTGTATGAGCGCTACACCTGGTCCACCTGGACGATGGCGGCGGTGATGAACAACTTCGTCGGCGACGGCAACGGCTATCTCGGTGACGTCAGCCTCAAGCCCGAGGTTGCCCATACCCTGAGCCTCAACGCCGACTGGCACGATGCCGACCAGGAGCAATGGGGGCTCAAGGTCACGCCGTACTACACCCACGTGCGGAACTACATCGACGCCGTGCAATGGGACCCCGCGACCAACGCCGCGCGCGCCGTGCCGGTGAGCAACGCCTTCACGGTATTGAAGTACGCCAACCAATCCGCCCGCCTCTACGGCATCGACGTGTCCGGCCATGCCCGCGTCGCCCAAGGCACGGGCTATGGCGATTTCACCGCCAGCGGCGTCGTGAGCTACAGCAAGGGCGAGAACCGTGACACCGGAGACAACCTCTACAACATCATGCCACTCAACGCCAAACTGGCGCTCACCCAGACAATCGGCGCCTGGCACAACACACTGGAAGGGCAGTTCGTTGCCGGCAAGAAGTCTGTCTCGCAGGTACGCAACGAAATCCAGACCTCGGGATACGCGCTGTTCAACCTGCGTAGCCGTTACGTAGTGAAGCAATACAGCATCGACTTCGGCATCGAAAACCTGTTCGACCGGAACTACGCGCTGCCGCTCGGCGGCGCCTACACGGGGCAGGGAACCACGATGTCGATCGGCGCCGTGCCCTGGGGCGTGGCGGTGCCCGGCCCGGGCCGCTCGCTCTACGCCGGCCTCAATGTGCCGTTCTGACCGGAGTATGCTGCGCGCCCCGCCACCCCGGTGGGCGCTTGAACCTGAACCGAGGAAATAGCCATGTATCGCGCCGTAATGATCGCTGCCAGCCTGTTCGCCACTTCCTCCATCGCCGACACCGTGAAGGTGGAAAACGCCTGGGTCCGCGCCACCGCGCCCGGCCAGCAGGTCGCCGGCGGCTTCATGAACCTCACCGCCGACGCCGACATGACCCTGGTGGGCGGCGACAGCCCGGTCTCGAACGCCTTCGAACTGCATTTCATGCGCATGGACAACGGCGTCATGGAAATGCGCCAGGTGAAGGAAATCGCGTTGCCCCGTGGCCAGACCGTGAGCCTGGAGCCGGGTGGCCTGCACCTCATGTTCATCGGCCTCAAGGGCCGGATCAAACCCGGCCAGAAGGTGCCGATGACGCTGCGGGTGAAAGGCGCCGACGGCAAGGAACAGACATTGGCGGCGGAAGCGGAGGCGCGCGGTAGGCGCTGAACCCCTGTAGCGCCGGCGTCTCGCCGGCATCATGGGCCTAATCAGCCATGACAAAGCCGGCATTCAGCCGGCTTTGTTTATGCGGCCCGCCAGCGGGTCTCCTACTGCAACTCGCGTTCCATCTCTTCGATCGTGGTGTGGCGCACATCCTTGCCCTTGACCATGAACACCACATACTCCGACATGTTCTTGGCATGGTCGCCGATGCGCTCGATGGCTTTCACCACGAACAACAGGTCGATAAAGGTGGTGATGGTGCGTGGGTCTTCCATCATGTAAGTGATCAAGTTGCGCATGATCATCTGGAATTCTTCGTCCACCTCCCTGTCCTGGCGCGCCACGCCGGCGGCGCCGGAGGCGTCCAGGCGGGCAAAGGCGTCGAGCGATTCGCGCAACATCCGGGTGGCCAGGCCGGCCATGTATTTGATGTCGTTGTAACGCGGCGATGCGATGCGGTCGCTTTCGAAGATCTTGATGGCGTAGCGGGCGATCTTGGACGCCTCGTCGCCGATGCGCTCCAGATCGGTGATGGTCTTGACGATGGTCAGGATCATGCGCAGGTCACCGGCGGTAGGCTGGCGTAGCGCGATGATATGGGTGCAGGCCTCGTCGCTGGCCACTTCCATGGCATTGACTTTGTGATCATTGACGATCACTTCTTCCGCCAGGGTGACGTTGCCGGAGATCAGCGCCTCCACCGCGCGGCCGACCTGCTCTTCCACTAGACCGCCCATTTCCAGCACGCGCGCACGCACGCCCTCCATGTCGGCATCAAATTGCTTGTAAATGTGTTCGCTGGACATCAATCGTCTCCGTCGGTTACCGCGCTGGCGCCGCTTAGGTACCAACCCGGCGACGTGCGCGGATTATAGGCAAGTCGTGGGGTCCGTTTATGACAAGTCAATGACAGTTAGCGGTACTCCCGGGCGGGAAAATCGCCCGATCCGCCTGCCATGCGGGCCAAGTCATTCTTGGGACGACCCGGCGAACGACTTGAGCGCGGCGTTTACTCGGTCTTACAGATCGCTGCTGAACGGCACCTTGACCACGGCGCCGTCGATCTCCACGGCCATGACCCAGTCGCGCCGGCCGCTGACGCAGATCGGCAGCGTCACGCGGGCGCGGAAGACGCCGTCGCCATCGGCGCGCAGGGTGTAGAGGTTGAAGCCCATGTCCATGCCTTCCATGGTGAAGCGTGCCTGTACTTTCCTGGCGCCGTCCGCCTTCACCCAGACCTGAAAGGGCTGCAGCGGTTTCACTGGGCCACTCAGGCCGATGCTGACTTCACGGCCCAGCAAACGGGTAGCGCAACCCGCCACCAGATCGGCGCAGGGCAAGGTCAACGTGGTGGTCGGGGAATCCTCGCCACCGCGCCAGAGCACCACGGCGGCGAGGCCGATGATGAGCAGCGGCAGCGCGGTCCACAGCGCTTTCATTTTCATGACGATCTCCATGCGGCGCTTTTCAGGGCGACACCCTGTGCGCCCGCCGCGCGAGCCCGTGCCAGCTCGTTGGGCGAAAGCCCGCCCAGGGCATAGACCGGAAGCGGGTAATCGGCCAACCATGCCGCGAAGCGTTCCCAGCCGAGGCTTTCGGCGCCGGGATGGCTGGGGGTGGGCAGCACTGGCGAGAGCACCACGAAGTCGACGCCCAGTTGCGCCGCCCGTGCCAGTTCCTCGGGGCCGTGGCAGGAGGCGCCGAGCAGTGCGACTTCCGGGCGGGTCTCCAGGCGCATGAGTTGGGTGGCGCTGAGGTGCAGGCCGCAGCCCAGTTCCGCGGCCAGGGCGGCGTCGGCGTTGAGCATCAGGTCGGCGCCGTGGGCGCGGCAACGGGCGTCCGTTTCACGCGCCAAATCTTTGAATGCTTCGGGCGCGAGGAACTTCTCGCGCAGTTGCAGCAGGCGCAGCCCGCCCGCCAAGCGTTGCTCCAGACGTTCCAGAAACACCTCGACGCCGAGATTTTCCGCATCCGAAATGGCGTATTCCAGGGGCAGTTGCAAGGCTTTCAGAATGGGGCCGTTGGCGGACAGGATCGGCTCGACTTCGGGCTTGCGGGCTTGGCACCAAGCCAGCGCCTGGCCTTCGCGCGGATGCGGCTCGCCCAGCCATTCGCTCACCCGGAAGAAGCGCAGCATGACGTGGGCATGGGGGTAGCGATAAGCGCGCTTGAGCCAGGGCCAGGCCGTGACCACCCGGATGCCGAGTTCTTCCCGCAATTCCCGATCCAGGGCGTCGCGCGCGGACTCGCCGGCTTCCACCTTGCCGCCGGGAAACTCCCACCAGCCGGCATAAGCCTTGCCGGCAGGCCGGCTCGCCATGAGAAAAGAGCCGTCCGGGCGTTCGATGACGGCGGCGGCGACTTCAACGAGTGGGGCCATGTGCTGAGGTTGCGAGAAAGGAGTAAGCCAGATTGTGGAAGGCTACCTGGCGCCTGGAGATGCCCGGCTCTAGCCTACAAGGGCTGCTCACCTTGCGTGCTTTCCAGGCGCGCCAGACGGGCTTCCAGTTCCTGCAATTTTTCACGGGTGCGCCCCAAAACCTGCGCCTGCACATCGAATTCCTCGCGGGTGACCAGATCGAGCCGGGATAGCCAGGCGGCGAGGCTCGCCTTGAGGTTTTTCTCGATGTCGCGGGCCGGTGTCATGGCCAGCACTTCGGAGACTTTGGCCGCCATATCGGCGGCGATCTTCTGTTTGAACACGGCGCACTCCCAGGGGTTGAGATCAGGCCGGCAGTTTAGCGTGAAACAAGCTCGCGCCCCCACTGTAGCGCCGGCTTTATGGCCCGAAGGGCCGGTATCCTTTAGGGCCAGCCGGCTTCGTGGGCCTAATCAGGAAGCCGGCGCGACCAGGGTGCCCGTTTCCCGCCGCGCGAAGACAGTGCAATGGACGGAGCCGGTGCACCAATAAAGCGCGCGGCTCCGCATCAAGATCGAACATTAGTTTTCAATTGTTTGATTTTCTACAACTTTTTAAGTTGGCACGGCTCGTGCTTTTAGAGGACGTGCACCATCGCACCATTCCTCTGGAGAAGCGTCATGAAAAAACTGCCTTACCTGCTTGTTCTGTCCGGTCTTGTTTCTGTTCCTCTGGCGGTGTCGGCTGAGGGCAGCCCCATCACCGGCAATGTTGGCCTGTATTCCGACTACGCATTTCGTGGCGTTTCGCAAACAGCAGGCGACGCCGCCATTCAGGGTGGCTTCGACTACGCTCATTCCAGCGGTTTCTATCTGGGCACCTGGGCATCGAACGTGGAAACCGGAGACCTGAATGGCGCCAACCTGGAACTGGACGTCTACGGCGGCTACAGCGGCACTGCCGGAGAGATCGGCTACAACGTGGGCGTGCTCAAGTATTACTACCCCGGCCAGGGCCCCGCCGCCGCGACCAACATCGACACGCTGGAAGCGTATGCGGGAGTTACCTACAAAGGCTTTGGCCTGAAAGCGTCTTACAGCACGAGTGACTATTTCGGGGTTGCGAATTCCGACGGCACCGTCTACTGGGACGCAAGCTACAGCCACGAACTGCCCGCCGCCGTCACGTTGGGCCTGCACTACGGTTACACGGCCGGCCAAGGCGCGGTCGTCGATTACGCGGACTGGAAGATCGGTGTTTCAAAAGAGTTCACCGGTGTCACAGTCGGTCTCGCATATACCGATACCGACCTGCCAGCCACCCTGTCTGCCAAGGGTAATGGCCATGACAACGCGGATGGCCGTTTCATTCTTTCCGTCAGCAAGTCCTTCTAATGCCTCCCTCCTGGCACTTCGGTGCCAGGGCCTTAATAAGGAGTTCGAGCCATGAAATTTGTAACCGCCATCATCAAGCCCTTCAAGCTGGACGAGGTGCGTGAAGCCCTCTCCGCGATCGGGGCTTCCGGCATCACCGTGACCGAGGTCAAGGGCTTCGGCCGCCAGAAAGGCCACACCGAGCTGTATCGCGGGGCCGAGTATGTCGTCGACTTTCTGCCCAAGGTGAAGATCGAAGTCGCCATCGCCGCCAACCTGCTCGACCAGACCATCGAGGCTATTTCCAAGGCCGCCCAGACCGGCAAGATCGGCGACGGCAAGATATTCGTCTGGGATCTGGAACAAGTCGTTCGCATCCGCACCGGCGAAGCCGGCGAAGCGGCGATCTAAGGAGAAACGATCATGAAACGCTTATTCGCGACATTGATGTTGCTAGGCTCGCTGGGGTTTTCCGGTGTGGTCCTGTCAGAGGATGCGCCGGCGCCGGCCCTCGCCGCCACGGTCGACGCGGCTACCGCCCCCGCGGCGGATGCGAGCGCGCCCCTCGCCGCCCCGGTTGCCGCCACGCCAGCGCCAGCGGCCGCCGCCCCGGCTACCGCGCCCACCCCGAACAAGGGCGACACCGCCTGGATGTTGGTCGCCACCCTGCTGGTGATCATGATGTCCATCCCCGGCCTGGCGCTGTTCTACGGCGGCCTGGTACGCAGCAAGAACATGCTGTCGATTCTCATGCAGGTGTTCTCGATCTTCGCGCTGATCACCGTGCTGTGGGCCATCTACGGCTACTCCCTGGCGTTCACCCAGGGCAATGCCTTCATCGGCGGCTTCGACCGGCTATTCCTCAAGGGCATCTTCAACCCCCTGGACGGCAGCGTCGCCAACGCCGCCACCTTCAGCAAGGGCGTGGTGATTCCCGAGTTCGCCTTCGTCGCCTTCCAGGCCACCTTCGCCGCCATCACCGTGGCGCTGACCGTGGGCGCCTTCGCGGAACGCATGAAGTTCTCCGCTGTGCTGCTGTTCGCGGCCCTGTGGTTCACCTTTGCCTACCTGCCGATGGCGCACATGGTCTGGTTCTGGCCCGGCCCCGATGCGTATACCGACGCCAATGCGGGCGCGGCCGCGACAGCGGTTTCAGGCTGGCTGTTCCAGAAAGGCGCGCTCGACTTCGCGGGCGGCACCGTGGTGCACATCAACGCCGGTATCGCCGGCCTGGTGGGCGCCATCGTGGTGGGCAAACGCATCGGCTACGGCCGCGAGGCCTACACCCCGCACAGCCTGACCATGACCATGATCGGCGCTTCCCTGTTGTGGGTGGGCTGGTTCGGCTTCAACGCCGGCTCCGCGCTGGAAGCGGGTGGCACGGCGGCGTTGGCCTTCATCAACACCCTCAACGCGACGGCCGCGGCGGCGCTGACCTGGACCTTCGCCGAGTGGCTGATGAAGGGCAAGCCCTCCATGCTGGGCGCGGCGTCCGGCGCGGTAGCCGGCCTGGTGGCGATCACCCCGGCCTGCGGCTGGGTGGGCGTCGGCGGTGCCCTGGCGATCGGCGCGCTGGCGGGGGTGGTCTGCCTGTGGGGCGTGACCGGCCTGAAGAAGATGCTGGGCGCGGATGACGCACTCGACGTGTTCGGCATCCACGGCATCGGCGGCATCCTCGGCGCGCTGCTGACCGGGGTGTTCAACACCTGGGCCCTGGGCGGCACCGGCATCATCGACTACGTCAACAACAAGGTGATCGACACCGAAATCGGCGCGCAGCTCTGGATCCAAGCGCAGGCCGTCGGTACCGCGATCATCTGGTCTGGCGTGGTGGCCTTCGTCGTGTTCAAGCTGATCGACATGACCATGGGTCTGCGAGTCCCGGAAGAACAGGAACGCGAAGGCCTCGACACCGCCAACCACGGCGAGCGAGCCTACAACTACTGATCTTTCAGCGGCACGCGCTAACACCACGAAGCGCCGCAAGGACCAAGCGTCAAGTTAGCCTGAAATACCGCTAACGATCCACAAAATCCCCCATAAGCCTCAATGGCTTATGGGGGATTTCTCATTGCTGGCAAATTCTTCCGCGGCAGCGCCCACCGCCCAGCTACCCGGCCACCCCTCCAGTTTTCATCGGCATCGAGGTCAGCTTTTGCAAGAACCCGGCCCGGCCAAGAATCTGCGCAAAAATTGATCCGCATCAAATTTTATGCGTGATCTTCAGTACATGCAGCCCCGAGGTAAGTACCGAGGTACGAGTAACTTTCGACAGCCGGTAAGTTTGTACCGGAAACACCCCTCGCTCTTGCTTTGAACCGCGACATTGGAGGAGAAACGATGCGCACCAAGCTCTTGTTTACCCTGGCCGCCCTTGGGCTGGCCGCCACATCCGCGCAAGCCCGTGGAGCCGTCACCGGAGAAAATGTCAAACTCTCAAGGCGTGGCCAGATCATCATCCCCAAATGGGTGCGTGAAACAGCGCACCTTACCGAGAGGATGGAGTTCCTGGTGCACTACCTGGACGGGCAAAACTTTGGGCCACGTTATTGAGGAATGAGGAAACGCTCACTTAGCTGCCGGATTGGCGGCAGAAGGTCCCTTAGCTTCAGCCACCATGTAATCCACCGCCACCTTGGTGTCGGCGTCAGACAACTTTACGTTGCCACCCTTGGCGGGGCCACCAAAACTGCCGTTGATCGCGGCGTTGTACAGGTATTCCTTGCCTTCCTTGAGCAGCGGCGCCCAGGCCTTGGCATCGTTCAACTTCTGCGCGCCGGTCACGCCGGTGTCGTGGCAGGAAGCGCAGTTCTCGGCATAAACTCCCTTGCCGCGCACCAGGTCGGCGGCACTGGGCTCCAACTCCTTCTTCAGAATCGGCTGGAAATTTGCCCCAGCGGCATTGGCCATATGCACGATCCCACGCGCCACTTCAATGTCGGAAAGATCAGGGTCGCCGCCACGCGACGGCATCTTGTTGAAGCCCTTGAGCGCATGGTCGAGCAGCGTGTCATAACCCTGGGCGATCCGCTTGCCCCAGGCCGCCTTCTCCTTGAATTTGGGTGAACCCAGCGCGCCGGATTCATGGCAGCCGAAACAAACCTCGGCATACACGGCCTCGCCGGAACGCTCTGCGCGGGGAGCGTTTGGATCCACGGCCACGGAAACGCCGAATGGCTTGATCCGCTCGCGCACGGCTTTGTCTGCCAGGGGGGTCGGATCCGGCGTCCCCATACCGGCCCGCACGCCGAGCACCAGCATCACGATCAGGAAAATCGCCAGGCCCGGCGCGAACAATCCGCCCAACGTAGCCAACAAGAAATCCTTCGGCGTGGTTTTGGTCATTTCGATGTGATCGGACATGGCGAGCTCTTAGCCTGAATCAAGTTGAGTAACCGCGCGATTATAAGAGCAATGCCCCGCCGACCGAAAGGCTGCTGTGCTATCCTCACCGGCCTTCGCGCCCGTAGCTCAGATGGATAGAGTACTGCCCTCCGAAGGCAGGGGTCGCGCGTTCGAATCGCGCCGGGCGCACCAATAGAATCAAAGAACGAACGGTTCTTGCCTGACGCAGGCCATTGCAGTGGACCGCCGAGCCAACATCTGGCTTCTCTCGGCTTCATCGTGGAAATAAAACTGCGCGGCGGCAGGCCAATCGCACACGAAGCCGTGCATACACTGGCAAGGCGCGGTATTTCTGGCTAAGAATTCAAGCTTTCAACTTTGTTGAGTTGTGTCATGTCGCACCTTGTTTCATCACCTTTTCCCCGCTCCCTCGAAGACGCTCTGTCACGCCGCGATTTCCTCTGGCTCATGGGGGTGGCTGGCTCCGCCTTGTTTTTGCCGCTCTCCGGCTGCGCGGTTGACCCCGTAACCGGGCAGAAGACCTTGGTGGGGATGTCCGAAGACCAGGAAAAAAGCCTCGACAAAAGCCAGTCGCCCAGCCAGTTTTCTTCCGACCTGGGCGCGGTCCAGGATGCCGGCCTGAATGGCTACATGCAGGATGTCGGCACGACGCTGTGGAGCAAATCACATCGCCCGCAGATGCCTTACTCGGCGCGCGTGCTCAATGCCAATTACGTCAATGCCTATACTTTCCCCGGCGGCAGCATGGGGGTCACCCGCGGGATCATGCTGGAGATGCAGAACGAGGACGAACTCGCCGCGCTGATGGGGCATGAGATCGGCCATGTGAATGCACGCCACGCGGCAGAACGCGCCGGCAAGGAAATGCTCACCAATGTGGCGTTGGTCGTGGCCAACGTGGCCATCGCCAGTTCAGAAAATGGCCAGCAATACCTGCCCCTGCTGCAACCCCTGAGCCAGATCGGTGCCTCCGCTTTGCTCGCCAAATACAGCCGCGACAACGAGCGCGAGGCTGACAGCCTGGGGATGGATTACATGGTGGCGGGCGGCTACAACCCGGACGGCATGGTCGGTCTGATGAATATGCTGCGCAGCGAAGCCCAGCAAAAACCCAGCCTGCTGGAAACCATGTTCGCCTCGCACCCGATGAGCGAGGAGCGCTATCAAACCGCCCGCCGTACCGCCGAACAGAAATACACCAGCCAGCGCGGCCGCCCGGCGAAGCGCGAACGCTACCTGGACAACACCGCCGGCCTGCGCCGCCTTCAGCCGACGGTGGAGGCTTGCCAGAAGGGCGAGGCGCTGATGGCGAAGAAGGAGTTGCCGCAAGCGGAAGGACAGTTCGGCCTGGCCCTGCGCCATACGCCCAGCGATTACGCCGCGAACGTGTTGATGGCCAAAGCCCTGATGGCGCAGAAGAAAAGTCGGGAAGCCGACAGCTATCTGGCTACCGCCAAATCGATCTATCCCGGCGAGGCCCAGGCCGTGCATCTGTCCGGCCTCGCCAAGCTTGCGTTGCGCCAACCGGAAGCCGCGCTGGCCGAATTCCATGCCTACGACAAGCTGCTGCCGGGCAATCCCACCACGCAATTCTTCATGGGAGCAGCCAGCGAAAACATGGGCAGGAAGCGTGACGCGGCCAACTTCTACTACCGCTATCTACAGAGCGGCGCCCAGGGCGGAGAAGCCCAGTTCGCCGTGGCCCGCCTCAAAGACTGGAAGGTGATCAAATAAGTCCAGACAAGGAGAACAACCATGCGCCAGAACACCTTCACCCAGCATGCCCAGAGCGTTCTCGGCTTCATCGAGTATGTCGGCTTGACGGTCATCACCGTCGCCACCGTGATCGCGGGTTCCATCGAGGTCAGCCAGATGGCGACCGCTGGCCTGGTCACATTGGCCGATCTGCTGCTGCTGTTCCTTTACCTGGAAATCCTGGCGATGGTGGCCATGTACTTCGAGTCGGGAAAATTGCCAGTACGCTTCCCCGTCTACATCGCCATCGTCGCGCTGGCGCGTTACCTGGTGCTGGACATGAAGAACCTGGACATGTGGCAAATGCTCGGCGTGACTGCTTCCATCCTCCTGCTCACCCTGGCGGTGCTGGCCCTGCGTTATGGCCATGTGCGATTTTCCTACGGTGAGCATGAGTAAGCCCGAATTCGCGGTGCGCGCCCTGGAACAGATCAGGACGACTGAATCAGTGTCCCCACCCCCTGATCGGTCATGATCTCCAGCAGCAGGGCATGTTCAACACGCCCGTCGATGATGTGCACCGATTTCACGCCGCTCCTCGCGGCATCCAGCGCCGAGGCGATCTTCGGCAACATGCCACCTGAGAGCGTCCCATCCGCCACCAGCGCGTCTATCTTTTTCGGGGTCAGGCCGGTGAGCAGATTGCCGTCCTTGTCCAGCACGCCGGGGGTATTGGTCAATAACACCAGTTTCTCCGCTTTCAGGACTTCCGCCAGCTTGCCCGCCACCACATCGGCGTTGATGTTGTAGGTCTCGCCCGCGCTGCCGACGCCGATTGGCGCGATCACCGGGATGAAATCGCCAGAATCGAGAAAGGTGATCAGGCTCGGATCGATCTGGGTAATTTCCCCCACCTGGCCGATGTCGATCACATCACCCGGCTTGTCCTTCGATTCCATCATCAGTTTTTTTGCGCGAATGAAGCGGCCATCTTTGCCGGTCAGGCCCACCGCCTTGCCACCGGCCTGGTTGATCAGATTGACGATGTCCTTGTTCACCTGGCCGCCGAGCACCATCTCCACCAGGTCCATCGTCTCTGTATCGGTCACGCGCATGCCCTGGATGAATTCACCCTTCTTGCCCACCCGCTTCAGCAACGCTTCGATCTGTGGCCCGCCGCCATGCACCACCACCGGATTGAGGCCAACCAGCTTGAGCAGCACCACGTCATGCGCGAACGCCGCCTTCAGGACCGGATCGGTCATGGCGTTGCCGCCGTATTTGATCACCACGGTCTTGTCCCAGAAGCGCTGGATATAAGGCAATGCCTCGGCGATGACCCGGGCCTTCTGGCCAGGCGTGAAATGGGCGATGGACATGGCGCTTGTGCTTTTTCCTGGAATTGAACGCGGCGGATTCTACCCACTCATTACCCACTCAGGCGGCTGGGGTTGAGCCTGTCACTTACCCTCCTCCGCGGAGTACAAAAAAGGGGCGACCGCAGTCGCCCCCAGGGGAGCTTTCAACGCTCACTCGATGGCCAGTTTCCTGGCGGCGGTGACCGTTTTCTTGGGCAACACAAGTTCCAGCACGCCATTGTCGAATTTGGCGTGGGCATTGGCTTCATCCACTTCCTGGCCAAGTGCGAAGCTGCGGTAGACCTTGCCGTAATAGCGTTCGCTGCGCAGCACCTTGTCACCCTCCTTCTTTTCGGAGGTTTTCTTGACCTCCGCGCTGATGGCCACGCTATTGCCTTCGATGGTGACATGGATGTCGTCCTTGCTCACGCCGGGCAGTTCGGCGTGCACGGTGTAATCCTTGTCGCCTTCCTTCACATCCATCTTGATCATCTGCATTTCGGGATGTTCGCTGGATAGCTGCATCGGGCGCACAAAATAACCTTTGAACAGATCGTCCAACATGTCGTCAATGGCGAATGGATCGCGTCGAACAATGTTGCTCATCTCTGACTCCTTGCGAGGTTTGCCGGAAACCGCACGGCTCGGTAATTCCAATATCGCCTCTCTCGGGGAATATTCAAGAGTCGCCTATCCAATTGAATTCAAGAAGGAATTACCATTTCAGAGCGTTTTTTCTACAAATCAGACGGCTTTGTAGAGATAGCGTTTTCCAGCCAGGCTGGGTGGGCAAACGGCCTTATCGTTTGCCCACGCGAAACCAGACCAACCGGTGGGCAACTTGCCCACCCCAGTCAGCTATTGCATCGACATCTGCATCGCGTAAACGCAGAGGGCGATGAGCGGCTGCGGAGCAATCCCAAGAAGCAGGACAGCAAGGCCGTTGAGCGAGAGCAGCGCGCGGCTGTCGGCATGGACAGACAGGGGCTGGACGTCAGCGTGCGGGGCGTCAAAATAGAGAATTTTGACCACCCGCAGGTAATAGAAGGCGCCGATCAAAGAAAACAGCACCGCTACCAGGGCCAGCCAGAGCAAGCCGACACCAACCACCGCCTGCAGCACCGCAAGCTTGGCGTAGAAACCGATGAAAGGGGGGATGCCGGCCAGCGAGAACATCAACATAGCCATCAGGGCGGCGAGCCAGGGGTGGCGGCTGTTGAGGCCCTTGAAGTCGTCCAGGTTTTCTGCTTCCAGGCCATTCTGTGACAAGTACACGACCATGCCGAAGGCCCCCAGGCTCATCAGCACGTAGACGATGGCGTAGAACATGGCGACCGAATAACCAGCGAAGGTGCCAGAAAGGATGCCCAGCAGCACGAAGCCCATGTGCGAAATGGTGGAGTAAGCCAGCATGCGTTTGATGTTGGTCTGCATGATGGCGGCCAGGTTGCCGATGGCCATGCTGAGCACCGCCATCACTGCCAGCATGCCCTGCCACTCGCCCACGGCGGGTTGCAGGCCATCGACCAGGATACGCATGGTAAAGGCGAAGGCGGCGAGCTTGGGCGCGGTGCCGATGAACAGGGTGACGGCGCTGGGGGCGCCTTGGTAGACATCCGGCAGCCACATGTGGAAGGGGGCGACCCCCATCTTGAAGCCGAGGCCGGCGACCATGAACACCAGACCAAAGCTAAGCAGCATGGGGTTGTGCACGCCCATGTAGACGCTGGCGGCGAGCTTGTTCAATTCCAGCGTACCGGTAAGGCCGTAGAGGATCGACATGCCGTAGAGCAAAAGCCCGGAGGCCAGGGCGCCCAACACGAAATACTTCATCGCCGCTTCGGTGGCCTGCGCGCTGTCCCGACGCATGGCGACCAGCGCGTAGAGCGACAGCGACAGAAGTTCCAGGCCGATGTAGAGCACCAGGAAATGATTGGCCGAGATCATGACCATCATCCCCAGGGTGGCGAACAGGAGCAGCACGAAAAACTCCCCCTTGAACAAGTCGCGTTCAATCAGATAGGCGCGCGAATAGACCACCACCGTGATGCTCGTGAGGTAAACCATGAGCTTGAGTACATCAGCCATCATGTCGTCGACGAACTGGCCGCCAAAGGCATACTGGGTCTGGCCGACGCTGGTGAACGCAGTAATCGCCGCCGCGCCCACCAAGGTGAGCAGGGTCAGCGTGTAGGATCCCATGCGCTGTTTGACGGTCACATCGAGCAGCAAAATGGCGCAGGCCATGGCCAACACGAATATCTCGGGCAGGACGGGGATGAGGTCGGAGAAGGTCAGGGTCATCACAGGCATGATCGATCAGGGCACCAGTTTGCTGTGCGACACATGCGCCAGCAGATTGTCCACGGAAGTGTGCATGACCTCGGTCAGCGGCCGCGGGTAGAGGCCGATGCCCAGCACGCTGATAGCCAGCAGTGCCAGCACGATGAATTCGCGGCCGTTGATGTCCTGCATGGCTGCCACCTGAGGATTGGCCACCGCGCCGAATACCACGCGCTTATACATCCACAGCGTGTAGGAAGCGCCGATGATCAGGGTGGAGGCAGCGAGGAAAGCCCACCAGAAGTTCACTTTCACCGCCCCCAGAATCACCATGAACTCGCCGACGAAGCCCGAAGTGGCGGGGAGGCCAACGTTGGCCATGGAGAACAGCATGAAGAACGCGGCAAACATCGGCATCCGGTTGGCGACCCCGCCGTAGTCGGCGATCTGGCGCGAATGGACGCGGTCGTACATGACACCGACACACAGGAACATGGCGGCGGCGACGAAGCCGTGCGAGATCATCTGAATCAGGCCGCCTTCCATCCCCATCGGGTTGAAGATGAAGAAGCCCAGGGTGACGAAGCCCATGTGGGCGATGGACGAATAGGCGATCAGCTTCTTCATATCCACCTGCGCCAGGGCGACCAGGCCGATATAGACCACCGCTACCAGGGACAAGGAGATCATGGCGCCAGCCAGTTCATGGCTGGCATCCGGCGTGATCGGCAGGGCGAAACGCAGGAAACCATAAGCCCCCACTTTCAGCGTGATCGCCGCCAGTATCACGGAACCGCCGGTGGGCGCTTCCACGTGCGCGTCCGGCAACCAGGTATGCACCGGCCACATGGGCACCTTCACCGCGAAGCCGAAGAAGAAGGCGATGAACAGCAGGATCTGCGCGGTCATCGCCAGTGGCACCTTGTGCCAGACCAGGATTTCAAAACTGCCGCCGCTCTGGAAGTAGAGATAAAGCAGCGAGACCAGCATCAGCAAAGAACCGAGCAGGGTATAGAGGAAGAACTTGAGCGCCGCATAAACACGATTAGGGCCGCCCCACATGCCGATGATCAGGTACAGCGGGATCAGCATTGCCTCGAACAAAACATAGAACAACAGGCCATCGAGGGCGGCGAAAACGCCGTTGAGAATACCGGACTGGATCAGGAAGGCGGCCATGTACTGCCCCACCCGCTCCTTGACCACTTCCCATCCGGCCAGGACCACCAGGATGGTGATAAAGCTGTTGAGCAGGATGAAGGGCATGGAAATGCCATCCACCCCGAGGTGGTAGTTGATCTTGAACATCGGCACCCAGTGTGCCAGTTCCTCGAACTGCATCGCCGCCGTGCCGGCGTCGAACCCGGTCCACAGGGGAAGGGTGACCGCGAACCCCAGAATGGAGCCGAGCAGGGCCAGGGTGCGCTGGCCATCCGCGTTCTTGTCGCCGCCGGTGATCAGGATGAGCAGCCCCGCCAGGATGGGCACCCAGATGGCGAGACTTAATAGACCGATTCCTTCCATCGTTTTTTCGCTCGTTTGCGTTATCAAGCCCGCGCGAACAGAGTGGCCATAAGCAGCACACCAATGATCATCGCGAAGGCGTAGTGGTAGATGTAACCGGATTGCAACTGGCGCACGATGCCGGCGATCTTGCCGACCAGACGGACGCTGCCGTTCACCATCCAGCCGTCGATAACGGTGACATCGCCCCAACGCCACAAACGGCCACCCAACATGCGAGCGCCCCCGGCGAAGAACCAGTCGTTGAAAATGTCGAAGCCGTATTTCTTGTCCAGGATCAGGTAGATCAGGCTGAATCGTTTCTGGATCGCGGCGGGAATATCTGGCCGCTTCATATAGAAAAACCAGGACACACCAACACCCGCCGCCGCCAGGAGGAACGGCGAGCTAGACAGGGAATGCAGGGCCATCCTGGTGGCGCCATGGAAGTCGTTCCGCAATTCCTGCAGGGCAACGTGGCGCGCCGCCACCTGAATGGCTTGGCCAAACCAATCGCCAAACAGCATGGGTTCGATAGCGAAATAGCCGATGGCCAGGGAAGGAATCGCAAGCAGGATAAGCGGCACAGTAACCACCCAAGGGGTCTCGCGCGGACAGCTATGGCCACCGTGATGATGGCCGTGGGTATCACCGTTCTTGCCCGCCTCTTGATCGTGTCCGGCATGGGCGTTGGGGAACCGCTCTTTGCCGTGGAACACCAGGAAATACAAGCGGAAAGAATAGAAGGCGGTAACGAACACGCACGCGAGCACGGCGAAGTAGGCGAAACCGGAACCAGGAAGATCGGAGAACTTCACCGCCTCGATGATGCTGTCCTTGGAATAGAAGCCGGACAGGAACGGCGTCCCGATCAAAGAGAGGGAACCGATCAGAAAAGTGATCCAGGTGATCGGCATGTACTTCTTCAACCCACCCATGTTGCGGATGTCCTGGTCGTGGTGCATGCCGATGATCACGGAACCGGCGGCCAGGAACAGCAGTGCCTTGAAGAAGGCGTGGGTCGTCAGGTGGAAGATCGCCACCGAATAGGCTGAAGCGCCCAGCGCCACGGTCATGTAACCCAGTTGTGACAGGGTTGAATAGGCCACCACCCGCTTGATGTCGTTCTGGATCATGCCGAGAAAACCCATGAACAGCGCGGTGATGGCGCCGATCACCATGACGAAGGAGAGGGCGATGTCGGACAGTTCATAGAGTGGCGACATGCGCGCCACCATGAAGATACCGGCGGTCACCATGGTCGCCGCGTGGATCAGCGCGGAAATCGGGGTGGGACCTTCCATCGAGTCTGGCAACCAGACATGCAGCGGGAACTGCGCCGATTTACCCATCGCACCGATGAATAGAAGAATGCAGATCACCGCCATCAGCGGCCAGGGGTGGCCTTCGATCAGGCTGATCTCGTGGTTGGCCAGATGCGGCGCCATCTGGAATACCTGCTGGTAATCCAGGCTGCCGAAATACGCCAGCACCATGCCGATGCCAAGTAGAAACCCAAAATCCCCGACGCGGTTGACCAGGAAAGCTTTCAGATTGGCGTAGATCGCCGTCTCACGGGTGAACCAGAAGCCGATCAACAGATATGACATCAGGCCCACCGCTTCCCAACCGAAGAACAGTTGCAGGAAGTTGTTGCTCATCACCAGCATGAGCATCGAAAAGGTAAACAGCGAGATGTAACTGAAGAAACGCTGATAGCCAGGGTCGTCCGCCATGTAGCCGACGGTATAGATGTGCACCATGAGCGAGACGAAAGTCACCACCAACATCATCACGGCGGATAGTGGGTCGATCAGAAAGCCGATTTCCAGGGTGAGGTCGCCGGTGGTCAGCCAGGTGTAGAGCGTGCCGTTGAAGGTATTGCCGGCCTGCACATCCTGGAATACCGCGAGCGATGCCAGGAAGGCAATCGCCACACCAAGGATGGCCACCGTGTGTGCGCCGACGCGGCCGATCTGCTTGCCGAACAGGCCGGCGATGATGGCCCCGGCCAGGGGAGCCAGGGGAATGAGGAGATAAAGGGTTTTCATGTCCATGACTAATCCCTTATCCCTTCAACCGGTCGAGGTCTTCGACGTTGATGCTGCGCAGGTTGCGGAACAACACCACCAGGATGGCCAGGCCGATGGCGGATTCCGCCGCTGCCACGGTGAGGATGAAGAACACAAACACCTGTCCGGCCATGTCGTTGCGGTAATGCGAGAAGGCGACGAAGTTCATGTTCACCGCCAGCAACATCAGTTCGATGGCCATGAGCAGGATGATCACGTTCTTGCGGTTGAGGAAGATGCCCACCACGCTGATCGCGAACAACACGGCGCCCAGGATGAGGTAGTGATTCAGACCGATCATGCCTCGTCCTCCTTCGGCGCTTCCGGTTTTTGCGACTTGATGTTGACCATGTAGATGCGATCCGCGCGTTTCACCTTCACCTGCTCGGCCGGGTTGAGCCGCTTGGTGTCGCCGCGTTTGCGATGGGTCAGCGCGATGGCCGCGACCATCGCCACCAGCAGCAGCACCGCCGCCAGCTCGAAGGGGTAGACGTAAACCGTGTAGAGCAAACGGCCAAGTTCCTTGGTATTGCTGTAATCGGCCGGCAGCGGCGCCGGTTCGGCCAGGCCGAGGTCGGCCCCGCCCAGCACCATGACCATTTCCAGCACCATCAGGCCCGCAACCAGCAGGCCCGCCGGCAGGTAGTTCCAGAAGCCCTTGCGCAGTTCGGTCAGGTTGATGTCCAGCATCATCACCACGAACAGGAACAACACCATCACCGCGCCGATGTAGACCAGCACCAGGGTGATGGCGAGGAATTCGGCTTCCAGCAGCAGCCAGATCCCGGCCGCCGTAAAGAAGGCCAGCACCAGGGCCAGCGCGGAGTGCACCGGGTTGCGCGCGGTAATCACGCGCAGGGACGCCAGCAGCAGGATGGCGGAGAAGACGTAGAAGACGAGGCTCTTGAATTCCATAACAGCGTGCTGTCGACCGTCAGGCCGCCACCTCCATGTACTCCACCCGGCTTACCGGCTGGGGAACGGGGAAACCGTCTTCCTTCAGTCCTTCCAGGTGGAACGCGATGGCCTCATGGATGAGGCGCTCCACGTGTTCGACATCCGGGCCGGCGGCAACGCACCCCGGCAAGTCCGGCACATACGCGGAAAAACCCGCGCCGGCTTTTTCGATCACAACGGCATAACGCATCGTGTTACCTCTTCAATCCGGCTTGCTTGAGGATGCTGTTCAGCGTCCCGGGAGCCAGGTCGTCGCTGGGCTTTCCGGCGACGGTCACCCGGCCGGCTTTCACCGGATGTTTGAATTGCCGGTGGCTCCCGCGTGTCGCCACCTGTTCCCAATCATCCTTGCGCAGCATGTCCAATATGTCCTGTATTTTCAGTGGCATTCGTCAGCGGTACTTGGCATCGACCGCGCGGTCGCGGGCGATCTGTTCTTCGTACTGGTCACCCACCGCCAGGAGTTTTTCCTTGGTGTAGTAGAGGTCGCCGCGCTGCTCGCCGTGGTATTCCAGGATGCGGGTTTCGACGATGGCGTCCACCGGGCAGGCTTCCTCGCAGAAGCCGCAGAAGATGCACTTGGTCAGGTCGATGTCGTACAGCGTGGTACGACGGGTGCCATCGTCGCGCTGCTCGGATTCGATCTTGATCGCCAGCGCCGGGCAAACCGCCTCGCACAGCTTGCAGGCGATGCAGCGCTCCTCACCGTTGGCGTAGCGGCGCTGCGCATGCAGGCCACGGAAGCGCGGCGACTGCGGGGTCTTTTCTTCCGGGAACTGCACCGTGATCTTGTGCGCGAACAGATTGCGGCCGGTCAGGGCCATGCCGCGCAGCAACTCGGTGAGCAGGAAGGTATCGAAGAAGGACTTGATGCCGTTGAACATAGCGCTTTTTCCCTTGGCTCCTCAGTGCAACAGGGTGCCGTAGCGGGTCTGCATGGCCGCGCCAATCACGACGATCCAGACCAGGGTGACGGGAATGAACACCTTCCAGCCCAGGCGCATGATCTGGTCATAGCGATAACGCGGGAAAGTGGCGCGGAACCAGAGGAACAGGAACAGCACGAAGCTCATCTTCGCCGCAAGCCAGAGAAAGCCATCCGGCAGGAACGGAAATGGCGACAACCAGCCACCCAGGAACAGAGTGCTGGTCAGACCCGAGACCAGGATCATGTTGGCGTATTCGGCCAGGAAGAACACCGCGAAGGCCATGCCGGAATATTCCACATGGAAACCGGCGACGATCTCCGACTCCCCTTCCGCCACGTCGAAAGGCGCGCGATTAAGCTCCGCGACGCCGGAGATCAGATAAACGACAAACAACGGCATCAGTGGCAACCAGTACCAATGCCAGAAGCCGCCCGACTGGGCTTTCACGATGTCGATCAGATTGAGGCTCTGCGCACACATCAGCACACCCACCAGGGCGAAACCCATCGCAATTTCATACGAGACGATCTGTGCCGAGGAACGCATGGCGCCAAGAAACGCGTACTTGGAGTTGGATGCCCAGCCCGCCACCACGATGCCGTACACGCCCATCGAAGTGATGGCCATGATGTACAGGAGGCCGGCGTTGAGGTTGGCCAGTACCAGGGACTCGGTGAATGGGAACACCGCCCAGGCCGCCAACGCCGGAGCGATGACCAGCACCGGCCCGAGGATGAACAAGCCCTTGTTGGCGCCGCTGGGGACGATGATCTCCTTCATCAGCAGCTTGAGGCCGTCGGCAATGGGTTGCAGCAGGCCGAGGGGACCCACCCGATTAGGGCCGATGCGCACCTGCATATAGCCGATGATCTTGCGCTCGGCAAAGGTCAGATAAGCCAGGGCGATCATCAAGGGGGCGACGATGGCGATGATCTTGGCCAGAGTCCAGACGGCCAACCAGGCGGGGCCGAGTAATTCGGCGAGGGGAGCGAGCATTGCGTCCATATTATTTGCGTCCATCTCAGGCTTTCTCCACGCTCACCGAGCCAAGGCGAGCGCCCAGGGCGGCGGTCAAGGGATGGGCGGCGGCCACACGAACAACGTCAACCGCCAGGCGATCATCTCGGCGCACCGGCAGCAAGGCCTCATGAGTCCCCTGGCGCACGCGTACCAGGGCACCTTCAGCCACTCCAAGCCGGGTCAGCAATTCGCTGCCGATCCACACCAGCGGGGCGGCGGCGTCTGGCGTCGCCTGCAAGGCGGGGGAGCGGCGCGCGAGGGGATCGAGTTGATACAACGGCGTTTCTCCAAGCCGTTCGAGACCTTCCGCGGGCCCTTGTAGCGCGGGCTTCCAGCCGGCTGTTTCAAGGACGCAGGCAGGAATGCCGGCGCTACGAAGGCTTTCGGCTGGAGCGTTGTCCAGGGCTCGGGCGAAATCGTCTTGCAAGGCATCGACGCGCACCGCTTCGGCCGTGTCGTAATCGAAACCGGAGAGGCTCAGCAGATTGCCCAGGACACGTAGCACTTTCCAGGCCGGACGTGCTTCGCCCCGCGGTTTGACGGCACCGTGGAAGCTTTGCAGGTGGCCTTCCATGTTGACGAAACTGCCGGCGGTTTCCGTGAATGGCGCAATCGGCAACAACACATCCGCGTAATCCAGGGCTGCGCTCTTGAAGGCGGAGAGGGCAACCACGAATTCGGCGCCGCGTAGCGCCGCCGCAGCCGCGCCGGCGTCATAGGCGTCCAGTTCCGGCTCGGCGCCAAGCAGGAAATAGGCGGATAAAGCGGAAACACTGGGTTCGGCCAACATGGCGTGGGCGCCGAGGCCATTGGGTCCGGGTAGCACGCCCACCAGTTGGGCACCGACGCTGTTGGCGGCGGGGGAAAGAAAACCAAGGGTGGCGCCACTGGCGGTGGCGATGGTCTCGGCCAGGGCATGTAGTTGTGCGGCGGCGGGATGGTTCTGTGCCAGGGCGCCCAACAGCACGGCTTTCTTTTCGCCACTCATGAGGCTGGCGGCGATGGCGCGGGCGTTGTCACTCACGGCCACGCCGGAGATCGCGGCCAAAGCCGCTTCTACATCGGCGCCAGCATCCTGCATGGCTTTGGCGATCTGCGCGAGGGCATAGCCCCAGGCGCTGGGCTTGGCGATCAGGCGGGCATTCACCTTGCATAGCAGGTCGTCGCCGGCCGCATGCAACACGTTGAGTTGGGCGCCGTGCTTCACCGCCTGACGCAAGCGCTGTGCGATCAGCGGCTGTTCCTGGCGGACGCTGGCGCCGACCAGCAGCACGCGATCCAGCGCGTTGAGATCGGCAATGGACATCCCCAGCCAGCGCGCGCCGGCAGCGACCGTGGCCTCGGCCTGGGCCAGGCGGTGGTCGATATTTTCCGTACCCAGGCCACGCAGCAGTTTGGCGAACAGGTACAACTCCTCCACCGTCTGGTGCGGCGAGGCGAGGCCAGCGATGGCGGCGGGCCCCTTGGCCGCGCGGACTTGCCCCAGGCGGTCGGCGACATGTTCCAGGGCGTCCTGCCAACTCACTTCCCGCCACTGCCCGTCCTGCTTGAGCAGGGGCTTGACCAGGCGTTCAGCCGAATTCAGCGCCTCATAGCTATAGCGGTCGCGGTCGGCGATCCAGCATTCGTTGATGGCTTCGTTTTCCCGTGGTACCACGCGCAGGACGCGGTTGTCCTTGACCTGCACCTGGAGGTTGGCGCCGAGGCCATCGTGCGGGCTCACCGATTTCCGGCGGGAGAGCTCCCAGGAACGGGCGCTGTAGCGGAACGGCTTGGAAGTCAGGGCGCCGACCGGGCAAAGCTCGATGACGTTGCCGGAGAGTTCGTGGCTGATCTGGGTTTCCAGGAACGGCATCACCTCGGTGTGCTCGCCCCGACCGGGCATGCCCAGTTCCATCAGGCCGGCGATTTCCTGGCCGAAACGCACGCAGCGGCTGCAATGGATGCAGCGGGTCATGTCGGTGGCGATCAGCGGGCCGAGGTCTTTCTCTTTCACCACCCGCTTGGGCTCGTGGTAACGCGAGGCGGAGCCGCCGTAACCCACCGCGATGTCCTGCAACTGGCACTCGCCACCCTGGTCGCAGATCGGGCAGTCGAGCGGGTGGTTGATCAGGAGGAATTCCATCACCCCCTTCTGCGCCGCGATGGCCTTGACTGATCGGGTCTGCACCTTCATGCCGTCAATAACCGGGGTGGCGCAGGCGGGCAGCGGCTTCGGCGCTTTTTCCACTTCCACCAGGCACATGCGGCAACTGGCGGCGATGGACAGCTTCTTGTGGTAGCAGAAATGTGGAATGGTGATCCCGGCCTGATACGCGGCATCCATCACCGTGCTGCCAGCGGCGACGTCGATTCGTTTACCGTCGATTTCGATGAGTGGCATCTCAGGCTCCCACCAGGCACTTCTTGTGCGCGATGTGGTACTCGAACTCATTGCGGAAGTGTTTCACGAAGCTGGCGACCGGCCCCACCGCGGCTTCGCCAAGCGCGCAGATGGTGCGCCCGGCGATGTTGTCACCGATACGCAGCAGTTCATCGAGGTCTTCGGGGCGGCCCTGGCCATGCTCGATGCGATGCACGATGCGGTACATCCAGCCGGTACCCTCGCGGCAGGGCGTGCACTGTCCGCAGGATTCCTCGAAGTAGAAATAGGACAGTCGCTCCAGCGCTTTCACCATGCAGACGCTGTCGTCCATCACGATCACCGCGCCGGAACCCAGCATGGAGCCTGCGCGGGCGATGGAATCAAAGTCCATCGTGCAGGCCATCATCACCTCGGCCGGCAACACCGGCGCGGAAGAACCACCGGGAATCACCGCCTTCAGGGTGTGCCCGGTGCGCACACCACCGGCCATTTCCAGCAGGTCGGCGAACGGCGTGCCGAGTGGAATCTCATAGTTACCGGGCTTGTTGACGTGGCCGGAGATGGAAAAAATCTTGCTGCCGCCGTTGTTGGGCTTGCCCAGTTCCAGAAAGGCCTGGCCGCCGTGGCGCATGATCCAGGGAATCGAGGCCAGGGTTTCGGTGTTGTTGATCGTGGTCGGCTTGCCGTAGAGGCCATAGCTGGCGGGGAACGGCGGCTTGAAACGCGGCTGCCCTTTCTTGCCTTCGATGGACTCCAGCAGCGCGGTTTCCTCACCACAGATATAGGCGCCGTAACCGTGATGGGCATGCAGGTCGAAATCCCAGCCGGAACCGAGAATGTTCTTGCCCAGGAAACCCGCGGCGCGGGCCTCCTCCAGCGCGCGTTCCCAAGACTGGTACTGTTCGTAAATTTCACCGTGGATGTAGTTGTAACCGGCCGCAGCCCCCAGCGTATAGCCGGCGATGACCATGCCTTCGATGAGCTGGTGCGGGTTGAACCGGAGTATGTCGCGGTCCTTGAAGGTGCCCGGTTCGCCCTCGTCGCTGTTGCAGATGAGGTACTTGTCACCGGGAAAAGCGCGCGGCATGAAACTCCACTTCAGACCGGTGGGGAAACCGGCGCCGCCGCGGCCGCGCAGGGCGCTGGTCTTGACTTCGGCGATGATGGCTTCGGCCGGCGTCTTCTCGGCGAGGATTTTCTTCAGCGCCTCATAACCGCCATTGGCCGTGTAAGTAGCCAGCGAGGACGGTTCGGGATGTTTGAGCGTCCAGAGGCAGACCTGGGTATCGGGTTGGTTGGCAAACGCGAGCAAACTCATTTCATCTCATCCAGGAGTTTGTCCACCGCCGCCGGGGTCAGGTGGGTGTGCATCTGGTGATTGTTGTGCAGGCACAAGGGGCCATGGCCGCAGGCACCCATGCACTCGCCTTCCTTCAGCGTATAGCGGCCGTCCGCCGTGGTTTCACCGAAACCGATACCCAGTTTGGCCTGCAGGTGTTCGGCGATCTTGTCGGCGCCCTGTAACTGGCAGGGCAGGTTGGTGCACAAAGTGACCTTGTTGCGGCCCACTGGCGCCAGTTCGTACATATTGTAGAAAGTGGCAACCTCATAGGCGGCGATGGCCGGCATGGCGAGGTAGTTGGCGACAAACTCGATGGTGTCACGGGACAGCCAGCCCAATTCAACCTGGGCGATGCGCAACGCGCTCATCACCGCCGACTGTTTCTGGTCAGCGGGATACTTCGTCAATTCGTGATCGATCTGGGCGAGGGATTCAGCGGAAAGCATGTCTGTTACCTGTCTTATCTGTCGATATCGCCGAACACGATGTCCAGGGTGCCGATGATGGCCACCACGTCGGCGATCATGTGGCCGCGCGACAACTCGTCGAGGCCAGCCAGATGTGAGAAACCGGGCGCGCGCAACTTCATGCGGTAGGGCTTGTTGGCGCCGTCGGACACCAGGTAAACACCGAATTCGCCCTTGGCATGTTCCACCGCCGCGTAGGCCTCGCCTTCCGGCACATGCATGCCTTCGGTGAACAGCTTGAAGTGGTGGATCAACTCTTCCATGTTGGACTTCATCGCTTCCCGCCGCGGCGGGGCGACCTTGTGGTTGTCGCAGATGACCGGGCCGGCGCCTTTGGCGGTATCGGCCTTCAGCCAGGCCACGCACTGCTGGATGATGCGGTTGCTTTGGCGCATCTCTTCAATGCGCACCAGGTAACGGTCATAAGAGTCGCCGGTGCGGCCGACCGGGATTTCGAAATCGAGCCGGTCATACACCTCATAAGGCTGCATCTTGCGCAGATCCCAGACGATGCCGGAGCCACGCAGCATCGGGCCGGTAAAGCCGAGCGCCTTGGCGCGCTCAGGGTCGATCACGCCGATACCGACGGTGCGCTGTTTCCAGATGCGATTGTCGGTGAGCAGGGTTTCGTACTCGTCGACGTAACCAAAAAAACGCCTGGAGAAATCCTCGATGAAGTCGAGCACGCTCCCCTGGCGGTTCTCGTTGATGCGGCGCAGACCGGCTTCGCTCTTGCGGCTGACCCGGTACTGCGGCATCGCATCCGGCAGATCGCGATAAACACCCCCCGGACGGTAATAGGCCGCGTGCATGCGCGCGCCGGTGACCGCCTCGTAAATATCCATCAAATCTTCACGCTCACGAAAGGCGTAAAGCAAGACCGTCATCGCGCCCACGTCCAGCGCATGCGTACCCAGCCAGAGCAGGTGATTCAGAATGCGGGTGATTTCGTCGAACATCACCCGGATGTATTGCGCGCGAATCGGTGGTTCGATACCCAGCAGTTTTTCGATCGCCATGACGTAGGCGTGCTCATTGAGCATCATGGACATGTAGTCCAGGCGATCCATGTAAGGCACGGATTGCAGGAAGGTGCGGGTCTCGGCCAGCTTCTCGGTGCCGCGATGCAGCAGGCCAATGTGCGGATCGGCGCGCACGACCACCTCGCCATCCAGTTCCAGCACCAGGCGCAGGACACCATGCGCGGCTGGGTGTTGCGGACCAAAGTTGATGGTGTAGTTACGAATCTCAGTCGATAAAGCGGCGGTCATCACGCGGCCCCGTAGTTGTCTTCGCGCACGATGCGCGGCGTGACTTCGCGCGGGTCGATACTCACCGGCTGGTACACCACACGCTTGAGCTCCGGGTCATAACGCATTTCAACGTGGCCGGAAATCGGAAAATCCTTGCGGAACGGATGGCCGATGAAACCGTAGTCGGTGAGGATGCGGCGCAGGTCGGGATGCCCCTCGAAAATGATGCCGAAGAGATCGAAAGCCTCACGTTCAAACCAGTTCACCGCCGGCCAGATTTCCATCAGGGAAGGCAGCACAGGTAATTCGTCGTCGCCGCAGAAGACGCGGACGCGCAGACGGTGATTGCGCCGCACCGACAACAGGTGCAGCACCACGGCAAAACGCTGGCCTTCCCAGGCACCCTCTTTGTAAGCGGAATAATCGACACCACAGAGGTCCATCATCAGATCGAAGGCCAGCGCGGGGGTATCGCGCAGCGTCGCGCAAACCTCCAGCCAATCGGCGGGCGCCACCTCGATGGTGGCTTCGCCGCACGCAATCTTGTGGGCCAGAATCTTGTCGCCCAGCGAATCAATGACGCGATCGAGCAGAACTTCCGGAGTGAGTGGCATAAGCGTGAGGTTCTATCAGCGGGCGATGGTGCTGGTACGGCGGATCTTTTTCTGCAACTGGATCAGCCCATAGAGCAGCGCTTCCGCCGTGGGCGGGCAGCCCGGCACATAGATATCCACCGGCACGATACGGTCGCAACCGCGCACCACGGAATAGGAATAATGGTAATAACCCCCACCGTTCGCACAGGAACCCATTGAAATCACCCAGCGTGGCTCAGCCATCTGGTCGTAAACCTTGCGCAGGGCAGGCGCCATCTTGTTGCACAGCGTGCCGGCGACGATCATCAGGTCGGATTGGCGCGGACTCGGGCGAAACACGATGCCGAAGCGGTCCAGGTCATAACGCGAAACCCCCGCATGGATCATCTCGATGGCGCAGCAGGCCAAACCGAAAGTCATCGGCCAAAGCGAACCGGTGCGGGTGTAGTTCACCACCGCGTCCACCGTGGTGGTGACGAAGCCTTTTTCCAGAATCCCTTCGATGCTCATAGCGGCCTCCTCATCAACGCGCTCACGCGAGCGACCCGATAGGCGTCGGAGGCCAACGCCGCTCGCCTGATTCGCCTCCCTGCATAGCGGGGCCCCTGCTCAATGGCTCGCATCGTTACTCCCAATCCAGGGCGCCCTTCATCCACTCGTAGACGAAACCGACCACCAGGATGCCAAGGAAAATCATCATGGAAACAAAGCCAAACAGGCCGATATCTTCCAGCACCACGGCCCAGGGGAAAAGAAAGGCGATTTCCAGATCGAACAGAATGAACAGAATGGCCACCAGGTAATAGCGCACGTCGAACTTCATGCGCGCATCCTCGAAAGCTTCGAAACCGCATTCATAAGGAGAATTTTTTTCCGCGTCCGGCTTGTGCGGAGCGAGCACAAAACCCGCGGCCATGGGAAGAACCCCGACGGCCAAGCCCACCAAGATGAACAACAGAACCGGAAAATAATTTTCAAGCATGAGTACCCCGAAAAGCGTGTTCCCACCTCGGCAAGAAGGCGCGAAGTCTAGGCTTTCAGCCCCCTCACGTCAAGCCGACAGAAAACAAAAAACCCATTTATATCAATGGGTTATTAATTACTTTTAAGGTATATAAAGAAATTCGATGGTGCCGGCGGCGAGACTCGAACTCGCACGACTTTCGTCACTGCCCCCTCAAGACAGCGTGTCTACCAATTTCACCACGTCGGCGTTAAGCAGCTTGTTACGCGGCCTGTTCCATGTTCCAGGAACAGGCCGAAGAACTCATTTCGGGATTGCGCCCGATTTATCCAGGCCAGTCGGCGCCGGGGCTGCCGGTTGCGCGGGAACCGGGGCCGCCGGTTGTAAGGGATGCGCGGCCTGCTGCGCCGCGGCGCTCTTCTGGCCGGAAAAATAGGTCAACCCCATGCTGGTCAGGAAGAACGCCGTCGCCAGCACAGCGGTGGTACGTGACAAGAAGTTGGCGGAACCGGTGGCGCCGAACAGGCTGCCGGAAGACCCGCTGCCAAATGCCGCGCCCATGTCAGCGCCCTTGCCATGTTGCATCAGTACCAGACCGATCACGGACACTGCCACCAGCACATGCACGATCCAGAGAATAAATTCCATTTCCGTACCCTTCAACTCAACTTAGCCGGCCCGGCAAATTGCCAGGAACTCTTCCACATTAAGCGAGGCGCCACCGATCAGTCCGCCGTCAATGTCCGGCTGGCCGAACAACTCGGCCGCATTGTTGGCTTTCACGCTGCCGCCGTACTGGATGATCAGGTCAGCGGCCACGCCGGCATCCAGCGCGCGCACCCTGGCGCGAATGAAGGCATGGACCACCTGCGCCTGGTTAGGCGAGGCCGTCACACCGGTTCCAATCGCCCACACCGGTTCATACGCCACCACGGCACGAGCCAGGGAAGCCACGCCGCACTTGGCGACCACGGCATCCAGTTGGCGCGCCACCACTGCTTCGGTGATGCACCCCTCGCGCTCGGACAAGGTCTCGCCCAGGCACAGGATCGGTGTCATTCCAGCCGCCTGCGCCGCAGCATACTTTTCCGCCACCAGCTCGTCGCTCTCGCCATAAAGGGCGCGCCGCTCGGAGTGGCCGACAATCACATAGGCACACGCAAAATCCGCCAGCATGCTGGCGGATACCTCGCCGGTGAACGCGCCGCGGGCCTGCTGGCTCATGTTCTGTGCGCCCCAGGCAACTGCGCTGCCAGTCAACCTGGCTTGCGCCTGGGCAAGATAGGGAAACGGCACACAAACCGCCACGCCCGCCTTGACGCTACCCATGCCAGCCAGCAAGCCGGACAACAGCGCCTCGTTCTCGGCCAGGCTACCGTGCATTTTCCAATTGCCGGCGACTAGTTTGCGACGCATCGGGTTTTCCCCTTCAAAAAAGGCCGCGAATGGTATGTTGGAACGCACTCCAGGTCAATCTGGAACTATCGCCATGCCAATCCATGAGACACCCATGAACCCGAGCATCGACACTCCACACGGCCCCTACACCCCGCAAGTCCCCGGCCGGAAGGACATGGCGCGCGCCACTGAGCTTCTCAGCGACGCGGTGGAAGCCATTGCCCGTGTCAACCACGACGTCTGGGCCGCCAAACGCATCGCCGAGGGCTGGCGTTACGGGCCGCAGCGCGACGACACCGGAAAGCTCCACCCCGATCTAGTCGCCTACGAACACCTGAACGAAGGCGAGAAGGCCTACGACCGGGAGACCGCGCAGGTCATCGTCGCTGAACTGCTCCGGCGCGGCCTGATCAAGCCCGACGGCATGGCGTAAACGGCGCAATCACTCGCCACCGCGGCGAGCCACGAACGCCAGCGGCGGATGCCGGGAATAGCCGCCCGTGCTTGCCAGGGTGAAGCGGATGGCATTGCCCTCCACCTCGCCGCGATAGCGGTGGATCACCTCCCGCGGCGGCGCATCCCCCAGCACCTCGTCGCTGCGGGTGGCAAAGCTCAGCCGGCCGCCGTCGAGGCGGCCTTCCTCGATGCTTCTCGGCAAGCGTAGAAAGCTCGCGCTGCCGTTCACCTGATCGCCGCGCACCTGGAACTCGAAGGTTTCCCGGTGCTCCGCCCCCCAGTCGTATTTCACCGTGGCGCTCCTGCGGCCGGCGAGGTCGACGGCGGGCAGTGTCGCCTCAGAGCCGGAAGGGGCGGGCGGGCCGGCCCACCACGCGAAGCCCAGGGCCAGAGCCAGGCCCGCGCCCAGCAGCCAGGGCCAGCGCCGCCGCCAAGCGCCACCCCGCCGCGGCAGCAGGGGGCGGATGTCCGCCAGGAGACGGACCACGTCGGCTTTCCAGTTCGCATCCGAGAGGCAGAAGGCCTGGCGGCGACTGAGGGCGCGCAAGGCCTCAGGCAGATCCGCCTCGCGGGGCAGGGTCGCGCCGTTCACCAGCAGCGGGATGACCGGCTTGCCGGACGCCAGTGCGGCGACAACCTCCAGGCGCACGTAGTCCCGCAGATCATCCAGGCGGCGCTTATTTTCCACCTCAACTCCCGCCCTTGCCTCCAGCCAGCCGGGGCCGATCATGACCAGTGCCACGCCGACCGACCCGAGCTCCCGCTTGATCACGCCGACAAAATCCTGCCCCAGGCGGAGGTCGTCCACGTCGCGGAACACGCTGCCCGCGCCCAGCGCCGCTTCCAGGTCTTCAGCCAGGCGACCGGCGAAGCCCGGCGCATCATTGCGGCGGTAGGAAAGAAAGATGTCGGCCATGCCAGTTCCTCTGTTCAGGCCATGCGATGGACCAGGATTGCCCGCGCGATCTGCGACGTCACGCGCTTACTGCGCGAGTGTCGTCCGCCGCCCCGAACAACGTGGCGAGCACCTGGCCGGTCTTGCCGCGCCCGGGCTTCCAGCCAGATGAAGCGCTGCGACAGCGCCCCGACGAGGTTGGCGGCGGCGGCCTCGCGGTCGCTTGCGGCGTCGTGAAGCAGCACTACCCGGCGCAAATGGGGCGCGGCGGCGAGCAGGACGCCAAGCAGGAGTGCGAAGAGCAGGGCGCCGGTGTGATGATCCATGACTGATTACCTCAGGCTGCGCCTGCTATGAATTCGACATCCGCAAGTGGGGCAAGCACGCCCTCTCAAGCCGTCCAACATTTGCCGGAATCGGGGGCGTCGGGGGGGCGGGCCGCGAGCAGGGCATTCGGGTCCGTTTCAACCAGACCACCGGCAAGCCAGAGCCAATGGTTGATCTCATCATGGCCGGCAATCTCCGGCCAGTTCTGCCACTGCGTCGCCACTAACAGGACGTCCCGGGTATCGCCCCGCCACTCGCCCAGGGCGATTGTTGCCGCTGGCAGCCTCTCGGCCAGGCGGGCCAGGGTGGCCTCCGCGTCCAGGCGTGCCTGATTGGCGATCGCCCGCAGTTGCAGCGCCCAGGCCTGCGCTTCCGCCGCGGAGGTCGTAGCGGCGGCGACCTGGAGCCACAGCGTCCCGCCCGATTTTTCCTGCGGTTGCCACAGGCGTTTTCCCCAGGCCCGCAGGCGGTCGCACCAGGATGCCAGCAAGCCATTCATGGCGCGCCGGCCTCGAGTCCGGATTGCCAGGCGTGCAGGGTGCGAAAGAGGCGGTAGAAGTAGCGCGGGACCAGGTTTTCGTCGCCCGTGGCCCAGGTGCCGGAGCGGCTGCGGATGGCGGCCAGTCTGGTTGTCTTCGGCGCAGCCAGCGTGACCTGGGCCAGCAACCGGACGCCGGGCTCCGCGGGGCTGTCTCGCATCAGGATCAGGTCGGTGTCGTCGTGGCGCAGGCGCGCGATGATGGCTTCCTGGTCGTGGGCCGGATCGCTCAGGTAGCTTTTCAGGCGTGCCTTGGACCAATCGCGCAGGGGCTCGGGCAAGCCATTGAAATCCAGATTTTCCGAATCATGAACGCGGCTGAAACCGGCCCAGAGCGCGTCGATGGCGGCTTTCTCGCGCAGGGTCTTGAGGAAGGCCGCGTGTTGATCGCCGTCCACGCTGATATCCGAGAGCCTGGGGGCCAGGCTGATCCGCGGCCCCCGCTCGTCCCAGAACAGTCTGGCCAGCATGTCCACGCGCTGGCGATTCAATTCGCTCTCGTCGTCCAGCAACTCGCCGCTGTCGCCCTGCATCAGCCGAACGTCGGCTTCCAGGCTGTCCAGGGTCAGCCTCTCCACGGCGTCCAGGCCGAGGCCGGCCAGGCTCGTGCGCAGGTCGGCCAGCTTCCGCTCCAGATCTGGCGACGCGCCATCCAGCAGGCCGGCAATCTCGCCATAGCCTTGCGCCATGCCGGCCAGCACGCGCCCCAGGTCGGTGTGCAGGGGGGGCAGGCGGAACCGCCGCGTAACCCGGGGTTCGCCCGCCCGACGCCAGGCGGCCAGGGTTTCGAGGGTGAACACCAGGGCGTCCAGCGGCCAGTCGGCCAGGGTGTCGCCCTGATAGTCCGCGGCGAAGCCATCGCCACCGAACAGGGTGCGGGTCAGGCCGGCCAGCCGCAATTGCCCTTCATCGGGAAAACCCACCTCGAGAACTGCCCCGGAGACCGCCACGAGGCGCAGCCGCTCCGCCGCGCCCGGTCGGGCGAGAAAAAGGGGGGCCGCCAGCTCCAGCGTGGGGTGTGCCAGGGGGTGGGGGCCGGACCCCAGGCCGGGACACAGGCCCAGGCGCAGGGTCAGCTCCGCCGCCGGGCGGCGCCGGTCGTCGCGGGGTTTCTCGGGGCCGAGCAGCCGCATCCGGCCGCGCGCCGCCGCGCTCATGGCATAGCGGAACTCGGTGTGCACGCCCGCCGTGGCCAGCATGGCCGGCCAGGCCGAATCCGCGCCGGTGCGGGTCAGGCTGGCCAGGCGCAGCATCAGGTCGCCGCGCACGACGCCAGCGAGGACCTGCGCAATCTGGCTAAAAAAACCTTGCGAGGTCGCGCTCATGAAGTGTTTCCAGGCGCCGCCAGGGCACTGAACAGCCGGCTCAGGTTCTTGCTCAGCTTGCTGCCCGGCAGCTTGGCCACCAGCGGGGTTTCAGCAGTGACGGAAAACAGGGCCAGGACCACCTCGCTGACCTCCCCGTTGTCGCGCGGTTGCGCCCAGCACAACAGGGAAAGCCGGTCCCCGCGCAGCCACTGCGCCTGCTTCAGGTGTTCGATGAGCAGCCGCGCCAGGTCGCGTTCGCTTTCGCTGGCGTCCTCATCGTCCCTTACCCCTTCCAGTAGGCTACGCAACCCGGCGCGCTCCTGGCTCAAGGCCAACATGGCCTCGGGCGGTGGCGGCACGGCCACCACGTCGAAGCTGACCTTGTGGGTGATGCTGTCCTTGGTGGTGTGCTCGCTGGACAGGATCAGCAGGTTGAGCCCCCCTGACTGGGTGGATTCCGTCCCGAACTGGAACTCGGCGCTGGCACGCGGGATACGGAAGGCGGTGGGCAGTATCCCGTTGGCCTGGGCCTGGGCGTTGTATTCGAAGGAAGCCTGGTCCAATTGCTGTTGCGCCGCCAGCATGCCCCGTCCCACTTCATCGAAGAAGGTCTCCAGGCCCCTGGGTACACTGGCGGCCGCCCGGCTGGCTGGGCGGCCGCTCTTGAGGCTGTCGCGCAGGGCGTCCAGAGCGGCCTTGGCGGGGCCGATATCCTCGGTTTCCAGTAGGGTGCTCAGGGCATCCAGTTCAGCCTTGATGGATTCGATGCTGGGTGTTGCCACAATGGCTCCTGTCGTCAAAGAGACGCTATTCACGCATGGCTGACGCCGGGCGTCAGGCCGGTTTCCCCTTCAGTGCTTCATAAACCTTGCCCACCCGGTCCAGGATGTCCTTGTCCACCTGGGCGGCCGCCGGCAGGGCCAGCCGGGTGGCGTCGATCTCCTTCTTGCGCGCCAGCAAGGTCTTGGGAAACTCGGGGTCGCCCCCCGCTGAACGGGCATGCAGCACGCTGGTGATGCGGGCGCTGGCGCGATAGTCGTGGGCATAGCCCAGGGTCATCGCGGCGTTGACCATCACCGCGCCGGCACCCACGCTGGCGCCGATCTGCACGCCCTTCTGTACCGACTCGGACAAGTCGGCGCTGAACTCGATAGTGGTTTCGGTGAACTGGTAGCGGGACGGGGCCAGGGCCTCCAGCAGGGACTGCATGGCGGGCACATCCGCGGCGTTGTCGGCGCCCACGGTGGTCTTGATCATCTCCAGCAGACGGCCGACGCTGTTGACGTAGTCCAGGTTCAGTTCCTTCTGGGCTTCGGCGATGCTGATGCCGAGGCGGCCGATGATGGACGGCAGGTGATAGAGCTGGCTGGTCAGGCGGTCGTACTGGGGAATAGGTTTGTCGGGAGCTTCAGCCATGGTTTTCTCCTTGAGGTGAAGTTGCCGGGTATGCCGGCGTTTGTTGAACTTCGAAGCTGATTCGGCAGGCGCTGTCCACCACACGGGTGTGCAGTGCCGCCAGGGAGGCGGTGAGCGGCAGGCCGGACAGGCCGATGCCTATTTCACCGCCCAGGCGGCTGTGCTCGGTCAGCACCCAGGCGAACTCCACTTGCAGGCTGGCAAGCCGCATACCGGGCGGTGGCGCCAGATTCGCCGGGTCAGGCAGGGCCGGGGCGTGGCGTTGGCCGGCATCGATGCAGCCCTGCGCCAGGGGCGCGCTGACCGCCAGACGCGCCAGGCAAGTTGCCAGCGTGTCGGTGGGGAGAATGGTCTCGCTGCTCATGGCTTTCGCGCCCTTTGCGTTTGCCGGCCAGGATGCCTGCGCTATGCAACGCTCACCCGCAGTCCCGCCACATAGACCCACTGCCGGCTGTTCCCATCGCGGATATAGCTCAGCAACGCCTTGCGGTTCGCCCCCTGTCCTGGCGGCTTCAGTGAGATGTGCACCCAGCCGGAGTTGAGCCCCTCTTGGGGGTCGTAGCACTCGCAAATAATCTGGTCGTAGTCGGGCAGCTTTTCCGCCGCCCACTGGGCCAGTTCCAGGGTGCTCTTGCCGACGATCTCCACATCGCAGGCGCAACCTTGGGTGTGCTGGCTGGTGCTGAGCCAACCCGAGGGCTTTTGCTTCAACACGCGCTCCAGTGCCTGGCTGCGGAACACGCTGTTGGGGGTGAAGGCGCCGAAGGCGTGGCGCAGGGGTTGCAGCACATGCCGGGCCAGGTTCACGGCGGCACGCAGTTCCCGGTCGCCGGGGAAAGCGTTGTCCACGCCGAGGCGGCTGGCGAGTTCCGAGCGAGTGAGTTCGTAGAACCGGAAGTTGGGGGCGATGAAGTCTTGCGGATCCAGGCCGCCGAGGCTCAGGTTTTCCAGCTTGGTCCTTGATTGATTGGCCATGGTGATCTCCTTGGGTCCGGACGGGTTACAGCGCGGCGCGCAGGGCAGCGAGCGCGTTGGCCAAGGGGATGTTGCCGGCGCCGGACAGGGCGATGGCGAAGTCCAGATGTTCCCGCACCGAGGCGTATTCCCTTGGGCTGGCGCCGCGTTGAGCGGCGGTCCGATAAAGCTCGGCAATCCGGGTCGCCGCCGCGTTGGCCGCCTTGGCGGCGGGTTTGCGCTGCGCCAGCAGCAGGACCAGCTCGCAGTCGGCCTCGGCCACGCCGTCCCAGAAGTTCGGCTTCCTCTGGTTGCGCTCCTGGGCCATCTGGATCATGTGCCGGCAATCATCTTCCAGGGTATTGCGCCAGGCTTTGTCCTGCTCAGGATCGAGCAGCTCGGTTAGCACCTTGGCGGTCGCCCAGTTGGTGAAGTGGTTGGGGGCAGGCAACTCGCTCTGTTCCCGTGCTTGGCGCAAGTTCAGCTCATGCGCCTGCTGGTAGTAGTTGGCCATGTTGACCAGGGCCTCCAGGCGCGGCGCCGCGCCGTCACACATCCAGGCCAGCCGTTTGCAGGCGCTACCCAGCAGGCTCAGGCGTTCCGGCGTGGGCGCGCGCTGGTTGATCAGATCCAGCTCCCGGATGGCGCCTTCGATGTCGCTGATCAGGCCCTGACGAGCGGCCTCCGTGCCGGCGGCCGGGTTGGCCCCCTCGCGCATCTCCTGCCAGCGCTCGCCGGAAAGCCGTACCCGGAAGTTGGCGCACTGTTCCACCGCCCGCACTGGGCAATCGCCCTGCTCCGCGGACAAGGCTTTTTCCAGCCAGCCAATGGCCTCGGCATAAGCGCCGGTTTCGCCCCAGGCGAAGCCCAGTGCCGCCGCCAGGTCGCCACGCGCAAGCCACTCGGCACGGTTCTTGTCGGGAATGCCCTTGAGCTTGTCGACGATGCCGCTGCGCAGCGTATCCAGCAACTCGACGGGGTTCACGTCCTGGTCGTATACCCGCATGCGGATCCACTCGCTGTAGTTGTTCAAGTCGGAAACCAGCTCCACCGGCGCGTAGTAGGCCGGGGCTTCGCGCAGGCCGGACTCGCTTCCGTTGCTGCGCAGGTGATAACCGGGGTCGCCGTAGCATTGATAGGCGCCCCAGGTATTGGCGTCGGGGAAGCGCACCCAGATTTCCTCGCGGGCGGCGCGCACCGCCAGGCCGAACGTCTCGCCTTCCAGCAGATGGGTATAGAAGCTTTCGGCGAAGGACTCGGCGGCGCCGTCGTCCACCGCCCAGCCCGCGGCCACCACGGCCTTGACGCCCATCTCGATGAACTGCACCGCCAGGTTCGCCGCCAGCAGGCTGAACTGGCCTCGTGCCGCGGTATTGCCCAGGGTCTTGCCGAGGTGGCAGCAGTTGATGAACACCAGTTCCGGCACCCAGCGCATCTGCTCCACGTCGCCGGGCGTGAGGAAGGTGTTGTTGCCGATGACCATGCCGGAAACGCGCTTGGGGGCTGGTGGCTTGCCATCGACAAACCGCGTGTAGTCGACCGGCTTGGCCTGCTCGTCCTCGAGGAGGAATTCGTGCTCGCCATGGCCGGCCAGGTGGAGGATGCGCCAGGCATTCCGGTGCAGTCCCGCGAGGATGGCGTCGGCCTTTTCGTCGATGCATTCCATGGCCCGATAGCCGCTGGAGTTGAGTTTCGCGGCCACCTTCTGCGCCTCCTGGCGCGCGCCAGGCAGGTCGCTGAATTTGTCCCAACCGGACAGATCCGGGTTACCCACCACGAAGGCGGTGGCCTCCGTGGCGTGGGCCGGGTGGGGCCGGAACTGCGGGGTCTTGAGTTGGCGCACCAGGCCGGCGGCGATGGCCGGCGGGCGGTTGCCGTGGCTCCAGCGGTCCTCCAGCAGTTCCCACGGGTAGCGGGCCGATGCCGCGTCCACCAGCAGCACCAGGTTCGCCTGTTTCGGGGCCAGTTCCTTCAGACGGTTGGGCAGCAGCATCTCGAACAGGGTCTTGGCCACCTCGGCATTGGCGCCCGCCGATTGCGAGGCTTGCCGAATGAAACCATCGGCCAGGCGCAACTGCCCGGTGGCCAGGGTCTCCTCGGCGCGGGCGCGGTCGGTGGTAGCGATGAAGCGCAGGGTTTCGGAGCGACTGTCCTCGATGATCTCCAGCCGTTGCCACCAGCCCTGCGCCTCGTCGCAACGCACCCGGCGCAGTGGGCCCTGGCCCGCCTCGATGGTGCCCTGGGGCCAGGCCACCTGCATGGCCAATTGGCCATCGCGGAGTACCGCATCGAGCGCTTCGGCGGCGGTGATCGCCACATCCTCGTACAGCTCCATGAACTCGACCCGGTCGATGATGACTTTGCCTTCCATTTCCGCCGCAACCAGTTTGTCGTTGGCCGCCGCGGCGCCGCGCAGGATGGCTTCCACGGAATCGCGCGGCGTCATGCCACCGGCGCCGGTCCCCACCAGGAGGCAGGTGAGGGCCGCCGACCGCACCGGGTTGGACGGGCCGAAGCGATCATCCGGCCACTGCGCGATGCGCAGGGCGTAATCCAGCATTGCATCGCGCACGCTCTTGGCAAGCAGGCCGGGGCTCAGTTCGCCCACCTGGCCCAGGCCGATCACCACCGCGCCGGCCGGCTTGGCATCCACCTTGTCGTTGAAGAACAGCGCATGGCTGCCCAATGCTCCGGGATAGAGCCCGAGTTGCAACCGCTTGGACAAGTAATGTCCCAAGCGCTCGTCGAGTGACTGTTCGGCGCTGATGATGCTGTCGCCCAGGTAATGCCCGACCAGCACCGGATGCCGGGAGTAAGCCAGGTTGCCGTGGTGCAGGCTCACCTGGATCACCGGCACGCCGCGTCCAGCGGCCTCCGCGTCGAACGGCCGGGAAGGGCCGAAGCCGAAACCGCGCAGGCTGGCCAGGTCCGGGATGTCGTCGGACGGGGGCTGCGCCGGCATGATGAAGCGCGCCGGCTCGCCCGCAGCGGCGCGGGCCAGGGTCGGCGGTGCGGAGGGCAGTCGCGTGGTGGCGCCGGTCATGAGCAGGTCGAGGAAGCCGGGGAAGGCGCGCTTCCTGGCGCACAGCTCATCATGCGCGGTGTCTTCCACGTACCAGGTCTTCACCCCCGGCAGGCGGCCAGAACTCCAGGCCACGGTGCCGTCGCCTTCGCGGCTGGCGATGAACTCCAGGCGCTTGCGGCCAGCGAGCCATGACTCCTCGTAATCAGTCAACCGATAGTCCACCACCGTGGCGTCCTGGCAGCCGGCCACGTAAATCATGTGCTCCGGGTCGGGCTTGGCCTGTTTCAGGAAATCCCAGGTGCCGCGCGCCTGGATCAGAGCCTTGCTATCGGCTAGGCTCCAGCGCGCGGACAATTGCCGTTTCAGGTCGCTCCAGAGCGACTGCTGGCCGAAATCCGGGCTGGCGGCATCGAAGGGCAACAGCTCCAGCAGGCCGGGAAAACTGTTGACGATATCGATGATCTCGTCGCTGTCGTGGGCGAAGTCGAGCAGGCTGAGCTTGGCCTCGGTCGGGTTGTGGCCGGTCAGCCAGCGCACGGCTTCGTGCGAGCCCAGGTTGGGGGTGCCCAGCATCATGAAACGGCTGTTAGGCAGGTTGACGATGCGGCGCCACAGTGCGGTACCGCGGCCGCCGTCGGCGATCATCGCGCGCACCACCAGGCCACCCATGGAGTGTGCCACCAGATGCACCGGTTGGCCTTGCCGCTCGATCTCAGGCAGCCAGTCCTCCAGTTTGTCCGCCAGTTTGGTGGCCGCCTCGCGCACCGACAGGCGCCAGTCGTAGGGGAATATCTCGACCCGGTGGCTGCGCGCCAGGAACTCCAGTAGGGGGCCGTAGAAGTCGTCCAGCAGGTCGGTGGCCTTGATCTCCGGCTTATTTGCCTGGGTATCCATCCTCAGGCGCCCCAGCCCGCCCATGAACAGGGCCCGGTATTTCAGCCAGACCGCGTCGTCGCCCACTTGCAAGGCACTGCCCATGGTGCCCGGCAGCACCACCGCCAGGGGCCGCGGTGTGCTGATGCCCCGGCTGCGCCGCACCGCCTCGCGCCATTTGGGTTCTTCGTGTTTGGCCACCAGGATGGGCTGGAAGCCGCCATCGCTGTCGTCGCCGCGGGTCAGGCCGGAAATCAGCCAGCGCACGCTCTTGTCGTTGGCGAAGTAATTGAAGTGGCAGACATTGGGGCCCTGGTCGAACAGGAAGCGGGCGCCCTTTTCCGGCCGGCGGATGCCGCCGTACATGGAACCGGTGTTCACCACCAGGTCATGGTCGGCGCCGTAGAACCAATCGGTCGCCAGCAGCTTGATCTGGCTCCACAGGTTATCGCCCTCGATGTCACCCGAGATCACCGACAGGTCGGCGCTGGTGCAGAGGCCGGGGTGCTGCAACAGGCGGGTGAGCGCCGAGCCGGGCATCATCGCCTCCAGCCCGGGCAGGGTGCGCGGGTCGGTACGCTCTTTCACCACCGCCAGCAGAAAATCGGCCGTATCTCCCAGCAAACCGTGGCCGGTGAGGTGGTCAAGCACCGACAGCCAGCGGTCCAGGCGGCCCGAGGCCAGCGTGGTGCCGCGCGCCGGGCAGGCCACGCGGACGAAGCGGCTGACCTTCAGTTTCTTCTCGTCCAACAGTTCCAGCAGCGTCTTGAGCCGGTCACGGTCCGCGTCATAAGCCGCATCGCGCTTTTTAGCCGCATCCGGATGCAGCGGACTAAGGCCGATCTGTTCGGCAATGGTGCGGTCGGCGGCGAACAGATCCTTGAGCAAGTCTGTGTGCAACGGGTCATCGGCCTTGTCCCGTTCGCCCAGGCACAAGAGTTCCCCCACCAGCCCGCCGCGCGAGTGGGAGACCAGATGGACTTGCGCGTTATCCGGCAGGTGCTGGGCCAGATCCAGCGCATTCTGGATCGGGCTGACCGTCAGCGAGCGGTGTTCCAGGGCATACACCCGCTCGCCATAGCGGGCCTTCAAGGCCTGGCGCGCCGCCGCGCCCGCCGTGCCTTCCCAGAGCTTGCCGAAACTGCCCTGGCCACTGGAAGCGGTGCCGTGAATAAACACCAGGAGCGGTTCCCGGCCCGCCGGCAGTGCCTCCTCCTCGGGTACCTGCGTAAGGCTGAAAGCGTCGTCCAGGGAACAGCGGTAAAGGCCCGGCGCATTGCCGCGCAGCAGCTTTTCCTCCAGCTTGTCGCCCAGGATGACAGCCGCCTTGCCCTTGAGATCGACGCCGAAAAATTCCAGCACCTTGATGCCCAGCCCCAGCCAGCCACGCGCGCCAGCCTTGCCAGCGGGTTTTGCTCCTCGGGCCAGCGGCCGCGGGTCGATCTCCCAGCCCTCGCCACCCTCCCGGCCCAGCGCCTTCCTGCCCCGCTCGCGGATCAGATCATCGGCCCGCGTCCACAACACGAAGCCGTTTTCCAGCTCCACCCGCACCACCTCGTCACCGGCCGCCGTGAGCTCCCCCCCGGCCGCGCGGCTGTCGCCCGGCAGCAAACGGCGGCGGCTGGTGATGGCAATGTCCGTGGTGGCCAAGGGGGTGACAGCCGGCTGTTCGCTGCCACGGATTGGGTAGGTGCGGGTCATGATCTCTTCCTCATTGCGGTGAAGGTGAAAGGCACAAGGCGCCTGGGAGCGCGGCTTACTCGAACACCTTGAACCGTTGCGCCGCGGCCGAGCCGAGGATTTGCGGGTCCTGCGGCAAACGGGTAGTGGGCAGGTAGGCGCGGATGGCGTTGAACCAGGCCACATAGTTGCTCGGCTTGTTCTCGCGCAAGGTCTTCAGCGCGTAGTAGGTAAAGGCGCCGTTGGGGCGGCCGCGGAAGCTGGTGTCCCAGGAATACTGAGTATCCAGGCAGCCGGCCAGGAGCAGGTCGCCACCGCTGCGCCGGAGGCCGCTCACCAGGCCCGGCGGGCGGCGGCTGGCCTTGGGCAACTCGGCCGCCGGCATCCAGGCTTCCAGGGGCATGAAGCGGGCGCGGGCCGGGCCGGCATCGAGATCGCTGTCATCGCCCCGGGTCACCGATCCGGAATGGCAACTGTCGGAGATCAGCAGAATGCGCGCGCCGGCGGCCCGCTTGGCGAACAAGGCGTGGATATCGTCGTCCAGCAGCGGGCCGACGCTGGCGATATCCCACGGGCAGAGGCCTTCGTCGCGGCCGTCGGGCTCGTCGCCGGAGCTGTCCGGCACCCAGGTGCCGTGGCCGGAGTAGGTGATGGCCAGGGTGTCGCCTTTCTTCGCGTCCTTGATCAGGCCGCCGATGGCCTTGGTCATGGCCGCATGGGTGGCCTTCTTGTCCAGCATCTTGCTGACCGTGTAACCGCGGCCCGCCAGTTCGGCGGCCCAGTCGTTGGCGTCGTTGACGCAGCCGGACAGGTCGTTGTTGGTGCCGGGGTAGTCGTTGATGCCGATGCAGAGTGCTTTCTTGCTCATGGTGTTATCTCCGGTTTGTCTGGTTGAAAAGACATAGCGTATTCCCCTCCGGCTTCCGCAAGGAACGTGCCATTTCTGGCGCAGGCCTTCGCTTCAGCCATGCCTTGTCTCCGGGTGGGTTAGACGTGACCCGTCTGGAGGGGTCGCCAGGAAGAAACCGGGTCTGATTCGACCCGATCATCGCTCAAAGCAGGCTTCCCGCAATTTCGCCTGAATGGCCGCAATCCGCTTCCTGGCGGATGCGTCGCTTGCCTCACCCAGCCAGGCTTCAGCCACCGCTTCGGCGCTGCGCTGCCCCAGGTGCCGGTAGGCTTCGAACTGGTCTTCGTCAAAGCATTGGTCGACGGTGCTTTCGTGTGGGAAGTCGGGGTGGGCGTCGCGGTATTGGCGGATGTCCACCGGGGCCTCTTGGGTGAGGGCGCTTTTCACATAGATCAGGATGCCGGGGGCGCAGTCCGGATAGATCAGGCGGCCCACGGCCCAGGCGCTATTGCTGAATTCCCCGGCCGCCGCGCGGATGGCGTCGAGGGCTTTGGCGGTGATTTCCAGACGCACGCCGAAATCCACATAGAGCTTGCGCGCGGCCATCGCCAGGTCATCGAAGTGGTATTCGCCATCCTCGGCGACATCGGTGACCACGATCAGGCCAACGCGGCGGCGCGCCAGCTCGTAAATGCCGAGATTCTCGAAATGGCCGCCGTCGGAAAGATTGATCCAGCGGCTATCGCAGCCCACCTCGCCGAACAGTTCGGCAAACAGAGGGCCGGCCGACCACCAGCGCGGTTCCTGGCGATTCCATTGCCCCCGCGTGGGGTTCGGGCACCAGCGCGCCAGGCGCAGGTTGAAGGCGGTGAGCAGCGCGGATACCGCCGTGGAAGTGTGGAAGCCCATGTTGGGGCTGGCCGCGGCACCGCTCACCGCCATGGCGGTGGCCAGGGTCAGCCCGCCCGCGTAGTTCGCGGTTGGACGATAGCCGCCGAGCGCCTCGCCGAGGCTGGTCTGGGCGCTATAGCCGCAGTAGTACGGGGTGAACACGAAGCTGGCGCCGCGCCGGGTCTGCCAGGCCAGTTCCTGGCCACCGGTGAGGTTGAGGTTGGCGCTGACCAGATGGATTGGCCGTTGCCCGGCCAGTTCGGCCAGGTTCAGATCATCACGCGGGTCGAAGCCGGTGAAGGGGTTGGCATTGCGCCGCTCGCGCGAGGCGCCCAGGAAAGTGCGCGCCAGGCGGTAGCGGTAAAAGCTGTGGGCGGAGAACAGGTTGATGTCGATGAAAGCAGCCAGGAACAGGAACAGGCCGCCGCAGGCGAGGGCGAGCCATACGAGCATGAGCATGTCCAGGCGGCCCAGGCTGGCCTGATAGGCGGACACTGCTTCGCTGAGGTTGGCGCCGGTCAGAGAGACGCCGGGCATGAGCGAGGCAAAGGCCCAGGCTACCAGGCCAAGCAGCCCGCCGAGAAACACCCAGGGCGCCAGCTTGGCCAGCAGTTCCCTGCTCAGGCCACTATTTTTACCGCCGCTATCCTTGCCCTGCGCCAGACGCGCGCCAAGCCAGGACAGCGCCGTCCAAAGGCCACCGCTGGCCACGGACCAGGCCGCGCCGTAATGGATCAGCGGCGGGGCATAGAGGAGAAAGGCGAAGGCCAGGCTCCAGGCCAGGCCAAGCGCGGTGCCCTGGCCGCCGGCCCGCGCCCACCATTCCCGCTGTTGTTCGGAAATGGCGGAACCGGCCAGGGCCAGGTGCAGCGTCACGACCAAGCTGTAGATCGCCAGGGCCACCGGCGGGGCGAAGGCCACGGCATGGCCGAAGGGCGCCCAGCGCAGCAGGCTTGAGAGCACTTCGATGCACAAATATAGCGCCAGCGCGAAGCCGAGCGCGCCCCCCAACATGCCGATCAGGGCGCGCCACGCCTTGTCCGGCCGCTGCAACAAGGTGCCCGACCAGGCCAGGCAGTAGCCCAGCGCGGGGAACAGCACCCAAGCACCCCCGGCCATGGGAATAGGGGAGAGCGCGGCGCGCCGGATACCGATGGCAAACAGCACACCGGAAGCCAGCGCCACCAGCAGCGCCAGAAATACCCAGAAATTCGGCGCCGAGTCGTTGCGCTTTCCACGGATCCGCGTTTGCGACCAGAGCGCGATGGCCAGCGCCACCAGCAACAATCCCTGTGCCGGCGCCATAAGCCAGCGGCCAGGATCGGTGAGTTGCACGCCGACGGCGCCATAGACAGGCGCTAGCACCCCGGCCAGCCCGACGGGCAGCGTCGCCGGCACGTGGTCTGCGAGCCCGGCCAGCGGCAACAGGAGCGAGAAGCCGGCAAACAACAGGCTGATTAGCAGCAACTGCATCACCAGTACGTTGCGCAGCATCAGCGCGAGCAAGGCCAGGGTGTCGCCGGACAGCCCCAGGCGCGGCGTCAGGTAGTTGGCGTAGCGGCGCAGAAAACGCACCTGCCGGCTTTCCGGGGCGGGAAAACCGGACCCGCCATCCGTGGTCTTGCCACTCGGCGGTGTCGCCAGAATTTCCTGCATCTCCCGCACCTCGGCTTCGCCCGGGGCATGCTTGCAGGCGCGCCGCAACAGCGCCGAGAACCAGCCGCCGATGTAGCCGCCACCAGATACGGTGGAGAGGTAATCGAACAGATGCAGCGATTGCTTGTTGGCCAGGCCCTGAAGGAAGCCCAGGTTGAACGCCGCGCTACGGATGCCACCGCCAGAGAAAGCCAGGGCCGCCAGGTTCATGGCGCGCGCCCGCTGATAAACGGACTTGTCCGACGCCACTTCCGCCTCGCCCCCCACCCGTTGCCTGGAAATCAGATCGAGTTCGTCCGCGAGAACCTTGTCGAAGGGAATTGAATCTTCTTTGCCCATGATCTGCTCCTCGGCTTTCTGAGTTATGCATGCGTTCCGCTTTGCGGAGTATAGGAATACGTAGGAGGCCCGCTAGCAGGCCGAACCGCAAGTGGGAAAATAAAAGGCTCTGTTCGCGAATGCTGTGGTTAAGCATGGTCACCCATGGCCAAAGCCAGCCACTGTGGGGGTTTCAGGACGTCAGCCGATTTACGGTCCAGCGTCCGGAACCATCCCAGGTAGTTTTCGAGATAGCGTGTGGCCACGCCGTTGAACTTCCGGACCCAGGTTTTGAGCCGGCTATGGTACGCATTCACGTTCTGGATATGCCAGGCGCCGTCCACA
>Ga0210033_1000028_pt1 | contig 101535 bp, 93 predicted proteins | sample CryGeymeta201501_FD_185465 | JGI IMG/M metagenome (GOLD analysis project Ga0210033, IMG submission 185465) | Groundwater microbial communities from Crystal Geyser aquifers in Utah, USA - Crystal Geyser metaG 2015-01 (SPAdes) (version 2) | ecosystem: Environmental > Aquatic > Deep subsurface >... | reverse complement strand
GGCTTTTTTACGTTCGTGCGGGCGGGAATTGGGGGACTTGCGGGCGGTTTCGGGGGCTCCGCTTTCGCGTCGTCAGATTCGCTCCCGTTTGGGGGCGGCGCGGACACATTGTGAAAGATTTTAAAGTTCCGACTGCTTTCTGTATTGATAAAACACGTAAATTAATATACTTGGCACACGGGTATGGGCAATACAAGATTCTAAGTGCCAGACTGGATGGGTCGATTATTTCGACGTTATTTGAAGGGAAAGGAGGTGTGTCAGGAATAGCAGTTAACGAAAAAACAGGGCAACTTTTCTGGACAGAATACGATAGTGATCCGGCTCTCGGTGGTCGTATTAGAGCTTTGAATGCTGATGGGAGCGGAGCACGTGTTGTGTTAGACAACCTAGAGGCTGTAGGTCCTATCGTGGTCTCGGAAAGGATTGGGAGCATTTTCTGGGTCGAACATCGAATGGGAGTTGGTCGTATACACCGTTCACACTTGGACGGAACGTCGCATAAAGTATTTCGGGATATTGGTGGGGCAAATACCACATTGGCAGTAGACGATTTGGAAGGAAAGCTGTATTGGTTAAACAATGGAACTCTTGTCGGAATTCATCTAAGCCGTTCCAAATTTGATGGAAGTGAAATGGAGAATGTTCCGATCAAAAATTTGAAAGCGTTCGCGTTCACGCTGGATCCATATGAACGTAAGATTTACTTTGACAGCGGCGGCGGCTACAACAAGCGGTCATTGTTCTATGTAAGGCTTTCCAATTCAGGTACTAGGCAACTTGAGCCAATCAGCATTGGTGTCGCTACGGGGCAGCAACTGTCACTAGCGATCTTCAATCAGCAGAGTGTTCTGGGCGCTGAAAACACTAAGGTAATCAATAGTGTCGAGATATCAAAGGGGAAGACGGATTCTGGAGTTCGCTTCGAATTAGACAATTGTAAAGCTCAATATGGTGGGCATTATCGCCATGTCACTGGTCATGTGACTAATCATATCGACCTTAGTAGCCAAGCAGCGGTTTTGGGGTTGCTCGCTCAAGCTGCAAGCTATGCCACACATTACTGCCGTAGCGAAAATGATAATCTGGCTAATATCGCTGTCGATATTTTTCAAGACGGCCGAGCAGATATGGTTGTCCATGCACTTAACTATGACAAAGATAGGCTAAACTGGTTTGAGTTGGAAAATAGGTTCCTCAGAGAGAAGCAACGGAATGAGGAAGAACGGATGGCGGCCGAGCGCAGCAGGATTGAACTTGAAGAGAAGCGAAAATCAGTAGAACGCATCGCCAGAGCGGCGTACACAGATCAAGGACTAGCTAACGCAAACAACATACCTAATGAATTGTTTAAGCTGCTCAATATTGAGGTGGCAAAGGAGAAAGAATTTCAGGCCTGCCACGATGGTTGTAAGTACATGGATGGTGTGGCTGCTAGCGAATGCATAACTGGATGTCGGGACTTTGAGGTATATTGCAATACATCTATCGGCAATTTTAGTCGCGCAGACAGGGCGAATGGGATAACGGAAGGCCGTTATATTGGTATTACGTGGCTTAGATACGGCCCTCCGAGCATTCCTGGTGGAATGATACTCCACAGTGAGCCCCCAAAATGGAACGAACATCGCAGTGTGTTCAAATTTCTTCGTGCCAATGGTTCATGGGTAAAACAGGAAATGGGAATATGGGGCTTCGAGTCATGTCCTCGATAATAGACTGATTCCCCCTCTGCTAGGAATCGCTGCCTTACAAAGTAGACCTAAGGAGGCTTGGGCAATGAGCGATTATCGACTGAATTTGAGCTGGCTCGGAAAGGCCGCCTTGTTGGAGGGCTTGTCCGCATTTGTTTTACCTCTTGTGCTCTTGCTCGTGAATACCACTGGAGGCCAAGCGTTCGCGGGCGAAGCGGGCGCCTGGAATGATGTCGTGCCGGGTGCCACGTTGGGGGCATATCGGCACGGAACTTTTCCATCCTGGGGGAAAAGGACTCATGTGGGTATTGATCTACTGGCCGAATGCGGCTCGCCTATCCTGGCGTATCAGGAAGGCACGGTCACCGATGTCATCGGGGCGGGGAGCGACAAGGACTTCCGATCACTCGGTTACATGGTCATCATCGAGCACCCTGAGCATTTGATGGGAAGGAAGTTCTACACCTTGTATCTCCACATGGCGGCACCACCGAGCATCAGGAGGGGAGAGCCTGTGGCCAAGGGAGGGCAGATCGGCCTGATCGGTACCACGGGTGCCGCGAATGGCACTTGCCACACTCATTTCGAGATTCGCTACTTCCCGGACCGATTCAGCGCGTGGGGGAACATATATGGGGCTGGGGACAAACGGAACGACGCTTATTTTAAACAGCAGTGGGCAGATCCTTTAACGCTTCTAAGCGCAGCATCCAAGTCGGTTCCGACTTCCCCCTTGATTGGCTACATTTCAAATGCCAACGCTATATCTTCATTGTCCGGATGCGGACGTGAATTTAAGCTTAACAAAAATGGTAGGCCGATTGTGGTTGTTAGATAACAAGAGGAATTCTTTGGCGGGATATTGATGTCATTATCTATTCAGTACGAAAATGATAGGTGACATGTTAAACCATCCAAAATCCTCGACAGGGACCATATCTGGCTTATTGGAGTGCAGTATTTTAGTAAATGGGTCGCCAACCGCGACCATTAAAGACAGAATAAGCGCAAATATTCCCACAAAAGGCACATTAATTTTCACCAAAAGCTGCACAATTAGCGCAAGAGGCACGAGACCAAATAAATACATAAGGGGAAACAAAAGATAGACTATTGCATTGCCGAATGCCTCGCCTGAAAAATACATAAACATCACTATTATCGGTCCAGCAAAGCCTGCCCTAATCAGATTCAACTGCAAAGTTTCTTTCCACAGGACCAGACTGAAGTCCCTGAAGAAAGAAAAGTCTTTGTCGTTTGCGCGTGCGCCCCCTCTGCTCGAGTGCCCACCCATACCATCATTTCCTGTTGGGAGCGCGGGGGGTATAACATTGGAATCAAGCGTGTGCTCCGTATAATCCCCAAGTAGACCTTCCCGATGTCGGGATTCGCCTATCTTGTTACCGTTTCTGTCACTATGCTCTGTATAGTCCCCAAATAATCCTTCCTGTTGACGAGACTCACCGGTCTTGTTACCAGAATCGTCCCTATGTTCTGTGTAAGTACCAAAGAATCCATCTATATCGCGTGATTCGCCTATCTTGTTTCCATTATTATCGTAGTGTTCAACGCGCTTTCCAGTCAATCCATCGACGACTCTGGATTCTCCTATCTTGTTCCCCCAGTCATCGAGGTGCTCGGTATATTTCCCGAAAAGTCCATCCCTTTCATATGACTTTGCCATCTTCCGCTCCTGATATCAGTTCACTCTGGATTTAACGGTGGCCTTAACTTCGGATAGTTTTATAGGCTTGGTTTGCGGCTAAGATAGTGAATCCTACGATTTATCAAACCGTGATCATGATTTCACTGCAAGGCTAGTCGTGTTTGACTATCGATGACGACAATCTGGAACTTGCTCTTGTCATCCGCACTTGTCTTGACACCGTTCAGATAAAGGGCTTTGCGAACGGTATAGACGCCTTGAGACATGTCCTTATGTACAGGAACCGTGAAGCTGGTGTGATATTGACCGGCCTCACCATTTGGATTTGCCTGTTTTCGTACTGCCTTGCCCCACTGATCTCCGATGTTATCTAACAGCACAACTTCTTCCTCAATCTTTACGTTGCCGCTGTTGCGCCCTGGGATGACTACGATATTCGAACTTACATTCACGTTTTGCCCTTTCGAGACTGCACCCCGGGGATTGACGTCTGTCGTATAGGTAGCGAGAGTGGCATATTCAGGCAACTTGCGTTGCTGGCGGAGGTAATCGCTCTCAACTTCCTTGGCCGTTTTGACCTGCTCCGCCTTGTAGCTATTCGCCAACTTGCATCCCACATAACCAGCTGCAGCGCATAGTAGTGCGTTCTTTCCTCGATTCTTATCGCTGGAAACAAGGGCGCAACCCAGGCCGAGCAATATCGATGTAAGGGTGGAATTGCAGACTTGCTCAGGCTTATCAGATGATGATTGTGTAGAGGAATCACTTCCGCCAATCGTGGCACAACCTGATAATAGATACGCTGCGGCCAGCGTTAATATGCCGATATTCTTCATCATGATAACCACTCCTTAGAGGAAACTATTAAAAAATAGCCGTCTTTTCCCTTGCTCTTCGCTTTGCTTCGAGAGCATCCCTTTCTAATTGTTCTGCGCCAGGACACTGGGAATATGCTTGTCTGGCCCTCTTGGCGCTATTGAGGGCTTGGTCATAGCTTGCGGCCTGCAGTGCATCACGTCCTGCATCCATCATCGCTTCACATCGCACGCGAGCCTTCTCATCTTTTTCCATCTCTGCTTTTTCTTTGACGACATTCATGGCAGCCACCGCTTGCAGTTCTAGGTTTTCAGCACCCACACATCCTGCAAAGCTGCTGATTGCTCTTCTCGAAAATTTGACCGCCTGACTGTAACGACCTGCTCTAAATGCCTCTTGCCCATTCATGACAAATTGAGCACAAATTGCCTCTTTCGCTTTATTCTCAAGGTCGGCTGCCCCTGTACAAGCAGGATATGCCTTAATGGCACGGCTAGCGTTGCGCGCCGCACCGTCATAGTCCCTTCGAAGCAAGGCATCATTGCCGGCCAATATCAAGGACTCACATTGATTGCGTTTTTCAGCCTCGGCACTTGCACTTGCTGAGGCAATTGCCGCATTTGCTTCTTGTTCCAAGGAGTCGGCCCCAGGGCACTGCGCAAATGTATTTCTAGCGTTCGTGGCGTATCTGATGGCTTGATCGAAACGGCGTGCCTGTATGGACTGATTACCTTGAGACACCAAAGCTTGACATCGCTCGCGATTGATCGAGTCAGCCCGTTCCTTTTTCAGTTGCTCGGCGATGTAGAAATCTCTCTGGTCAGAAGCCTGCTTGAGAAGAGCTGCGGCACCTGTGCAGTCCGTGACAAGTGACTGTGCTTCTCTTGCATATGCGATGGCTTGATCGAAGTCGCTGTTTGGCTTCTGCCTAAGGTTACTCCAGCCGGCGTCTACGAGGGCTGCACATCGTCTCTGGTCTTGTTCGCGTTTGGTCGGCCCCGTCACGAGAGGGGGGGGATCTGCCACAGGGGGCGGCGTCATCACCAGCGGAGGGACCGTAGGTTCAGCAGTCACAGGAACTGACTCAAATCCCCCCCTACTCGCTGCAATCCTCGGATCAAGTGATTCCGCGCGTTCAAGGTAAGTTCGAGCCTTATCAGCATCCCCTTGTGCTAGTGCACGTTTATGCAAATCCACATAACGTGATGCAATGTTCTTGATGCCCTGAACTGCTTCGGAATGCGCCGGTTGCAACGAGAGAACTCGCCGATATTTCTCCATGGCATTGTTTCCTGGAGGATTGCTAAGACGGTCACTGCTGATGTCTCTACTCGCGAGACGCAGCAGATCGGCGATCTCAGCCTGCTGTCCAGAATCTGCCGGGCTTTTGCTGTCTCCACCAAGATTGGCAAAAATTAAATAGCCCAGCACCACAGCTACTCCTACCAAAGCATATTTCCACCATTTGCTCGATGGTGGCTGCTTATGTTCGTGGCTTGATGGAGCAGGGGCGGGCTTCGCCACGACAGGCTCGGGCTCGTGGATATCCGGCTTTCGTCCCTGCCCTTCTAATTTCTTTCGGGCCTCGTCAGCGTGGCGCTTGGAATATAAATCCTCGGCCAAGTACCCTTGGAAGGCCTTGACCGTGTTCTCGCTGCACGCCTGCCGCCATAGTGAATCATCCTTGTCTTTTTCCTGCTTCACCAACTGCTCGAAGCGTTGCTCAGCCTCCTTGATGTGACGTTTCTTGAACGTAGTGTTGGTGTGCAGGTATTGCTCGTACACACGGATAGTGTCGAGTGCATGTGCTTTCGCCCACAGTTCATCGTCCGCCCGCTCGTCATCGGTTCGAGTTGGGTTCTCATGTTGAGTAATACCGGCAGGCGCAGGAGTGGTGAGAGCTGGTGGTGTCACCGTTTGTACAGTCTTGGGTAACTCAGCGCACTCTAATGCTTGTAGGCTGCCGCAGTAGGGGCAATACCGTACCTGAGAGAAATGCTCTCGGTTGCAGGCTGGGTTCGTGCAACGCATGGTGCTGACTTCAGCCATGGTCTCTCGGGGTCTGTTGGGGTGGTAGGGATGGTGGCGCTTGAACGAACAATGCTGCGACATTTGGCGCTTGACTGGCCGGCATCCAGTCGGCCAGACCCTGATACCAAATTAAGGTCTGGGGCGTGAGCGTACCGCCCGCGATCTGTGCAGCCAGGGCTTGAGTATCCAGCGGACCAACCCGTTGTCCGTCGATGGCGATCCAGCATTGGAGGTTCGCTTGTGCAGGTAGAGGCGGCGGCATGGCCCATGGCTTGCCTGCTGTCAAGGGCTCGGATGGGGAACTCGGCGCAACCAAGCGTTCCAACCAACCGGCCTCAAAAAACTCCGGCTTCACCGCCCGCTTGGCTTGGCGCTCTTCATGCACTTCATTGAGATAACCGTCCTTCTCCGAGCCAGGGATGACCTCGGTCCAGGCATCCATATCGGTGTTGAGACGATCCAGGATCAGCTCTTCATCCAGCTTTTGCACCTTGGCTTTAGCTGAGAACTCCTTTATGGATTGGTCATGCAGATGTCTGCACATGATGTAGCCAAGGCCTACCGATCGGGTCTCAACGCCCGTTTCGTATTTGACAAAACGGGGCCTGAACGCCTCCTGTACATAGTACTCATAGAGCGTAGCGAGGCCAGCCAGTTGATAGTGATTACGGGCCTTGTCAAGTGCATCCGCCAATTGTTGCTCGATAACGCCGCGCTGCTCGCTACTCATCCCACCCAGACGCACTGCACGTTCATTGCCTATGGCCAAGTGATAATCCTGGCACTTGACCTCGTACTGGTTGGTGCCCTTGCACTGCCGTAGTACGCCTAGGGCAACAGCTTGCAAGAATAACTGGTAATCGACGGCCAGTTGACCCAGTTCATCGCTAGTGGGGGCGACCGGATGCACGAACATCGTCGTGTCCTTATGGGTGTGGACTGGAATCTTCTTGCTTTCCATGTCGTAGCTGATGCGCCAGTTACGCATCTGGCGCAGAGCGGTCAACGGCAGGCCGGAGAACTCGACGTAGCAGGTAAGCTTGCTCGGGTCGCCAGACTCCCTGAACCAGATAATCAAGTGACTGGGAATGCCTGCCAGGGCGGAGGCGGCTAGGCGGAATTCATCACCGAACTCTATTTCGAATTGATCCGCGTTCGCCACGCCTACAACGCATCGGAAATTATCTTCGTGCGCGACGAATTCACCACTCAGGTCGGCATCCACCCAGGGCATGGCGCGTTTGAGGCACATATCGAACAGACCGGCACGATCCGGATGATTTCGCAAGGAATCGAACAGATTTTCTGTTAATTGCGCTTCACCTTCTTGCTCATGTGCAGTGTCGAGGGTGTACTGACCGAAAGCGGAGTAGACCTTCGAAAAATGTAAATTTAATTCACCAAAACCAGCACTGACGTACGGGGTAAACATCCCAATTTTGTACTTTGCCTGATGAGGCGCGATAAAGTGCTTTTGCTGGCTAAATCTTAAAGGATTCAAGTCAGTAAACAGGGCATTGGCAACCATCTCATACAGGCCCCTGACATCCGAGATAGACTCGCCGGCGAGATTGGCGGTGTCACAAAGATATACCTCGTCATAGGGACGCATCGGCAGGGAAGGCTGTTCGTATCGGTCCCAACGTCCGACGTAATCTACATCCTGAGTCATCAGGGTTTCGAGTTCCATCAGCGACGCGTAACCGTTTGCCTGGATGTGCTGTTTACTGAAACCAACATAGCCACTAGGCAACAGGGCGATCAGGTCAACCCGAGCCCCCCGGAAACCGGACTCTTCTGCCAAGTGCTTTGCCAGATAGCCCATGTCAAGGAAAGCGCCTGATCCTGTGCCACCAACCAAAGACGTGATGACAACAATGCGCAAGCCCTTGTCCGACTCAAGACCTAGTCGATGTAATTCTTGCTCGTTGAAAACGTTCCTGCCCAGTTGGTTAATCTTGTTGCGGAGAACATCACGGATGACGGGATACTTATCAAAGAAGTACAGCCTTGATAGAGCACGAACCTGACCGGTGCCATGGCCCACCCATTCGTGGAATTCACTCGGGGTTATCGGCAACCAATTCTGGATGTGCGGATATTTCTCCAAATCGCCAGCGCTACCAAAATACTTCTCAATATCCAGACACTTAACGATCTTTTCATCGTTCGTGAATTCGGCTCCGGTAATGGTCAATGCTCGGCCAGCACCAGCACTTACATCCATTTCGTAGTAGACGAATTGGGCTAGAGGAAATTCCCTTGGGCTTGATAGGCTAACCGGGGTGTCAGTGTCGCCCCAGGACGCGCCCAAGATTCGCTGGCGAACCCGCTCCAGGATTTCCTTGCCTGTACCGCCCAAGCCGATGAACAGCGTGGGTTGTACCCGACGATCATGATTGTTGTTTTCCATCATCAAACTCCACAATAATGTGCGATTGGGCAATGGCGCAACGGTGTTTCCCGCTATTTTTTGTGCTTTGGAAGTGGCACGCATTACGAACTACTGGATGAGCGCGGTCGTTTGCCATTGTCGGCAATTACTCTAGAGGAGGTTCGTTATCTTTGAACAGTACTGGCTTTCAGACGCCTACAGCGCGGTAAATTAAGGAATCCCGTTCGCTAACTATGCTCTGGTTGCTGTGAACACGCACTAGGACAGCAGCTTTTTCATGAGCGCTCCCTTCATGGAAGTGAATTCCTCGTCGGTGAGAAGGCCAAGACTCTTCAACTCCCCGTACTTCTTAATCTCGTCAGCCACCGATAACTGGGTAGCGGTTGATTCCAGCACAACTGGCGCAGGCGATGCTACAGTTTGTGCACTTTTTGTTTGCTCGCGGGCTACCATTACGGGTGCAGCGCTGCTCGCCAGTTGATTCAGCCAGCCCGGGGTGAAGAACTCTTTCAGAACTACTCGTTTCGCACTAGGGTTCTTTCCTACGTCCGAACTGAATCCATCGCCCCCCGAATCTTTGATCTCCTTCGTCCAACGATTCAGTGCCTGCCAATCATATTCCTCAGTTTGATCATTGTAAGGCACTAGGACTTTGTCGATATCATCGAAGTCTTTTTCCGACATCCCAGCCCTGAGCGCGCGCTGCTTGAATGTTTCGTGTAATTGCATGGCGAGTACATGCGGGAAACTTTTCAGCTTCACAGTCTGCTGGTCCGCCAGAAATTCAATGGGGGGATAGGTCTTAATCGCATAATAGAAAGCCAGCAACGCCAACGCGGCAAGCTGTGCGGGTTCTTCGCACGAGGACAGGCGATGATCAACTAGCGTAAGGACCCTCTCTTTGTATTCCGGTCTCAAGCCATCACTACGTATACGCCGCTCATTGCCAACAGACTCCTTGTTCGCCTTGCTCACTTCAACGTAATAGAGCCCCTGCGGATTGGGATCCCCATTACTGCTCGTCAGTACCCCAAGCATGACGCCTTCCAGGAACAGAGTGAAATCCGACGCAAGCGTTTCCAGTTCTCTCTCTTCTGGCGCCCGAACTGCTCGGAAAAGGCTGTTGTCCCGGTGCGTGTGGAGCGGTAGAGGCGGGCTTTCGTTGCTTTGGACGCGATACTGTCCTCGCCATTGCTTGATGTCGGCCAGGATGTCAAGCGGAAAACCTGAAAATTCAATGTAGCAGGTTATTTTTCCGGGAATGCCCGTTTCCACCACCTTGACGAACATGCCGTTGATCCGCGACTGCTCAAGAAATTCCAGTTGGAAAGGGGAATCGTCCCACGCTTTGAGATCTGGAACGCCGATAAAGCAACTGTACTGCTGTGGGTCTATCGCCAACGGAATCTGCTGAGTCTTGATCCACGGCATGGCACCGTCTAGGCACTTGCGGAAGAGCGCTTTGCGCTCTTCCGATGAAAACATCTTGTGTAGTCTGCCAAGGAGCGGGTCGCTCCCCTGGGAGACATTGAAGAGCTCAGGATTCGCATTGCGTTCAAAACGCATCTTTTTGACGAGTTGGTCGGCCAGATCCTTGCGTCCTTCGGCGCTCTTGATCTTGGCAAATAGGCCCTCGGAACCACCAAACGGAACGAAGGACTCTGCAGCCCAGCGGTTGAGCAGTGCGGGATCAAACAGCTTTTTGATGACACCACTCTCACGTGCCTGAGTGTGAACAAGAATATGGCAGGGATTCGACTTGTTCTGACTGTCACTCACCACTGCCTGGGTATCAGATACTTCGTTGAGTGCCAGTTGCACATTATGGCGACCCTCAAGGATCTCCCCCATCAAACCGCTCCACTTATTACCACCGTCTTCCAGGCCCTGCGGATCACCGAGCCAGCGTGACAGTGCATCGAGCAGGGCCGACGCCTCGCGCGCGGCAACGGCGCGCAGGTGCCATTCGACGAATAGCTTGATGGCCGCCTTTGCATTGACGAAATGCGCGCGTGCGCTCTCAACATCGTAGCCACCGAACATTTTTTTGGTCTTGCCAATCTGTTCTGTATAGCTTCCGATTTCAAGGCTGCGAAGCGCATCGGCAATGGTGCGCGCTTTCTTGTTCACTGCATCGAGATCGGTAATCAGACCGCTATCGGGTTTCTCGATCTGCAGCTTGATCTGCTTGATTAGGCTCTCGACGTACGAGGCACCCCCAAGTTCATGATTATCGAGTTGGGCATAGATTTCCCGTCGCATATTATTTTTGCACTCAGACAGCAATGCATCGCGCCGGGCCGAGACACGATCTTCCGTCGTACCTTCTATTCTCCCGACAGTTTTCTTGATGTTCGACTCAATTTCGTCGACAAACTTGTTGATTGACGTGACCCACTCGTCGCACCGATCATGCGTAGTCAGCTTGTCGAGGTCCGAATCCACACGGGCAAGCACACTAGTAGCAAATGCCCCTTGCTGGTCACCGAGCAACTCCTGCACTAGGGAGATGGAGTTGATGCCCTGCTGGGTGACGCCATTGGCCTCGAGCTTCTTCAGCGTCTCGCCCTTTAGCTTTTCCTTCTCTACCAGGAACGACTTGTACGAACTGTAGGCGAAGTCCTCAAGAAATTTCTTGGCCACTTCGGATTGTGCTTGGTTTCCCTGGTTGTCGGTCAGACCGATACCGAAGAACTGGCGAAGAATAGCCGCCGATATATCCCATTCACGTTGCTCGTGCAGCAGAGACTCTTGCGTATCCAGCACTGCTTGGCCGAAAGACGAATATCCTCGCGAGAACATCCACATCACATCGCCATATTTGTGCGACATGGGGGGATTGTAGCGTGGCAACTTGTACTTGGTGGTATTGCTGTCTCGGCTGTGTTTTTCGGACACCCAGGCCTCGCTGGCGAAATCCTCAAACAGCACATCGGCAACCATGCTGTATACATGGGCGTGCTTGTCCGTGCTCATGCCTCCAATGTTTTCCGAATCAATCAGGTACACGTCGTCGAATGGCGGTTCTGGAGGCGGGCTGAGCGAATCGTCATCCCGGCTCCACCGATCTATGTAGTAGTTTTGCAGCCCACCCTTCATGGCAGCCTCCAGTTCGAGCAGGCCTGCATAACCATTTGCCCGTGTCCGAGATTCCGGGAACAGGGTAGGCAGCAGATAGAACATGTCGACGGAGCACTTTTGCGTATCCCCTGTAATCTCGCTCTTTGTTATTGCCTTGGCCAGCCAACCCATGTCGAGGAAACAACCGGAGCCAGTACCTCCGGCGAATGAGCCGAGAATCACAACGCGGAAGGCGTTGGGCTGCAAATCGAGCCCAAGGGCCCTGTAGTCCTCCTCGCGCGAGAAATTAGTCTTCAGCGACCGCAACTTCTCACGGATTGCCGAGCTTATTTTTTCAATTTTATCGTAGAAAAACAGTCGCGAAATCGCCCGTACCTGCCCCGCTCCTTTTGAGAGGTCAAACTTACTTAAATCCGCCATCGGAAGCCAAAACTTTATGTGCGGGTAGCGTGAGAGCGTATTTTCGTCAGCAGTATATTTTGTGTGCTCAAGTTTCTCGAAAATACGCTCGTCCTTTTGGAACGCTACCAGTTCATCCAGAGGGTCGGAGTCCGAATTCTTGTGTTCATTATCCTTAGTTGCTCCAGCATCCAGATCAATATGTAGAAACTGGGCAATAGGAAACTCTGTCAAACTACTAATACGATGCTTATTCTCCTTTGGGCCCCAGTTGGCGTGAAGAATATTGCGTCGCACGCGCATCATAATTTCCATCCCGGTGCCACCTATACCGATAAATAACGTCGCTTTGAGCTTCTTGTCAGAAGAAGAAACGGCGTCGGCAGATGACTGATTGGTTTGCGTTTTGTCAGACATGTTTTCCTCGCAGAATGCTTTTGGTCATCTCGACAAGCCGAGGCGCCCGTTTGAACGTTAACTAGCTTGGCTTAAAGACATTCAGAAAGCCCGCTGGCACTGGTCTACTTGCGCGCCACGAAGAAAGCAAGTCCAAATAAAATAATTGCAACCCCGACAATCGACCCCAAATAAAGAAGTGAGGAAAATGTGTCAAAAAATGCTGCGGCCGCGCCGACGCCGAGGCTGGTCAGCGCGCCAAAAAACGCCCAGCCGGATGTCTCTGCATTGCTTTCGGATACACGTCTTTCCTTTAAGCTGATCGCCCATTTACGGCGGAATAAAAAGGCTGCGACAACCCAAATGAGCAGAATAACCCCAGCTATCGCATAGGCTTGGCTACTTGTGTCCGACTCCGTGTCCGGAGGAAATGATAGATCATCCTGGTTAACCACTTTTGTTTCTGTCGTGGAGGGGGGCGTGGTTATCGTGGGCGGGGTGGCCGGCGGAATGGCAAACCCCTGATTGTTCTGATTGTCTTGTGCCATGAGGAATCTCCTTGCTTGAATAATCAATTGATGACGGATATGGTTTGTCCTTCGGCAGCCTTTGACACGTTAATGCCACCCCAGCCGCGCCTGACACGCCCAACAACCATATCTTTACTTACAACGTCAGAGCTATCGAATCTCTTGAGTGAAACGATTTCCTCCCTACCGTTGACCATAATGCGGAATGTCCGTTGGCTCTGGCGCATCGACGCAAGCGCTAGAAGTCCCAGCACAAGTGTGGCAACACTGCCACCTATCATGAAAATCGGATAGACAGGGTAATGGATACGAATATCGACGGGGATTGCCATTGTCGATTTGCGGATTCGATTTGGCGGGACAAAGGCATCAGGCATAGGGTCGCCCGGAAACATCTGTTGCAGCCGCTGGAGGAATGCAGGAGAAATGCTGAGTTTCTGGTCATCCAGTGTCAGTTCCATCTGATTGCGCAGGGTATATGTACGCCCGAATTCCTTGAGCATTGACATTGACCATAGCGATGGAACACTGGCAATGGGGATCGGAACCATAATCTCCACCTGTTTGCTTGCCCCAGGTTCCAGCCCATTGAGTTCGTTTGGCGATACTTCTAGATCGCCTTGCCAGGCACCTGAAAAATGTGCGGATACCTTAGCGTTGTCGATCCGATATGGGTTGAAGATGTTGGTCATATTGGTGCGGACAAGAATCATAGGTGACTTGCTGTCGTCTGCATCCAAATCGATCACCATTCTATTGCCGTGAAAATTCACACGCACAGAATTACCACCCCCAATCTTCCCCGCAGCCTCAGCCGAAAACACGACCGGGTCTGAGTCCAGAGGCTTAAGGCGCAGCGGCCTATTCTGCAGAACCCCGCCGATTCTTCCCGAATTAACGATCATTTGAAGTTTCCGGTCAGCCTCTTCGCCGTATGCCAAGGCGTAGACCATTAAGCCGGACGCATTGTAGAAACGCCCCTTTACTGGCATGCCAAGCGGGAAGGCAATGGTGCGCGAGATGGGATCTGCATTGTGCAAAAGGTTGTAGAACTCGCGATTTCTCCTAACGGTATCGGAGTCGTTCTTTGGACTATTTTTGTTATTGGTAAAAATCCAAAGAATGCCTGGCTGCCGTTGCAGCGCATTGATTGTTGACTCGATCGCTTCCTTGAAGTCGGTATCCGCCAGCGCATTTCCATGGCCTTTCGTGGCAAGCGATATACCGTTCAGAACGGTGCGCAGCTCCTGCGCCCCAGCTTTACCGGAAAACAACATCTTCGGCGACTGATTGTTTGCTGTCTGTTGATTGAAAGTCGCGACAGTCACCTCTTCATCATGGTCAACCACGGCCCCAATAATTGCCAGAATCAGAGGCTTGAATTGGGATGTCGGGTCCACATAGAACGGCTCCATCCACCCAGAATTCTGCACCAGGAAGACTTGGTGCGCTGCCTGTGCATAGTTAACCGAAAACGACAGCACAAGCCACACGCATATAGCAGTAAGCCTGTTGAATATTATTTTCATTAAGTAAGCCCTCTAACTATTTACCGTTGCAGCGATCTTCCACCCTCGAACAGGGTCGCTACTATCGGGATCGTAAATGAACAGATGATCGTCATAGACGAAGATCCGCGCATCCCATGGAGTGGCTACGCGCGCAAAGTGGAAAACACGGCGATGATTCGGCGTCCCAGATAAATGGCCCCAGAACAGATAATCGACATCAATGATTCCAGGGTCAGTGAAAAAGGCATCTGGATCGCCGTTGAAGGCGGCGCTGAAGCAGATCATTGGTTTGCTTCCGGCAGTTGACTCGATAAGTGGTACGGTAATGCGTTTAATATTTCCAGTGCCACCGGAGGGAGCGTCCCACGGAGGCTGATTAAGCAGTCGTTGATCCTTGACTAAACTCGAAAAGGCCCCCATGAGGCGGTAGCCGCCAACTTGTTTTCGCTCAGGTTGCGGCTTGCCAAGTTCAACAAAGCAGTAACCATGCTCGTCGGAATCCTGGCTCGATGTATCAATGCATTGCTGCCAGACACGACCATCGCTGTGCAGATAGGGCCCGCCTAGATTGAAGCAGGGCGCAATACCGACTGGCCAAGTGATGAGTGATACCGATAGATCACCGGTGACATCAGTCTTTACCTGAATCTGACCACGGTCGCACAACCAATACACTTCTCGCTTGGTCTTGAAAGGCTGACGTAGTTGGCCTGGAATCCCCCCCTTAGACATGCCTGAGATGTCATAAATGGTTACTTGGTGGTCGGCAACTTCCGCAAGGTTGATTTGAAGCACTTTAAGGTCTTGGGTTTCACCGACTAGCGCAAACAGACTATTTTGGAATGCGATGATGCCGGCGAGACACGGCAGCGACGAGACATACTCAACACTGTAGGTTAGTGACAGGGGATTGACTTCAACGCGCGCGAGCCCGAAATCAGTGGGCACAAAAAGCGTTCCAGAACGTTCAGCATCAATGACATGCATGCTCCAGGAAAGATCTGGCTGCATGTAGCACCCGACGAACTTATTTCTTTCGGGTATCAGTTCTTCCCATTTTCCTTCGTGGGGAATCCAGCAGTAGAAAGAACCGCTTGAAAGGTCGTAACTCAGCAGCAAGGGCTTGGCTAGTCCAAAGTTGGCAACGATGAAATGGTGCCTCCCATGAGACGGCAATGGTAGTTCACGCGTTGCACGAACCTCGGCATCCGTCTGGTTGCTCAACCCCTCGATGGCAATATTGTGGTCGGTTTCTGCGAAGCCAATACGGTTACTCTTCGTCTGTGCAAATGGTGGCACGGATGAGAGTGACATTTTAGTGGGATGCTGTAAGGCTCCTCCCTCTCGACCATTTTCTGGCGAGAACTTGAATGCATCGGGAAATCGATTCCCCTGCACGTCAATGGCCGCAGCTGCCAGTGCCTCACCTTCCTTGCCAGACCATATCGCGTGGATAGGGCTCCCCCTGTATGAGAAAAGTTTAAATAGACCAGCCGCTTCTTGCACCCAGTGGAAATCCCCTGATTGCCATAGCCTGTCTTGTTCCTTAAGGGATTTACTTTCCGCGTTCACAATATTCATGTTTTGTAGAAGATTTCAGAGTAAGCATGCATCTACGGCTATCAGACTGCTTCGACGACCTCGTCGTGAAGGTCCGATTCCAGGAGCGGGAAATACATGGCCTCTGAGGCTGGAGGGGTCTGGATCGTCCCAGGGTTGCCGTGTATCCGGCTTGTCCACGCAGTAGGTCAACGCTTCCGGATCGATGCCCAGGCGGGCGACGCCTGAATCGGTCGGAAGCCAAAGCACCCCACTCATCGCGAGGTTTTCGGCTATAGGTGCCCAGCGCTCTGGCGGCAACGAAGATTCGGGGAGGAAGTTACCACCCTCAATAGGCTCCACCGCGATCTGGGAACCGCCCTCAGAATCAGTTGCCAGCCGCTCGATCTTGCCTTGATGCGGATCGATTCCGTACAACGCTGCGCTGCTGGAACCGAAGGCAGCGATCAGGAATTGCCAGTTGCCTGATGGCAGGGAAATTTCTCGATCAGGTCGTTGTTCAGCATCGCATTTCGAGAACGGAAAACGCTTAGCGGTGAGGCGTAAGCCCTCTGGTTTTTTCAGCTTAGACTGGTCTCCTCCGAAGGGGGGTAGCCACTCGTCCTGAAGTGCCATCGGTGCGACCAACGTCTGGCCGCAATGTGGGCAGTGGGTGAAAGCGTGGGGGAAAATGCCTGTGGTTTTCTTGCCCGATGTGCATGCGCCAGAATGGCGGTTCGCGCCAAGTGCCGTCGCCAACTCAGCTTGGGTGAGGCCGCCCGCGAGCCGCTCCGTAATGGAGTGGCCATCGCCTTCCTTCGGCGAAAAAACACCGGAATCCTCGTCTTGCTCCCAAATCCCGTCGGGCAAAAGCCACACCTTGCTGGCTGTCCTCGTATCCATTATCCGTGGCTCTCCTGAAGTCCCCTACCCCAATGTCGCAGCCCTATATGGCACTATGCTGCTGGCCTCCTCGCATAAGTAGTATCTTAAGCCTAGAAGGACAAATTCGGCCGAATTTGACCGAATTTGACCGAATTGTGGTCAGCTTCCTCCCCGACCATCCCCTCATGGTTGTCATCACAGGGCCACGACTAATTCAACTGTTCTAGGCTTCCACCGCCTGACGTCTCTTGTTCGACTGGAGGAGGAACAACAGAGCGCCGATCTGGATCGCGACGAGAATCCAGGGAAGAGCCATGAACGCCGTCGCACCTTCGGCGCCTGCCGCGCCAGTTGATTTTGCCATCTCATCGGTGACTGCGGCAAAACCGCCGGTCGCCCAGAGAAGCGGGGAGAGGAAGAAGATGTGGAAGATATTGATCACGATTCCCGCGATAGCCATCGAAAAGCCTGGGCCAAAGGCGAAGGCGGCAAGAGCGGCTACCAGAACAGTCAGCCAGGTCCCGAGGAAGGGGATGAAGATGGCGATGATGGAAATGGCAAGTGCTGCGATACCGAGACTCTTTTGCATGGTGTTGCTCCTGTAAGTGAGACTGGAGCGAACGCAGTTGAGTCGCATCGCGGCCCACTCGAACGTTCGCATTTCAGCAATGACAGCGACTTTCAGTGAAGATCGCGCATTGCATGGTGCAATCTCAACAGAAATGGAGAACGGTTAATTCCGGATTACCCTCGTTTATTTCGTCGTGTGATAGACAGGTTCAGCGCTGCCCACTACCGACCAGCGCATACGGCGCCCAGAATGCTGGATGCGCCCATTCCGTGGGGGTCTGGTTGCCGTTGATGAGTCCGATGGATGCAGTCTGCAGCGCTTGCGCGCGAGTCATGGTCACGTCGCCGAAATATGCCTTCATGGTGTTGACCGTGATGGCTTTGGCGCTGTCCGTTTCCACCTCCCAGTGCGTGACCAGCAGACTCTTCGCTCCAGCAAAGAAGAAACCCCGTGCGAGACCGGAAAGCGAGTCACCCCCGGCGCGATCCGCCGAGGAGGTGTTGCAGGCGGAAAGCAAGACCCAATCGGCGCTCAGGTGCATCCCCACGACATCGTCCAGCAGAAGGAGCGACAAATCCGCGCCCTTGGGGTCTTTCGCCATGGCAAGTGCAGGTTGACTGAGCCCCGGCAGATCGTCTGGCGCCAGGCCGTGCGTCGCGAACATGATGAGGCTGATGTCGTCCAACTCTCCGGCTTGGGATCGCGCAAGAACCGACGCGCGTGTTGCCCTGCTGCCTGAAATGATGTTGTTTAGTGGGTCCGCATGCACGATCCGGGCGATTTCCTCGGCTTCTTCACGCGCCCCCCGGAGTGGCTGCAAATATAGGGAAAGGTCTATGGGGCCTTGCTGCGTGGTCATTTCATCCTTCTCGATACTGACTTTCCCGCTACGTAGCACGGATCTGACTGACCGGGTAGACGTAATATCGGTACCGCCGAAATCTGGATCGGCCCAGGCCAGGAATGATCCGCTGCGCGCGTTCCCTCCCGCATGCATCCCTGCCAACGTCCATGCGGCGAGGGAGGGGGCATGCGTGACGGCATACTGTTTGATCAACCACGGCACATCCCGATAATCGCCGCCTGTTGGCACGTGCGTGACCAAAAGCCCAAATGGAATGCTGGCGAGACTCCCCTTGGTGATGACACTAAGTTGATTGATGCCTTTTAGTGACGGGGCGGCCCATGGCAGCAGTTTTTCATGCAAATCGGCTGCTGCCGCGATGTCGTAAGGGTGAGTTGCTTTGCCGGAGTAGTCGTCGATCAAGATGGTGCTGCGGATGCGATCTACCAAAGCCTTGGTTTCGAGAGCGGTTATCGGGAGTTTGCGGAGAGAGACGCTTTCCTTGGTGACGATCAAGGAAGCCGTTCCATCCTGGGTGGGGGCATAGGCAACCAGTGCCTCGGTGGGAAGGAGTTGGTTGCGTATTTTGGTGAGAGATGGTGTCCGCGCCGTCAAGGTCTGGGAAAGCCTGGGAGCCTTGTTCTCCAGGCGCTTCAGTTCGTTTTCGAATTGTGTTGTCGCGCGCTCCATCTCTGACGCGGCTTTTTCGATTGCGGACGCATTGCCTTGTTTACCAACGATTTCGAGGTGCCGCGCGGTCTTGCGCGCGGTTATGCGGAGATCTTGTAACCGGCGGACTTCTCCCTCGACCAATCCTGGGATATTTGAACGCAATGCGGCGGATGAGATGTCTTCGTCGGTTTCGGAGTCATAGAAGAGCGTGAAGGCATCCAGGATGTCATCGAGTGTCACGCCATACTTGCCGATCGCAGTCAGCGCCGCCAGCAGGTAAGCCTCTTTGGCTTTTTGATATAGCTCGGGCGGTGAAGTGATGTCGCCAAATTGACCGGTACTGCGCATCCGCCGGTAGGCCTTTGAGAACAGGCGCCCACCCTGTACTGCCTGCCGCAGACTTGTCTCTGACTGCGTGGACTTGAATGCCGCATAGTGGGCGAAGGCCTTGACGGCGAAGTGGAAGCGAGCGTTTTCGGTACCGATGCGCCTTACCATCTCCGCATCAAGCCCATCCAGAGGGGACAGATCCTGTTGAGTTCGGCCGAGGGCCGCTTTCGCATAGGCCTTGAGCGCGATGGCGGACTCTTGGTAGTACTTGATCGAGATGGCCTTGACCGGCCCCATGCCTTCGATGGTGGCAAGCGCCTGCTCATATGCACCCGTGGCGACCTGGAGTCTGGCTTTGTCCCGTGCATGACCTTCGCCGGAGATCTTGCCGATCCTCTGGAACCGGAGTGTGTTCGCCCAGGACTCTTCCAGTTTTTTTAGGGCCTCGTCGTGTCGGCCTATCGAGGCCAAGTACATCGCTTCGGCATCAAGCACGCGTACGCGATCGCGCTTTGGGCTATCGCTTTCCTTGATCAGCAACTGCATAGCACGAATGTGCTGTCTGGCAGCGGCCGGCTTTCGCATCAGGCTTGCCAGTACCGACAAATCCCGCTTGGTTGCGATAGACATGCCAGTCATTACTTTTTTGTCTAGGTCGGTGGCCAGCTCTCCCCACTGTTGAATGGCGTGTTCAAATTGCTCAGCCGCCATCAGGGCAGCATCGTAGTCACCTTCCTCCGTAAGCTGTTTCACTGGCATAGACTTGCGCGACAGCACATAGAGTGCCTTTGTTTTGTTATCCAGTTTGGGTAATGCAGCGAGGGTTTCCGGATATTCTGACATCAGCCGACTATAGAGTTCGCGATCCCCCAGCCCTGAGGCTATCGCAAGCATGGTGTTGTAAAACATCAAGTGTTTGCCAACCCAGGAGAAGGGGGGCTGACCCGCATCACGGGCATCCTCGATGTACTTCCGCTCAAAAATTAGCGATAAGGTTTTTGCCTTCTGGAGGTCTCCCGACCATGCGTTCGATTCGACAACAAGTTCCGCTATTGAATCGAGCATGAAACCTTTCACCTGGCTTCTCATGGCCAGGACGTAGGTGTCCTCAACCACTTCCACTTCTCCCAAAGCCGTTGCGGCGGCAGCTTTGCGTAAGAGCCCGACTTCGAAGCTAATCCCCGGTGGCGCGGGTAATGGCCTGACCAACATTGCGCGGATTGCCTCCTCGCTCATCGAATCGTCCTTGAAAATGGAATCGACCAACTTGTAAGCATCCGACGCGTCGAGAAACATGGAAATCAGCGGTGTGCGGGACGCCACGTCTCGGACCGTTGCGCATCCGCCCAATAACAAACTGGCGTAGAGGGCTACACAGACGAGCTTGGTAAGCGATCGGAACCGGGTGATTTGCACTGAGGTTCAATCCATGCCACATCGGTTGTCAGGCCCTGGATTGAAGCAGTACTCGCCGGTAAAGGCGCTTTCCACCCAAGGTTTTTGCGAGTTATTGGTGTCCATCGATACGGACTTGTAGATTTGCTTGAAGAGTTGCTCGACTGTCTGATTCGGCGTGGGCAAATTGGCGACGAGGTGTTTGGTATACACGCTGTTTCCCCCTCGTCCAGTATCCATCGCTATCGTGCCGGGCGCGGTCGAATAGGCGACGAGAGTGCCTTGGGGTGGGGCCGCCCGCGCCAAGCCGTTTTTCCCGGATGCGCCTCTGAGAACCCCACGCCGGAACGGATTGATGCGACAGGCGTCCAGGATCACGACATTCAGTCCGGTGCGCAGGTCTCCGAGACGATCCAGCAAGTCCTTTACATCGGCACTCTTGCGCGGGAAGTCGTCCTCGCTGGCGATTTGGGCATCTACCGGGATGAGGTAGTTGCGTCCTTTGACCTGCACCCCATGACCGGCGAAGTAGAACAGTCTCACTTGGCTGTCCCGGGCTTGGATCGTGAAACTGCGCAATTCCTCTATGAACTCAGCGAACCCCAGATTCTCTTTTTCGATGACATCAAAGCCAAGACCACGCAATGTCTTCGCCATGGCGCGAGCATCGTTGATGGGGTTTTTCAGGACTGCTGTTGGGTAATTGGCGTTACCAATAATGAGCGCGACTTTGGATTCCTGTGCGGTAGCCTTCGCGCAAGAAAATCCGATTAGCCCAACCGCGAACCAGAACAATATCCATAGCCTGGTCAGCCCCACAGTTCACTCCTTCGCTGGCGGAAGCGTGGCCATAATGGATACGGCTTGAACAATTGTGCTTTGTTTCAACTGCTGAGCAACCGGGTCAGTTCTATCCCGTTCGACAAGCAGGATGTAATCGCCTAACTGGCTTGGACCGTCCACGAAGGATGCACCAAGGCCCACAAGCAGGCGCCGTATCTCCGATTCCTTGGCTTCAGGGTTGAAGCTGACCTTGATAAATGGTCCGGTCACCTGGGGACTGATTGAAGGTGAACGGATTTCTGAATAGGGCACCTCGGGCTGAGTGGCCAGCATGTAGGCGATGGCGCCGGTCTGAAGAACGATGATGACAACCCCGGCAAATTGATATCCCGGCCCAAGAGTGGATAGACGTGCTACCCATTCTTCCAGCCATACCGGCATCCAAGTGCTCTTCTCAGGATCGGTTTCATGCTTAAACCATGGCAACAAGACTTGGTCTTCAACAACCAATTTCTGGGTATCAAGCTTCTCCGGGATTACGCCATGGATGGCCGGGAGACTATCCAGTATGCCTCCGGCTGCCAGCGTTGCCGTGTCGCGGTCTCGCTTAACTTCCACGAAGGCCAGGGGGCACATGGAGTTAAGCAACAAGAAACGCTCGCCTTGCCCGACCGATATCCAGTCCTCTTTCATGGTCTGGACCGTGGAGGGATTCGCCTCCCGCCAGATGGCATCTTCCTCGTCCTCCGGGTCGAGGTTTTCCCGCCATTGTCGATAGGCATGGGAAAACGGAATCAGCAACTCCATGGAAGGCAGTTCACTGGATTCAAGCCGCCGGACCGGTTGATGTCCGCATAGCGCCAGATGGCGGGCCAACCATTCGTCCTCAGGGTAGATCAGGATATCTTCGAGCAAGATCAAATCGACCTCGACGCTCCCCATGAGCAAACTTCCGAGAAACGCGTCCGTCCGCCAAGCCTCTGCGAAAGCCGAGTCGCTGTTCAGCATCACCAGGAAGGGCGTGAGTCCCAAAGCCTGAGCCAGGCGTGCCCAATCCTTCATTTCAGCATCGGGGGAGTCGACGCTTGAGCATTGCTGGATACGCGGGAAAGTCCCCGAGCGATATCCGACTTGGAACAATCCGGGATGGTCCAGAGGTGACCAGGGCTTTTCCGCCTTGGGGCGTTCAAACAGAAAGGCGAAGAAAGGGGGCTTCATGTTTGCCGCCTCATGAGGCTTTACCTTTGGCTTTGCTACCTGAACAAGGTGCTCTAAGCAGGAAGGGCCAGTCGAACAAGACGGTTTTGTGGAAATCGGGCTGGGTTTCAAGTGCCATTTCGGCATTTCTCTCGGTTACCGTGTAGCTATGTTTCCGCGAAACCCGCACACATCCCCCACGACCATTCCGTTTTTCAAAAACTTCCTCGGCCAAGCCTTTCAACTCGGCTTTGATTTTCCAGGGTTCCATGGATAGCGATACGCTGTCGGCAACACCTAAACCGCCCAGGCTTGTCAACATCTTTGGCCAAAGCTTCGAAGCCTTGTCGATGGTTATCCAACTGTAGTCCAGTGGCTCGATTTCCTTGTTCTTGTCCGACCGGAAGTAATCAAGCCGCCCGAGCAGCCACTTCAGGAATGAGATGGGATCGGCCGCCTTGCTGTTCGTGGTCGCGCTGGTATATCGAACTGCACGATTCGTGGCGACAGTGCGTCTATAGGACTCGGAGATGACTTTCAAGGGGGCGAGGTTGTGATAAGTCTCCCGGCTGCCTTCGGATGCATAGTCAGTAAGCCACGCTACCAGGCGGGCGGAATGATCGGTATACCCTTCTTGCCACAGGAGGTATGCATACCACCATCCGGAGAAAAAACACCCCAGGGTGTTGACCGGCCCGAATTTTTTTTGAGGGTCATCCGGATGCGTCAGATTGCTGAAATAGCCGCTCGTGAAGAGCCAAGTCGCGTGGATTTGTAACCCAAGCCAAGCCGGCCAGGTATGAACTCGCCCGATTAGCTCCACTTCACTGCAACAGTCCGGCATCTCCAAAAAGACACAAACAACATTGCGAGCATGCTGTTCGTCGAATTTGATTTTGATGCGCTCCCGGTGCTCCGCATACATGTCTTCAAAACATCCGATCATGCTTTGGAAAAATTCACGGGTACGTTGCGCCAAGGCTGGCGTATAGGCCACTCGCCGAGTTTGGCTACCTCTGTGCTGGGGGACCGTGTGCAACAGGTAACCATAGAGGCCATCTTCGCCGCATCCGTCCGCATCGGGTTTCAGGTTGAGCGTCCCGACTACGTATCTTTCGAACTCGTCGACCATGGCGTTGATGATGTGCCTACCCTGGCAATGTTGATCTGTGTTCGTCAAGACTAACAGCCAGACTTGGTTTTGTCCCCGAAGTCGCTGTCGGCATGTTAATGCATGTAATCGGTGAAGGCGCCAGTGTGGGGCGGCATGAGGAACGGCCAGCCTGGTGTCCCGTTTTCGACCAAGCGTTCGAGAGCCAACCGTAGCGAAATCATGGGCCTGACCAAGAGTTGTAATACCTGCAAATGGCCGCTGTAACACCGGCAACGTTGCCGGTCGGACATTTTGCACTCCTATGCACCTCCACGACATCGTCTGCTCCCGCGTGTAAGTCGTTGGACGACACTGGCAGATAACTCGATTCGGAAATTCCGGATCAACCGTTTTCCTGTGTACGGTCGTGCTGTACAGGTCTTGACGCTTTTCAAAGCAATCCGGAGTTGATTCCACCAGGCCAGCTTCACTACCGTGGTCAGCCAGCTGCCGGTGGTGCATTGGCATGATGCTCTGTGCGACCTCACACTGACTGACGCCGATCTTGGCCGTCTGTTCTCCATGCCCATCAGCTCAACTTGGCTGGCGGGTTCTCTGCGCTAGCACCGGCCGAAATAGGCGAAGGAGTCCACTGCGGAGTAAGTGGCATGGCAACCAGCCCGCGCTTCGCTCCGAGAGTCCAGTTTTCGTGAAATGTGTAGGGGAGTGGACGGCGGTGAGCCGCTGCGGAAGGCATAGCAACATCTCCATGAGGTAATCCGGAATTTCGCGTTTGGCATTTCTGGTTTTATGGGGTCACCGCAATTCAGCGGGGCTTTGTTGAAAGGAACCGAAATGTCGACGAACCCTCTTCTTCCTATCCTCGGCGCAATCGCGATCGCCCTATCCCTGTCCGCCCACGCCAACCTTTCGGCCGACGGTGACGTGGAAGTGCTCTCCGAAGCCCAACTCCAAGAGATCACCGCCACCGGCAACTTCCCCGCCGGCTACTGCACCTGGTACGCGGACCAGATGATCCGCAAGAACTGGTCGGGCACCTACGCCAAGAAAGGCACCACCTGGCAGGGCAACGCCAGCGACTGGCTGGCCAATGCCAAGGCGAAGGGCCTGAAGACCAGCAGCACGCCGGAGAAGTACGCCATTGCGGTCTTCTCTGGCCCTGCGAAGGAGGGGCATGTCGCCTTCGTGACTGGCGTGGATACCAAGAAGAAGACTTACACCATCACCGAGATGAACTGGAAGGGCTTCAACAAGGTGTCCACCCGCACCCTGTCCTATGGCGCCGGCGGTATCAAGGGGTTCATCAAGAAGCCTTAGTCCCTAGCCGCATGGCGGTCTTGCCGCCGTGCGTTCTCGCCCCGCCTTCCGGCGGGGCGGTTTCTGATTCGGGGTGACTGGGATGGCTCGATTGAAAGAACTGCTGTTGTGTTCGACGTTAATGCTAGCTGCGGGCGCAGCCACGGCAATCGATTTCGTTGGCCAAAGCAGGGGCTTCACCTACCGGCTGGCACCGCAGATAGAAATGCGCTATCGGGGTGTGGTGATGCAGGAAGCGGACTGGTCCTGTGCCTCGGCGAGCATGGCGACGCTGCTGTGGGAGAAGTTCGAAGAGGACGTGCCAGAGGATGCGCTCTTCGGCCTGATCGTTATGCCCCTGTCCGACGATGCTGTGGCCCTGAAGCGCTTGGAGGAACGGGGCATGAACGCCCTTCACCTGATGCAGATGGCCAAGGCGGCGGGTTACCAGGGTCAGGGAGTGCGTCGGGGCCTGGCGGGATTGCTGGAGAAGGAGCCGCTGCCGGTGATCGCCCATATCACGGAGCCGCATCCGGATCAGCCGGACAAGAAATACGAGCACTGGGTGGTGGTAAGCGGCATCGCCGGGGAGCGGGTAATGGTACGCGACCCGGTGCGGGGCAACCGGCGCATGCCGCTCTACGCTTTTCGAACTGCCTGGATCGACAAGGATGGCAAAGGATTCCTGTTCCGTGTGGAGCGGGACATTCCGGCTGTCGCGCCCTTCGCCCGTTTGGAGAAAGTGGCAGCGCCCCCTCCTCAGCCCGAGGACGGGGCACACGAATGACCAAGCTGTCGATGACCAGGAACGGAGATGAAGCAATCATGGACATGAAACCAATTGTTGTAGCCCTGGCTCTAGGGTTTAGCGGTGTGGCGCTGGCGAATCCGGCGGCGTTGACGGTGGACGAAGCTGCGGCATGGCTAAAGGCGCCCCGGGCTGAGGTGGAGGCGCTGGCGGAAAGGGGTGAATTGCCGGGCCGGAAGATAGGCGCCGCCGGCTGGCGTTTCGACGCGGAGGCGTTACAGGCCTGGCTGGCGGGAGCCCCGGCGCCGTCAGCGCCAGATACGGATATCGGCAAGGGCAAGAACGAGCAACCGGTGCATACGCCGCCTCGTCCGGTGCAGGATCCAATACCCAAGGGGCGTTTAACCATACCGACGGCGGAGGAAACGGCACTGCGGGAGGTATCGCTGACAGGCAAGCCCGGCAGCTTTACTGCGGAACTCGCGCTTGCGCACAGCTTCGACGACTCGGGCAGCGGCAGCCTGGCCCTGTTTGGTGGCCGTGCCGAGACCCGCACGACGATGGCCACCATGGGCCTGAGCTACCGGATGGACGATCGCACGCAGATTTTCGCCCAGTTACCCTACGCCAGTCAGCGCACGAAAATGGAAGATTTGGCGGCGGGTGAGGTGGTGCGCAGTAGTAAGGATGGCGCCCAAAGCTTGAGCCTGGGCATACGCCGGGTGTTGCTCGCCGAGGATGTCGGGCGGCCCCAGGTGTTGGCCACCCTAGAAGCTTCCGTCCCTTTGCAGACGGGTCTGCGCAAACGCTTGGCGATGGAGGTCTCGGTGCTCAAGTCCCTGGACCCAGTGACGGTCTTCGCCACCTTACGTGCCGATCGGGCTTTCGGTGAAGTCGGCGTCGATGCCCGCAGCCAGGTGGCTCTGGGCTTGGGGTATGTCTATGCCCTGAACGACCTGTTGGCTGTGTCCACCTCGCTCAACATCCGCGACGCGGACACAGTGGACACCTCCGGCCTTGGTTGGCACCGCCAGAGCCACTACGAGCTGAAGCTGGGTATGCCTACGAGTTTCAACGGCAGAGGCTGGTTTCTGGAGCCGCACGTGTCCTTCGGCCTGAACAGGTCAAATTCCGCTGTGGCAGTTGGGGTATCAGTGGTGAAGACGTTCGCGCGGTAATTGAGGTAATCCGGAATTAAAACTTTGCTGACATTGCGATGATTCCCGTGGCATGTGGGTTGACCACTCACCAATTTGGCATTGTTCCTATGGTTGGTCGTTGTCCATAATTTTTTTGGGGAATCACATGGAATTGCTTTTTCCTGAAACCTCCCATGACTCTGATCTGGTCAAGGCAGATGGCAGGAGCATCTTCGCCCCTGAGATAAGGTGTGTTCGCGAGTCCGATCGATTTGATGCATCGTTCACTTTGGAGCTGTCTGGGGCCGAATGGCCTTCCAGGTCGGCAGGGGGTGGTGCAAATGGCAAGGATGGCAAGCGTGTGGCGATTCCGCCTCTATGCCAGGGCCAGAGACTGGAAGTGGTCACTGCATGGACACCCGCGCGGCAAGAATGCTTTCTGCGCGGTCGTGCCAGGGCAACGACTCGGGAGAACGCCGTTAAGTCAGCAAGCGATCTTTGGGAGAACACCCGATTCTTGCTTGCGACCTCCTCTGGAGCCGGGCAGTTCGAGCCTGTGATGCCAGACAGGTCTAGTGACCTTGAACGCCGATCTTTATGGGAAGCTGAATGCATACCAGGGGGCTATGAAATCCGTGGTAAGGGAAGTTCTATCGGCTATGGCGCTGAGCTGGCATCCAGTGCTGCTTTGGTTCTGGCGGGGCATCCCGATCTCCAACTAGGTTGCAACCCGTTCATTCCACCCGTGGCATTGGACGGCAAGCATGGAGATGTGCAGTTGGTTGCCAGGCTTGAGGCCGTGCACTTGACCGATAGGGCACTTGAACGTATTGCCGAAGCACAGGCGGCATTACAGCAAGGTTCACCCGTGATGCACTTTCCGTCTACCAGTCAGCCAGTTCCGGACCCTGCTCTACTGGATGCGCTGGCAAGACTGCTGGGGAACTGGCATCGAGTGGGTAGTGGTGTTCGCCTGATCTGGCGGTTGAAATCCTCTGCCCCCTTGCCAGAAGCATTAATGGCCATGATTGCGCAATCGGTCTACCCGGAGCAGCGGGTGACTTGGGCTCGTGGCGCGACGAAAACCGAAGTTCCAGAGATGCCAGTGGGCATAGCGGTGGATCTGAGAAATGCTTATCCGGAGGGGCAAAGAATGCCGTTGCCACTCCCTGAGATCAGCGCGCTACGAGATGCAGGCTTGCCAAAGATTTACCCTGATCGACACATGTTGGTGAGTGATGAGGGAGTGCTTCTTGGGCAAACCTGCCAGCGCAAGACCGATGTACGCTTTTCACCGTCCGACAGAGCACGACACTGCTACATCGTCGGCGCTACAGGGTCAGGAAAAACCAGCCTGATGACCAGCATGATTGTTCAGGACATGCGTGCCGGGCATGGCCTTTGCGTGATCGATCCACATGGTGATTTGTATGCAGAATTGCTCACGGCGGTTCCTGCCGAGCGTCTGCGCGATGTCGTACTGATCGATCCGACCGATCCAGATCGTTCCATCGGGCTCAATTACTTGGAATACAGAGGAGAACGCCCCCGGCTGCAGATGAATTTTCTGACCAACGAGATGATATCCATCCTCGACAGCCTTTATGACCTCGGCAGGGTGGGGGGCCCCATGTTCGAGCAGTACATGCGCAATGCACTGCAGCTCGTCATGGATAACGAGGTGACGGGCGGCACGCTACTGGACGCCGTTTGGCTGTTTGAAGATGTAGGCTACCGCAGGTATTTGCTCGATCGCTGCCGCAATCCATACACCATCGCATTCTGGCGACGCCAGGCAGAGAAGGCGGGCGGGGAGACCAGCCTGGAGAACATGGCGCCCTACATCACTTCGAAACTCAATCAGTTCACGCAGAATGAGTTTCTGCGGCCCATCATCGGCCAAGAGAAAAGCACAGTCGATTTCCTGGATTGCATGACCAATGGGCGCATCGTGCTGGTGAACCTGTCAAAGGGCATCCTGGGCCATAAAGATGCTCGCATGCTGGGCATGTTGTTGATGGGCAAGCTATTTCAGGCGGCCATGCTGCGTGTCACCACCTCTCAGAGAGAACGGCGGCCTTTCATGTTGTATGTGGATGAGGCCCATAACCTGGTTTCTGAGGGCGTCGCTCACATGCTTGCGGAAGCCAGGAAGTTCGGTTTATCCCTCACCCTTGCCAACCAGAATATGTCGCAACTCGGTGGGCGCGAGTCGCATGGGCAGGTCAGGGATGCGCTGCTCTCCAATGCGGGAACCCTGCTGTTCTTTCGCTTGGGTGCTCCCGATAGCGAGAAACTTGAGGTGTACACAAACCCGGAATTCGACGCCCAAGACCTCAGGGAACTTCCCGACTACCACGTCGCCGCGAGACTGTTGAACAGGGGGCATCCAGCAAAGCCTTTCGTGTTCAAGGCCATGTCACCTGAAACACTGGGCGTGGATCCGTACTCAACCATGAAGGCCGAAGCGCTGAACACTTTGAGAGAGACATACACGATGACTCGGGAGGAGGTGGAAAGCCGACTTTGCCAACGTCGGTCACGTGTCATGTGCGAAGAGGAGAGCCAGGCGCATGCATGAAACAGCGATGAGTGCGTGCAATGGCTCTCGATCCTCGGGCCGTAACTGGGTATCGGCTTTTACGCCAAGCGCCTCAAACTGATGAATCAAGCAAGATTCAGGATGATGTTGATTGAAGACAGTCAACATCGAATCGACAGGATCCGATCCTGGCTCCCGGGGGATTGTCTGCTGGTCGTAGCTGCCAGCGCTGGCAAGGCCATCGGCATTCTGCAGCGGGACAGGGGGTATGTTTACGGGGCCGTGATGCTCGATCATGACCTCCATGAACAGGCCGCTACCGAAGACGACTTGTCCCTGTCCGGCTCGGACCTGGTGGAGACCCTGATCACCCATCTCTCACGCGATGTACCTATTCTGATCCACAGCATGAACCCCACCCGCGCGCCCCTGCTCACCCAACGGTTAAACCGGGCCGGCTTCGATGTCACCCGCATCCCATTTGTGGAGTTGGACAAGGCGACATTCCTTTCCTGGCTTGAAGACGCCCGTTACAACTGGGCGGATGCTCATGGCATCCCTCAGTAGGGCATGGACCAACAATGTGAGCAAGGAGAAGCACACATCGTTATCCGATCGAATACAACCCAGGAGAAATATGATGCTGTTATCAAGAACCGCTGAGATGCAACTTGACGCTGCGATCCAGAAGATCCTGGTGGAAAACCTTCTGGCCGTTCCACTCTCAAGATCGTTACAGGGCTGGTTTGTCACCAGGGAAGCCGCTGCCATGAGCGAGATTTTCATCTTGCGTGATGTGGACGGGCAGCGTTTCTTTGTGGGTTCGCTGGCATTGGCCACTGCGAAGTCTACTGACGAAAGCGGAGGAGAAGGCAATGAGTGAGAGTCCACTCATCCAGTTCTATCGAGGCGATGGAACCGATCATGCGGGGCGACACTTGGATGAGATCCTTGCTTGGCCGGATACACACCTCGAAGCCGTGCACGATTACGTCCAATGGCTATTTCCGTTGGCTGCGCCCAGCAGGTTCAATCCGGATGCGCCCTGCCTAACCCCAGATGACATTGGACATTTTCGTGTGGGGGGCCTCTGTAGGAAGAATTTCCAACGATCCTTCAAACGTATGTTGGCCTTCTATGGCCTGGAATATGACGATACCGATTCCGAGGATGTCTATGTCGACCCCACGCTGTTGTTCGAAGTGCGCAGTCGGGTGTGGCTGACACCCAACAACCACAATTACCTGCGCATCACACGCATCTTGAATTCCGCCCAATTACTGGGTTTCAGGCCCTACGCCCTGGGCCTTTTCGATTTCCTGCACCGTCACTATCGGGAAGCTGGTGGGCGGATTGGAAATGAACCCTATGCGTACTGGCGAAAAGCTGTCGGTCGATAGTTCGTCCTGCGCCATCTCATTCTGGCACCCAGTCCAAATAGTGGCTTCTTACTAACTCCTGCAACACCTACTCCTCCTTGAAATCTGTGCTCGGCATCCGTCGAGCCCTCAACCATTGTGTCCGTGGGGACACAATTTCAAGGAGAAGTACCATGGGCATCACCAACACCGCCAACGACGTTTCCACTACCAATGTTCGCTACAGCGCCTTCCTCGGGATGCTGTACGTCAGCAGTACGGAGAACGAGGCCCTTATCAAGGAAGCCAAGATCCATGCTGGAGGCGAATCGGAAGTAAAGAAGGGCTTCCAGGGCAACAAGGGGGATTCCCCTTCCGCCAAGGCCATAGCCCTCCTTCGTGAGAAGGGCGTCACGCCCTGCAAGGTCTCCGGTGTCCTAACCGGCGCTCGGGTCATCGAGCGGGATGTCGAAGGCCGTAAGACCCCGTATCTGAACGTGTCCCTCAAGGACGAGGACGGTCGCTATTACATCTCCATTGCCTTGGCCCAGTCCGGCGCCCAAATGCTGGCCCGCAAGATGGTGAACGCTGAACCCGGTGTCGAAACCGAGATCATGATGTTCGCCACCTACGGTCAGAAAGAGGGGGCTTCCCGTGCGTATGCAAACCACGGCGCTACCGTGCGCCAGCATGGCAAGGAAGTTGTTTCGCTTGATCCGAAGGGGAACTTGGTGCCGCAAGTCAACGCGGCGACGAAGGCTCTGAAGGATGCCGGCGTGGACGACAAGGAAACTATCGGCAAGCGTCGCCAGGCGGTCGAACTCCAGTTCCATCTTGGTCTGATGACCAAGGTCGAGCAGAAGTTTTCCGACTTCTATGCCACACGGGAGATTCCCGCCAATGGCCATGAAGCCGGAACGGACGAGGTTCCGTTCGCTGACGACAGTGACGACATCCCGTTCTGATCCCTGATCCTGTAGTACCCGACCCCGTCTGGTCTCTGACCGGCGGGGTTTTTTCGTGGTGTGTCAGTCAGAACCTGCCAAGGTTAAAGAGTTGTTCCTGAGGTGATTACTCAGGCTGCCTATCTCAATGGCCTTGTCCGAAGAAGCATCTGCGGTGATCAATCTCAACATTCGCGCGGCGGCCACCTGCGAGGTGGGGTTCTTCTAGAACACACCAGAACGGAATAACATGGTCCCAACAGATAGGCGTCTTCATCTACGCCATTAAGTATGAGGGCTGCTTGAGATTGACGAATCAAGAAAATCGCAACCGTTTTGGCGAAAAGTAAGGAGGGCTCAGTTCTCGCACTGCTTGGCAATGCCAAGCAGTCACAAGCAAATTCTCAACATGGCATAATTCATGGTATCCGTGAAAATCAGCATGAATTATTCCTTATTAATCAATGTTGTTACATTCGTATTGATAATAGAGTGGGAATAAGGGCGCTATGGGTGTGCGCTATTTCTCTTCGGCCATTAGGCGCCTGGGAGTATTGGATGTAACTCAGCAATCGTTTCTGGACAATCTGGGGATTCAGGCCGAACCACAGAAGCACGCGGAAAGTTGGCGAGTGGCTGTTCAACCCCAGATAGCCGACTGTCATGACGTCGAAGGCTGCGCATAGGGGGGCGGGGCCGGACTGACACTCGGCAACGCGGTTCGACGGCAAACCGTATTGAGCGGACAGCGAATTACGCCGGGCCCCGCGCGGATTTTCGCGCTGCAACCCGATACTTACGGCTTACCCGCCGAGAATCTCCTGTAACGCCACGACCAGCGCCGCGCATTGTGCGTCGCTGCCGATGGTGATGCGCAGGTATTGCTCGATGCGCGGTTGGCGGAAGTGGCGGACGATGATGTTACGGGCACGTAGCGCCGCCGCGAGGTCGCCGGCGTCATGGTTCGGGTGGCGGGCGAAGATGAAATTGGCCGCCGAGGGCAGGACGGTGAAGCCGAGTGCCGCCATGTCGCGCATCAACTGCTCGCGGCTATGGATGACCGCCTGGCGGGTGGTTTCAAAATACGCCGTGTCTTCGATGGCGGCGACCGCGCCGGCGATGGCGAGGCGGTCGAGCGGGTAGGAGTTGAAGCTGTTCTTCACCCGCTCCAGGGCTTCGATCAGCGCCGCATGTCCCACCGCGAAGCCGACCCGCAGGCCAGCCAGGGAGCGCGACTTGGACAGGGTCTGCACCACCAGCAAGTTGGGGTAACGGTTGACCAGGGCGATGGCTGATTTGCCACCGAAGTCGATGTAGGCCTCGTCCACCACAACCACCACATCGGGTTTTCCCTCCAGCAGACGTTCGATTTCCGTGAGCGGCAACAACCGTCCGGTGGGGGCGTTGGGGTTGGGGAAGATGATGGCGCCGCAGCTTGGCGCGTTCAGGTAGTCATCGACGCGGATTTCAAACTGTTCGTTCATCGGCACGTTGCGCCCGTCGATGCCATAGAGGCCGCAGTAGACTGGGTAGAAGCTGTAGCTGATGTCCGGGAACAGCAGCGGCGCGTCGTGTTTGAGTAGGCCGAGGAAGGTGTGGGCGAGCACTTCGTCGGAGCCGTTGCCGACGAATACCTGGCGCGGCGCGACCTGGTAATAAGTGGCGATGGCGGCTTTCAGGCGGGAGGCTTCAGGGTCGGGGTAGAGCCGCAGGCCTTCGCCGATCTCGCCGCGCAAGGCTTCCAGCGCGCGCGGGGAGGGCGGGTAGGGGTTTTCGTTGGTGTTGAGCTTGACGAGGTTCGCTAGCCGGGGCTGCTCACCCGGCACATAGGGGGTGAGGCTGGCGACGAGGTCGCTCCAGAATGGGCTCATGGCGGTGGGATAAACAGGGCGGAAAACGGGAGAAATCTCACGAAGAGGGCTGGAACCCGAAAGCGGCCGTGATGTTATCATGCGCCCCGATTCTTTCTGCCCGTCCAGACTGTCTCCCCCCGCCTAAGCGCCAAGCTCTCCAAGTATCCCGATGCGGCAAGCCGAACTCTCTCGCAATACCCTGGAAACCCGGATTCGCGTCCAGATCGACCTCGATGGCACGGGGCGAGGCGTCTTCAAGACCGGTATTCCCTTTCTCGATCACATGCTCGACCAGGTGTCTCGCCACGGGCTGATCGACCTCGATATCGAAGCCGAGGGCGATCTGCATATTGACGCCCACCATACCGCCGAGGATCTCGGCATCACCCTGGGCCAGGCCTTTGCCAAGGCGTTGGGCGACAAGAAGGGCATTCGCCGTTACGGCCATGCCTATGTGCCGCTGGATGAAGCGCTCTCAAGGGTGGTGATTGATCTCTCCGGCCGTCCCGGCCTGGAGTTTCACGTGGACTTCACCCGCGCGCGCATCGGCGAGTTCGATGTCGATCTGTTCCGCGAGTTTTTCCAGGGCTTCGTCAATCATGCCGGCGTCACGCTGCATATCGACAACCTGCGCGGCAGCAATGCCCATCACCAGGCAGAAACCGTGTTCAAGGCCTTCGGTCGGGCGCTGCGCATGGCGGTGGAATTCGACCCGCGCATGGGCGATACCCTGCCTTCGACCAAGGGTGCGCTTTAATGCCTGTCCTGAGCGAAGTGGCTGATGTCGCCATCATCGACTACGGCATGGGCAATCTGCTGTCCGTGTCCAAGGCTTTTGAGCATGTCGCACCGCAGGCCAATATTGTGGTGACCTCCGATCCCGCCGTGATCGCGGCGGCGACGCGGGTGGTTTTCCCCGGGGTCGGCGCGATGCCGGATTGCATGCGTGAACTGAAACAGCGTGGCCTCACCGAGGCGGTCAAACAGGCCGCCGCCAGCAAACCGTTCCTGGGTATCTGCCTGGGGATGCAGGCTCTGTTCGCGCATAGCGAGGAAGGCGACTGTGCCGGCCTTGGCCTGCTGCCCGGCAAGGTGCGCCGGTTCCCGGCGGCAGCCATGCAGGACGAGCACGGCCAGAAACTAAAAGTGCCGCACATAGGCTGGAACCAGGTGTATCAGACCGCGCATGGGACAAAACCTCACCCGCTATGGGCCGGCATCGAGGACGGCGCGCGTTTCTATTTTGTGCATAGCTATTACGCGGAACCCGCGTCGCAGGACGTGGTGGCCGGTTTCACCCATTACCCGTTTGCATTCACCTGCGCGGTGGCTCAGGACATGCTGTTCGCCGTGCAGTTTCACCCGGAAAAGAGCCAGGCCGCCGGTCTGCGCTTGCTTGCCAACTTTGTCACCTGGGACGGTTTAAGGTAACAGCCATGCTCATCATCCCCGCGATCGATCTGAAAGACGGCCATTGCGTTCGCCTGAAACAGGGTGAAATGAATAGCGCCACGGTGTTTTCCGCCAATCCGGCGGAAATGGCGGAAAAGTGGCTGGCCAGTGGCGCACGCCGCATTCATCTGGTTGACCTCAACGGCGCTTTCGCCGGCAAGCCGGTCAACGAGCATGCCATCAAGGCCATCACCGACGAACTCGGCGACGAGATTCCGGTTCAACTCGGTGGCGGTATCCGTGACCTGGATACCATCGAACGCTATCTAAATGACGGTATCCACTTCGTCATCATCGGCAGCGCGGCGGTGAAGAACCCTGGCTTCCTGCACGACGCCTGTACCGCCTTTCCCGGCCGCATCATCGTTGGCCTGGATGCGAAGGACGGCAAGGTCGCGGTCGAAGGCTGGTCGAAAGTGACCAAACACGACGTTATCGATCTGGCCCGCCGTTTCGAGGACTATGGCGTGGAATCGGTGGTCTACACCGACATCGGCCGCGACGGCATGCTCTCCGGCGTCAATATCGAAGCCACCGTGCGCCTGGCTCAGGCACTGAGCATTCCGGTGATCGCCAGCGGTGGCGTCACCAACCTCGACGACGTGCGCAACCTGTGCGCCGTGGCCCAGGAAGGCATCATGGGCGCCATCACAGGCCGCGCCATCTATGAAGGCACCCTCGATTTCACGGCGGCGCAGGCGCTGGCGGATGAATTGTGCGGTGCCAAATGAGCTTGGTATGGGGTTAGCCAAACGCATCATTCCCTGTCTCGACGTGACCGCCGGTCGCGTGGTGAAGGGGGTCAATTTTGTCAATCTGGTTGACGCCGGCGATCCGGTGGAAATTGCTCGCCGTTATGATGAGCAGGGCGCCGACGAGCTGACTTTCCTCGACATCACCGCCACCTCTGACGACCGCGACCTGATCCTGCACATCATCGAAGCCGTGGCCGCGCAGGTGTTCATTCCTCTCACCGTCGGTGGCGGGGTGCGCGCGGTGGAGGATGTGCGCCGCCTCCTCCATGCCGGCGCGGACAAGGTCACCATCAACACCGCCGCCGTGTTCAATCCGCAACTGGTGAAAAACTGTTCCGACCGTTTTGGCTCGCAGTGCATCGTGGTGGCGATCGACGCCAAGCAGACCGTGTGGGGAGCTACGCCCGCATGGGAAATCTTTACTCACGGCGGCCGCAAGCCTACCGGGCTCGATGCCGTGGCGTGGGCGCAAAAAATGCAGGGCCTGGGCGCGGGTGAAATTCTGCTTACCAGCATGGATCGCGACGGCGCCAAGATCGGCTTTGACCTCAATTTGACGCGGGCGATTTCCGATACGCTGACTATCCCGGTCATCGCCAGCGGCGGCGTCGGCAATCTGCAACATCTGGTGGATGGCGTGAAGCTCGGCGGAGCCGATGCGGTGTTGGCCGCGAGCATTTTCCATTTCGGTGAATACACCGTGGAGCAGGCAAAAAAACATATGCGGGAACAGGGAATCGAGGTGCGGTTGTGAGTGGTGAAACGTGGTTGAACAAGGTCAACTGGTCCGCAGAGGGTCTGGTGCCGGCCATCGCCCAGGACGCCGCGAGCGGCGACATTCTGATGCTTGCCTGGATGAACCGCGAGGCGCTCAGGCAAACCGTGGAACTGGGCGAGGCGGTGTACTGGTCGCGCTCGCGCAGGAAGCTCTGGCACAAGGGCGAAGAGTCGGGGCACACCCAGAAGGTCAGGGAAATCCGTCTGGATTGCGATGAGGATGTGGTCCTGCTCAAGGTCGAGCAATCCGGTGGCATCGCCTGCCATACCGGCCGCCGTAGTTGCTTCTTCCAGAAATTGGAGAATGACAAGTGGCTTGCCGTGGACCCGGTGCTGAAAGACCCGCACGAGATTTACAAGGAATGAGCGCCGACATCCTCGGCCGCCTCGCGGAAACCCTGGAAGCCCGCAAGCAGGCCGATCCGCAGTCGTCCTATGTGGCCAAGCTCTATGCCAAGGGCCTCGATGCCATTCTGAAGAAGGTGGCGGAGGAAGCGGCGGAGACCATCATGGCGGCGAAGGACGGGGTACGGGAAAAAGTCGTCTATGAAACCGCCGATCTTTGGTTTCATTCGCTGGTTCTGCTGGCGCAGCAGGGCATCCACCCCGATGAGATCCTCAACGAGTTGGCTCGGCGCGAAGGACTGTCCGGACTGGTCGAGAAAGCGAATCGTGGTAAGGACAACGGATGAGCGAGAACTGCCTTTTCTGCAAGATCGTGGCGGGCGAGATTCCCTGCAAGAAAATCCACGAGGATAGCGATGTTCTCGCGTTTCATGACATTCACCCGGTGGCTCCGGTGCATTTCATGATCATCCCCAAGGAACACATCGCCTCGCTGGCGGATGCGCATGCGCGCCATGAAATACTGTTGGGCCGCATCCTGTTGCTGGCGCCGGTTCTGGCGAAGGAACAGGGGCTGGGCGATGGCTTCCGTACCATCATCAACACCGGCCCGGGTGGCGGTCAGGAGGTGTTCCATCTGCATGTCCATGTCATCGGCGGCAACCGACTACGGCCGATGTAGTCCAACGCGGGCCAATGCCACACTTGGCACCGTATTACTTAGTTTGCACAGGAGATAGGAAATGGGCTCTTTTAGCATTTGGCATTGGTTGATCGTGCTGGTCATTGTCCTGCTGGTCTTCGGCACCAAAAAGCTGCGAAATATCGGCGGCGATCTCGGTGGCGCGGTCAAGAATTTCAAGGAAGCGATGGGCGAGGAGAAAAACAAGCCCACCGAACTGCCACGCCAGGGTGACAGCCAGGGCACGACCATCGAAGGTGAGGTGAAGGACAAACAGCAAAGTTGATAGTTTGCTGTTTGCGGTAGGCCGTTGCTGCCTACTGATGACGGTCTACTGAGCACTTCTATATGTTCGACATCGGCTTTTCCGAACTCCTGCTGATCGGCATCGTCGCCCTCGTGGTGATCGGTCCCGAACGCCTGCCCAAGGTGGCGCGCACCGCCGGCCAGTGGCTTGGGCGGCTCAACCGCTATGTGTCGCAGGTCAAGCAGGATATCGACCGCGACATCAAGCTGGAAGAACTGCGCAAGATGCAGCAGGACATGAAGGACAGCGCGCAGCAGTATGAAATTCTGGCCAACGACACCCAGCGTGAGATGGAAACGGCCGTGGAGCAGGAGACCGGCCAGATCAGCAAGGTGATGCAGGCCATGAGCGCGACCGATGGTGGCCTGACCATGAAAGCATGGGACAAGGTCAAGGAAGAGGAAGCGGCTGCGGCGGCGGTAGCGCTGCCCGAGGAACCGGCGGCGCTGGATGCGCCGGTGGCTACCGCATCGGTGCAATTACCCGCCGAGCCAACTGACGGCAAGATCGCCGCTCAGGACAAGACCGATACCAAGGCAGCCTGAGAACCCACATGGTAGGCACGGAAACCTTCATCTCCCATCTGATCGAACTGCGTGACCGCCTGCTGCGCTCCGTGATTGCTTGGGTTGTTCTGTTTGTATGCCTGTTTCCTTTCGCCAACGACCTCTACAGCATCCTGGCGCAGCCGATGCTGGCCAAGTTGCCCAAGGGCGGCCAGATGATCGCCACCGAGGTGGTCACGCCCTTCTTCGTGCCGATCAAGGTGGCGATGATGACTGCCTTCCTCGGCGCCTTGCCGGTGATTCTTTATCAGATATGGGCCTTTATCGCGCCAGGCCTGTATGCGCACGAGAGGAAGTTCATCGTGCCGATGGTGGTGGCCAGCCTGGTGTTGTTCGCCTGCGGCATGGCGTTTGCCTATTTCCTGGTATTTCCCGTGGTGTTTGGTTTCATCATCGGCATCGCGCCGGTGGGCGTGGCGGTGATGACCGACATCAACAAGTATCTCGATTTTGTCATCACCATGTTCCTGGCTTTCGGCATTACCTTCGAAGTGCCCATCGTGGTGATCGCCCTGGCTTTTACTGGTCTGGTCGAAATCCGCCAGTTCAAGGAGGCGCGGCCTTATGTGATCGTCGGTGCCTTCATTGTGGGTGCCATATTCACGCCACCCGATGTGGTGTCGCAGATCATGCTCGCGCTGCCCTTGTGGCTGCTCTACGAACTGGGTGTGATCGTCGCCGCCTGGATGGTCCGCAACAAGCCGAAGGCGGATGAGGAAGCGCCTTACCAGCCCATGTCCATCGACGACATGGACAAGGAATTCGACCGCATCGAGGACGAGCAGAAGAAGCCCTCCTGACCGACCGCGCCAGTGGGCCTTGGCGCGGTGTTTCGCCTCACCTTCCGCTGAAAGTTACTTCACGCGGTTGCGATATTCGCCGGAAGCGCAGTCGATTTCGATCTTGTCGCCGATTTCCACGAAGGCGGGCACCTGGATCGTGTGGCCGGTGGGCTTGATGCGACAGGGCTTGAGCACTTTGCCGGAGGTGTCGCCCTTGACCGCGGGTTCGGTGTATTCCACCTCGCGCACTACAGAGGAGGGCAGGTTCACGGAGATGGCCTTGCCCTCGTAGAACACCACTTCCAGCGGCATGCCATCTTCCAGATAGGGCAGGGCGTCGGACATATTGTCGGCTTCGATCTCGTACTGGTTGTACTCGGCGTCCATGAACACATACATGGGGTCGGCGAAGTAGGAGTAAGTGCAGTCGCGGCGTTCCAGATTCACGGTGTCGAATTTCTCGTCGGCCTTGTAAACCGTCTCGCTGGCGGCGCCGGTGAGCAGGTTCTTGAACTTCATCTTGACCACGGAGGAGTTGCGGCCGGATTTCTGGAATTCGGCCTTCTGCACGACCAGCGGGTCGTTGCCGACCATGATCACATTGCCGGCGCGGAGTTCTTGAGCGGTTTTCATGGGGATAGTCCTGGGCGCTAAAAAGCCCGAGATTCTAACAACTTGTTGATAAATTTCACCAAATTTGACGCAAGGTCCGGTTGCTCGGTGAGCTGTGTGGCCCAATCGCGCGCATGGTCGGACAGCAGCGGCAAGGCCTTGATCCAGGCCGGCCAGAGCGCGCCGATAGCTTCTTCGCAGTTCCACGCCTGCCACACTTCACGCACCAGGCGGTCCGTGGTGGGTGGCAGGTCGGCGCAGTAGCGGTCGAGAAAGGCGTCGAGTTTGTTCATGTGCGCGCCTTCCTCTTGGCGGTAGGCTTGCCAGATCAGGGGGCGGGCGGCGAACTGGGCGCGCGCGAAGGAATCCTCGCCGCGCACGAAGTTGCAATCACAGGCCCAGAGCAGGCGGTCGTAGTCGTCCTGCGACAGCATGGGGAGCACATGCACCTGGACGTTGCCGCGTCGCAAGGTGTCGCCGGCCCGGACGTTTGCGGCGGCAAACCAGGCGGCGATTTGCGGCACGGCCTTGCCCCACGGCACCACCAGGTCGATTGGCCGATCGCCTTGGCTGCAAGCCGTTAGCAGGCTGGCAAGCGCAGCGGATTCATAACTGAATAATGAGATACGCAAACGCTGTGCTTTTTTATCGGGTATTCCGAGACTGGCCCAGAAGCGTGATTGCGCATCGCTATTACGCTGGAAATCATCGCGTGTTCGATAAAGCCCCGCCTCGCGCGTGAGGCCACCGGTTTCCGCAATGTAGCCAGGCATGAAGAAGTATTGGGTGAGTGGCAAGCGCGGATGCGGTGAAGGCAAGCCATGCACGTCCGCCACCCAATTCTCCGCGCTCAGGTATTCCAGATTGATCCATACCGGCGGCGGTGATTTCTCCGCCATGGCCTGGATGAATGAACTCGGTAAATGACAGGCCAATGCTTCGATAACCACGCATCCGGGTTCTATCGCTGGCAGCGGTGTGGTCCATTGTCGTATCTCGACGCCATGGAAAAATTGGGTCGCGGCACTGACATTGACTTCCGGGTAAATATGGTGGAATGCGGCCAGGTTATCCACCCAGAGGCGTACGGAAATGGTGTATTCCGTCGCCAATTGCCGGGCCAAGCGCCAGGCCACGCCAATGTCGCCAAAGTTGTCAATGACGCTGCAGAAGATATCCCAATGGGCTGATGGATTGCGCATGAAGGAATGATGATGGATATGGGTTTCTTGATGGTGATAAAAAAACCCTCGGGTAACGCCCGAGGGTTTTTTATCGGAACAGTCCGATCAAGCGATGCGGCAATCCTCGATCGTCTTGCCCTGAGCTGCGAGTGCGGCAACCCAGTCGGGACGGCGGCCATGGCCGGACCAGCCCCTGCCACTCACCGGATCGCGGTATTTGACGATGCCGGAACTGGCGCGCTTGGCTTTTCCGCCACGCGAGGGAAACAGGTCGCTGGGATCAATGCCGAATTCGCCCATCATGCGTTTTATTTCGGCAATGGCGCCGGCCATTTCCTGCTTACGTGCATCTTCCGCCTGACGTTTCAGGCCCTCGATCTGGGCCATCAATTCTTGATAAGACGCCATGTTGACTCCTTGAGTTTGAGGAAATTCCCCAGGTCAATGGGGTGGCGGCATGGTAATTGAAAATAAAGGGGAGGGGAAGCTGAAATTAAATCCAGCGCCATGCAATAAGCGCCAGGAGTAATGGAAATGGCCTTGATTGGGTGCAATTAACCGAGTTTGCCGATGACGCCAATTGAGCATCCTGGTAAACGGTCAAGTTAAATCATCGTTCTCCCAGCGATTCGTCCAGGGTTTTTGTGATGGGTTTGGTGAGGTAACGAAAAACCGTCTGGCGGCCGGTCTTGATTTCCACGGTGGCGGTCATGCCGGGTTGAATGTTGATGCGTTCATTCTTGCGGCTGGAGAGATTGCGGTCGCGGGTTTTTATCTGCACCCGGTAATAAGGCATGTCGCTGGCACGGGTTTCTTCATTCAGGGTATCCGCGCTGATATAGCTCACCGTGCCTTTTATCGAGCCGTAAATGGAATAGTCGTAGGCATCGAGTTTCACTGTCGCGGGCAGGCCGGGTTTAATGAAGGCGATGTCCGCCGGGCGCACCTTGGCCTCCACGATGAGGTCGTCGTCGAGCGGCACGATCTGCAGGATTTCATCGCCCGGCTTGGCGACGCCGCCTTGTGTGGTGAGTCGGACATTGCGCACTACCCCGTCCATTGGCGCGCGCACCTCGGTATAGGCCAGTTGTTCGCGGCGCAGGGCGAGCACCTGCTCCACCGATTCCAGGTCTTCCTGCGCCTTGGCAAGCTCGGCCTGGGCATCCTGGAAATACTTGTTGCGGCGGTTGGTGATCTGGCCCTGGATGTCCGCCACCTGGCGCTGCAATTTGAGTACTTCGGCGCGGCTGACGTCGCCACTCTTGAGCAGTGGCAGGTTCATGTCGAGTTCGGTTTTAACCAGTGCCAGCGAACGCTCCAGGGCGGTCACTTCCTCGTTGATGGCAGCCTGGCGCCGCTGGAACAGGGCGTGCTGGTTGGCCTGCACCTCGGAGAAGCCGGACAGGCCGGTGAAGCGGGGTTCGCCGCCGAACACCTCGGCATGCAGGCGGGCCACGGCCGCCCGCAGCGCGGCCGCCTTGGCCCGGCTTTCCTGCTGGCTAGCGCCGGCGCGGGTCTGGTCGAAACGAAACAGCACCTGGCCGCGTTTCACAGCGTCGCCTTCTTTTACCAGCATCCTTTCCAGCACGCCGCCATCCGGCGCCTGAATCACCTGGTTGCGCGAGCTGGCGATGACCTGGCCGGTGGCGCGGGTGAGGGTGTCCAGCTCCGCCCAATTGGCCCAGAGGAGAAAGCCGGCGACCGTGGTAATGCTCGCCCACAGCAGCAATCGGCTGGCGCGGCTGACGCCGTGTTCAGTGCGGTGAATCATGGGGTTCTCCAGGTGCGCCGACGCCTCGTCGGTGGGATTACAAGTCGCCGGCGAGGTGCCGGCGCTACATTCACGCCTTGCCTGACAGCTTCGCCATCACCTCGTCGCGCGGGCCGTCCACGACGATGCGGCCGTTCTGCACCACCAGCAGGCGGGTGAACAGGGACAGCAGGGCGGTCTTGTGGGTGGCGACGATGGCGCTTTCCTGGGCGCCGAGTACCGATTTCAACAGCGCCACGACGCGGGCCTCGCTGTCCGCATCCATCGAGCCGGTGGGTTCGTCCAGCAGCCAGGTTTTCGGTTTCGCCAGCAGCATCCGGGTGAGTGCAATGAGCTGCTTCTGGCCGCCGGAGACGCCGCGCCCGCCCTCGGTGATTTCCAGGCCCAGACCCTTGGGCTGGCCGGCAATTAGGTCGATCAGGCCGCTCTTGCGGGCGGCCTCGAGAATCGCCTCGTCGCCAGGGTCGGGCAGGCCAAGCAACAGGTTGTCGCGCAGGGTGCCGGAAAACAGGCGCGCTTCCTGTGGCAGGTAACCCACGGTCTCGCGCAGCGCCGCCGGGGTGAGCATGGCCATGTCCATGCCGCTCAAGAACACCTTGCCCTCATTCGGGCGATACAGGCCGGAGGCGAGCTTGAGCAGGGTGCTTTTGCCGGAGCCGATCGGGCCGATCAGGCCAATGCGCTCGCCCGGCCTGATCTCCAGGCGTTCCACCTCCAGTGCCAGTCGCTTGGCCATGCCATAGGTGAAGCGCGTCCGCTCGAAGCGGATGGCGCCTTCAAGCGATTGCGGCGTCAGGGTGTGCCGGGCGTCGTCCGCCTCGCTGGGCAGGGCGATGATCTTGTCCAGACCCTCGATGGCGGCCTTGGCGTGCGCCCACTGCACCATCACGCCAGGCAACTGCACGATGGGCATCAGGGCGCGATTGCTGATGATCGAGCAGGCCAGCAGGCCGCCCATGGTCAGCAGGTTCTGGGTAACCAGCCAGGCGCCGGTGGCGATCAGGGCGACATAGCTGAACTGCTGCAAGGCCACGGTGAGGTTCTGCGCCAGCGCCGAGTAAGTGCGGATCTGTTGGTCGGAAGCGCTGGTTTCCGCCACCAGGGCATTCCAGCGCCCTTGCAGCTTCCATTCCGCGCTGTTCGCCTTCAGGGATTCGGCGCCATCCACCGCTTCCACCAGCAGGCCGGCCTTTCGGTTATTGCCGGAGAGGTTCTCGCGGGTGTGTTTCTGGATCACATGCTGGAACATCAGGCCGGCGGTCAGCGCGATAGGCAGAGCGATCAGCGGTACCAACGCCACCCAGCCGCCGACCAGAAAGATCACCAGAATGAAGAACAGTGCGAACGGCACGTCGGCCAGCACGAACAGCGAAGTCGAGGCGAGCACGCCGCGCACCATCTCGAAGCCCTTGACCTGCGCCGCCAGCGTGCCCACCGAAGCTGGGCGCGCTTCCATGCGGATGCCCAGCATGCGGCCGAAAAACCATTCGGAAAGTTCATGGTCGATGGCATTGCAGGTGCGGTCCACCATGTGCGCGCGCACCAGTTTCAGGATGAACTCCAGCCCCACCGCCAGGGCCACGCCCACGGTCAGCACCCACAGGGTCTGAAACCCCTGGTTGGGAATGACCCGGTCGAAAATCTGCATGCTGTAGAGCGAGGTCGCCAGGGTCAGCAGGTTGACCAGCCCGGTTGCCAGCACCGCTTCCAGAAAAATGTTCTTGCGCGCCAGCAAGGCACGCCCCACCAGGCCCAGGGCGCGCGGTGTGGCAGTGGCATTCTCCGCGCGGCGCGGTAGCAACAGGCATTCGGCGTGTTCGAGCGAGGTCAGAGACAACGGCGCGCCTTCCGGGGTCTCGCCACGCCAACCACCGTCGGCCCCCCGGCCTTGCAGGAGAAACCAGCCTTGATCGGCCTGCCATCCGGCGAACGGCAGATCGGCGGGCGTGGGGTCGGTCAGCCGCGTCGGCGTGCCATCCAGACCCACCGCGCGCCAGGCGGCAAGGAATTGAGCGGTCGCACCCAGGCCTTCCGGCAAGTTCGCCAGTTCGTCCAGGCGGTCGCCCGCGACCCGCTGACCAGCCAGGCGGGCGGCGTGGTCGATCAGGAGGGAGAGGTTTTCATTCATCAGGGGATTCCAGTTCGTTCATCGAACAGCTTGTGTAGGGTGCGCCTGCGCACCAGCGGGGTGAATGGGTGCGCACGGCACACCCTACTTCGCCTCCAGACTCAGCCCCCCGGTCTGCGCCTTCAAGCGCAGTACCGCCGCCTGCATCTGGCTGGTCGCGTCCACCAGCGCCAGTTCCGCCTGGGTGGCCTCGCGCACTGCGTTGAGCACATCCAGCCAGGTCTTGCGGCCGGCGGTGTATTGGCGGGCGTAGGACTCGGACACCTCGGCTGAGGTGCTGCGCGCATGTTCCGCGTTGTCCATGCGCGCGCGGGACGCCGTCCAATCGTTCCAATCCAGGGTAACTTGTTGCCGCACCTCGCGTTGTGCGGCATCCAAAGCTTGTCGCGTGGCTTCGCGCCGGGCCAGAGCGGCATCGACGCCGGATCGCGCCGACAGCCCCGCGCCCGGTTGCGCCAGCAGCACCAGCAGGGCGCGATTGTCGGAGAGGCTGCCCTGGCTACTCTCCAGGCGCAGCGACAGTTGCGGCATCGCGGCCGAGCGTTTCGAGTCGATATCGGCGTTCGCGGCCTGGCCCTCAAAGCGCAACCGGCGCAGCGTGGGGGAATGAGCAAGCGCCCGGTAGAGCGCCTGTGCCAGATCGCCGGGCAGGCCCTCGGGCCTGGCCGCTTCGCCGTAGCCCCAGGGGTCGATTTCCGTGACCGTCTGCCCGGTCAGTTGTCCGAGTTGAGCCAGTGTGTTGGCGAGCGCCTGGGTGATGGCCGACAACTCGTTGGCGCTGGCATAACGGCGCGATTCCGCCAGACGTTGGTCCGCCAGCGGGCTGACCTCCTGCCGCACGCGGCGGCGAATCATCCCCAGCAATTTTTCATGTTCGCCGACACTGGCCTGCGCAAAACGTTGCCGCGCCTGCTGCCGCAGCGCCTCGCTGCTGGCGGCGATCACCTTCAACGCGAGTTCCTGCCGCGCTTCATTGATCGCCATGCTGGCGGCGTCAAATCGGCTGCCGGCGGCATCGATCCCGGCGCTGATGCGGCCACCGGTCCACAGCGGCTGATCCAGGCGAAACACGCTGGCGTTCTGGCCGCCGGTCGCGGTGTTCGCCTCGACGCTGGGGGTGGGATAGCGCTGCCATTCGGCGCCTTCCCTGTCGGCCTTTGCCGCCGCCTGCGCGGAGCGCTTGCCGGCAACCAGCGGGTGCGTGGACAGCGCCGCTTGCAGTGCCTGGTCGAAGGTCGTGGGGGCGGCCCAGGCGGAGGTGGCCCAAGCGCTCGCGACCAACAGGCATGAACCTGTCAAGGCGCAGATTCCTGACAATATTCGTGACGATAAAACCATATCGGGATTTCGATTCAGAGGGTTTGCGGTCGGCGCGATCAATGCGCTTCCGCCCGATAGGCCAAGCCTAGTTCCCGCGCGACCTCATCGATGCGACGGTCGCGGGTCCACAGCCGGGCCGAGTGAAGCGCACAGGCGGCGAGCAGATGCACGTCGATATAACCGATGCCGCGCCCCATGAGTTGCTGTTTTTCAATGAAATACAAGGCTTCGTCATCCGTGGCGGGGGCCAGGCTGGGCAGGGCACGCAACAAACCCAGGATTTCCTGGCGCCGCCCCAGGTTGCCGCAGGCCAGTTCACCGATCACCCAGGGATGGCAGCAGACGGCGCCGCCCTCCAGCAGGGGCGCCAGTGGCCCGCCGGCGGCTCGCAGGTGGTCAATCCAGATCGAGGTATCGACCAGAATCAATTTCCGACCTCACGGCGGCGCGGGATGTCCGCCACCTGTGGCTCGCTTCCCCCAAGATTCGCCAGCCTGCGCGCGCTTTCACGCTGAATCAATGCCGTAAGCGCCTCGCGCAGAAGCGCGCCACGTTCCTGCACACCGCACAGGGCTTGTGCCTGGGAAACAAGGGATTCATCGAGATTGACTGTGGTACGCATGGCGAACTCCGTAATAGGGAAGCATCAATTATCGCACCATATGATGCTGTTTCTAGTGGCCATGCTGCAGGGCGGATCGGGCGGAACACGCCCTGGGTATGTTCCTTGTTAGAACAGGGAGCTTGTGGCCTGGATGGAGCGCCCGCCCCATCCAGGCCACGGATGGGATCAAATATGCGAAATCCAGTTGCTGCCGGTGTACAGATTGAGATCCGCCAGCGTCACGCCGGAGAGCACGATACCGGTCTGCGTCGCGGCGGCGCTGGAGTCGCCATCCCAGACGACCAGGGTGTCGAGGCCGGTGGCGGTATTGACGGTGAAGGTGCCGCTGCTGCCAGGGGTTCCGCCATCGGCAAAGTTGCCTTGTACCGCGAAATAGCCCTGGTCGGTGGCCAGGCCGTCGGTGGGGGCGCTGCCCATGTAGCCGGGCGCCCCCGCGTTGCCGAACAAGTCGCCCATCGGTTTGTCGAGGTTGAACCCTTCACCGCTGGCGAGGTCGGTAATGTGATCGACCCCGCCGGTGAAGCTGAAGGTGTCGCCGGTATTCAGAATGCCATCGCCCCCCAGGTTCTTGGCCGTCACCTCCGGCGAATCCCCTTGCTCGAAGCCGTATTCGTCGCTGCCCGCGCCGCCGGTCATGGTGTCCGCGCCGGTGCCGCCCTGAATCCAGTCGTCGCCGATGGAGCCGGTGAGGGTGTCGTTGCCGCCAAAGCCACCGAGGCCATAACCATGGGTCGTGGCGTTGCTCACCGCGAACCCGCTCAGGTCGATGACGGTGTCGCCATCCCTGCCTTCGGCATCGCCGCCCAGTTGCGTGGTGCTGTCGTTCGTTAGCACATTGCCGGCGGCATCCGAGATGCCGTTGGCTACGGTAGTGCCGGTGTAGTTATCCAACACCCAGTCAGTGAGCAAGAGCGTCTGGTCGGTGACCAGGCCCAGGCTGGTCGTGCCGTCGCCGGTGACGCCGGTGAGGTTCATGGGCGTGACGCCGTTCTTCAGCATGGTCACCGCCAACCCCGTGGTGGCGAAGGCGTTCTCCGCGAAATCGAACGCGAACCCGTTGGCGGTGATGGCGAAGGCTACCGGCATGGGCGCCTGGGCATCCGCGATCCGCACCACATTCGCCGCCGCTACCGTACCCAGGGTGGCGCTATTGATGCCGGTCAGACTGGAGAGTTCGATCAGCGTATCGGGGATCACATAGCCACCGAGCAGCGGGCTGCTGCCGGCATTCTGGAATACGCGCAACGAATCGACGCCGCCGTCGCCATCAGTATCGATCTTGAAGGCCGCCGTGACCCCGGTGGCGGTGAAGTTGGCGGACAGATAACTGGCCGCGTTCCCGGCATTGCCGCTGTTGATCAGAATGGCGTTGCCGCCCGCATCGAGGAAGCTGACGATGCCGCCGGCGACGCTGTGCCGGGCGAGGCCGCCGCTATCCGTACCATCGACATTGGGGGCGTCGGCGGCGATGTTGGCGGCGAACAGAGCCAGCACGTCATGGTTGGCGTCGGTGGCCGAGGTGATGTCGAAGCCGGTGCCGGCGGGCGAGGTGGAGGAGCCGCGTACATGGTCCATCGCGGCCACGGTGCTGGTGGCCACGCCGACCAGCACCACCACGTCGGGGCTGTAGGCGATGCTGCCGCCGTTCTCGACCAGACGCAGGGTGTCCGCGCCGTGGCCGCCGGCAAGCCCATCCACGCCGCCACCATCGACCAGCACATCGTTGTTGTCGGTGCCGATCAGAATGTCGTCGCCGGCATTGCCGCGCAGCACCACCGAGAAGCCGCCTCCTGGCCTGTAATCGGACAGGTCGATCACACTGGCGCCGGAACCGCCGATGAAGATTTCACTGGAAGCGAGGTCGTTGCCAGCCAGATCGGTCACGTTGCCGGGGCCGGCGTCGTAGCGCGCCCGCACCACATCGGTGGCGCTCAGGGTGGCGCTGGTGTTGACCTTGAGCGTGTAGGCGTCCGGGGCACTGCCACCGGTGATGGTCATCGCCGTGCCGTTCCAGGGATCGACTCCCGGTGCGATTCTGGTCAGGCTCAGTCCGCCCCCCCCGCCTGTCACCGCTTCGCTGTAATCGAACGTGACGACGGCATTGACGGTGTTGGTGAAGCTAGCGCCGGTGCTGGTCGGCGCGGTGGTATCGGGCGCCGCGCTGCTCAGATAGATGTCGCCGCCGTTAGCGGTGGAGAGCCGATTCGGCGTCACCCCTTGCAGCACCAGCGCGGTCTGGCTGACGGCGCCGCTGGCACTGTCGCCGTCGTACACCACCAGGGTGTCGGCGCCGCCGGCGTTGACCGTGAACACGCCGGCGTTGTAATTGCCGAATTCCAGGAAATAGTGCTGGTCGGTGACCGTTCCATTGCCTGGGTTGGCCATGGACGATAGTCCGTTGCCGGGCATGGCGGAACGCAGGTGGATGCGGTCGGCGGTTTGCGAATTGCCGCCGGTCGCCACCACGTCGAAGCCGCTGCTAATGACGTCGGCGCCGCCGGTGAAGGTGTAGACGCCGCCGCTGTAAGCCACCGGAGTGGAGTCGCCCTGGGTGAAGCTGTATTCGTCCGCGCCTGTGCCGCCGTCGAGGTTGTCTGCGCCAGCGCCACCTTCGATGTAATCGTCACCCGCCCCGCCATGCAGCGTGTCAGTGCCAACACCGGTATTCAGATCGTTGTCGCCTGCCGTGCCGGTGAGGGTGTTATTACCTAATGGATCGTAAATCCCATAATCACCCGTGAGCGCGGACAAATCGATGACGGTATTGCCCGAGCCGCCAAGGGCGATGCCGGGAAGTATGTCGCCCGCTTTGTTGCCGGTTGCATCTTGCACCGTGCCGGTGGTTCCGTTGTAGGACAGCAGCACATAGTCCGTGGCAGCCAGCGTGGCGTTGGTTTGCACGTTGAGGGTGTTGCCTGTGGCGGAAACGCCGGTGGCAATGTTGGCCCCCGTACCGTTCTTCTGCAGGGTGAGCCCCGCCGTGCTGGTGACCAGAATGGTCTCGCTGTACGTCACGCTGAAAACGGCGCTGGCGCCGGTGGTAAAGCTGGCGCCGTTGGGATTCGGCCCGGTGTTATCCACCAGTTGCACCACGTTCTGGCCAGCACTCGTGCCCAGCGTCACGCCGTTGACACCGGCCAACTTGATCAGCACGTCATTGTCGATGTCGCTACCACCCTGGTCCTGGAACACGAACAGGCTATCGGCCTGGCCGTTGCCGTCGTTATCGTACGCAAAGGCCACGGCCTGGCCTGGGGTGGTGAAGTTCTGCTCCAGATAAGTCGTGGCGGCGTTGAGGTTGCCGGCGTTGATCAGGATCGGCGTGCCCGCATCGGTACTGCCGAAGGTGACCATGCCGCCGGCGCCGATGCTGTGGCTCTTGATCGAGCCGGCATCGCTGCCGTTGACGAATCCCGCCGTGGGGCCGGCGATGCCGCCGGAAGGCAGGTTGAGCTTGTCGTTATTGGTGCCGCCCGCATTGGAGACGTCGAAGGCATGCACCGTGTCGTAGAAGTAGGGCTGGCTGCCGCTGCTGCTGCCGCCGTCGGTGCCCACCATCACGGTGTCGCTGGCGCGGGTGGATTCGTTCAGGTTGATGCTGTCTGCGCCCCAGCCGCCATTCAGCGTATCGGCGCCGCCGCCGCCGACCAGCGTGTCGTTGCTGCTGCTGCCGGAGAGGACGTCATTGCCGCTATTGCTGCGGATGACGATCGGCGTGGTGTATTTGCTCCAATCGGGATCGCTCAGGTCAACCGTAGTCATGCCAGTGCCACCGATGACCGCAGTGTTGTTGCTGACCAGGTTGCCGCTCATGTCGCGCAGGTCGCCGCCGCCGCTATAGGTGACCACCACATAGTCGGTAGCTGCCAGCGTGGCGTTGGTGGTGAAGGTCACGACCCCACCGCTGATGCCGGAAACGCCGGTGAGGATACTGGCGCCGGCGCCATTCTTGTAGATGGCCAGGTTGCCGGGATTACTGGCCTGCATGGTTTCGTGGAAAGTAAGACTGACCGTGGCGCTGGCGGACTCGGTGAAACTGGCGGCGACCATACGCGGTGTCGAGGCGTCCGCCCCGGTGAGGTTGGTGACTGTCTGATTCGTCAGGCTGGCGGCATCGTTGCCGGCGGCATCCTGCACGGCATGGCTATCGTCTCCCGCGCTGGGGTCGCTATAGCTCAAGGTCAGGGTATCGCTGCTGGTCACCGGGCTGCTCAGCGTCAGCAGCACCGTGCTGCCGCTGATCGCCACATTGTTGACGGAGCGTCCGGTGCCATTGCCCACGATGGCCTGGAAGTAGCTGGAGGCGGGCTGATGCGCCGGGTCGAGCGCTTCGTTATAGGTCAGCGTGATGACGTCGCCGTTAATCGTGGCGCTGGCGAGCACCGGTCCGGTGACATCCGGGCCGGTCGCGACGTTTTCGGCGGCCAGGCTGGCGGCGTCGTTGCCGGCGGCATCCTGCAGGGCGTTGCTGTCGTCGCCGGCGGTCGGGTCGGTGTAACCCACCGTCACGGTATCGCCGCCGACGACGGCCGATGCCAGGGTCAGGGTCGCGCTGCTGCCGCTGACCGCGACCGAATTCACCGCGCGCGGCGCGCCGTTGACCATGACCGTAAACGCGGCGGGCAGAGGGGCATTGGCGCCATCCAGCGGCCCGTTGTAATTGAGCGTCAAGCTGGCGGCGTTGACCGCGGCGCTGGTGAAGGCCGGGGCGGTGGTGTCCAGCGTGTAGGTGCCGCTTTGCGTGGTGTTGTTGCCCGCCGTATCGGTCGCGCGTAGTTGCACGGTATAGGTGCCGTCCGCCACATAAGCTGGAGCCGTGAGGGTTTGCAAGGCGCCGGTACCCGTCGCGCCGGTCGGAACAAAGCCCGCGCCGGTTCCGAGGTCGATAGTCAGGGTGGAACCCGCTTCGGCGGTGAACTGAATGGTGGGGGTGGTGTCGCTGGATATGCCGTCGCCCGCCACGCCGGTATCACTGCCGGCGGCCAGGGTGAAGGCGGTGAGGCTGGGCGCTGTGGTATCCAGCACATAGGACTGGGAGGCGACCGTGCCGTCGTTACCGGCGGCATCGACCACCTTCACCTTCAGCGTGTTGCTGCCAGTCATGGTTTGGCCGGCAAGGCTCCAGGCATTGCTGCCGACGTTGGCCGAGGCGGTGGCCCAGGTCGCGCCATTATTGAGTGAAACCTGAACGCCCTCGCCCGCCGCCAGGGCGGTGGAGAGGGTGCCGCTGACAGTCTGTGCGGCGGTATGGGTGATGAAGTCGCTGCCGCTGGTGCCGGTGTCGGCGGAGAACTGCATGGTCGCGACGGTGGTGGTAGGCGCGGTGAGATCAACCGTCACGGCGTAGGCGCCGCTTGTCGCGCCCTGGTTGCCGCCGGCGTTTTCCACCAGCGCGGTGAAGCTGTGCGCGCCTTCGCTGACGGCGGCGGTGGCGAAGCTCCACGTCGCGCCGCTGACGTTGGCGTTGCCCAGCAGGCTGGCGCCGTCGTAGATGCGCACGATATCGCCAGCGCCCAACGTGCCGACGATTGCGCCCGAGAGGCCCAGTGTTGTGTCGTTGCTGCTGCCGCCGCTGGCGACATTGCCGGTGATCGGCGCGATATTGTCGTCGGCGCCGGTAAGGGTCGCGGTGGCAGTGGGAACCGCGGCGTCGATGGTGAAGGCATAGGCCGCACTGGCCGTACCCTGGTTGCCGGCGGCGTCCTCGACGCGGGCGCTGAAGCTGTGCGCGCCGTTGGCGAGACCGGGGGAGGTGAGGCTCCAGTCGGTTCCTGTGACGCTGGCGTTACCGAGCAAGGTGGCGCCGTCGTAAAGGGCAACCACTTCGCCCGCGCCGAGGCTGCCGGTCAGCGTGCCCTTGAGGGTTGGCGTGTTGTCATTGGTGGTGTCGCCAGGCGCGATGTTGGTGACTGGAACGGCGGGGACATTGTCGTCGGCGCCGGTAATGCTGGCGGTGGCGGCGGGCGCGACGGTATCGACCGTGATGGCGCGGGTGCCGGCGGCGCCGGTGTTGCCGGCGGCGTCACGCGCGGTGGCGGAGAGGGTTTCCGCGCCCTGGCCCATGCCGGTGATATCGGCGGCGACCAGGGTGTAACTCCAGTTGCCGGAACCGTCGGCGCTGACCGTGCGGGTATTGCCGCCCAGGCTCAGGGCAATCGTGGCATTGGCCTCCGCCGTGCCGCTGATGCTGGCACTTTGTTCACTGGCATTGATGAGGTTGTCGGTGGCGACGGCGGCAATGGCCGGCGCGGCGAGCGCGACGGTATCGACGCTGATGGCGTAGGCCGCGCTGGCCGAACCCTGGTTGCCGTCGCTGTTTTGCACCAGCGCGGTGAAGCTGTGGCCGCCGCTGGAGAGGTTGGGGGTGGTGAAACTCCAGGTGGTGCCGCTGACTGTGGCCGTGCCGAGAAGCGTGGCGCCATCGTAGATACGCACGCTTTCGTCGGCGCTCAGCGTGCCATTGATGCCGCCGGAGAGCCCGAGAGTCGCGTCGTTGCTGAGACCGCCATTGGTGATATTGCCGATGCCGGCGGCGACGTCGTCGGCCGCGCCGGTGATGCTGGCGCTGGCTGTGGGTACGGTGGCATTGACCGTCACGGTGTAGGCGGCGCTAGCGGTGCCCTGGTTGCCGGCCGCGTCTTCGATGCGCGCGCTGAAAGCGTGGCTGCTGTTGGAGAGGCTGACAGTGGCGAAAGTCCAGGTGGCGCCGGCAACCGTGCCTTCACCCAAACGGGTGGCGCCATCGTAGACAGCGACGACTTCACCGGTGTTCAACGTGCCAGTGAGGCTGCCCGAGAGGCCCAGGGTGTTGTCGTTGCTGCTACCGCCGCTGGCAATGTTGCCGGTGGTCGGCAGGACATTGTCGTCGGCGCCGGTGATGGCGGCGGTGGCCGTGGGGGCGACGGTATCGACGCTGATGGCGCGAGTGCCGGCGGCGCTGGTGTTGCCGGCGGCGTCAGTCGCGGTGGCGGAGAGGGTTTCCGCGCCCTGGCCCATGCCGGTCAGGTCGGCGGCGACCAGGGTGTAGCTCCAGTTGCCGGAACCGTCGGCGCTGACCGTGCGGGTGTTGCCGCCCAGGCTCAGGGCGATGGTGGCATTGGCTTCGGCACTGCCGCTAATAACGGCGGTCTGCTCGCTGGCATTGATGAGGTTGTCCGTGGCGACGGTGTTGATGACCGGCGCGGCGGGCGCCGTGGTGTCGGCTGTGGGGGTACTGCCTCCGCTGCTGCCGCCGCCACCCCCCCCCGCCGCCGCCGCCGCGACGACGACCCCGCCGGCGATCAACATTCCGGTGCTGATGCCACCCGTCGCGGTCGTGGCGGTAACAGCATCCGCGCCAGCGGAACCTGCCGGGACGCTGCCGGCCGCGGGCGGCGGGGCATCGGAGGCGGGGGCGCCCGCTTCGGCCAGGTGGATGCCACTACCGTTATCGCCGGCGGCGGCGCCGTCGTCGGCGCGGGCTTGGGCGCCGGCCTCACTGTCGTCCATAGACTGGGCGGCTTTGTCGATCTCGTCGTCGATCGGCGACTTCTGGTGCTTCCCGGTTCGGATTGCGCCCTGTGCAGGGGGGATGGCCGGTTGCATCGCCCGGATGGCAGGGTTCAGGCCTTCGCTTTTGTCAGCTTGAACTAGGGTTTTTTTCTGGCTCATTTCGGTTTCCTCCAGCCGCAACGATTGGGTTTTTCAGTAACGACGCGGCGATCGTCTGAAAGGAACATTTATACCAGGGGTTTACACCGCTGTGTATATTGGGTGGGTGCGTCCCGCCGCATGCCCTTCCGCGTAGGCCCCGCGTCAATCCCTCCAGATCACACTGGCCATGCGGCCGGTGCGGGGTTCGCGTCGGTAGGAGAAGAAACGCGGGTCGCTGTAGGCGCACAAGCCACCGCCATAGACGCGATCAACCCCGATGGCGGCCAGGCGGATGCGTGCCAGGGCATAGAGGTCGGCCAGCCATTTCTTCGGTGCCTCATCCAGGGTTCCCGGCAGGGCCGGCCGGAAGGCGATGCCGGTGAGCGAATGCTGGCTGATGAAGGCTTCGCGTACTTCGCCACCGACTTCGAAGGCGGCCGGGCCGATGGCGGCGCCCAGCCAGGCGAGGATGCGTTCGGGTGGCAAGCGCATGGCGGCCACCGTGGCTTCCAGGACGCCGCCGGCGAGGCCGCGCCAGCCGGCGTGGGCGGCGGCCACCACGGTGCCGGCGTCGTCGCAGAACAGCACCGGCAGGCAGTCGGCGGTCAGCACTGCGCGCACTTCATTAGGCTGGAAGGCGACGGCGGCGTCGGCGGTGGGCGGTGTTCCCCCCCCTTTGGCAAAGGGGGGAGTAACTACCTCACAGCCGTGCACCTGATTCAGCCAGAGCGGTTCGGCCGGCAGCCATTGCAGCAGACGTCGGCGGTTCTCGGCCACCGCTTCAGGGTCGTCGCCGACATGGCCGGCGGGGTTGAAGCTGTTGTAGGGCGGCCTGCTGACGCCGCCGGAGCGGGTGGTCATGAAGGCGCGCACATTGGCCGGGGCGGGCCAGTCGGGGGTGATCCAGTCGGGGGGCATGGGCTTTTTTTGTAGCGCCGGCTTCCAGCCGGCTGTTTTAAAAGACGCCGGTGAGACGCCGGCGCTACCTGTTTTCCAGTTCCCGCAACAACCCGGCGAAATCGGCTGGGGGCGGGGCTTGCCATGCCATCGCTTCGCCCGTGCTCGGGTGCACCAACCCCAGGCGCACGGCGTGCAGGGCCTGGCGGGCGAAGGCGATGGGGCCGCGGCGGCGCCCGGCATAGACTGGGTCGCCCAGCAGCGGGTGGCCGATGTGGGCCATGTGTACACGGATCTGGTGGGTGCGGCCGGTGGCCAGCCGGCATTCCACCCAGGCGAATTCGGCGAACTGGTGCAGCACCTGGTAGTGGGTGAGGGCGGGTTTGCCGCGACCTTCCTCCACCACGGCCATTTTTACCCGCTGCGTGGGGTGGCGGCCGATGGGGGCTTCGATCGAACCTTCGGCCGGCTGAATGCGGCCCAGGGCCACCGCCCAGTACACCCGTTTCACCGTGCGCGCCTGCAAGTCGCGCACCAGTTGCGTCTGCGCTTCCAGGGTTTTGGCGACCACCATGAGGCCGGAAGTGTCCTTGTCCAGGCGGTGCACGATGCCGGCGCGAGGCAGGGTGGTGGCGCCGGGAACGTGGTGGAGGAGGGCGTTGAGCAGGGTGCCTTGCCAGTTGCCGGCGCCGGGGTGGGTAACCAGGCCGGCGGGCTTGTCGAGCACCAGGATGGCGTCGTCTTCATAGACGATGGAGAGGGCGATGGCTTCGGCCTGATACGGCAATTCGGCGGGGTGGGCTTCCGCCTCCACGCTGACCGTTTCGCCGCCCCAGACCTTGAGTTTTCGGCTGGCGTGGGTGTTGACGTTGGGGTTGGCATTGATCACCTGTACCAGGCCCGCGTCGATCCAGGCCTGGATGCGGCTGCGCGAGTATTCCGGCAGCAATTCGGCGAGGCTTTGGTCGAGGCGGCGACCGGCGTGTTCGGCGGGAATGCTGAGGTGGCGGGTTTCCACAGGGTCGGCGGGTATAATCCGCGCGCCTTTTTTTGGGGATTGAAATGCCGCGCATTCTAGCTTTGCTTCTGTCGTTGAGCCTCATGGCGGGTTGTAGCCTGCTGCCGGAAGTGATCGATGAGACCAAGGATTGGTCGGCGTCCAAGCTGTATTACAGCGCCAAGGAGTCGCTGGCCGATGCCAATTACACGGAAGCCGTGAAGATGTTCGAGAAGCTGGAGGCGCGCTATCCCTATGGCGCCTATGCCCAGCAGTCGCAACTGGAAGTGGCGTATGCCTATTACAAGGACAACGAGCCGGCCTCCGCCATCGCCGCCTGTGACCGCTTCATCAAGCTGCACCCCAATCATCGCAATGTGGACTATGCCTATTACCTCAAGGGCCTGGCCAATTTCGTGGAAGACACCAGCCTGTTCGCCCAGTTCGCCGACCAGGACATGAGCGAACGCGACCCCAAGTCCGCGCGCGAGGCGTTCGAGGCGTTCAAGGAACTGGCTACTCGTTTCCCACAAAGCAAATACGCCGCCGACGCGGTGGGCCGGATGAAGTACCTGGTCAACAACCTGGCTGGCCATGAAGTGCGGGTTGCGCGTTATTACTACCAGCGCGGCGCTTATGTGGCGGCCGCCAATCGCGGCAAGTTCGCGTTGGAGAACTACCGGCAGTCGCCGGCTCTGGAAGAAGGCCTGGCGATCATGGCCAAGAGCTACGACAAGCTGAACCTGCCCGACCTGCGCGACGACGCCCTGCGCGTGCTCAAACACAACTTCCCCAACAGCCCCTACGTGGCCGGCGACGGCCCGGCGCGGGAGAAGCCCTGGTGGAAGTTGTGGTAGGGATGTAGCGCCGGCATCCTTGCCGGCTCTTCACAGGACGCCGGCAGAGACGCCGGCGCTACACGATGGTCGCCCACGCCCTCACCTTTACTTCCCATGACGCTGAATCCTGGCTGTTGAGCCTGGAGCCGGTGTATTCCGAGGCTCAGCGCGAGGTGCTCAAGCGGGCGCTGGGCTGGCTGGCCGATCACTCGGCCGCTGCGGTGGTCGATACGGGCGCGCCGCTGGCCAGCCACAGCCTTGGCACGGCGGCCATCCTCGCCGGCATGAAGTTCGACGCCGAGACAGTGGCCGCCGCGCTGTTGTGCGGCCTGCCCGATGCCGCGCTGACGCGCGACCAACTGGTCAAGGCCTTCGGCGCCTCCAATGGCCTTGATGCCCACCTCGTCGCCCTGGTCGAGGGCGCGGCCAAGCTCAACCGCATGGATCGCTTGCTCAGCGAACTCGCGTCTGAATTTGCCACTGAAGGCGGCCAGAGCGAGGCGCTGCGGCAGATGTTGCTGGCGATGACCGACGACATCCGGGTGGTGCTGATCAAACTGGCCGAGCGTACCCAGGCGCTGCGCGAGTTGGCCGACAAGGATGAACCGCTGCGCCGCAGACTCGCCGCCAACGTGCGCGAACTCTATGCGCCGCTGGCCAACCGCCTTGGCGTGTGGCAGCTCAAGTGGGAACTGGAAGACCTCTCCTGCCGCTACCTGGAGCCGGATACCTATCGCCAGATCGCCCGCCTGCTGGACGAGCGCCGCCTCGATCGCGAGTGGTACATCGAACAGGTGGTCAAGCAGCTTTCCGAGGCGCTGGCCGCCGATGGGCTGGCAGGCTTCAACGTCAATGGCCGTCCCAAGCACATCTCCAGCATCCTCGCCAAGATGCGCAAGAAGCACCTCTCCTTCGACGAGGTCTACGACGTGCGCGCCCTGCGTGTGCAGGTGCGCGATGTGAAGGACTGTTTTCACGTACTTGGTCTGGTGCATAGTTTGTGGCAACCCATCCCCGGCCAGTTCGACGACTACATCTCGCGCCCCAAGGGCAACGGCTACAAGAGCCTGCACACCGCCGTGGTGGGGCCGGAGAACCGGGCGCTGGAAGTGCAGATCCGCACCTTCGACATGCACCAGGAGGCGGAATTGGGTGTGGCCGCGCACTGGCGCTACAAGGAAGGCGGCAAGTCCCAGGGGGATGGCCTCCAGGACAAGATCGCCTGGCTGCGGCAACTCCTGGCCTGGAAACAGGAAATCGGCGAGGGGGAAGGCGAGGGGGAAGATAAGCAACTAGCGCAACACTTCCGCAACGAACTGTTCCAGGACGAAGTTTTCGTCCTCACGCCGCAAGGCCGGGTGGTGGCACTCACAGCCGGAGCTACGCCGCTCGATTTCGCCTATGCCGTACACACTGAACTCGGCCATCGCTGCCGCGGCGCCAAGGTGGATGGCACGCTGGTGCCGCTGGATACGCCGCTTACGACCGGGCAGCGGGTGGAAATTCTCACCGTCAAACAGGGCGGCCCCAGTCGCGATTGGCTCAACCCGCATCTGGGCGTGCTGACGACCACACGCGCCCGCGCCAAGGTGCGGCAATGGTTCAAACAACGGGATCACGGTGCCCATGTGCAGGAAGGCCGCGACCTGCTGGAGCGTGAGCTGCATCGCCTCAACCTGGCCAAGGTCAGCCTCGACAAGCTGGCTACCCGCCTCAAGTTTGCCGATCTGGACGATCTTTGCGCCGCGCTGGGACGTGGCGATCTGGGCAGCGGCGCGCTCGACCGGGCGCTGCATGAAGAATTCATCCCGGCGCTGGAAAAGCCCCTGGTCTCGGCGCCCAAGCACAAGGCGGATGCCAGCGGCGTGCTGCTGGAAGGCGAACCCGGCCTGCTCACCCAGATGGCCGGCTGCTGCAAACCGGTGCCACCCGACAAAATCGTTGGCTATACCACCCAGGGCCACGGTGTCACCATTCACCGCGCCGATTGCCCGATGCTGCGGCATCTCCCGGATGACCGGCGCGCGCGGCTATTGGCGGCGGAATGGGGCGGACAGGACAGCCAGGTATTCGCGGTGGACGTGGAGATCACCGCGCACGACCGCGCCGGCTTGCTGAAAGACGTGGGCGAATTGTTCGCTCAGGAAAAGATCAACGTAGTGCGCGTCAACACCCTCTCCCAGGACGATATGGCACGCATGGAATTCACCCTGGAAGTGCAGGACATCGCCCAGCTCACCCGCTTCCTCGCCCGCGCCAGCCAGGTGCGCGGTGTGCATTCGGCGCGGCGCCGGTAGGGTGTTGCTGTTGCGCCGGCTTCCAGCCGGCTGTTTTAAAGACGCAGGCTGGAAGCCTGCGCTACAGTTTTGCTTCCCCCTTTTCCAAGAGGGGGATGAAATCTCCTACCGATACTTGCGCACCACCCCCACCACCACCCCGAAAATTTCCAGCGAGCCTTTCGGGCGGATCACCGGGTAGGCCGGGTTGGCGGGTTGCAGTACGTAGTCGCCTTTTTCCCGCGCCAGGGTTTTCAGGGTGAATTCGCCGTCCACGATCGCCACCACCAGGTCGCCCGCCCGCGCGTCATGGCGTTTTTCCACCACCGCGATGTCGCCCGGCTGGATGCCGGCTTCGATCATGGAATCGCCCTTCACCCGCACCAGCACTGTGCGCGAGGGCTGTTCGATGAGAAATTCGTCGAGGGTCAGGGTAGCGCGCGAACTGTCGTCGGCCGGTTGCGGAAAACCGGCGCGCACCGAATCCGCCAGGGTACGTTCGAAGAAGCGGGCGCCTGGTTTCAGGCGCTTGTCCGGCGCGGCTGCGAGAAACCCTTCCAGGCGCAGCCGCGCCACCAGGGCGGCGACTGTGGATTTCGATTTCAGGCCAAGCCGCGCGCCGATGGCGGCGTAGGACGGCATGACCCGATGGCGGGCGTAGTAATCCTGGAGTTGGGCGAGGTAGGCGGCATCTTGGCTCATGGCGTGGGCATCGGAAAAATGGGGCTGCCAAGGTAAAGAACGAACGTTCGTTTGTCAAAGCGTGATCGCCCCCCCTTTTTTGCTGAAACTCGCCGTAGGCGCGGACCTCGCGGCTAACACGCTCTTTGGGGTGCGCCGAGCCGCTGCCACGGCAGGGCGCCGAGTGAGTTATCTTTGCGGCCCGCCGTTTACCTGGAGTTCCCGTGTCCACCCACCCCCTTGTTTCGGTCATCGCCGCAATGGCGCGCAATCGCGTCATCGGCATCAACAACACGCTGCCCTGGCGCCTGCCGGAAGATCTCAAGCACTTCAAGGCGCTGACCCTGGGGCATCACATCATCATGGGGCGCAAGACTTATGAATCCATCGGCAAGGCTCTGCCGGGCCGCACCACGGTGATCGTCACGCGCGATTCCGGGTATCGGGTGGAAGGGTGCCTTACAGTGCATTCCATCGACGCGGCCATCGCCGCTTGTGGCGGCGATGCGGAAGTGTTCTTCGTCGGCGGCGCGGACCTGTATGCCCAGGTACTGCCGCGCGCCGACCGTCTCTACCTCACGGAAATCCAGGCGGACTATGCCGGCGACGCGCACTTTCCCGAGTTCGACCGCGCCGCCTGGCGGGAAAGCGAGCGCCGGGAAAACGTCAATCCGGAGGGACTGTCCTACCACTTCGTGACCTATCGGCGCCCGTAGGAGCGGACCGTGTTCGCGCCTACGACCCACCAGCGAACAGGGCATCCAGCTTCGTTCGCGCCATGCTGTCGCCGTTTTTCGCTGCGACATAGGCGCCCGGCCGGGGCTGGAACCAGTCGCAGAAGTTGGCGCGGGACTTGTCTGTCACAACCTCGGCGGCGGGTTCGCGGCATTGTTTCGACTTGGCCGGATCGTAGTGGCGGCACAGGCGGCAGACGTGTTGCTCGGCATGGCAGGCCAGGCATTCGGCGCGGTGGCCCAGGGGCAGCGGCAGATCGGCCAGGCTGGCGCCGCATTTCCAGCACACCAGCGCGTTGTTCATGCCATCCCATCCACGTTTCGTTGCAACCAGTACTCCAGCAGCGCCAGATGCCACAGCTTGCTGCCCTGGATGCGGGTGTGGTGGCGTTCCGGTTCGGCCAGCAGTTTCTCCACATAGGCGCGCTGGTATAGACCGCGCTCGCGGCAGGCGCGCGAGTCGAGGATGCCACGCATGAATTCGAGGAAGTCGCCGCGCACGTATTTCAGCGCTGGCATCGGGAAGTAGCCCTTCTTGCGGTCGATCACCGAATCCGGCAGCAGGCCACGGGCGATTTGTTTCAGCACATGTTTGCCGCCCGAGGCGAGTTTTAGTTCCGCTGGCATGGCGGCGGCGAGTTCCACCAGTTCGTGGTCGAGGAAGGGCACCCGGGCTTCCAGACCCCAGGCCATGGTCATGTTGTCCACCCGCTTTACCGGATCGTCGGTGATCAGCAGGGTGACGTCCATCCGCAGCACCTGGTCGATAAATTCGTCGGCACCGGCCTCAGCCAGGCGCGCGGCGACCGTGGCCGCAGTGTGGTCGGGGCCATGCCAGGCTGGCGCCAGCATCGCCTGCATCTCGTCATGATCGCGGTCGAAGTAGTGGCGGCGGAATCGTTCCAGCGGGCTGCCGGCGCGCTCGGCCCGCATCCGCTCATACCAGTAATAGCCGCCGAAGACTTCGTCGGCGCCCTGGCCGCTTTGCACCACTTTCACTGTTTTTGCGACCTGTTCGGCGAGCAGGTAGAAGGCTACCGCGTCCTGGGCGACCATCGGCTCGGCCATGTTGTCCACCGCCTCCGGCAGGCGCTTCAGGACTTCACTGTTGGCCATGCGGTATTGGTGGTGGCGGGTGCCGTAATACGCGGCGACAGCGTCGGAATACTCGAATTCATCGCCGGATTCTTCCGGCTGGTCTTCGAACCCGACCGAGAAGGTCATCAGATCGCTCACGCCCTGTTCCGCCAGGAGCGCCACCAGTAGACTGGAATCGAGGCCGCCGGAGAGCAGCACGCCGACTTTCACGTCGGCGATGGCCAGGCGTTTCTTCACCGCGCTTTTCAGGCTGGCATGGATGGCCTCAGTCCACTCGGCTTCGCTCATGGGGCGGGCTGGGCGTTGCGCGGTGAGCCGCCAGTAGGGCGTTTCCTTCGTCCCGCCACGGGCGTCAATGCCGAGGCTGACGGCCGGCGCCAGTTTGCGCACGCCGGAGAGCACGGTGCGCGGCGCCGGAACCACCGCGTGCAGGGTGAAATGGTGATGCAGTGCCACAGGATCCAGGCGGGTATCGATGTCGCCTGCTGCCAGCAGGGCCTGGACGCTGGAGGCGAAGCGCAGGCGTTGCCCGGTCAGGCTGTAGTAGAGCGGCTTGATGCCGAGGCGGTCGCGGGCGAGGAACATGCTTTGCTTGTTCGCATCCCAGATCGCGAAGGCGAAGGCGCCGTGCAGACGCGGCACGCAGGCTTCGCCCCATTCCGCGTAGGCGCGCAGAAGGACTTCGGTATCGCCATCGGAATGGAAATGCTGGCCCTGTTCCAGCAATTCGGCGCGCAGTTCCGGGTAGTTGTAGAGGGTGCCGTTGAATACCAGGGCCAGGCCGGCTTCACGATCGACCATCGGCTGCGCGGAACGCGGCGATAGATCGATGATGGCCAGGCGGCGATGGCCGAACGCCACCGGGCCGTCGCTCCAGAACCCCGCCGCATCCGGCCCGCGCCGCGCCAGGCGGCCGCTCATGCGCTCGATGGTCGCGCGCACCGGGGCTAACCCATCGAAACGAAATTCACCGGCTATGCCGCACATGGCATATTCACGGCTAGGAGCCTGTCTGACTTTGGTCGTCGATAGCGAAAACGAGCCAGCGATGTTTCGGCGCAGCCAAAATCGGCCCCAGCGGTCGATATGCAGCCGACGATTCCAAAGTCCGACAGGCTCCTAGGTCAGACATACAGCGGCTCCTCCTCCATCAGCGCGATCTGCTCGCGCAGTTCGAGAATGCGTTCCTGCCAGTAGTGCGGCGTGTCGAACCAGGGGAAGGCGGCGGGGAAAGCGGGGTCGTCCCAGCGTCGCGCGATCCAGGCGGAATGATGGAGCAAGCGTAGGGTGCGCAGGGCTTCGATGAGATGCAGCTCGCGGCGGTCGAACTCGGTGAAATCCTCATAGCCGGCCAGCACGTCGCACATCTGCCGGGACCTGCTGGCATGGTCACCGGAGAGCAGCATCCACAGATCCTGCACCGCCGGCCCCATGCGGCTGTCGTCGAAATCGACGAAGTGCGGGCCTTTCGTTTGCGACTCCTCGGTCCACAGCACGTTGCCGGCGTGGCAATCGCCATGCAAGCGCAAGTGGGCGACCTGGCCCGCGCGCGCATAGCAATGGCGCACACCCTGCAAAGCCTGTTCCACCACGCTCTGCCAGGCAGGCAGCAGATCGGCGGGCAGCCAATCGCCGGCCAGAATGAAATCGCGCGATTCCTCGCCGAAACTGGCGATGTCCAGGGTAGGGCGGTGGCGATAGGGCAGCAAGGCGCCGACGGCATGGATGCGGCCGATGAAGCGGCCCATCCATTCCAGGGTATCGGGATTGTCGAACTCCGGCATCCGGCCACCCCGGCGGGGGTAGGCGGCGAACAGGAAGCCCGCGTGTTCATGCAGCGTGGCGCCACTCGTAAGCCGCAACGGCGCCACCACGGGCAGTTCACGTTCCGCCAGGTCCAGGGTGAAGTCGTGTTCTTCCTGGATGGCGGCGGCACTCCAGCGGCCGGGTCGGTAGAACTTGACCACCAGTGGTGGCCCCTCCTCCATGCCGACCTGATAGACCCGGTTCTCAAAACTGTTCAGCGCCAGCAAGCGGCCATCCGGCCTGAGGCCGACGCTGTCGAGCGCGTCGAGCAGGCAATCGGGCGTCAGTGCGGCGTAGGGGGTGTTGCTGGTTGCGGTGGCGGGTGACATGGCCGCCATTGTAGGCGTTGGCGTCAAGCCTACGGAGTTCAGGCCGTGAACGACCTCAGCTTCCGGCAATCCAGGACCGTGATGGTGCGGCCCTTGACCTTGATCAGGCCGGCTTCGGCGAGGTGGCCGAGGACGCGCGAGAGCGTTTCCGGGGCCAGGTTGAGTTGCGAGGCTAGGGTCTGTTTGCTGGCAGGAAGATGGATTTCATAGGGGCCATCGTTTAGCGTGGGGATGGCCTGGGTAAGGAAACACGCCACGCGCTGCGCGCTGGTGCGCAGTGTGCAGGACTCCATATTCTCCAGCAGTTCGTGAAGGTGCAGCGATAGGCTGGCGAGCATCCTGCGCACCAGGGTGGGGCTGCTATCCATGGCTTCCAGCAGCGTGCGTTTGGTGATCAGCAGGACGATGCTGTCCACCGTGGTCTGGGCCGTTACCGGGTAGGGGTGTTCCTGGAATAGCACCGCTTCGCCGAAGGTGCTGCCGGGGCCGCACATGTGCACGACTTTTTCCGCACCCTGCGCCGAAGGGATGGCCAGCTTGACCTGGCCCATCACCAAGACATGCAATCCCTCGGCCATGTCCCCTTTCTGGAACAACACGACATTTTTTCTAACCCGGAATTCTCGGCAACCCGCGGCGATCGGTTGCAGTTCCTCCGGGCTCAAGCCACGGAACAGGGGTTGGCGGGAAAGGACTTCGACGATGGAGTGGTGGGTATCCTGAGCCAACTGGGTGCTCCTGTTGCAGGGGGTGTGATTAGTACACTTAAACCCCGCGCCAAACTTGATCATTGTCAAAGTAAATAAAGGATCGCAAGGTCAGGATTTGGTCCGCGTCTAACCCCAAGGAGAAGACCGTGAATTTGTCAGGCATTTTGGTGGTAGCCAAACCGGAGAACCAGGGGCAGGTGGTGGAAGCGCTCAATGGCCTGGAAGGCGTGGAAGTGCATCAGGTGGAGGTGGCGAGCGGCCGCATCATCGCGGTGCAGGAAGCCGCGGACATCCACGCCGAAATCGAAGGCGTCAGGCGCATCAAGGCGCTGCCTAACATCATCATGGCGGAAATGGTTTATCACTATCTCGCCGAGGATGAATGCGTTTACGAAGCCATGCCGCCGGAGTTGGTTGAACAGCAGGATGGATTTGAAGCCTGTGCCGTACCGGCATATTTGAACAGTTGATCGAGCCAGGAGGCTGAGATGGGACTTTCGCGTCGTGATTTTCTGAAGACCAGCATTGCCGGCGCCACCGCCGCCACGGTGGGGATGCCGCTTTCCGAACAGGCCGAGGCCGCCGTCAAGGCGGGCGAAGCGGACTGGCAGTGGGACAAGAGCGTTTGCCGGTTCTGCGGTACCGGTTGCGGCATCATGGTGGCCACCAAGAATGGCCGCATCGTCGCCACCAAGGGCGACCCGGATGCCCCGGTGAACAAGGGCCTGAACTGCATCAAGGGCTACTTCAACGGCAAGATCAATTACGGCCAGGACCGCTTGACCCAGCCGCTGTTGCGCATGACCAACGGCAAGTTCGACAAGAAGGGCAAGTTCACGCCGATTTCCTGGGAACAGGCGATCGACATCATGGAAGAGAAGATGCGCTGGGCACTGAAGGAAAAGGGGCCCACCGGTATTTCCATCTTCGGCTCCGGCCAGTACACCGTCCATGAGGGCTATGCCGCCGCCAAGCTGATGAAGGCAGGCTTCCGCTCCAACAACATCGACCCCAACGCCCGCCATTGCATGGCCAGCGCGGTGGTTGGCTTCATGCAGACCTTCGGCATCGACGAGCCGCAGGGCAATTACGACGACATCGAGCACACTGACACCGCCGTGCTGTGGGGTGCCAACATGGCCGAGATGCACCCCATCCTGTGGTCGCGCATCACCGACCGGCGGCTCACCCACGCCAAGATGAAGGTGGTGAACCTGACCACCTACGGCAACATGTCATCGGATATCGCCGACCTGGAAATCGTCATGGCCCCGAACAGCGACCTGGCGATCCAGAATTTCATCGCCCGCGAGATCGTCAAGCGCGACGCCATCGACCACGACTTCGTCAACAAGCACACCGTGTTCGCCACCGGTCCTTATGACATCGGCTATGGCTTCCGCCCGAAGAACGTCGACAAGTTCGCTTCCGGCGCCGAGATGGAGACTTACAAGAATGAGAAGGTGCACGTCATCGACCAGTACGAGGCGATCGCCCAACGTAAGAAGGAAGGCGAGGCCGTCGAGCAGAAGAACGCCGCCACGCCGATGAAGGACTGGGCGATCAGCTTCGATGACTTCAAGGCCGCTGTCGAGCCCTACACCCTGGAGTTCACCGCCGCCGTCGCCAAGGGCGATCCGGACGAGCCGATGGACAAGTTCAAGGCCAAGCTGCAACAACTGGCCGATTTCTACTGCGACAAGAACCGCAAGATCGTGTCCTACTGGACCATGGGCTTCAACCAGCACCAGCGCGGTTCCTGGGTCAACGAGCAGGCGTATATGAACCACCTGCTCACCGGCCGCCAGTGCAAGCCGGGCGATGGTGCTTTCTCGCTGACCGGCCAGCCTTCCGCCTGTGGCACGGCGCGCGAAGTGGGCGTGTTCGCGCATCGGCTGCCGGCCGACATGGTGGTGATGAACCCGAAACATCGGGCGCATACGGAAGAAATCTGGAAACTGCCGGCCGGCACGATCAACCCGCAGATGGGCAGCCATTTCGTCAAGATCATGCGTGACCTGGAAGACGGCTCCTGCCTGTTCAATCTGACCCAGGTCAACAACCCTTGGCAGAACACCGCCAACGTCAACCACTGGATCAAGGCCGCCCGCAACATGAACAACTTCATCGTGGTGGCCGATGCCTATCCTGGCGTGTCCGCCAAGGTGGCCGACCTGATCCTGCCCGCCGCCATGATCAACGAGAAGTGGGGGGCCTACGGCAATGCTGAGCGCCGCACCCAGGTCTGGCGCCAACAGATTTTGCCGCCTGGACAGGCCCGCGGTGACATCTGGATGCTGCTGGAGCTGTCCAAGCGCTTCAAACTCAAGGATGTTTGGGGTGCGCAAAAGATTCCCGGCCTGGAAGGTGGCCTGCCCGACGTGCTGCCCGCCGCCAAGGCGATGGGCTACTCGCCGGAGTCCACGCTGTATGACGTGCTGTTCGCCACCCCGGAGAACAAGAAGGTCAGGTGGCCCGACCCCATCGCCCACGGCCATGGCAACCATGTCGCCGATTTGCTCAAGGACGGCTGGTTCCCCGAGAAGGCGTTGTTCGAGGAATACCGCAAGTTCGGCAGCGGCCATGGCCATGACCTGGCGCCGTTCGACGTCTACCACCACGATAAGGTGCGCGGCCTGAAATGGCCGGTGGTGCAGAAGAACGGCCAGTGGACGGAGACCCAGTGGCGCAGTAACGAGAAATATGACCCCTACGTCAAGCCGGGTTCCGGTTTCGATTTTTATGGCAACAACGGCCAGAAGATGATGGAGGGTGATCTGGACAAGCCCAGCGGTCCCGACAAGAAGGTGGACATCTCCCACAAGGCGAAGATCTATTTCCGCCCCTACGCCTCGCCGGTCGAGAAGCCGGACGCCAATTACGACCTCTGGTTGTGTACCGGCCGCGTGCTGGAACATTGGCACTCCGGCACCATGACCCGGCGCGTGCCGGAACTGCACCGCGCCGTACCCAATGCCGTATGCTGGATCAACCAGAAGGATGCCGACGCCAAGGGCCTCAAGCGCAACGACCTGGTCTGGGTCGAGTCGCGCCGCGGCAAGGTCAAAGTGCGCCTGGAAACCGGTGGCCGTAACCGCGTGCCGCGTGGCCTGGTCTATGTGCCCTGGTTCGACGAGGGCGTGCTGATCAACAAGGTCACCCTGGATGCGACTTGCCCGCTCTCGAAAGAGACCGACTACAAGAAGTGCGCGGTGAAGGTCTACAAGGCGTGATCCAAGCCTTCCCGCCCGCTCCCTCGGGAGAGGGCGGGGGTGAGAAAGAAAAGGTTTGCTTTCTCCCATCTTCGATGACGCCGACCCGGCCCGCTAAGGCTCATATTCATTAGGTGAAAGAAATGTCTGACCAAGGCCCGAGTGGCCTTAACACCGCCCGCCGTGATTTTCTGGTGAAGATGGCGCAAGGCGCCGCGATCGCCGGTACCGGCGGCCTCCTGTGGGGCTACCTGCTGCGCAATGAAGCGCGCGCCGCCCCTTATGCCCTGCGTCCTCCGGGCGCCCTGGCGGAGGACGATTTCAATGCCGCCTGCATCAAGTGCGGACAATGTGTGAACGATTGCCCGCCGCACATCCTCAAGTTGCAGCCGTCCGGGGGAACGTTGCCCATCGGCATGCCGTTCTACACGCCGCGCACTGGCGCTTGCATCATGTGCCCGGACATCCCCTGCATGAAGGCCTGTCCGACCGGCGCGCTGTCGCCGAAGCTCAAGAACATCAACGACTCGCGCATGGGCCTGGCGGTGATCGACATCGAGAACTGCCTGTCCTACAAGGGCTTGCGTTGCGAAATCTGCCACCGTGTATGCCCGCTGAAGGGCAAGGCTATCTCACTGGAACCTCATCCCCGGCAGATTTCCAAGCACGCCATGTTTATCCCCCTGGTGCATTCCGATGCCTGCACCGGTTGCGGCATCTGTGAAAAGGCCTGCCCTACGGAAGTTGCCGCCATCCGTATCCTGCCGCACAAACTGGTGCAGGGGAAAATCGGCGAGCATTACCGCCTGGGCTGGACTTTCGATACCGAGATCACTCAGGACTTCAAGCCGGTCGAGGCGGCGCCAGCGCCCGCGGCGGATGCTCCCGTGCCCAAGACGGCCCCAGGCATGGACTATCTGAATGAGGGGGGGCTATGAGCACCTCCGAAAACACCGTTTCGCGGCGCGCTCCCCTTGAGGGGGCCAAGCAAGACTTGGGGCGGCTCGGCGTATTTGTTGAGAGCGCGCAGTCTTCCCTCAGCAAGGGCGCCGATGCCCTGGCATCAGTGGAAAAACTGCACAACCGTACCCTCGGTGCTCGGGTATGGTCCTGGCGCTACATCATCCTGCGGCGGGTCAGCCAGTTCGGCTTCCTCTTGTTGTTCTTCGGCACGGCGCATTGGGGCTGGCAGGTGGCTAAGAAGGTGCCACTGCTCACCGGCAACCTGTCGGCGTCTAAATTTATCGGCCTGATTCCCTTGACCGACCCCTTCGCCGCCTTGCAGATATTCCTCACCGGCCATGCCCTGCAACAGCAAAGCCTGATCGGCGCCGCCATCGTGCTCGGCATTTATCTCCTGATCGGGGGGCGCGTGTTCTGCGCCTGGGTCTGCCCGGTGAATGTGGTGACCGATGGCGCCGCCTGGCTGCGCAACAAGTTGGGCATCCAGCCCATCTTCCATCTGCCGCGCATGCTGCGTTACTTCATCCTGGTGGCCGCTTTGCTGATCACGGTTATTACCGGTCTGGCCGCGTTCGAGTGGGTGAGTCCAATCGGCATGGCTCACCGCGAGATCATCTTCGGCCTGGGGTTGGGATTCACCGCGCTGCTGGCGATATTCCTGTTCGACCTGTTGATTCTGAAAAACGGCTGGTGTGGCCACCTGTGCCCGCTGGGCGCGTTCTACAGCCTGATCGGCAAGACCGCGATGCTACGAGTGCGCTTCGACAAGAATTCCTGCACCCGTTGTGGCGAGTGCGCACGGGTCTGTCCAGAGCCGCAGGTGCTCAATCTGAAGAAACTGGATGAACGCGGTTATGTGTTTTCCGGCGAATGCAGCAATTGCGGGCGCTGCACGCCGATTTGCCCCGAAGGAAGCCTGAAGTTCGATTTCAAACCCCTGATCCGCGGCCACAATGTGCAGGCGGACGCCATTGCCGTTCAAAGGAGGACGAGATGAGCAAACCCGTGAGCAAGTTTTTGCTGTTGAGTACTGTCCTGGCCTTGTCCCTGCCCGCTTTTGCGGTCCAGGACCAGACCATTCCCGAAGATTCTCTCGGGTTGTCCAAAACCAGCGTTTACGACGATACCGATCCTGTGGTGGTCAACTATGGTGGCGGCGACCCGGGTACCAACAAACGCGCGGTTCGTTCCTATAGCAGCGCACCGCCCATGATCACGCACACCATCACGGACATGGTGCCCATCACGCGCGACTCCAACCTGTGCAAGGATTGCCATGTGCAGCCCGATCTGATTGGACACAAAGTGGCCAAGGGCATGGCGATTCCGGCCCCAGCCAGCCACTATGTCGATGTAAAGAAGGGTGAGCTCTACATGGGCCGCTGGAATTGCATCGCGTGCCATCGCCCGCAGGCCGAGGTGGATCTGCTGGTGAAGAGCACGTTCAGGAAAGCAAAGTAATTCCCGCTTGCGGCGTCACCTTATGACAAGGTGGCGTGGTATCCGCGGGTAAAATGGCCGGCCTCGCAAAGGCCGGCCTTTTCATGCCCCCACAACCCCTAGTCCGTATTCTTTTCCCGGCGCCCCTGAACCTTGGGCCGGGAAAAATTCGTCTGATGGAAGCCATCCACGGCACCGGCTCGCTTTCCGGTGCCGCGCGGCAATTGCACATTTCTTACCGGCGTGCCTGGGACATGCTGGATTCGCTCAACCGGAACTGTCCGCTACCCCTGGTGGAGACCGCTGCCGGGGGAGTCCGGGGTGGCGGTGCCAGGCTCACCGCGGAAGGGGCCAAGTTGCTTGTGCGCTACCGGAAATTGGAAGCGAGCGTGATGGCGCTGGTTACCGCGGACGCCACGGATCTGGTGAAAATGTTTGAAACCTGATCTGAACGGAGGCCCGTTGCGAACCCTCCGAAGATTACTCGGCGGCTGGTTTTTCGCTACGGGGGCCGGGAAGGTCGATCTGCTTCGCGGGCGAGACGGTCGAGATCGCGTGCTTGAAAATCGCCTGCACCGCCTGGTCGTTGCCGCGCAGCAAGACCATGTATTGGTCAAACGATTCGATCTTGCCGACCAGTTTGATGCCGTTGACCAGAAACACCGAGCAGTGCACATGTTCCTTGCGCAGGGTGTTGAGAAAAACGTCCTGAAGATTCTGGCGCTCGCTCATGTTTATTTCGTCTAGGTTAATTTTGACGGCGCATCATAGCACGCGCGCGCGAGCGCTCAGCGCCGGCTTGCAAAGTCGGCAAGGCTTCCCTATCTACATCTCAGGAAAACATCATTACACCGTCCATGAAATACAAGGATTACTACCAGATACTTGGCGTGGCGCGAGATGCCAGCAAAGAAGACATCAAGAAAGCCTACCGGCGCCTGGCGCGCAAATACCACCCGGATGTGTCCAAAGTGGTGGGCGCCGAGGAGAAATTCAAAGATGTGAACGAGGCCAACGAGGTGCTGAGCGATGCGGAAAAGCGTGCGGCCTATGACCAGCTTGGTACCTCCTACCGGCCCGGCCAGGACTTTCGCCCGCCACCCGAGTGGACTGGCGGCGCGGGTGGCGGGGATTTCTCTGGCGCGGATTTTTCCGATCTGTTTTCACAACTGTTCGGTGCTCGCAAGCGGCCAGGAGACAACCGTCACCACGGCTTCCACGATGCCGGAGCGATGCCTGGCCAAGATGTCGAAGCCAGCTTGACTTTGACCCTGGAAGAAGCTTTTCACGGGGTGGAAAAGCATCTAAGCCTGTCCGCGCGGGATGGCGCCCGGGACGTGAAATTGCGGGTGCCGGCGGGGGCTTTGCCCGGCAAGCGCCTGCGGCTGCCGGGCAAAGGACAGCGGTCGCCCTATGGTGGCCCGGCGGGAGCTCTCTACCTGGTGATTCAGATTGCTCCCCATGCGCGTTATCGCCTGGAAGACAAGGATATTTACCTGGACACGCCGATTGCGCCCTGGGAAGCCGCGTTGGGCGCGGCGATCACCGTACCGACGCTGAATGGCAATGTGCGGGTTAAGGTGCCGGCAGGCTCACGCAGTGGTCAGAAGCTGCGCCTATCCGGTCGCGGTATGCCGGCCACCGGCGGGGCGGGGAATTTCTATGTCCAGTTGCAGGTGATACTGCCAACGACGCTGAGTGATGCGGAACGAACGCTTTATGAGCAACTTGCCAAGGTCTCCATTTTCGATCCGAGGCCGGATTTTCCCAAGGATTGAGAGGCGTGTGAGTGGTGTGGGTTGGGCGCTGGTGCCCAACCCACATGTTGAAGGTGGCTACTCCACCTTCGCGGTGGCGGCCAGTTCCTTGATCAGCTTTCCGATAGCCTGTTGCTGGAGTTGGCCGGCGATGCGGTTCTTGATCTTGTCGTAATTGGGGAAGTCCAGTTTGCGGGTTTCTTCCAGGCGGATGACGTGCCAGCCGAAGCGGGTTTTCACCGGATGCCGGGTGACTTCGCCTTTCTTGAGGCCGACCATCGCCTGGGCGAATTCCGGTACCAGATTGGCCGGCAGCACCCAGCCGAGATCGCCGCCATTGGCGGCCGAGGTGTCTTTGGAGTGCTTCTTGGCCAAGTCCTCGAATTTGGCTTTTTTGCCGGTGGTGAGTTTCGTGATCAGATTCTTGGCTTCCGCCTCACTGGTTACCAGGATGTGGCGCGCACGGTATTCGTTCGTGCCGGCCTTGGCCTTGGTGTTCTCGTATTCCGCCTTGACGGTTTCTTCCTTGATCGGGTTGGCGCGGAGGTAATTTTCCAGCGCCGCGCGGCCCAGTAATTCCATTTTCTGGAATTCCAGCGCGGCGGCCACGGTGGGGTCCTTGTCCAGGCCATGCTTCACCGCTTCCTGGGCGAGCAGCACGGCGGTTACCGCGCCTTCCTTGACCGCCTCATCTGTTAGCGATTCGGGCGGCATTTCGCGTTTGATGCGGTTTTGCCGGATGAAATTGCCATACATGGTGGGAACCGCTTCGCCGTTGACGACCGCCAATGGCTTGTCGGGGGCCGGAGCCGGTGTGGCGGTGGCGGGAGCCGGCGTGGCGGTGGCGGGTGCGTCAGCCGCCTGGACGGGCAGAGCACAGCAGACGATGAAAAGAGACAGTAGTCGAGTGTGTTTCATGGGTTCCCCCAGGGTTGGTGTGGTCGTTTCGGAGTGCGGGCGAGCGGGCGAGTTCCGCAGAGCTACAACTACAACTCGCCAGGCGCCAGCGCGGTAATGGAAAGCGCATGAATACGCGTCGCCATCAGGTCGCCTAGCGCCTGGTAGATGGCGCGATGGCGGGCGACATTGTTCTGGCCGGTGAAGGTGGTGGCAATCAGGGTGAGCTGGTAGTGGCCACCGCCCGATCTGGCGCCCGCATGGCCGGCATGCAGGGCGGATTCATCAGCGACCTCGATATGCTCGGGCGCCAGCACGGCCAGGCGCCGCTTCATCTCACTGATCGTATCGTTCATTGACTTCACCTTTTCCGTAATCTCATGGCAGCACCTTCTTGAACGGCTTGACGCTGACACGGGAATACACGCCCGCCGCGACGTAAGGGTCGGCATTCGCCCAGGTTCGCGCGTTTTCCAGGCTGGGAAAGTCGGCGACGATCAGGCTACCGGAAAAACCAGCCGGGCCGGGATCAGGGCTGTCGCTGGCCGGGAACGGGCCGGCCAGCAGCAGGCGGCCTTCGTTTTTCAGTTGATTGAGGCGGGCGAGATGTTCCGCGCGGGCGGAGAGCCGCTTATCCAGGCTGTCCGGGACATCTTCGCCGACGATGGCGTAAAACAAATTCATTCCTCTTCCTTGATGTGGCGCGACAGGTAGAGGGTCTGGGCGATGATGAACAACAGCATCAGGCCGAGCGAACCGAACATCTTGAAATTCACCCACGCATCCGTGGAGTAGTGCATCGCCACCCACAGGTTGGCGATGCCCATCAGGGCGAAGAAGGCGGCCCAGGCTAGATTGAGGCGGCTCCAGACCGCATCGGGCAGAACCACGTTCTTTTCCATCATCAGGCGAATCAGGTTGCGCTCGAACAGGATGGGAGCGAGTCCCAGCGAGAGGGCAAACAGCCAATAGAGCACGGTCGGCTTCCACTTGATGAAAGTCTCATCGTGCAGGAGCAAGGTGGCGCCGCCGAACACCACGATCAGCACCAGCGATACCCACAACATGGTGTCCACCTTGCGCTGGCGCAGCCATACCCAGGCGATCTGGCCAAAGGTGGCGGCGATGGCGACCACGGTGGCGAGAAACACGCCGGGCTTGGCGCCGCTGGCCAGGGGAATGCCCAGCGCGGCGAGCCAGGCGGTGGCACTTTCGGGATTTTTTTCGCCCACCTGGTAAGCGGCGAAAAACAGGATGATGGGGAATAGGTCGAACAGAATCTTCACGGGGGAGGGGCGAGGATGGGAGGGGAGGACGGCAAGCATTTTGCTATGATTGCCGGCCCCCCAACAAGCAAGAATTCATGCCGGTCTACGACCTTCACTGCCATTCCACCGCTTCCGACGGCGTGCTTACTCCGCGTGAACTGGTGCAACGCGCCGCTGGCCAGGGGGTGAACATCCTCGCGCTCACCGATCACGACGACCTGTGCGGCCTGGTCGAGGCGCGCGCCACGGCGGAGGCGTGCGGCATCGAACTGGTGTCCGGCGTGGAAGTGTCGATCACCTGGCGCAAAGCCACGGTGCATATCGTCGGCTTGCATTTCGATCCCACGGATGAACGCCTGGCCAGTGGCCTCGATCAGAATCGTACCGGCCGTGCCCTGCGCGCCGAACGCATGGCGGCGGAACTGGCGCGCCTGGGTATCGCCGGCGCCCTGGAAGGCGCCTATGCCTTCGCCGGCAACAAGGAACTCATCGGCCGGACCCACTTCGCCCGCTTTCTGGTGCAGCGCGGTGTGGTCAAGGATGTCAAAACCGTGTTCAAGAAATACCTGGTCAAGGGCAAGCCCGGCTATGTGGACCATGAATGGGCCAGCCTCGCCGATGCCCTTGCCTGGATACACGCGGCTGGTGGCCAGGCTGTGCTGGCGCATCCCGGCCGTTACCACTTTGGCCGCGAGCGGATGCGCGACCTGCTCAAGGAATTCAAGGAACTGGGCGGTGACGCCATTGAAGTGGTCACCGGCAGCCATACCGCCGATCAGGTGCCGGTGTATGCCGATCTGGCGGTGGAGTTCGATTTCCTCGCCTCGGTCGGCTCCGACTTTCACGCGCCCGGCGAGGGTGGCCGCGAACTGGGCCGGCTGCTGCCGCTGCCGCTAGGTTGCCGGCCGGTGTGGGAGGCCTGGTAAGCATGGCCCGTGTATTCGATGTTCATCCCGACAACCCACAGCCACGCTATCTGAGTGAGGCGGTGAAAGGGCTGCGCCAGGGGGGCGTGATGGTGTACCCCACCGATTCCTGCTACGCCATCGGCTGCATGATTGGCAACAAGGATGGCATGGCCGCGATCCGCCAGATTCGCGGCGTCGACGAGAAACACCACTTCACCCTGATCTGCCGCGATCTGTCCGAGATCGCCCGTTATGCGCGGGTGGACAACCGCCAGTACCGCCTCCTCAAGGCGGCCACGCCGGGTGGCTACACCTTCATCCTGGAAGCCACGCGCGAAGTACCGCGCCGCCTGCTGCACCCCAAGCGCAGCACCATCGGGCTACGCGTGCCCGATCACAAGGTCATCGCCGCATTGCTGGAAGAACTCGACGAACCCCTTCTCTCCATGACGCTGCAACTGCCCGGCCATGAATATCCCCTCAATGATCCGGACGACATCATCGACTGCCTGGACAACCGGGTGGACGTGATCCTGATCAGCGGCCACTGCGGTATTCAGCCGACCACGGTGATCGACCTCACCGGCCCGGTGCCGGAACTGATCCGCCAGGGCACCGGTGATACCGCGCGCCTGGGTCTTCAATAGGAACCCCCCTTGGAACTCAATCTCATCCAGAAAATTGCCGTCTTCGCGCTGCCGGTGCTGTTCGCCATCACCCTGCACGAAGCGGCACACGGCTATGCGGCGCTGCGGTTCGGCGACCGTACCGCGCAATTGTTGGGCCGCATCAGCCTGAACCCACTCCGCCATATCGACCTGGTCGGCACGATCATCGTGCCGCTGTCGATATTGCTGATTACCAAGCTCTCGGGAGGGGCTGGCATCCTGTTCGGCTGGGCCAAGCCGGTACCGGTGAATTTCAACCAGTTGCGCCGCCCCAAGCAGGACATGCTCTGGGTGGCCGCCGCCGGGCCGGGGGCGAATCTGCTGATGGCCTTGATCTGGGCCGGCATGATCAAACTGGCGCTGGCCATGCCGGGCTCGCCGATCGCGATGCCGCTGGCGCTGATGGGCGCGGCCGGCATCTTCATCAATGCCGTGTTGATGGCGCTCAACCTGATTCCCCTGCCGCCACTCGACGGTGGCCGCATCGCGGTGAGCCTGCTGCCGACCCGCCTCGCCATCGGGATGGCGCGCATCGAGCCCTATGGCCTGTTCATTCTGCTCGGCCTGATGTTCCTGGGGATTCTCGGCATCCTGATGTGGCCGCTGATCCAGGCGATCATTGAACTCGCCGCTTTCCTGTTCGGCCTGGAACCCATCAAGCTCCTGGCCTTTATTCAAATCGTCCTCAACTAGAGCACTTATGTACGCAGACCGCGTTCTCTCCGGCATGCGCCCCACGGGCAGCCTGCACCTTGGCCACTACCATGGCGTCCTGAAAAACTGGATCAAGCTCCAGCACGAATATGAGTGTCTGTTTTTCGTTGCCGACTGGCACGCGCTCACCACCCAATACGACAACCCGCGTGGCATCGAGGCGGCCACCTGGGAGATGGTGATCGACTGGTTGGCGGCCGGGGTCGATCCGTCCAAAGCCACGCTGTTCATCCAGTCACAGGTGATCGAACACGCCGAACTGCACTTGCTGCTGTCCATGATGACTCCGCTGGGCTGGCTGGAACGGGTGCCCACCTACAAGGACCAGCAGGAAAAGCTCAGCGAGAAGGATCTCTCCACCTATGGCTTCCTGGGCTACCCGCTGCTGCAATCGGCCGACATCCTGATCTACCGCGCCAACCAGGTGCCGGTGGGCGAGGACCAGGTGCCGCACATCGAATTCGCGCGCGAGATCGCGCGCCGCTTCAACCACCTCTACGGCAAGGAGCCGGGCTACGAGGAAAGGGCCGAGGCGGCGGTGAAGAAGCTGGGCGGCAAGAAGGCCAAGCTCTACCAGGAACTGCGCACCCGTTACCAGCAGGCCGGCGATGATGCTGCGCTGGACTCGGCGCGTGCCCTGCTGGGCGAGACCCAGAACCTTAGCCTGGGCGACAAGGAGCGCCTGTACGGCTACCTTGAAGGCGGCGGCAAGATGATCCTCACCGAGCCGGATGCCTTGCTCACGGTGGCTTCCAAGATGCCCGGCCTGGACGGCCAGAAAATGTCCAAGTCGTACCACAACACCATTTCTCTACGTGAAGACCCGGAGCAGGTGAGTACGAAGATCCGCACCATGCCCACCGATCCGGCGCGGGTGCGCCGCACTGACCCGGGCGACCCGGACAAGTGCCCGGTGTGGCAGTTGCATCAGGTTTATTCCGGCGACGACGTCCGTGCCTGGGTGCGCCAGGGCTGCCCCAGCGCCGGTATCGGCTGCCTGGAATGCAAGCAGCCGGTGATTGACGCCATGCAGAAAGAACTGGCCCCGATCCAGGAACGCGCCCGCGCCTACGCCGAAGAACCTGATGTGGTGAAGAACATCATCGCCGACGGCTGCGAGAAGGCCCGCGATCTGGCGCGCGAGACCATGCGCGACGTGCGCGAAGCGATGGGGCTGAACTACTCATGAGGCGCTCTGTAGCGCCGGCGCCCATGCTCCCCTGGCCCGAAATCGACACCCTCCTGCTCGACATGGATGGCACGCTGCTCGATCTGCATTACGATAACCATTTCTGGCAGGTCTACGTGCCGGAAAAATTTGCCGAGAAACATGGCCTGGACACTGAGCAGGCGCACGCCGAGTGCTTCCGCCGGTATGACGCACGCGCCGGCACCCTGGACTGGTATTGCGTCGATTACTGGAGCGAGCAGTTCGAACTGGACATCGTTCAGCTCAAGGAAGAACTCGCTCATCTCATCAAGGTGCATCCCGATGTGACCGAGTTCCTGGCCCAGGCCAGACAGGCTGGAAAGCGGGTGGTGCTGGTCACCAACGCGCACCACAAGAGCCTTAACCTGAAGATGGACCGCACTGGCCTGGGCGTGCATTTCGACGCCATGCACACCGCTCATACCTACGGCCTGGCCAAGGAAGACCCGGCGTTCTGGGCGGCGCTGCGCGCGGTGGAAGCATTTGACCCGGCGCGCACCCTGCTGGTGGACGACAGCCTGCCAGTGCTACGTTCCGCCCGTGATTACGGCATTAAACATCTGTTGGCGATGTTGCAACCCGATGCCTGTCTGCCGGAAAAGGATGTGGCGGATTTTTCCGCCATCCGTCGCTTCGGTGACATCCTGCCCATCCTTTCCGCGAGCTGAAGCGACCATGACCCTGCAAAAATCCGACTTCGACGCCATGCGCCGCTCCTATCTGTTCTCCGGGCTACAGGAAGACGAATATCTGGAAGCCCTCGGCCATGCCGCCTCGCTGCAACTCGCGCCTGGCCAAATGCTGTTCAGCCAGGGCGACAGTGTGGACGCCTTCTACTGGGTGGCGGAAGGGGTCATCAAGCTGTTCCGCGCTTCACCCCAGGGCGACGAGAAGGTGATTGAACTGGTGGGCGCCAACCGCCTGTTTGCAGAGGCCGTGCTGTTCATGGGCGGGCGTTACCCGGTCAACGCGGCGGCGCAGACGCCGGTACGTCTGGTGGCCATCAACGGCCGCGAATTCAAGGCCTGGCTGGCCCAGGATGCCAGCCGTTGCTTCCGCCTGATGTCCGGGATGAGCGCGCGGATGCACAAACTGGTCAACGACATCGACCGACTCACGCTCATGAAAGGCGCCGACCGCCTGCTGCAATACCTGCTCGACCACTCCGACCCGGACGAAACCGGGCGCCAGAAAGTTGAGTTGGAAGCCCCCAAGCAGATCATCGCCTCCCGCATCGGGGTCAAGCCAGAAACTCTCTCCCGCCTGCTGCACAAACTGTCGGACCAGGGCTGCATCGAGATTCAAGGGCAGACGCTCTATATGTGCGACCCCGATCACTTGCGCCAGATCCGGATCGAACACTGAGTCGGGTTCTACAAGATCAACGCCGCCGCCACCCGCCGGCCTTCGGCGGCCAGGATATTGTAAGTGCGGCAGGCGGCGAGCGTGTCCATGACCTCCACGCCGATGCGCGCCTTGAGCAACCCGGCATAGAGGGCGGGGGAGGGGAAGCGCAGGCGAGCGCCGCTGCCGAGCAGCACGATTTCCGGCGCGCGCATCAGCACGACGTCGAAATCCCGCGCCGACAAAACTTCAAAACGAGCCACCCAGCCGGTGACGACTTCATCGGGCAGGAGGATCAGGCTGGTTTCATGGCGCGCTCCATTCACCAGGACATGATGCGGGCCATAGCCGGTGATCTGGTTGGAATCGGTGCTTCGGGATAGATGCAGTTTCATGGGGCGGGTGGAGGTCCGCTTGCGGGCCGAAGGTCTTGAGAGCGGGCCAAAAGTCTAACAGCGCGCTCGACGCTGGGTGTTCGACTCCCGTAACATTACGCGCTTTCCGGCACCCTGCGGCACCCCCTCCCGATGGACGAATTTCCCAGAATTACCCGCCTGCCGCCCTATGTCTTCAACATCACGGGCGAACTCAAAATGGCCGCTCGGCGGCGTGGCGAAGACGTCATCGACTTCGGCATGGGCAATCCCGACCAGCCCACCCCGCCGCATATCGTCGAAAAGCTGATCGAGACCGTGCGTCGTGGCGATACCCATCGCTATTCGGTTTCCAAGGGCATCCCGCGCCTGCGCAAGGCCATCTGCAACTGGTACAAGACTCGCTATGGCGTGGACTTCGACCCGGAAAAGGAAGCTATCGTCACCATTGGTTCCAAGGAGGGCATCGCCCACCTGGCGCTGGCGACGCTGGACCGCGGCGACATCGTGTTGGTGCCCAATCCCAGCTACCCGATCCACATCTACGGCCCGGTGATCGCCGGCGCCGACATCCGCCACATTCCGATGGTGCCTGGGGTGAACTTCTTCGAGGAAATGGAGAAGGCGATCAAGGACTTCTGGCCGCGCCCGAAGATGCTCATCCTCAACTTCCCCAGCAACCCCACCACGCAGTGCGTGGAACTGGAGTTCTTCGAGAAGATCGTGGCGATGGCGAAGGAGTACGGCATCCTGGTGGTGCATGACCTCGCTTACGCCGACATCGTGTTCGACGGTTACAAGGCGCCCTCGATCATGCAGGTGCCCGGCGCCAAGGATGTGGCGGTGGAATTTTTTACCCTGTCCAAGAGCTACAACATGCCTGGCTGGCGGGTCGGCTTCATGGTCGGCAACGCCCGTCTCTGTGCCGCCTTGGCGCGGATCAAGAGCTATCACGACTACGGTACCTTCACGCCGATCCAGGTGGCCGCCATCACCGCGCTGGAAGGCCCACAGGACTGCGTGGAAGAGATTCGTCTGATGTACCAGAAGCGGCGCGATGCCCTGGCCAAGGGCCTCAACGAAGTGGGCTGGCACCTGGTACCGCCGAAGGCGACCATGTTTCTGTGGACGCCGATTCCCGAGCCTTACGCGCACATGAAGTCGCTGGAGTTCGCGAAAAAACTGCTGGCCGATGCCAAGGTGGCGGTCAGCCCCGGCGTCGGCTTCGGCGAATACGGCGACGACCATGTGCGTTTCGCTCTGATCGAAAACGAAATGCGCACCCGCCAGGCCATCCGCGGCTTGCGCGACATGTTCAAGAAAGATGGATTGCTGAAATGAAAGCTATCAACGTAGGCCTGCTCGGCATCGGCACCGTCGGCGGCGGCACTTATGCCGTGTTGACCCGCAACCAGGAAGAAATCACCCGCCGCGCCGGCCGCCCCATCCGCATTACCGCCGTGGCCGACCGTAACGTGGAGCGGGCCCGTGAATTGGTCAACACCGTGGTCGGCGCTGACGTCAAGGTGACCGACGATGCCTTCAGCCTGGTGAAAGACCCGAGCATCGACATCGTCGTCGAGTTGATCGGCGGCTATACCACCGCGCTGGATCTGGTGATGATGGCCATCGACAACGGCAAGCATGTGGTCACCGCCAACAAGGCGCTGCTCGCCGTGCACGGCAACGAAATCTTCGCCGCCGCCCAGAAAAAAGGGGTGATGGTCGCCTTCGAAGCCGCCGTGGCCGGCGGTATTCCCATTATCAAGGCGCTGCGCGAAGGCCTCTCCGCCAACCGCATCCAGTGGCTGGCCGGCATCATCAACGGCACCACCAATTTCATCCTCTCGGAAATGCGCGACAAGGGCCATGGCTTCACCGCCGTGCTGCACGAAGCGCAGCGCCTGGGCTACGCCGAGGCCGATCCGACCTTCGACATCGAAGGCATCGACGCCGCCCACAAGGTCACGCTGATGGCGGCCATCGCCTTCGGCATCCCGGTGCAGTTCCACCGTGCCCATGTGGAAGGCATTACCAAACTGGACGCGGTAGACATCAAGTACGCCGAACAACTCGGTTACCGCATCAAGCTGCTGGGAATCGCCAAGCGTAAGGCCGCTGGGGTAGAACTGCGCGTGCACCCGACCCTGATTCCGTCCAAGCGCCTGATCGCCAACGTCGAAGGCGCCATGAACGCGGTTCTGGTTTGGGGTGATGCTGTCGGCGCCACCCTATACTACGGCAAGGGCGCTGGCGCCGAGCCTACCGCCAGCGCGGTCATCGCCGACCTGGTCGACGTCACCCGTCTTGCCACCGCCGATCCACAGAACCGCGTGCCGCACCTCGCCTTCCAGCCGGATCAACTTTCCGACCTACCAATCCTGCCGATGGATGAGGTGGAAACCGCCTGCTATTTGCGCATGCGCGCCCTCGACAAGCCCGGTGTACTGGCCGAAGTCACCCGCATTCTGGCCGACCTCAACATCTCCATCGACGCGATGATCCAGAAAGAACCCGCCGAAGGTGAAGACCAGACCGACGTCGTCCTGCTCACCCACCTCGCTCGCGAGAAGTACATCAACGCGGCTATCCACAAGATTGAAGCGCTGGACTGCATCCACGGCAAAGTGGTGCGGATACGCATGGAAGCGTTGAACGGCTGACTCATGAAATATCTCTCCACTCGCGGCCAAGCGCCCAAGCAATCTTTCCTGCAAATCCTCCTGGGCGGCCTGGCGCCGGATGGGGGGCTTTATCTGCCGGAGCGCTATCCACAATTCTCCACCGCGGAACTGGAATTCATGCGCGGCATGGATTACCGGCAACTGGCGTTTACCCTCCTATCCCGCTTCGCGGACGACATCGAGCCGGACGACTTGAAGGCGCTGATCGACAAGACCTACACGACCGAGGCCTATTCCCACGGCCGGCCTGACTCGGATTTCAGCCAGATCACGCCGCTGCGCTGCCTGGAAGACGCTCTCTACCTTCTGGAGTTGTCCAACGGCCCGACCCTGGCGTTCAAGGATATGGCGATGCAGTTGCTGGGCAATCTGTTCGAGTACGCCCTCGATAAGGCCGGGCGGGACATCAACATTCTCGGCGCGACTTCCGGCGACACCGGCTCGGCGGCCGAATACGCGATGCGCGGCAAGCACAACGTGCGGGTGTTCATGCTCTCGCCCGAACACGGCATGACCCGTTTCCAGCAGGCGCAGATGTATTCGTTGCAGGACGCCAACATCTACAACATCGCCATCCGTGGCGTGTTCGACGAGTGCCAGGACATCGTAAAGAGCGCGTCCAACGACCTGGAATTCAAGGCGAAATACCGCATCGGCGCGGTCAATTCGATCAACTGGGCGCGGGTGGCGGCGCAGATCATCTATTACTTCAAGGCGTACTTCGCGGTGGCCACGGATGTCGGCCAGCCGGTCGATTTCGCGGTGCCTTCTGGCAATTTCGGCAACGTCTGCGCCGGCCACATCGCGCGCATGATGGGCCTGCCGATCCGCAAGTTGATCGTCGCTACCAACGAGAACGATGTGCTCGACGAGTTCTTCCGCACCGGTATTTACCGACCGCGTAGTTCGGCGGAAACCCTGCATACCTCCAGCCCGTCGATGGACATCTCCAAAGCCTCCAACTTCGAGCGCTTCGTCTTCGACCTGGTCGGGCGCGATGGTGCGAAGGTGGTAGAACTCTGGCGCGCGGTGGAGGCCGGCAAGCGCTTCGATCTCAACGCCGCCGGCCTGATGGCGAAAGTGGCGGAGCTCGGCTTCGTCTCCGGTTCCAGCAGCCACGCCGACCGCCTGGCGACCATCCGTATGGCCTGGGAGAAGTACGCCACGATGATCGACACCCACACCGCCGACGGCCTCAAGGTGGGCCTGGAACACCGTGCCGTAGGAGTACCTCTGGTCTGCCTGGAAACCGCGCTGCCGGCCAAGTTCGAGGACACCCTCGTTGAGGCCCTTGGGCGCCGGCCGGAACGTCCGACCGGGTTGGAAAACATCGAAGCGCTACCGCAACGGGTCGCGGTGATGGAGGCCGACGCGGCGGCAGTGATGGCGTTCGTCGCCTTGCACGCCAACGACTGACATGTAGCGCCGGCATCCTTGCCGGCGTTTTTAAAGGACGTCGGCAAGGATGCCGGCGCTACACATGCGACGACTCTTCCTCCTCCTTGCGCTGCTGCCATTCGCCACGCTGGCGTTCTGGCCTGGCGACAACCGTGATAAAGGCGCGCGCTATGTCGCGGAAATCCCGGTCGCTCAGCTTCCGATCGAAGCCCGCGCCACCTTGTCGCTGATCAAGCAGGGTGGCCCGTTCCCTTACGCCCGCGACGGCATCGTTTTCGGCAACCGCGAAAGACGCTTGCCCGCCCAGGCGCGCGGCTATTACCGCGAATACACGGTGCCCACGCCGGGTTCCGGGAATCGTGGCGCCCGCCGCATCATCGCCGGCGGCCGGGGCGCGGAATACTGGTACACGGCGGATCATTACCGCTCGTTCAAGCGGGTCAAGGAATGACTCGAAACGGCGTCTTTCGGGTCAGCGAGCCACCCACGCAACCCATGCCCACGCTGGACGGCCGCCTGCTCGGCGACAAGTCGCGCCTGCTCGCCGCGCTCGGTCGGGAACTGCGCTTCCCCGACTACTACGGCGGCAACTGGGATGCATTGGAGGAATGTCTGGCGGATCTGTCCTGGCATTCTGGGCCGCTCAATCTGCTGATTACCCACGCGAATAGCCTGCCGAACGATCTATTGGACAATCTTGTCGGGATATTCCTGGATGCCGCGAAGCGGTGGGCCGAATCTGGCCGCCCCTTCGCCTTGTATCTGCGAGCGGAGTAGAGAACCCCTCAATGCACCTGGTCGTTGTGGTGACGGCGCCAGATTACCGTCATCGCCAGGCTGATGCACAGGCCGAAGCTGACGATGACCCAGTGGATATGCACGCCGTTGCCGACCATGAAGGTGTAGATGCCGAGCAGGATGAGAATGCCGAGGTTTTCGTTGAAGTTCTGAATGGCGATGGAGTGGCCGGCCCCCATCAGCAAGTGGCCACGGTGTTGCAGTAGGGCGTTGAGCGGCACCACGAAGAAGCCGGACAGCACGCCGATAAAGAACAGCAGCACGGCCGCGATGCGCCAGTCGGTCACGAAAATCATGGCAATCACCGTCAGGCCCAGGATGATCCCGGCCGGGAGTACCTTCACCGAGTCCTCCAGCCGTACCCACTTGCCGGCGATGGCCGCGCCGAACGCAATGCCCACGGCCGACATGGCGGTGAGCTGAGTGGCGTGGGTGAGATCGAATTTCAGGTTGAACGCCGCCCAGGCCAGCACCACCAGGCGTAGGGTCGCGCCCACGCCCCAGAACAAAGTGGTGACCGCCAGCGAAACCTGGCCCAGCGGGTCTTTCCACAACAGCTTGAACGAGTGCCAGAAGTCATAGAGCAGGAACACCGGGTTCTTTTTCGGTGGCTTGTGGTCGATGGCGACGACGGGAATGTGCAGGTTGAACCAGGCCGCGCCCAGGTAGAGGAAAGTGATGATGACGATGGCGAACTGCGGCACGCCGAGCCAGGTATCCAGGCCCCAGTGGTGTAGCGCGGTTCCAGCAATCTGCGGACTGATCATCAGGCCGCCGATGACCGCGCCCAGAATGATCGCGGCCACGGTGGCGCCTTCTATCCAACTGTTCGCCTTCACTAACTGGTTGTGCGGCAGGTACTCGGTGAGGATGCCGTATTTGGCTGGGGAATAGGCCGCCGCGCCGAGACCGACAATGGCATAGGCATACAACGGCGGCATGCCCACCAACATGGCCAGGCAGCCGGCTAGTTTGATGAAGTTGGAGACAAACATCACCCGCCCTTTGGGCATGGAGTCGGCATAGGGTCCGACAAAGGGGGCGAGCAGGATGTAGGAAAGAATGAAGAACTGTTGCAACAGCGGCACATGCCAATCCGGAGCAGAAATCTCCTGAAGCAGGGCGATGGCGGCGAAAAGGAGGGCGTTGTCGGCGAGCGCGGAGAGAAATTGCGCTGCCAGAATGATGTAGAAGCCGCGGTTCATCAGGCCGGAATTGAGTGGAGGTATCGTTATGCCATCGGGAGCCGGACTTATATCACGGCGCTTGGGTGCCCGCTATCCAGAAACCGCGTCAGCACGCCATTTTCCAGGCAAGCAATGGGATATTTCTCGATTCTTGAGGCGATAAGTTCTGGGCTGGATAAGAAAATTATGATTGAATTACATAATTAAAATTTATCCGCACATAAGAATGGCCGACAGACGCCTGCAAGTTTTTCATACCGTTGCCAAGCAGCTTTCCTTTACCAAGGCGGCGGAATTGCTGTTCATGACCCAGCCGGCCGTGACTTTCCAGGTCAAGCAACTGGAAGAACACTTCAATACCCGCCTGTTCGAACGGTCACATGGCAAGATTTCCCTGACCCCGGCAGGTGAACTGGGTCTGGATTTCGCCGAACGCATCCTCAACCTCACGGATGAAATGGAAGCACGTATTTCCGAGCTGACCGGCCAAGTGAGCGGACCGCTGCTGATCGGCGCCTCCACCACCATCGCCGAATACATGCTTCCCCGCCTGCTGGGGGAGTTCAAGCAGCGCCACCCGGAAACTCAGGCGCGCCTCACGGTGGCCAATTCCGAGACCATCGAGAACAAGGTGGCGGACCACACTCTGGACCTGGGCCTCATCGAATCGCCCTCGCACCATCCCAATCTGGTCACCGAGGTCTGTTGCGAAGACGAACTGGTGATGATCTGCGCGCCTTTCTCCGACTTGGCCAAAATGACCTCAGTCAGCCCCCGCCAGGTTGCCGATCACCCCTACATCAGCCGCGAATCCGGCTCCGGCACGCGCGAGTGCATCGACGATTTCCTGCGCATCAATGGCGTCAACCTGGATGAGGTCAATCTGGTCATGGAACTGGGCAGCCGCGAGGCGATCAAGGGCGCCGTCGCCGCCGGCTTGGGCGTGGCCGTGGTCTCCAGCACCACCGTGGTCAAGGAACTGAAACTAGGCGAACTCGTGGCCATCCCGCTCGATCCGCCTCTGCGCCGGCAACTCTCCCTAGTCTATCCGCAGGAGAAATTTCGCAGCAAATTGCTCCAGTCTTTCCTGGATTTCCTGGAGAAAAGCCCCCTGGTCAAGGACTACACGCTTTCTAAGAAGGCGCAATGACCGCCGATGAGCGTCGCCTGTTGCGCCTCTACCGCGCGCTTTCTCCTGGTCAACAGGAGAGTTTGTTCGACTACGCTGAATTTCTGCTCGCCCGCGCCCAACCGGAACTGCCGGAAGTGCCCAGCGAGCCACTCGCCATTTCCCGCCCCGCCCAGGAAAGCGTGGTCAAGGCGATCAAACGGCTAAGAGTAACCTACCCGATGCTGGACCGCGCCAAGATACTGCATGAGACTTCAGCGCTGATGACTCAGCATCTGGTGCACGGTAAGCCCGCACCCGCGGTCATCGACGAACTGGAAACCCTGTTCCGCCACCATTTCGAGACACTGCAAGCGGGCGGGTAGCGTAAAGCGGCCACCTGCAAGACAATCCGGGCCCACAAACTCACCAAGTAATTCAACGAGGTTCTCATGGCCAACGCCGACCAGGCTGAACTGGATAAATTCAGCCAACTTGCCCACCGCTGGTGGGATACCAACTCCGAATTCAAGCCGCTGCACGACATCAACCCGTTGCGCCTGGAATGGATCGACCATCTGGCCAGCATTAAGGGTAAGCGTGTCGTGGATATCGGCTGTGGCGGCGGTATCCTGGCGGAAAGCATGGCCGCAAAAGGCGCATTGGTGACTGGCATCGACCTTTCCGAGAAAGCGCTCAAGGTCGCCAAACTGCATCAACTGGAAAGTGGTGTTCAGCTCGACTACCGTCTGATCTCAGCCGAGGATATTGCCGCCGAACAACTGGATGCCTTTGACGTGGTCACCTGCATGGAAATGTTGGAACATGTGCCAGACCCCGCTTCGATTCTGGCCGCCTGCGCGGCGATGGTGAAACCCGGTGGCTGGGTGTTCCTTTCCACACTGAACCGAAACGCCAAGAGCTATCTGTTCGCAATCCTTGGTGCTGAATACGTGCTCAATCTGCTGCCCCGTGGCACTCACGACTGGGCCAAATTCATCCGCCCACATGAACTCGCCAGCTACGCCCGCCAGGCCGGACTGGAACCCGAGCAGATCATGGGCATGACTTACAACCCCTTCACCAAGGTCTATCGTCTGGAACAGGATACCGACGTCAACTACTTGATGGCCTGCCGCAAGGTTTGACCACACGCCCCTCTCCCGCGGGTGGGAAGGGGCCGGGGGTGAGGGGTTCAACCTTCATGTTTAATCGCTCTTACCGCACCATCCTGTTTGACCTCGACGACACCCTGGTCGACACTGCCCCCGACCTGGCCTACGCCCTCAACGTGTTACGAAGCCGGCGCGGCCTGACACAGCCTCGCCCGGCCACAAGCCTCGCACGGCACCCAGGGATTGCTCCGGATTGGCTTCGGCGTTCTCCAGGGGCAGGCTGAATTCACCAGTCTGCGCGAGGAATTCCTGGAGGTTTACGCCGCCAATCTGACCGCTCGATCTACTCTGTTTCCCGGCGTGGCCGAACTGCTCGCCAGCCTGGAAGCATGAGGCCTGAACTGGGGGTTAGGAGCGGCTTTAGCCGCCCCGGCAGGCGCAAAGGTAAAACGTGTGGTCTTGGCGAGTGTCTCCCCCTTGCGCCTGCCGGCGCATCGGGACACGGTCCACCGCTACGAACCGGGTCTGTCGCCACCGGCCCGTACCTGCCTGGCCGGCTTGAAGGACTTGGAATTGATGCCGAACATCCAGTGGTTGCGCCAGGCTGCGTAGACGGCGTTGGGGTATTCCGCTTTGCCCAGGCTGCCGTTGTAGCGCCCCAGCGCTCGGAACAGGTTGCCGCGTTCGATGTCGAGGTAGTGGCGCAGGATGTTGGCGCCGTAGCGGAGATTGGTGCGCAAATGGAACAGGTTATGTTCGCGGCTGCCGATGGTGTCGACCCAGAACGGCATCACCTGGGTGAAACCGCGTGCGCCCACCTCGGAAACCGCGTATTTCTTGAAACCGCTTTCTACTTCGATCAAGCCCAACATCAATTCGGGATCGAGGCCGGCGCGGTGGGCTTCGTAGTGCAGGGTGTTGAGAAAGTCGCCCCGGAATTCGGCGTCCGGGATGCGGCGTTTAAGACGCCACGACATTTCCGCGAGCCAGGCCTGGACATAGGGCGAGTCGGCGAAGGCGGCACGCTCGACGGCGGAATCGGATACCGCCTTAGAGAGTTGCGAGCGCACGCTGTCGGAGAGGGGCTCGTATTTCTGCGCCCCCGCCCAAGCGCCACCGGCCAGGAAGGCCAGCAGCGCCACTCCAACCATCAGTCCGTGTTTCGACATCCTTTTACCCGCTCCTCGATAAACTTCGCCGCCTCAACCTGAGCAATTCGCGTGCCAGCGGCGTCACCGCGGCCCTGGTATTCCAGCATCCCCTCCTTCAATCCCCGCTCGCTGACCACCACGCGATGCGGCACGCCGATCAATTCCATGTCCGCGAACATCACGCCGGGGCGCTCGTCGCGATCGTCCAGAACCACGTCGATACCGGCGGCAATCGATTGATTATAGAGCGATTCCGCCGCTTCCCTGACCGCGTCGCTGCGTTTCAGGCCCAGCGGCACGATGGCTAGTTCGAATGGGGCGATGGCCTGTGGGAACAGGATGCCTCGCTCATCAAAGCCCTGCTCGATGGCCGCGGCGACAATGCGGGAGATGCCGATGCCATAGCAGCCCATGGCCATGATCCGCGACTTGCCGTTTTCATCCAGGTAGTTCGCCTGCAGTGCCTGGGAATATTTGTCGCCCAGTTTGAAGATATGGCCGACCTCGATGCCCCGGCATAGGTCCAGTTGCCCCAGGCCGTCCGGGCTGGGGTCGCCGACCACAGTGTTGCGGAGGTCGGCCACTGCGGGTTCGGGCCCGGGGTTGCCAATATCGCGGCCGAAGTTGACGCCGATGAAATGGAAGCCCTCTTCATTGGCGCCGCAGACAAAATCACTCATCGCCATGACCGAGCGGTCGGCGTGGATGGGGAGGTTGAGCCCCACCGGGCCGAGGGAGCCGACGCCGCAGCCCAGGGCTGTCCGAATCTCGCCGTCACTGGCGAATTCCAGAGGGTTGTGCACGCCGGCCAGCTTGCCGGCCTTGACTTCGTTCAACTGGTGGTCGCCACGCACCAGGAGGGCGACCAGGCCGCCGGGGTTTGCATCGCTCTCCTCGCCGCGCACGATCAGGGTCTTGATGACCTGGTCGGCGGGCACCTTCAATGCGGCGGTGACTTCCTCGATCGTGTGTGCCCCAGGGGTGGCCACTTTTTGCATTGCCTGGGTTGCCGGGCCGCGCGGGGTAGCGGGTGCCAGCGCCTCGGCCATTTCCACGTTGGCGGCGTAATCGGAGTCCGGGCAGAAGGCAATGGCGTCTTCGCCGGAATCGGCCAGGACGTGGAATTCATGCGAGCCGGAGCCGCCGATGGCGCCGGTGTCCGCCGCCACGGCACGGAATTTCAACCCCAGACGAGTGAAGATGCGTGAGTAGGTGGTATACATGATCTTGTACGTCTCATCCAGGCTGGCTTCGCTCGCGTGGAAGGAATAGGCGTCTTTCATCAGGAATTCGCGCGCGCGCATGACCCCGAAGCGGGGGCGGATCTCATCGCGGAACTTGGTCTGTACCTGATAGAAGGTGATTGGCAACTGGCGGTAGGAGCGGATTTCCTTGCGGGCGATGTCGGTGATGACTTCCTCATGGGTGGGGCCGAAGCAGAAATCGCGCTGATGGCGGTCCTTGATCTTCAGCATCTGCGGCCCGAACACCGCCCAACGCCCAGATTCCTGCCACAGTTCCGCCGGCTGTACGGCGGGCATCAAAAGTTCCAGGGCGCCGGCGCGGTTCATCTCTTCGCGTACGATGGCTTCCACCTTGCGCAGCACCCTCAGGCCGAGCGGCATCCAGGTATAAAGGCCAGAACCGAGGCGGCGGATGAGGCCGGCGCGCAGCATGAGTTTATGGCTGACGAGTTCCGCCTCGGCGGGGGCTTCCTTGCTGGTGGAGAGAAAAAACCGGGAAATGCGCATGGTAGGCTTCAGGGTCCGAAAAGAAGCGAATGGTAACAAATGCGACCGTTTTCCCGTCAGCGCAAAGGCGCGCAAGAACCCGTCCAGATCAGCGAACGCCAGGGCGTGCGCTATCTGCATCTGGGTGGCCCGGCGGTGCAGAGCGCGATGCGCATCAGGGAACCATGGGCGCTGGAACTGGAATACACCCGCGCCATGCTTGGGTTTCTGCTGTTTTGCCCCAATCCCCGCGACATCGCCCTGGTTGGCTTGGGTGGCGGTTCCATCGCCAAATTTATCCACCGCAATTTGCCGGAGTCCCAGCTTACCGCCCTGGAAATCAATCCCGAAGTGGTCGCCGCCGCGCGTTCCTATTTCCTGCTGCCGGCCGACGACGAACGCCTGGATGTGCGGGTTGGCGACGGCGCCGACTTTGTGCGGGCCAACTCGAACAGCCAGGATGCGCTGCTGGTGGATGGTTACGACGCCAAGCGCATCGTCGAGACGCTTTCCAGCCTCGACTTTTACCAGGCCTGCAAAGCCATGTTGCGGCCGGGCGGAGTGGCGGCGTTCAACCTGTGGGGATCGGATGAATATTTCCCGCGTTATTTCGAACGCATCACCGCCGCCTTTGGTGAACACGTGCTGCAACTGCCATCGGAAAAGAAAGGCAACATCATCGTCTTCGCTTTCCGGAAACCCCTGCCGAACGTCGGCTTCGCCACCCTGAAAAAGGCCGCCGAGAAAGGGCGGGCCGCGCTGAACCTGGAATTTCCGGATTTTGTCGCCCGCATGCGGCATTGGAATCCAGTCGGCGAACGGGGATTTGTGCTGTAGTCGCGCCGCGGCTTCATCCAAACGATCATGGCGGCGAGGCCGCCCAGGATGATGAAGCCGGCGCTACAGGGGAGACCCGCGGTTGTTTCACGCTAACGCAGGGTGGCCGCGGGCCGATGACTTCGCCAACTTGAAAGGAACACCGCTATGAACCGCCTGCTCTGGATATTGCTTTTGTTGCTCCTGGCCGGGTGCGGTGATAAAGCCGCGCCGCCCGCGTCGCAAGCGCGTGTGGTGCTGGCGTTCCCGGTACGCCTGGGCAGCGGTTTCAACCAAGCCGAGTACTCGGGCGAAGTGCGGCCGCGTCATGAGGTGGCACTGGGATTTCGGGTGGCAGGAAAACTGATTGAGCGGCGCGTGGACGTGGGCGACCGAGTCCTGGTGGGCCAGGTCCTGGCGCGGTTGGATGCAACCGATCTGGCGCAGTCACAGCAAGGTGCCGAGGCCCAACTGGCGGCTGCGCAAGCCGAGCGCAGCTTCGCTCATGCCGATGCAGGGCGCTATCGCAGCCTGCGCGCCCAGCAGTTCGTCAGCCAGGCCGCGCTGGATGCCAAGGAAACCGCCCTCAAGGCGGCCGATGAAAAGGTGCGCGCGGCCAGCGCCCAAGGCGCCATTGCCCGCAATCAGACCGGCTATGCCCGGATGGCCAGCGATCAAGCCGGGGTGGTTTCCGCCGTCCTCGCGGAAACCGGCCAGGTGGTAGCGGCGGGGCAGGCGGTGGTGAAAGTCGCGAAGAGCGGCGAGAAGGAAGTGCTGATCGCCGTTCCGGAGAATCGGGTAACGGCACTGAGCCACGCCGGTGAGGTGGTGGTGGTGCTGTGGGCCACGCCGGATAAATCCTACCGAGGCCGGGTGCGCGAGGTGTCGCCGCAGGCGGATCCGGTGACTCGCACCTATGCCGCGCGGGTGTCCATCCTGAATGCCGATGCTGACGTGCGCCTGGGGCAGACCGCGCGGGTTCTGCTGGCACCTTCCGCCGCCGGCGCGGTGACGTTGATTCCTCTGGGTAGCGTGTTCCAGCAGGGGCAACAGCCGGCGGTGTGGCTGATCGGCCATGATGGCCGCGTACATTTGCGCCAGATCAAGGTGGCGGCCTGGCGCGAGGACGGCGTCGCCGTGAGCGGTGGCCTGGCCGAGGGCGAACGCATCGTCGCCGCCGGGGCGCACAAGCTGGTCGAGGGCGAAGTGGTGCGGGTGGCGGAAGGGGGATATCTGTGATGGCGGCTTCGCGCTTTTGTAGCGCCGGCTGGAAGCCGGCGCTACAGGGAGAAGGTGCCGCCCCATGAAGCCCTTTAACCTCTCCACCTGGTCGCTGCAACATCCCAGCCTGGTGGCTTATTTCATGCTCGTCCTGACCCTGGGCGGCGTCCTGGCTTATTTCAATCTGGGGCGTTCGGAAGACCCCGACTTCACCGTCAAGCTCATGGTAGTGCGCAGTTTCTGGCCGGGAGCGACGGCGCGCGAGGTGGAGTTGCAGGTCACCGACCGGATCGAGAAAAAACTTCAGGAGCTGCCTTATCTGGACAACCTGCGCAGCTATTCCAAGCCGGGCGAGTCGCTGGTGTTCGTGGAGTTGCGCGATTTCACGCCGCCGAAGCAGGTGCCGGAGCTCTGGTATCAGGTGCGCAAGAAGCTCGACGACATCCGCGCCAGCCTCCCGGCGGGGGTGCGCGGGCCGTTTCCCAATGATGAATTCGGCGATGCTTTCGGCAATGTCTTCGCGCTGACCGGCGACGGTTACACGCTGGCCGAACTGCGCCGCCAGGCCGACCGACTCGCACTGGAACTGCGCCGCATCCCGGATGTGGCCAAGGTGGAACTGATCGGGGTGCAGGACGAACGCATCTGGATCGAGATGTCGGCGGCCAAGCTCGCCACCCTCGGGCTGGACCCGCGCCTGATTCAGCAGACGCTGCAAGCTCAGAACGCGATGACCCCGGCCGGCTTCGTCGATACCGGCAGCGACCGCATCCGTATCCATGTGACCGGCAGTTTCGCTAGCGTGGAATCGATCCGCGCCATCGGCATTCGTGCCGGCGACAAGCTGTTCAAGCTGGGCGATGTGGCGAAGGTGTGGCGCGGCTATGCCGACCCGCCGCAAGCGCATTTCCGCTGGCAGGGGAAGGTGGCCATCGGACTGGCGCTATCGATGACGCGCGGCGGCAATGTGATGAATCTGGGCGAGCAGATTCAGGCCACGACCGCGCGCCTGCGCGGCGAATTGCCGGTGGGCCTGGAACTGCATCAGGTGGCCGATCAGCCGGCGGTGGTGAAGCGCAATATCGACGAATTCATGAAGAGCCTGCTGGAAGCGGTCGCCATCGTCCTGGCGGTGAGCTTTTTGTTCCTCGGTCTGCGCACCGGCCTGGTGGTGGCGCTGTCGATTCCGGTGGTGCTGGCGGTGACCTTTCTGCTGATGAAGCCGGCCGGCATCGACCTGCAACGCATCTCCCTGGGCGCGTTGATCATCGCCCTGGGTTTGCTGGTGGACGACGCCATCATCGCCGTGGAAATGATGGTGGTGAAAATGGAGCAGGGCTGGGAGAAGTCCAAGGCGGCGGCGTTCGCCTATACCTCGACCGCTTTTCCCATGCTCACCGGCACCCTGATTACCGCCGCCGGCTTCTTGCCGGTGGGCTTCGCCAAGAGCGCGGCGGGGGAATACACCTTTTCGATTTTCGCCGTGGTGGGCATCGCCTTGTTGACCTCCTGGGTGGCGGCGGTGCTGTTCATCCCCTGGCTGGGCTCGCGCTTGCTGAACCGGGAGGCGCTGATGGCGAAGGTGGCCAAACATGCCGGCGACCATGATGTTGGCAACCCTTATGCCTCGCCGTTTTATCGGCGCATCAAACGCATGGTGAATGGGTGCGTGGCGCATCGCTGGGTGGTGATCGGCCTGACCTTGGCGACTTTCGTGCTGGCCATCGTCGGCTTCAAACAGGGCGTGGAAAAACAGTTCTTCCCCACCACCAACCGCCCGGAACTGCTGATTGACCTGTGGCTGCCGCAGGGCGCCTCGGTCAAGGCCACGGACAGCGAGGTGAAGCGGGTGGAAGCGATGTTGGCCGGCGACCCGGAACTCAAGGGCCGGATCAGCCACTACGCCGCTTATGTGGGCATGGGCAGCGTGCGTTTCTTCCTGCCGCTGGACCCGCAGATGCCCAACGACAACTTCGCCCAGTTCGTGTTGATGACCAGCGATCTGAAGGCGCGCGAGGCGGTCAAGGCACGCCTGGAACAGCGCCTGGCCAAGGCGTTCACCGGCCTGCGCGGGCGCGTGCTGCGGCTGGAAAACGGCCCGCCGGTGGGCTTCCCGGTGCAGTTCCGGGTGAGCGGTTCCGATCCGGACAAGTTGCGCGCCATCGCCGGCGAGGTGGCGGCGGTGATGCGCGCCCACGCCTATGCCAAGGACGTGCATTTCGACTGGAACGAGCGCATCAAGCAGGTGCGCCTGAATGTCGATCAGGACAAGGCGCGCGCGCTGGGCATCAGTTCGCAAGAACTGTCGCTGATCGTCAACAACCTGCTCAACGGCATCGCCATCACCCAGTTCCGCGAGGGCGACCAGCTGATCGACGTGATGGGCCGGGCGGAAGGCCTGGAGCGCAATCGTCTGTCGCAACTCGCCGATTTGCAGGTGCATACCCGCGACGGCCGTTTCGTGCCGCTGTCGCAGATCGCCACCCTCACCCCGGAACTGGAGGAGGGGCTGATCTGGCGGCGCGACCGCCTGCCCACCATCACGGTGCGTTGCGACCTGCGCGAGGGGATCCAGGCGCCCACCGTCAGCACGGACATCAACCCGAAGCTGGACGCCCTGCGCGCGAAACTGCCGCCCGGTTACCGCATCGACCTCGGCGGCACGGCGGAGAAGTCGGGGCACGCGGAGAACTCCATCCGCACCGTGTTCCCGCTGGCCATCATCGTGGTGGTGACCCTGTTGATGATCCAGTTGCAGAGCTTTCAGCGCACCTTGCTGGTATTGCTCACCGCGCCGCTGGGGATGATCGGTGTCACCGCTTCGCTGCTGTTGTTCCAGGCGCCGTTCGGCTTCGTCGCGCAGCTCGGGGTGATCGCCCTGTTCGGCATGATCATGCGCAACTCGGTGATCCTGGTGGATCAGATCGAACAGGACATCAAAGCCGGGCATGCCGCCTGGGATGCCATCGTCGGCGCCACCGTGCGCCGCTTCCGGCCGATCATGCTCACCGCGCTGGCGGCGATCCTGGCGATGATTCCGCTCACCCGCAGCGTGTTCTGGGGGCCGATGGCCACCGCCATCATGGGCGGCCTGTTCATCGCCACCCTGCTCACCCTGCTGTTCCTGCCGGCCCTGTACGCCGCCTGGTTCCGGGTGCGGCGCCCGGAGGGCGCGGGTTACAATCCCGCGCCTTGAATCGGATAAGTTTTCTGGAGCTGTCATGGATTACGCACAGGCACGTTTCAACATGATCGAGCAGCAAATCCGCCCCTGGGAAGTGTTGGATCCCAAGGTGCTCGACCTGTTGTTGAAGGTGAAACGCGAGGATTTCGTTCCCGCGCTGTATCAATCGCTGGCCTTCGTCGATATGAGCATTCCCCTGGGCCATGGCGAAGTAATGTGGGCCCCGGTGATCGAGGCGCGCGCGCTGCAGGCCGTCCAGGTCAAAGCCACCGACCGGGTGCTGGAAATCGGCACCGGCAGTGGCTATTTCACCGCGCTGCTGGCCGCTCAGGCGGATCTCGTGGTCACGGTGGAACTGCACGCCGACCTGCGCGACGAAGCGGAAAAGCGCTTTCACGCGCACGGGCTTGCCAACATCCAGACCCGCCAGGGCGATGCCGCGCGCGACTGGCCTGGTGACGGTGTTTTTGACGTGATTGTCCTGACCGGCTCGGTTCCCCTGCAGCCCGAGGCTTATCTGAAGCGCCTCAACCCCGGTGGCCGCCTGTTCGCCATCCTGGGGGAAGGTCCGGCCATGTCGGCCACTTTGGTCACCTGTGCGACACCTGGCGTCTACCGCACCGATTCACTCTTCGAGACGGTCAGCAAAACCCTGGTGAACGCGGCCGAACCGGAACGTTTCATATTCTGACCATGCAAAATTTGCGCCCCGCTGAACTCAAGGCCTGGCTGGACGATCCAGCGCGTCCCCAGCCCTTGCTTCTGGACGTGCGCGAGGGCTGGGAATACGAGCGCTGCCATCTCGACGGGGTGACGCTGCTGCCCATGAGCGCTATCCAGCCCCGGTTTGGGGAACTCGATCCACAACGTGAGACGGTGGTGATTTGCCATCATGGCGTGCGCAGCTTTCATGTCGTGCGCTTTCTGGAAGCCAACGGCTTCAGCAACGTGATCAACCTGACCGGCGGCGTCGATGCCTGGGCCAAGGAAGTCGATCGCACCCTGCCCACTTACTGAGTTGAATCCATCATGCGCCTGACCCTGTTAACCGTCGCCCTGGCCTGTGTTGCCCAGGTTGCCTTGGGCGCCGATCTGAGTTCGATCTACCAACTCGCCCGCGCTAACGACGCCGTATTTGCCGCCGCGCAGGAAGCCTACAAGGCCGGCCTGGAAAAACTGCCGCAGGGCAAGGCGCTGTTGCGGCCGACGATCAACCTGTCCGCCAACCTCAATCACACCGACACCCAATCCAGTAATGTGGGGTATTCCAAGACCTCTGATCCCTACGGCTACAGTCTTTCCCTGACACAACCGATTTATCGCAAACAGAACCTCGAGACCTATGAGCAGGCCAAGCTGCAGGTGCTGCAAGCGGAACAGCAACTGAAAGTGGCGGAACAGGACCTGCAACTGCGCGTGGCCAAGGCTTACTTCGACGTGCTGCAAGCCCAGGACGTGCTGGCCACCGCGCGCTCCCAGAAACAGGCTTTTGCCGAGCAACTGGCGCAGGCGCGCAAGAGTTTCGAGGTGGGGGCCGCCACCATCACCGACACCCATGAGGCGCAGGCACGTTACGACCTCACCACGGCGCAGGAAATCGCCGGGCAAAACGACCTGGAAGTGAAAAAACGCGCCCTGGAAAAAATCGTCAACCAGGAAGCGCCGACACTCGCCTTGCTCAATGAACAAGCCAGGATGCGGCTGCCCGAGCCCAACAGCATGGACGCCTGGGTCAAGCAGGCGGAAGCCGACAGCCTCGCCGTGGCGCTGGGCCGCACCGCGCAGGAAGCCGCGCGGCGTGAAGTCGACAAACAGAAGGGCGGCCATATGCCCACCCTCGACCTGAAAGCCAGTTACAGCGATAACCGTGGCCAATCATTGGCAACGACTTCCAATGTGGCAACGCAGACCGGCACTATCAGCCTGGAATTCGTCCTGCCCATCTACCAGGGCGGCGCCACCAGTTCGCGGGTGCGGGAAGCTTCCGCCAACCTGGAAAAAGCCCGCCACGAACTCGACAACGCGCGCCGCCAGGCGACTCTGGATGCGCGCCAGGCCTATCTTGGTGTGCTCTCCGGCAGTGCCCAAGTGCAAGCCCTGGAGCAGGCTCTGGTTTCCAGCGAAGCGCAGCTCAGATCGACCAAGCTGGGCCTGGAAGTCGGTGTACGCACAGGCGTGGACGTGCTCAATGCCCAGCAACAGGTCTACACCACCCGCAAAGATCTCGCCGCCGCCCGCTACCAGACCCTGATTGCCGGCCTGACCCTGAAAGCCGCCGCCGGCGCGCTTCATGAGTCCGATCTGAAGGCGCTGGACGCGCTGCTGGTGGACATCGGAGCGGACCGCGTCCGCGATTCAGCACCGTAGGGTGCGGTGAGGCACGAACCGCACCACGCGACGCGAGCCTGGTTGATGCGGTTCGCTGCGTTCTGATGCAGCCTCTACCCTTCGGTAACCCCATCCTACGAAACTGATGCCGTGTGTAGCCCGGATGCAGCGCAGCGGAATCCGGGTTTACAGATACCGCTCCAGCATCCCCATCACCCGTTCTGTTGCCCCCCGATTCGCCGCCGCGAAGCACAAGCCAGCTGCCCGCATGTGCTGGCGCGCGACCGGGTCGCGAAATAGCGCCAACAGCACTTCCGCCAACGTTCCCGCATCCGCAACCCGCCGCGCCGCGCCACAGGCCACCGCCTGTTCCGCCGCCTCCGCGAAATTCCAGGTATGCGGCCCAATCAAGGCGGGACAGCCCGCCGTGGCCGCCTCGATGAAGTTCTGGCCGCCCAACGGCAACAGGCTGCCACCCACATAAGCGACATCCGCCGCCGCGTAGTAAGCCGCCAGCTCGCCCATGCTGTCACCGAGGAACACCTGGGTTTCGGCCGCCAGCGGCCGCCCTTCGCTACGCCGCACATAAGCCAGTTTGTGTTCCGCCAACAGCGCCGCCACAGCGTCGAAGCGTTGCGGATGGCGTGGCACCAGCACCAGCAGCAGGCCCGGAATCTCCAGGCCCGCCAGAGCGTCGAGCAGTACCGCTTCCTCACCTTCGCGGGTACTGGCGGCAAGAAACATGAAACGGCCGTTGAACCGTTCCCGCAAATCACGCGCGCGCTCCTCGGTATCCCGCGACGGAGCCACATCGAACTTCACGTTGCCGCTGATTTCCACGTGGTTCGCGCCGAGGTCACGCAGGCGCCGCGCATCGTTTTCCGTTTGCGCCGCGATGTTCGCCAGGCTGCGCAGCGCCGGCGCCACCAGAATGCGAAAACGGCCATAGCCACGCGCCGACTTTTCCGACAAGCGCGCGTTCACCAGAAACAGGGGGATGCCTCGCCGCTGGCAGGCGGCATAGAGATTTGGCCAGATTTCCGTTTCCATGATTACGCCCATGACCGGGCTGACCCGGTGCAGGAACAGCCAGACCAGGGGCGGGAAGTCGTAGGGCAGATAGGACTGGATCACGCCTTCGCCGAACAGTTCGCCACCGGCTGCCCGCCCAGTCGGCGTGGCATGGGTGAGGAAAATGGCGTGGCCGGGGTGGCGCATCCGCAAGGCTTTCACCAGCGGCGCGGCGGCGCGCGTTTCGCCCACCGAAACGGCATGCAACCAGATGACTGGCGGTTGGCATTGTGGCGCCCAACCCAGGCGTTCGCTCCAGTGCCGTAAATATTCGGGTTGCCGCCATGCGCGGCGCAGCAGATGGAAGAAGGCGAATGGCAGGACGAACAGCCAGGCCAGGGAGTAGAGAAGCCGCATGGGCGGCATTCTAGGGGCGCCACGTGCTAGCATCCGCGCACTTTTTTTTCAGGGATTGATAGCATGAAAGTTCTCGTTACCGGCGTCGCCGGATTCATTGGCATGCATGTCGCACAACGCCTTCTAAAACGTGGTGATCAGGTGGTCGGCATTGACAACCTCAACGATTACTACGACCCCCAGCTCAAATTGGCACGTCTGGAACAAATCAAGCCCCACCCCAATTTCAAGTTCGTGCGGGGCGACATCGCTGACCGAGTGACGGTGGAAGACCTGTTCGCCGCCGAGAAATTCAACCGTGTTATCAACCTCGCCGCGCAGCCGGGTGTGCGCTACTCGCTGAAGAACCCCTATGTCTACATTCAGACCAACCTGGTCGGCTTCGGTAATCTGCTGGAAGGTTGCCGCCACAACGGCGTCGAGCACTTCGTCTATGCCAGCAGTTCCAGCGTCTATGGCGCCAACACCCACATGCCGTTCTCGGTGCACGACAACGTTGACCACCCGGTCAGCCTGTATGCCGCCAGCAAGAAAGCCAACGAGCTGATGGCCCACACTTACAGCCACCTCTACGGCCTGCCGACCACCGGCCTGCGCTATTTCACGGTCTACGGCCCCTGGGGCCGCCCCGACATGTCGCCCTGGTTGTTTACTTCTGCCATCCTTGAGGGCCGCACCATCGACGTGTTCAACATGGGCAAGATGCAGCGCGACTTCACCTACATCGACGACATCGCCGAAGGCACGGTGCGCGTGCTCGACCGCGTCGCCACGGCAAACCCCGACTTCAGCACCGACGCCCCCGACCCCAGCACCAGCTATGCCCCCTATCGGGTCTACAACATTGGCAATCACCAACCGGTGGAACTGATGACCTTCATCAAAACCATCGAGGATGCGCTCGGCCAGGAAGCGAAAAAGAACTACCTGCCGATGCAGCCGGGCGACGTGGTGGCGACCTACGCCAACATCGACGACCTCAAGCGCGATGTGGGGTTTACGCCGAAGACGGAACTTGCCACCGGCATTGCCAATTGGGCGGCCTGGTATCGCGGGTACACAAGGTAAGCGTTCTGCCGCCATTTACCTCGCGTTCAATTCCCCCTTCAACTTCGCCACGCTGGCCTTGCCGAAGCCTTTCACCTCGGCCAGCGCATCCACCTTCTTGAACGGCCCATTTTTCCGGCGATACTCCACGATGCTTTTTGCTTTGGCCGGGCCGATGCCCTTCACGGCTTCAAGCTCGGATTGCGTGGCGGTGTTGATATCCACCGCCGCCCAGGCGGAAACCGATAGCAGCAAGCCGGCCATAAAACACCCGAGAAATTTCTTCATATTGCCTCCGTTGACGGCTAACTTTCATGCCGGCATGTGCCCGGCACACCTGATGATGAAAGAAACTACGGGTGTGGCGTCGCGTAGGGCTTAGGTCGTGAAAACCTTTGAAGGCAACGACCGCGAAAGCTAACTCGTGCCTGACCGAAAACCCCACCCGCCCAGTAACGGCGGGCATTGCCGTCGACGAAGGCGATGCGAAGATGATGCCTGAATGTCAGTTTGAGGCCGGATTCTCACGAATTTACGGGGAAGCGGGGCCC
>Ga0210033_1000027_pt1 | contig 102316 bp, 85 predicted proteins | sample CryGeymeta201501_FD_185465 | JGI IMG/M metagenome (GOLD analysis project Ga0210033, IMG submission 185465) | Groundwater microbial communities from Crystal Geyser aquifers in Utah, USA - Crystal Geyser metaG 2015-01 (SPAdes) (version 2) | ecosystem: Environmental > Aquatic > Deep subsurface >... | reverse complement strand
CCGGGCACACAGCGCGGCTCCGGGCACACAGCGCCGCTCCGGGCACACAGCGCGGCTCCGGGCACACAGCGCCGCTCCGGGCACACAGCGCGGCTCCGGGCACACAGCGCCGCTCCGGGCACACAGCGCCGCTCCGGGCACACAGCGCGCCGGGCTGGCTGCGCCGCGGGGGGCGACCGCGCCGCGGGGTACAGTGCTGCGGCGTGGACCCGGCGACCTGCCAGGCGGTCCGTGTTGCGCCCTGAAGGCGGAAACGGCCGTGGCTTCATCGGTAGCGTGGCCCGCGACTCCGGGTGGTCTGTAGCCCGAGGGCCGCGCGACGCCGCAGTAGCATCCGCACCGAGGTGCCTCCCCATGTCCGACCGCTCCATCGATCCGGCCAGTGACGCCGCGCCGGCAGAGGCGCGCGCCACCGCCGGCCCACGCACGGACCTGCGCGGCCTGCTCCTCCCCCAGCGCGTCGTCTTCGACCTCGACGGCACGCTGGTCGACTCGCTGCCGGCCCTGCGCGTGGCGGTCAACCTCGTGCTGGCCGAGCTCGGCCGGCGGCCCCTGAGCCAGGTGGAGGTCCGAGGCTTCGTGGGGGAGGGCCTGGACCGGCTGCTGAGCCAGGCCCTGGCAGCGACCGGGGCGGCGCTCGATCTCGAGCCCCTGCGGGACCGCTGGCTGGTGGTCTACCGCGAGACGCTGGCCGAGGGGACCACCGCCTTTCCCGGCGCCGAGGACCTGCTGCGAGACCTGCGCGCGGCGGGCTGTCGGCTGGGGCTGTGCACCAACAAGCCGCAGGAGCCAGCCGAGGAGATCCTGGCCCTGCTGGGCTGGAGCGAGCTCTTCGACGCCGTCGTCGGGGCCGACCAGGTGCCGAACCGCAAGCCCGCACCCGAGCACCTGCAGCAGACGCTGGCCGCCATGGGAGAGGGCCGCGCGGCCTATGTCGGCGACTCGGCGACCGACGTGGAGACCGCCCGCGGGGCCGGCGTGCCGGTGATCCTGCTGTCCCACGGCTACAGCCGCGTCGACCCGGCTGACCTGGGGGCGGACGCCGTGGTCGACCGGATGGACCAGGTGCCGGCGGCGCTGGCGCGGGTGCGGGCCCGCTGAAGGGCCGGTTGGCCCGCTGAAGGGCCGTGGGCCGGGGATCGGGCGGTTGGCCCAGGACCGGCCGCCTCAGCCGCCCTCTCCTGCGCCGGGCACCCCGGTCCACGCCGCCACGGCGCGCGCCAGGGCCTCGGTTGCCGCGTTGCTGCCGCCGCCCTCGCCGTCGCTGCCCTCCGCCTCGATCCACAGGGGCCGGTCGCCCTGCCACACCACCCGGCCGTGGCCCGGAACGCGGGCCCGCAGCTCCCGCAGGAACAGGGGCCCCCGCCCAGGCGGATCCGCTCGGAGCAGGTCCTCCAGCTCGCCGACGCTGCGGATGGCCGGCAGCTCCTCCTGGCGCAGGCCGCGGCCGTCCCGGGTGTCAGCGTCGAAGCGCTCCACGACCAGGGACGTCCGGCGGGGCAGGCAGCGCAAGGCCAGCAGCGGGTCGGCGCCCTCGATGGACCAGGCGGCGCCGCTGCCTGCCACACCCGGCACGGCCGCAGCAGCAGGGGCGGCCGCGGCAGCCGGGCGAGGAGCGGGCGCGCCTTGTGAAAGGAAGGCGCTTCGGTACCAGGCGCGCTCGTGGTGGTCCTGGTCGGCCGGGTCCTCGACGAAGTCCGGATCGGCCTGGCGACGCAGGCGCCCCAGGCTCCGGTTGTCGCGCTGGGAGATGACGGGGATCCCGGCCTGGACCAGGGCCGCCGCGGCGACGCCCATGCCGCGCTGGTAGCGACGGGGCGTGTCGAAGCGGCAGCCATCCGAGATCACCTGGGTCCCGCAGGCGCCGCTCAGGTCGGTGAGCAAGGCGAGCTCCGCCCGGTGGGCCCGCGCGGCCTGCACCATGGCCTCGGCCCCGCGCACCATGCCCGAGGTCAGGTCGGTCCCGTGCTCGTCCAGGACCCGGGTGCGTCCGGCCAGCACCGCGAGCCCGTCACCACCGTGCAGGTCGGGCATGCCACGCGGCGTGCCCAGGCCGTGGTCCTCGGGGCAGAAGGCCAGGGCCCGCACCGCGGGCAGGGCCAGGAAGGCGCGACGCACCGTGCCCATGCCGTAGTCCGTGCCGTCGACCCCGCAGGGCAGGCCTGCCAGGCAGCCGCTGACCAGCACGCGCCAGGGCTCGTCCACGGTGGGGGTGCGCAGGACCAGCTCCCCGTCCACCAGGCGAAGCGAGCGGCCGCCGCTCATCGGAAGACCCGCTGCTGCCAGTCGGGGCGCAGGTGGGTCTCTATGGGCTGGGTCATGCCCGGGTAGGCCGGGTGGGTGCGGACCATGAGCAGCCAGAAGAAGACGAAGACCAGGTACAAGGCGCCCAGCGTGCGGGGGCGCGGCACGGCGTGCTGGAGCTGCAAGGCGGCCACGGCGCACATGAGCAGCCAGGTGCCGTGGAAGAAGACCTCGGGCTTGGCGATGCGCCAGAAGCCGGGGACCAGGGCGCGGGTGGCCATGTAGAGCGGGTTGGGCAGGCCGGGCAGCAGCTGGGGGCCCAGGGAGAGGGCGAAGAGCACCAGGCCCGTGGCGATGGCGTAGCGGACGCGGGGATCGCGGCGCCGGGCCCAGGCGCCGAAGAGGGCCAGGCCGACGGCGACCATGTTCAGGGCGCGCCAGGGCTCCAGGCGGTTCCAGGAGAAGGGGACCAGGGTGAAGGAGTCCAGGGCGGCGCGCTCCCACAGGAAGCGATCGGGATCCCCCAGGCTGGGGCCACCGTGCAGCAGCATCCACTGCATCAGGACCAGGGGAGAGACGGCCAGCACGGCGGCAGCACAGGCCAGGCCCAGGTTGCGCGCCCGGGCGGCGGCCTGGTGGTGTCTTGCCTGGCGCTCGGGATCGGGGGAGCGGCGGTGCCGCCAGCTCAGGACCGCCGCGCCCACCGAGCCGGCCAGGGCCATGCCCCCCATCACCGCGCCGACCATGCCCAGGTACAGGTTGTTCCAGGTCATCAGCGCGAAGAGCAGGGCCGAGATCCACGGCCAGGGGCCCGTCTCGCGCAGGCGCCCCCGCGGCAGCCCCGCCGCGGGAGGCCGCACCACCGGGGCCCGCGCCCAGGCCCGGTACAGGGCCCACATGTACAGGGCCAGCCAGAAGATCGCCGCCTTCTCGATGGTGTACCAGTTCAGGTCCCGGAAGACGTGCAGGCCCATGCCCCAGGCGAAGGCCAGGACGATGGCGGTGCGGTTGTGACCGCACAGGTCGCGCAGCAGCAGGTAGCAGGCCCACCAGGCCAGGGCCGGGTACAGCAGGGCCTGGGCGTTGAAGGCGCCCGTCGGCGACAGGAAGAGGTCGAAGAAGGCCGTGACCCACAGGTGGCCGGTGTGCACGCCGATGAGGTGGGCGGCCGGGTCGGCCATGGACAGCCACGGATGCAGCAACATCCGGACGTGGACCCCGTCCAGGTAGAACAGCAGGCTGCCTTCCTTGTCGATGGTCGGAAAGGCGCCGTAGACGTAGCGGTCCAGGTACCAGGCCAGGGGCATGGTCAGGACGATGGTCTGGCCCAGGATGAACAGGAAGCCGCGCAGGACCTCGGGCAGGCGCCGCAAGGCGGAGAGCGCCGAGAGGGAGAGGCCCACGACCAGGCTGCCCAGGTAGGCCAGGGGCACGTCGACCAGCTCGACCGGGGCCAGGAGCTGGCGCGGATCCGGCGGGGGTCCGTACACGGGGCGGCGCGCTCCTCCTGACACAGGCTCGGGGATCCTGACACAGGCTCGGGGAGGCTATGGGGTGGCCATGCCTGCCGCCAGCGCTCCCCCTGACGAGGATGATCCGGCCGCCGCCGCTCCGGCCGCCGCCGAGATCCCGTCGGCCACCGCGCTGACCCAGGCCCTGCTGGCCTGGTACGACGCGGCCCACCGGACCCTGCCCTGGCGCCCCGAGCGCCCCGAGGACCGGGACGCCTACCGGACCTGGCTGTCGGAGATCATGCTCCAGCAGACCCGAGTGGAGACGGTCAAGCCCTACTACGCCCGCTTCCTGGGGCGCTTCCCCACGGTGCAGGCCCTCGCCGCGGCCCCCCTGGACGAGGTGCTCGGGCTGTGGGCCGGCCTGGGCTACTACAGCCGGGCCCGCAACCTGCACGCCGCCGCGCAACAGGTGGCCGAAGCCGGCGCCTTCCCGGCCACGGTGGAGGGGCTGCAGGGGCTGCCCGGCGTCGGCCCCTACGTGGCGGCCGCCGTGGGCAGCATCGCCCTGGGCCGGGACGCCGCCGCCGTAGATGGCAACGTGGTCCGCGTGTTGTCCCGGCTCTGGGCCGAGGCCGGTGGCCCGGCGCGCATCCAGGCCCACGCCCAGGCCCTGCTGCCTGCCGGTCGGGCCGGGGACTTCAACCAGGCCCTCATGGACCTGGGCAGCGCCGTCTGCACCCCTCGCAATCCCGCCTGCCTGGCCTGCCCCCTGGCTCCCGGCTGCCAGGCCCTGCGCCAGGGCCGCGTGGCCGACTTCCCCCCCGCCAAGGCCCGCCGGGTGGTGCCGGAGCGGGCGGCCGTGGCCCTGGTCCTCTACCAGGGTCCCCAGGTGCTCCTGGCGCGTCGCCCGGCCGAGGGCCTGTTCGGCGGCCTCTACGAGCTGCCCGGCGACATGCTGGCCGAAGGAGAGGACCCGGCCGACGCGGCGGTCCGGGTCGCCTGGTCCCGGCTGGGCCTGCGGGCCGAGGCGGGCCTGCCCCTGGGCCGGGTCCAGCACACGCTGACCCACATGCACCTGCTGCTGCACGTGCTGCCGCTGCGGGTGAGCGCTCCTGCGGCCTCGGCGGCGCCGACCCTGGCCTGGTACACGGCCGGGACCTGGGCCGACCCGGCGCAGCCCGGCGAGCTGGGGCTGTCCACCCTGTCCCGCAAGGCCCTGCGGCTGCTCAGCCCAGCAGGGGGCGCAGCCACTCCGCGCAGGCGCTGAGCGCCTGGGGATCGCGGCTGTCCAGGATGATCTGGACCGTCCACGGGCGCTGCTCGAAGCGGGGATAGCTGCCGATGTGGACCTGGGGCCACCGCGCCTGGGCCTGGCGCAGCGAGGCCGCGAACTCCGGCTCGGCCGACAGCGTGGTCAGCACCAGGCTCTCGATGGGGTGGCCGCCGAAGCGGTGGGCCACAGCGTCGAACTTGCGCCGGAGCAGGCCGGGGACCCCGGGGAAGATGACGACGTTGCCTGCGACGACCTGGGGGAAGGAGATCTCGCCGTCCCACCACAACACGGCCCCGGCGGGCACGTCGGCCATGCGCAGGGCGTCCTCGTTGAGCCGATCCCCCATGCGGCGGGCCAGCACCTCGACCAGCTCGGGGCGGCGCTCCAGCGGCCGGTCCAGGCCCAGGGCGATGCCCTCCATGGTCACGTCGTCGTGGGTGGGCCCGACGCCGCCGGAGGTGAAGACCCAGTCGTGCTCTGCGCTGCAGGCGGCGACCTCGCGGCCGATGCCCTGCACCAGGTCCTGGATGACGATGATGCGGCAGAGATCGATGCCCAGGGCCCGACAGCGGTCGATGATCCAGGGCGAGTTCTCGTCCCGGAAGCGGCCGCTGAGGATCTCGTCGCCGATCACGACCAGGGCGGCTGTCGGGACGGCGGGAGATGCCACCTTCTCCGCGGAGGTCTCAGCCGGGTTCCAATCGTGGGACATGGCGCTTCCATAGCACCGGGTCGCAACCGGCGGCGCTACAATCCCCTTGGAGCCAGCCCTGCTCCGCCTGCCGTCTTGTCCATCAGGCGGAACCCACGTCGACGACCAGTGTCGGAGCGCACAACGAAGCGACCCAGATGAAGCTCGGATACCCACGCCACGGACTCCGCGTCACCGTCCGCCTCAACGGCACGGTCGTGGGCCAGCGTGTGCTCTGGTCGCCCCCGGTCAGCGCGCTGCTGACGATGGCGGCGCTGACGGGCGTGGCTGCCCTGGTCATGGACCTGCTGGGCGACAGCGGCGTGACGCTCCTGGGGTTCTGGACACCCCTGATGTCCGAGCTGGCCATCCTGCTGCTGGCTCCCACGGGCGTCGTGCTCGCCCTGACCGCGCTTCTGTGGCGACGCCGGGTCCACCTGGGTGTGGACGGGGACGACGCGGTCCCCACCCCGGGCGGCCTCCCCCTGGCCTCCATCACCTGGGCGCCCGGCGAGCTGCCGAGCTTCGTGGACCACACGGCCGCGGACCGGGTCATCGAGATGGGCCCCGACGCCCGCTGGCGCTGGGCCATGGACAAGGTCGAGGTCGAGGTCGCGGCCCAGGACCACCAGTCGGCCCGCCGCATGCCCACCGACCCCCTCGGCGACGTGGGCCTGGTCGTGGTCGCCCTGGCCCTGTACGTCGGTGTGATGCAGGCCCAGCTCTTCGGCGAGCTGATGCCGCAGCCCGCGGCCCCTGGCTCGGGCAACGACGTCTCGCCCGAGCTCATCGCCCGCCTGCTGGAGAAGGACCTCGACGGCGCTGACGAGGGCCTCACCGAGCGTGCGCAGCGTCCTGATCACGAGCGCAAGACCGGCGACAGCTACCTGCCAGCGGGCGCGCCGGGTCCCATGACCCGGGTCGGTGGGGGCCCGGTCGAGGGGCCCGCCGTGGTCCGCGCCCCCCCCAGTGAGGAGCAGGCCCTCGACCCGCCCCAGCGCGAGCCCCAGGACGACGGCGAGGACGCCCTGGCCATGGACAGCGCGCCGCTTCCCCAGGACATGGAGAGCCCGGCCGTCGCGCCCGCCCCGGTCCTGGCGGAGCAGCTGGAGCCCGAGCAGCGGCTGGCCAGCCAGCCCGCGAGCGCCATGGAGCGCTTCGTCGGCTGGGGCTTCCGCGACTGGTTCGACGCCAGCGTCGCCCGGCAGGAGATCGATCCCCAGGTGGAGCGCCAGCTGAACATGGCCCGCCGCCGCTTGAAGATCGATCCCGACGACTTCGGCTCCTTGCAGACCGTCGGGCTGTACGCCTACCTGGCCGAGAACGTCGAGCTGAGCGTCAGCGCCTACCAGCGCCTGATCGACCTCTACCCAGAGGAATCGGTCGGCTACAACAACCTGGGCCTGATCTACAAGCGCCAGGGAAAGTGGAACAAGGAAGAGGCGCTGTACCGCAAGGCCCTGGAGCTGGACCCCTCCGACCCGGTGGTCCTGGAGAACCTGGCCCTGAACCTGGCGCACCAGGGTCGCTTCGCAGAGGCGCTGGGCATCATGGACCTGCTGTCGGACCTCGACCCCGAGGACCCCTACAGCGATCTGCACCGAGCCAAGATCTACGCAGCCATGGGCCGCCGCGAGAAGGCCTACCACTACCTGGACCGCGCCCTCGACCACGTCGATGAGATCGACACGCTGCACCAGATCGAGTTCCGCCAGGACCTGCGACTGGAGCCCCTGCTGGCCACCATGCGCAAGGAGCCTCGCTTCCAGCGCATGCTCCGCCAGGCGTACGGCCCCGATGCCGAAGAGCTGCTGCGCGGCGAAGGGGGCAGCCATGGGTGATCTCTCCGTCAACGTGCGCCTGCACGGCGAGGTGGTCGAGGACACCGTGCTGCGCGTCGGCCGCACGGTGCGCATCGGGGAGGCCGACGAGGCCCGGGTGGCCTTCCCCGGCGCCGACCTGATGGTCGTACGGGCCGGCGAGCGCCTGCTGGTGCGAGGCCGCGCCCTGGAAGAGGGCGACAGCCTGGAGCTGTCCCTGGGGGTGGTGGACGTCACCGTGGAGCACACCCTGCGGGGCCGCACGCCGCCGGAGTGGCGCAGCGCCTTCGACGTGCGCTTCCTGGCCGTGGTGCTGCTGCTGACCGCGGTCGGCACCTGGTGGGACGCCGCCGATGCCTGGCTGGATCGCGACCCGCTGTCGCTGGCGCCCAGCCCCCACGCGGCCTCGCAGACCCAGACCCAGGACGAGGCGAGCGTGCAGCGCACGACCCTGGTCACCCCGGTGGACATGCCGGCGCTGGCCTCGGACACCGACCTGGACGAGGCCCAGGGCCCGCGCCACCTGCCCGATGACCAGCTCTCGGGCACCGCCTGGAACGCCTGGTACCGCCGCGCGGTGCCGGTGGACGACCAGTACCTGGACGCCTACGACCGGCTGCGCACCAACCCCATGGACGCCGGCGCCCACCGCATCGTGGCCCAGGCCGCCTACGACAACGACGACTTCGACGTCGCCGCCTGGCACTACCGCTGGCTGGCCGCCCAGTACCCCGACGACCGCGGCATCCTGCTGCGCCTGGCCCGGGCCGAGCGCCGGCGCGGCCGCCACACCGTCGAGATCGACCTGTACCGGCACGTCCTGGCCCAGGATCCGCAGAACACAGAGGCGATGGGTGGCTTGGCCGTGGCCCTGGCCCGCGTCGGTCGCCTGGACGAGGCCTCTCAGCTCGAGGACGAGCTGCAGGCCACCGCGCCCATGGCCCCCTCGACCGACCTGGCCATCGCCCTGACGGCGGCGCTCCAGGGGCGCGACCGCGAGGCCCTGGACGCCCTCGACCGGTCCATCGGCGCCCGGGGCCAGCTCTCCCAAGAGATGCAGATCGAGCTGCGCCGCGACCTGGCCATCGATCCCGCCTTTGCCGACCTGCGCAAGGACAAGCGGCTGCGGGCCCTGCTGCATCGCCACCTGGGCGCCGCGGCCCCGACGCCGGTTCGTTAGGCCCCATCGAGGGGCTGGCTGCGGGGCGAAGGGCCGCGCCTGATAGCCTGTGGGCGGCATCCCCCCTCCCAGCGGCGAGAACACCGTGCCTGAGCGCGTCCACAAGCCGAGCACGGTGGTCTACGCGGGCTCCTTCGACCCGCCGACCTTCGGGCACCTGCACGTGGTGCGCCGCGCCTGTCGCCTCTTCGACGAGGTGATCCTCGCCGTGGGCACCAACCCGGCCAAGCGCTGCCTGCTGTCGGCCGAGGAGCGCATCGCGGTGCTCAGCGCGGAGACCGCGGACCTGCCCCAGGTCCAGGTGCAGCCCTTCCAGGGCCTGCTCGTCGACTTCTGCCGGCAGGTGGGGGCCCGGGTCATCCTGCGGGGCCTGCGGGCCAGCACCGACTTCGACTTCGAGTTCCAGATCGGCCTGGCCAACATGGACATGGCGCCCGAGATCGAGACGGTCTTCCTGCTGACCGACCCCAAGCACATCTTCATCTCCTCGTCCCTGGTCAAGGAGATCGCGACCAATGGCGGGGACGTGTCCCGCTACGTGCCCCCGACCGCGCTGGCGGCCATGAAGCGGGCGCTCGGGCAGAGCTGAGACGCGGCAGAGCTGAGACGCGGCAGAGCTGAGACGCGGCAGAGCTGAGACGCGGCAGAGCTGAGACGCGGCAGAGCTGAGACGCGGCAGAGCTGAGACGCGGCAGAGCTGAGACGCGGCAGAGCTGAGACGCGGCAGAGCTGAGACGCGGCAGAGCGTGACCTGCGCGGCCCCTCAGCCCAGCAGGGCGCCCATGCGGCGGGCGGCGAGTTCGGCGGCGGCGCGATGCCCATCGGAGAAGGGAGCGCCCCCGAAGGGGTTGAGCAGTTCGATGGCGCCCACCACCGAGGCCCGGACCCGCACGGGGCAGGCCATCAAGGCGCGGGTGTGGTAGCCCGTCGTCGCGTCGATGCCGGCGAAGTGCTCGGTGCGACGCTCCACCTCCTGGGCGACCAGGGTGGTGCCGCTGCGCATGACCACCCCGACCAGGCCGGTGCCCTCGGGGATCGAGGCCAGGGCCAGGTGCTCGGAGGCCGGGCCGCGAAGGGCCAGGAAGCGCACCATGCCGGTGCTCGGCTGGAGCTTGAGGACCGAGGCGCTCTCGGCGGGCACGGTCCGCAACAGCAGGTCCAGGACCGCGCTGGCCCGGGCCCGCTCGTCGCCCTGGTTGGGCAGGGCCTGCAGATCGCGCTCGAGGCGGGCCAGGCTCTGGGGATCGACCTGGGCGTAGCGGGAGAAGGCGCCGCTGCGTGCCGTGCTCGGGGCGTCCATGACGTCGACGCCGCGGGAGACGGACGCGGCCTCGACGCTGGGGCTCTCGCCCTCTCCGTCTTCGGAGTCGAGCTGGCGGACCACGAAGCGGGTCGCCGTGTCCGGGTCGGTCACCTCGACCACGCCGGCCCGGTCGAGCAGGCAGACGGCGCGCTCCAGGGTGCCCTGGTCCAGGCCCAGGCGCTCCAGGGCGACGCTGAGCGCCGCCATCCAGTCGCGCGCTCGCACGACCTGGGTCTCCCCAAGCCCGACCCCCGCGGCGCGGGCCCCCTCCCACCGGATCTCGTAGCTGGCCAAAGCACTACCCTCCCTTCGACCGATGCACCTAGCACGACATGCCCCCGCCGGCGGGTCAGCGGTTAGGGCGCCGGCCACTGGAGGCAGCATGTGCGGTATCGTCGCCACAGTCGGGAGAGGCCCCGCCGTCCCCGTGCTCATCGACGGCCTGCGCCGCCTGGAGTACCGCGGCTACGACTCCTCCGGCCTGGCCGTCGTGTACGGGGGTCAGCTCCGCCTGCACCGTCGGGTCGGTCGGGTGCGCGAGCTGGCCGCCCAGGTGCCCGCCGATCTGCCGGCCGCGGTGGGCATCGCCCACACCCGCTGGGCCACCCACGGCGAGGTCACCGAGGCCAACGCCCATCCGCACCTGGACGCCGCGGGTCGCATCGCCATCGTCCACAACGGCATCATCGAGAACATGGGGCCGCTGAAGGCCCGCCTCCAGGCCGCGGGCGTGGTCTTCCGCTCGGACACCGACTCCGAGCTCATCGCCCACCTGGTCAGCCGCTGCTACGCCGGCGAGGACGGGGGCATCGCGGGGGACAGCGTCGGCGACCCGGTCGCCGCCGTGCGCGCCGCCCTGCGCATGATCCGCGGCACCTGGGGCATCGCGGTGCTCTTCGCCGACCACCCCGAGCTCATCGTCGCCGCACGCAACGGCTCGCCCCTGGTCGTGGGCCTGGGTGACGGCCAGTCCTTCCTGGCCAGCGACCCGCAGGCCCTGGTGGCCTACACCCGCCGCGTCGTCTTCCTGGACGACGGCGAGGTCGCCCGCATCGACGCCCAGGGGGTCCAGACCTTCCGCCAGGACGGCGGGGCCGTGGACAACGCAGTCGAGACCATCGAGGACGTGTGGGGCGAGACCGACAGCGGCGCCTGGCCCCACAGGATGCTCAAGGAGATCCACGAGCAGCCCGAGGCCCTGGAGCGCTGCCTGTCCGGGCGCGTGGTGCCCGAGGACGGCACGGCCCGGCTGGGCGGCCTGGACCTGTCGGCCCGGGACCTGGCGCGCCTGAGCCGGGTGGGCCTGCTGGGCTGCGGCACGGCCTACCACGCCTGCCAGGTGGGGGCGCAGCTCGTCGAGCAGCTCGCCCGGGTGCCCGCCAAGGCCGAGATCGCCAGCGAGTTCCGGAACCGCAACCCGGTCATCGATCCCGACGCGCTCTTCTTCGCGGTCAGCCAGTCCGGCGAGACGGCCGACACCCTGGGCGCGGTGCGGGAGATCCACCTGAAGGGCGGCACCGTGGTCGGCGCCGTCAACGTCGTCGGCAGCTCCATCGCCCGGGCCTGCGGCCGCGGGGTCTACATCCACTCGGGACCCGAGCTGGCCGTCGCCTCGACCAAGGCCTTCAGCAACATGGTGGCGGCCCTGGCGGTCTTCACCTTGATGCTGGCCCGCCAGCGGACCCTCTCCCACCACGAGGGCCGACGCTACGTCGAGCAGCTCCGCGCCGTGCCGGACCTGGTGGCCCGCTACCTGGACGCGCCGGGCCCCATCGACGCGCTGGTCGACTGGGTCCAACAGGCGCGCATGGTGCTCTTCCTGGGCCGCGGCCTGTCGGCACCCGTGGCCGCCGAGGGTGCGCTCAAGCTCATGGAGGTCGCCTACATCCCCTGCATCGCCTACCCGGCGGGCGAGATGAAGCACGGTCCCATCGCTTTGCTGGAGCCGGGCGCGCCGGTCATCGTGGTCGCGCCCCGGGACGAGGTCCAGGACAAGACGCTGAGCAACCTCCAGGAGTGCCGGGCGCGAGGGGCACGGGTCGCCGTGATCCACACCGAGGGGGACGCCATCGGCGAGCTGGCCGACCTGTCCATCCCGGTGCCCGCGACCAGCCCCCTCTTCTCGCCCCTGCTCACGGTGCTGCCCTTGCAGCTGCTCGCCTACCGCACGGCCCTGGCCTTGGGCCGCGACGTGGACCGCCCGCGGAACCTCGCAAAGTCCGTCACCGTCGAGTAGTCGGGCCCAACTGTCAGGACGGCGCAAGGGCGACGCAAGGAGCCTGCAAACCGTGGTGCCCGGCCGGAACCGGAGCCTGCGGACAGGGTCCTACCTCCTGCGCCGTGGGGATTCACGGTTGGGGTCTCCCGGCGTGCCCCCTCCCCGTCTTGGGGAGGGGGCGGCTACCCCACCGGTCCCCAGGCGTGGTGGGAGGACCCCATGAAGCGACGGCACGGAGACCCGGGCGAGCTGAACCTGTTGCCCGTGATGAACCTGGTCACGATCCTGGTGCCGCTGCTGCTGCTGGGGGCCGAGCTGGCCCACCTGGGCATCTTGGAGAGCCAGGTCCCGGCCATCGGGGACGACGGTCCACCCGCCCCCCTGCAGCTCACGGTGGCGATCTCCCGGGTGGGCTTCACCCTGCTCGGCGCCGCCGGTGCCGAGGCCCTGCCGGTGCCCCAAGAGGACCTGGTCCTGCCCTGCACCGACGCCCGCTGCGCCGCGCCCGAGCGCTACGACTACGAGGGCCTGCAGGTCCAGCTGGCGCGCATCAAGGACGCCTACCCCGACGAGGAGGCCATCACCCTGCTTCCCGACGCGGACATCAGCTACCAGGTGCTCATCAGCACCATGGACGCCACCCGCATCGACGGGGACCGGCCGCTCTTCCCGCGGGTCGTGATCGCTGGCGGGGGCAGCGGCTGAGGGGAGGCGGCCCCTGAGGAAAGGCTGAGGCGGGGCTGCTCAGAGCTCCGTGCCGTAGATCCGGTAGGTCTTGTAGATCTTCCCGCCCAGCTTCTCGATGGCCCCGCGCATGCGGAGGTTGTCCTCCAGGATCCAGGAGCACTCGGCGCCCTTGACGCCGAGCTCCAGGCAGGTCTCCCAGGTGCGCTGGTAGAGCAGCGCGCCCAGGGGCTTGCGCTGGTGCGCCCTGGCCACGCCCAGGGCGAAGACCCGGACCTGGTCCCAGCTCTTGCGCCCCACCAGGTAGTGCAGCCACCCGAGAGGGAAGCGCCGCCCGTTCATGGGCTTCACGACCTGGTTGAAGTCGGGCAGGGTCAGCGAGAAGGCCACGGGCACGCGGCTGCCGTCGCCCGGGTCGTGCTCGACCACGTAGCAGAGCCGCTCGTCGATCATCGGCTTGAGGCCCTTGGCGACCTTCTGGAACTCGGCGTCCGTGAGCTTGACGAAGCCCCAGTTGTCGGCCCAGGCGTCGTTGTAGAGCAGGCGGGCGGTCTCGACCTCTTGGTCGTAGTGCTTCAGGTCGATGCTGCGGACGTGGTAAGCGGGGTACCGCTCCGTGACGCGGTCGGCGATGCGCTGGATCTGCGCGGGGATGGCGCCGGGCTCCAGCCAGTAGGCGTAGAGGTCCTTGACCTTGTCCAGGCCGAGCTCCTGGTAGATCCGAGGGTAGTACTCCCGGTTCCAGGTCATCAGGACCAGCGGGTCGCGGTCGAAGCCATCGACCAGCAGGCCGCACTCGTGGTTGCTATTGAAGTTGAAGGGCCCCTGGGCCCGCTGCATGCCCTTGGATCGCAGCCAGTCCAGGGCGGTCTGCAGCAGGCTGCGGGCGATGTCGGCGTCGTCGACGAATTCGAAAAAGCCGAAGAAGCCCGTGCCGGCCTGGACCTGCTGGTAGCCCTTGTCGACCTGGGCCGAGATGGTGCCGACCGCCACTCCGTCGCGCCAGGCCATCCACAGCTGGACCTCGGCCAGCTCGAAGTAGGGGTTGCGCTCGGGGTCGAAGAACTCCTTGCGCTCGAAGAGCAGCGGCGGCACCCAGTGGGGATCGTCGGCGTAGACCTTCCACGGGAAGCGGATGAAGGGGCCGATGTCCCCCTTCAGGTCGACGGGACGGATCTCGACGCGCCGCATGGCCACCTCGAAAGGGGGCGTCGCTTAACCACTCGGCTCGGTGCCGGCGGTCAGCCGCAGCAGGAGACCGTCGTCCTGCCAGGCCCAGATCCGCCCGTCGGGAGCGACGCAGCTCCCGTCCAGGGGCAGGCCGAGGGCCAGGCCGAGGGCCAGGGCCGGGGTGGGTGCGAAGACGGGAGGAGAGGGGAGCGGGGGGAGGGTCGCCCGCCGGAAGCCCGGGAGGCGGCGGGCCTGCTCGGCGCCAGGCACCAGCACGCTGCCGTCTTCGTCCAGGCGGAGCAGGGGGCCGCCGCGGTCTGCTGGGAGGGGGAGGGGACGCCACTGCCAGGCCCCCTCTCCGGGCGGGCCCCAGGCGACGCCGCCGGTGCAGCGCAACACCACGAGGGCGCCGATCTGCCGCAGCTCCAGGGCCGTCTCGTCCTCGGGCAGGCGCAGCAGCTCCACGTCCTCGTCCACGTCCTCGTCAGTGCGAAGCAGCAGCTCGCCCTCTTCGACCAGCAGCACGCCGGCCGGGGTAGCCAGGGCCAGGTCGGCGCCGGCGGTCCAGGCGGTGCCCGTCGGTCGGCCGGTGCCCAGGTCCCACGCCAGGCCGCCCGGCCCGTGGAGCTGCCCGTCCAGGACCAGGCCCGGCCCGGGCAGGCGCTCCTCGCCCTCGGTGCGGCGCCAGGGGTGGACCGCGCCCGAGGGGTCGACCCAGCGCCCCCAGCCCGCCGGGCGAGCGTCCTGGCGCATGCCGGCCACCAGCCCGTCGTGCAGGCCCACCCGCGCCGTTCCCTCGGGACCCTCGACCAGGGCGTGGCGGCCGTCGGGCGAAAACGCCACCTCGCCCAGCGGCAGGGCCAGGGCGAGGCGACGCAGCGGCCCACCAGGTGCGCGGCCCCAAGCGCCGTCCGCCGCCTCGGCCACGGCCGCCCCCTCGGGCCCGACCACCAGGCCGCGCAACGGGCCATCCGCCGTGCCGACCACGCGGGCGCTGCCCCCTGCGGCCTGCTCGACCAGGCTGCGCCCCAGGCACCAGCTCGCGCCGGCCCCGACAGACCAGGGCCGGGCCCGGGCCTCCAGGGCGCCCATGGGCAGCCGCACCGGCGTGCCCTCGGCCAGGTCCTCGGCCCAGGCTTGCTCACCCTTCCAGGCGCACAGCCACTGGGCCCCCAGGTGCAGGCCGCTGCACGAGAGCTCCCGCCGCAGGCGCAGCGCGCCCTCGGCCCAGCACCACAGGGCCACGCCGTCGCGCTGGCGGTTGGCCAGCCACAAGCCGTCCGGTCGCACGACGGCGTCCAGCAGGCCGGGCAGGACCAGCAGGGCCCCGTCCTCGGTGAGCAGCCCGCCCTCGACCCGCCGGTGCCCACCGATGAAGCCCTCGCCGGGGCCGGGGTGCAGCAGCTCGGCTGGGCGGCTGTGGCCCTCACCCGTCATCAGGATGACCTTCATCGCCGCTCCTCCACGCCCACCAGGTCGCCGTTCGCCAGGCCCAGCGCCAGGGTGCCACCGGCCAGCTCCGGACCGCTGGTGACCGGCGCGCCCAGGGGCAGACTCCAGGCCTCTCCCCCGTCGTCCAGGTCCACCCGGTGCAGCACGCCGCCCGCGTCTCCGACCCAGGCGCTGCCCGCCGCGACCAGGGGGGCGGTCGACAGGGGATCGGCCCCCAGCCGACTGCTCCAGTGCTGCTCGCCGGTGGCCGGATCCAGCGCCAGCAGGGTGCCGTCGGCCGTCGGGACCAGCAGGGAGCCGTCCAGGGCCAGGCCACCCCGCGGCGCAGCGGCGAGCTGCCGCTCCCAGAGCAGCCGCCCGGTCTCGCGGTCCACGGCCTGCACGCCCCCTGGGGTGCTGCCCACCGCGTCCCAGGCGTCGTAGACCCGGGAGTCGCCGACCACGGGCGCGCCGATGCCCGGCCCGCGGACCCGGGCCCGCCAGCGCTCGGCGATGCCCTGGGTCGCCACCAGGTCGCCCTCCAAGGTGTGCACGAAGACGTGCACGCCGTCGCTGGCCGGCTGGCCCGCCACGGTCAACAGCTGCAAGGCATCGTCCTGGAGCGTACTGTGCAGGCTGCCGTCGCTGCTCATCCAGGCCATGCCGCCCTCGATGGGCACCGCCCCACCGCGGGCGCGCCCCGAGCCGCGCCAGGCCAGCACGACCTTTCCATTGCCCGAAGAGAAGGCCAGCAGCGAGCCGTCGGCGACGCCGACCACGGGGCCCTCTGCGGTCAAGGTCACCGGCGCGGTGGCGTCCAGGTCGACGTCCAGGGCGCGGCTGCCGTCGGCGCCGATGTGGTGGACGGCGCCCGCGGACACGACCCAGAAGGTGTCCTGGTCGCTGCACAGGGGGATCGTGACCGGGACCGGCAGGCGCAGGCGCCAGGCGATGATCGGATCACTGCGCACGCCGGGTCCGGCCACGACGCGACGCCGCAGGGCGAGCCCGGCCGGGTCGGCGCTCACGCTCGTCGGGCCCCCCGCAGGGGAGGGGAGGGCTGCGGAGGACCCGGCAGCGGCGCCCGAGGCCCCGGGCGCCAGGGTCGCGGGATCCACGCTGCGCCGGACCGCGGAGGGGTGGGGCGCGCAGGACAGGCCCAGCAGGGACAGCGCGGGGAGGCACAGAGCGAGCAGTGAGCGGGGAGCGGCCATCGCCCTGACCATAGCCGAGGAGGGCGGGACGCGACCGGAGCGGCCCCGGGCCTACCACTGCATGGGGCGCGACTCCCGCGACAAGCCGCCGACCACGGCGGCACCGACAGCCGGAAAGCCCATGACCAGGGCGACGACGGTGCCCAGCACCGGAACCAGGCTGAGCAGCGCGAAGACCGTCGCACCCACCAGCCAGGCCGGCAGGTCGGCGCGCGCCAGGTCGGGCACCAGGCGTCGACCCACGGTGCGACACAGTGCCACCAGCCCGATGAGCCAGGCCAGGCCCAACACCAGCAGGAAGAGCACGGCCAGGGGCAGGCCGATGACCGTCAGCGCCATGAGGCCGGCCCCCATGGACAGGCCCAGGGTGAGCACGGCGCCCGTGATGCCGTACCAGAAGGGCCGGTCCGACAGGCGCAGGGCGACCTCATCGACCTGGCCGGGCCAGGTGCTCAGCGCCAGGGTGCCCGCCGCCAGGAAGGCGAGCAGGAAGGCGGCGCGGCGGGCCAGGGCCCGGACGTAGCCGCCCAGGTCGTGGGCATCGGGCAGGGCCAGGGCGGCCTCGGCCCCCTCGACGGGCCCCAGCTCGACGGCGTGCCCGCCCAGGGCCCCGCCCGGCTCCACGCGGACCTGCCCGCCCAGCGAGACGGCGTCGCCTTCGACCCGCCCGCCGTCGTGGACCAGCACGTCGGCGCCCAGGCCCACGGCGGTGCCGCGCACCGTGCCGGCCACCTCGACCGGCCCCCACAAGCCCACGGCGTCCTGCACGACCTCGTCCACGGCGACGCGCACGCCGCCCCGACCGGAGCGCGAGGGGGGGCCCTCGGTTGGCTCGGCCTGCTGGGCCTCCAGGCTGCTCAGGCGGCGCTCCAGCTCGGCCACACGATCCCGGGCCGCGGTCTCTGCGGGGCTCGCCTCCACTGCGGGGCTCGCCGGCTCAGAGGGCCTCGCGGTGTCGGCCGCGCGCGCCGGCCCGGCCATCAGCCACAGGGTGGCGAGGCCCACGGTGGCGAGGCCCACAGTGGCGAGGCCCACAGTGGCGAGGCCCACAGTGGCGAGGCCCACAGTGGCGAGGCCCACAGTGGTGAAGCCCTGCTTCACCGCAGCCCACCCAGCTCGAGGCGCCGGGCGGTCACGGCGGCCGCGGCGAAGGTCAGCATGGCGGCCGCCAACCAGACCGGGGTGACCAGGCTCACCGGCAGCTCGACCGCCCGCAGCACGGCGCCGCTGGCCGCGGCCAGGGCGCTCAGGCCGGCCAACAGCTCGCCGGGGGCACCCAGCAACAGGAAGAGGAGCAGGGCGGCGGCGCTGAGACCTGCGACCAGGGCCGGCACGCTGGCCGGAGGCCCGGCGGCCTCACGGGCCAGCCGGCTGCGGATCTCCGGCAGCAACTTTGGGGGCAGGACCAGGTCGGTGTCCTGGCTCAGCGCCGCCGAGAAGGCCATGGCCATCGGCTCGGCCGCCAGGGCACGGCCGGCGCAGGCCGGGCAGTCGTCGACGTGGAGGGCGACGGTGATGGCGTCTTCCTCTGGCAGCTCACCAGCGACGAAGCGGCGCAGCAGGGCCTCGGGCACGTGGAGCCAGGGCATATCAGTGGGCTCCCAGGGGGTGGTCCATGGCCTCGACCTCCTCGTAGGCGGTGCGGAGCTTCTGGCGGGCGCGGAAGATGCGGTTCATGACCGTGCCGATGGGCAGGTCGAGCATGTCGGCGATCTCGCGGTACTTGAGGTGCTCGAAGTGGTAGAGCACGAGCACCTCGCGGTACATCGGGGGCAGCTTGTCCATGGCCTGGTGCAGGGTCTGGGCGCGCTGGGTGTGGTCGGACAGCTCCAGGGGGCCCGGGCCGGGATCGGCCACATCGGGGGGCTCCTCGTAGGAGCGCCGACGGCGGCGGCGGAACTCGTCGATGCAGGTGTTGCGGGCGATGCTCAGCACCCAGGTGGTGAAGCGCCAGCGGTTGTCGTAGCGGTGCAGGTTGCGCAGCACCTTGACCACGGTCTCCTGGGTCGCGTCGCAGGCGTCCTGCTCATTGCGGAGCAGGCGCATGGCGAAGCGGAAGACCATGGGGCTGGTGCGCTCGGCGAGCAATGCCCGCGCCTGCTCGTCGCCGCGCAGGGCAGCGTCGATCCAGGGGGTCTCGTCGAGCTCGGGTTCGTGGAGTCGCAACGCGGTCGCGGCCATCTCCGGTGAGGACCTGGGAAGGAGGAGGCCGGGGTGCCCGGCGACAGGGCACGGCGATCACCATGCCCGTCCACCACTACGGGCACCCGATCCCGCTATTGCAGCGCGACCGCCGCGTCGCGGACCCGCAGTACAGGAGCGTGTCGCAGCCTGTTTCGGTGGTTGTGGGGCCCGCGGACCCGGTGATAGCCTGCACCTGACCCCCGGGTGTCATGGACAAGAGCCGCAAGCTTCGCCGCTACGACCGCAAGGACTACACGCAGGTGGTCGAGTTCCCTGTGGAGATCGTCGGTCGGGACGGGGTCGTGCGGCGCTACAGCTTCGAGCAGAGCATCCGCCTGTACCAGCGGCGGATCGCCTCGGCCGACGCACGCTACGGCGACGTGGAGCTGGCCCGGGCCGAAGCCGAACACTGCCGGCGACGCATCGACCAGCTCCGGCGCTCCTACCTGGAGCGCTACGGCGGCACCGAGCTGCGCAGCGTGCAGGGCCTGATCGGGGCCCCCGCCCTCGCCGGAGAGGTCACGGCCTTCCTGCGACGCTGCCTGGGCGAGTCCCTGGTCCTGGACCAGGTGTCGCTGGACCACGCCGGCAGCCTGGCGCACTGCGAGGTCTACGGCGCCCACGTGCCGGGCACCGGCACCCTGGTGCTCTACCTCTACAGCTTCACGGCGCCCGCCGAGTGCCCGGGGCGCGAGGCATTCTTCGCCCTGGTGAAGCTGCTCCAGCAGCAGCGCGGCGACATCGAGGGCGTGGAGCTGCTGGTCGCCTTCCACCACAGCGCCGACTACGGCATGGTCCTGACCGGCACCGGGGACGCCGCCCGCCAGGCCTCGGGGCGGGCCGCCGAGCAGACGGCGGGCATCGACATGGAGGAGCCGCCGAGCCCCCACGGCGACGCCCTGGAGCGGCTGGGACAGGGCGACTACGAGGGCGCCTTGCGGGCCTTCGAGCGGGCCTACGAGCGCGAGCACTTCCGGCGCACGGCCTACCTGGGGGCCGCGGTCGTGGCCGACCAGCTCGGTCACTTCGAGCAGTCGGCCCTGGCTGCCGCCATGGGCAGCCACTACTTCCCCGACGATCCCTCCATGGCCTGGCACCTGGCGGTGGCCCGGCTGCGCCAGGGGGACCACGCAGGCTGCGTCCAGGCCCTGGTCCGGGCCCAGGCCTTCGAGGCTGATCCCCACGCGATCCTGCTGCTCCGGGCGCTCCTCGCCTTGCAGCAGGGGCACGACCGCGCGGGCGCCCGCCTGCTGCGCGAGGCGGCCCGGCTGGACGCGGGGCCCGATCGCGCCCTGGCCCGGACCCGCCAGCGGCTGCGGCTGGCCCTGGCCGCCACGGGCCTGGTCCGGGGCCTGTCCCTGGTCGGCAGCGTGGCCTGCCTGTCCGCGGCCCTGGGCGGGAACCTGGCGGCGACGGTGGCGGCCGTGCTCGGCGTGGTGACGGCGCTCGCCGCGGGCCCGGCCCTGCGGCTGTGGCTGCGGGTCTGGGTCGCGCGCCCGGGGCGGACCGGCCTGAGCCTGGCCAGCGTCGCGACCCTGGCGGTCTCGGACCTGCGCAGCGGCCGCACCCAGTAGGGCGCCGCCGGGCTGCAGCCGCGTCGCCTGCGGGGGACCTCAACCCTGGGAGCCCGGCAGCGCGCCGTCGATGCGTCCCAGCTCCAGCGCCGAGAGGCGGAAGGGCGGGCCCCCCGCCTGGTCGACCACCACGCGGCTGCCGTCAGGGAGCTCCTGGTAGATGTCCAGCTCGCGGACGCTACCTTGGCTGGGGCTCAGGACGACGCGGCCCCAGGGGCTGCCCTCGGGGGCGGGGGCCGGGCTGCGGTCGACCCGCACGGCGGTGAGGGCGTCGACCGTCTTGCGGGCCTGGTCGGGCGACCAGCCGGCCACGCTGTGGGTGGCCTCCAGCCGGTGCTCCCCGAGCTGCACCGTGAGGCTGGCCAGGGCGTCCTCATCCACCGGGACCAGGTCGCTGGCCCACCAGGAGGTCACGGGCTGGACCAGGACCTGGGCCCAGTCGTCGGGCAGGGTCACCAGGCCGGGCTGCCGCGGCCCCGTGCCCAGCCAGGTGCCCGAGGCGGACTGGCCCGCGGTCAGGGTCTGCATGGCGCCCGCGGCGGTGACGTGCACGGACCAGGGCAGGTCGGTCTCCATGGCGGGGGCCTCGTCCAGGAAGCCCGTCGCCTCCAGGCTGGACAGGCGGCCCAGGAGCTGCGCGACGTGGTCGGCGTCCGCCCGCACGGCCGGGCCGTCCAGGACCGGAGGGCTGCCGTCCGGGCCGGCCAGGGCGGCGCGGACCCACCAGTCCCCGTCGCGCTGCTCCAGGTCCAGGGCCACGGCGGGGCCGCGCACGCTCACGGCGTCCACGGCGGTGCGGGGGATCGACCACAGCGTCCGCACCCGCAGCTCGGCCAGGGAGGTGCCCAGGCTGCTGGAGAGCTTGGCGCGCGTGGCCTGGACGGGGCCGTCGGGACCCAGGCGCACGTAGCTGTGCCAGCCCACGGGGGCGTCGTCGCCGATGTCCAGCTCGTGGCTGCTGCCGTCGGGGCCGGTCAGCACGACCTTGGCCACGGGGGGAGCCAGGCCGAAGTCCTTGGGGGCGCCGGGGATGGTCTCGCCACCCTCGGCGCTCGCGAAGGCGTTGACCAGGCCCTCGACCCGGTCATCGTCGGCGTCGGCCTGCAGCGGCGTCGTGATCCGCCAGCCGTCCTCCTCGTGCACGAAGGTGCGGACCTCGTCCCCCTGCGTCAGCTCCAGCTTCTGCACGGTGCCGGCCTCCAAGCCGGGCAACAGGCGCGCCCAGTGCTCGGTGTCCTTGGTCTGGGTGCCGGGGTTGTCGTCGCCCGCGTCGGCGTCGTCCTTGCCGGGCTGGGCCAGCACGACCACCGCCACGAGGCCCAGGAGGAGCGCTGCCAGCGGGAACATCAGGCGGTTCTGGGTTTCCATGGCGGGGACCTTATTCCCCGTCGCTGCGCTGAACAGGGCTTTGTTGACTGCTGGGGGGGGGTGGTTATCCCTCACGCCCCGAGACGGGGGCCCAGGGAGGACCGAAGTGCCTGCTGATCCTGACGACAACGCATCGGATCCCGTGAACGACCCCTCGCAGCGGGATTCGATCTCCGACCCGCTCGCGGATCGGGAGCCCATGGGCGAGGTCGTGGACGGCATCGCCTTCGCCGACGCCGATGCCGACGAGATCGACCGGCTGCAGCAGACGGTCCGGGCCCTCGAAGCGCGGCTGCGCACGGTCAGCGCCGCCTACAAGCAGCAGCAGGACGACATCGCCGCCACCAAGGACCGGCTGACGCGCCAGGCATCGCTCCAAGAGGAGCTGCGCCGCGGCGAGGTCGTGGGCACCCTCTTCGAGCCAGTGGAGAACCTGCGCCGCTCGGTGGAGGTCGTGCGCAAGGAGGTCGGCCAGGACGCCGCCCAGGGCCTGGAGCTGGTGCTCCAGCAGTTCCTGGAGTCTTTCCAGAAGCTCGGGCTGGAAGAGGTGCCTGGAAAGGGCAGCCGCTTCGACCCGAACCTGCACGAGGCCCTGACCACGATGCCGGTGGCCGACCCGGCCCTCGACGGCGTGGTGATGGAGGTCTTCGACCGGGGTTACCGCATCGGCAGCCGCCTGCTGAAGCCGTCCCGGGTCGTCATCGGTCGCCACCAGGAAGGCCTGGGCGAGGCCTGATGGCGGACGCGCGCGGCGGGCCCTTCCTGCACCTGGCCCTGCTCCACCCGGAGATCGGGCCCAACGCAGGCAGCATCGGGCGCTTGTGCCTGGGGGTCGGGGTGCGCCTGCACCTGGTCCACCCGCTGGGCTTCCGCACGGACGACAAGGCGGTGCGCCGCGCCGGGCTCGACTACTGGAAGCACGTCGACGTGGTCGAGCACACCAGCGCAGAGGCCTTCTGGGACTGGGCCGGGGACCGGCGGGTCCACTTCTTCTCCTCCCACGGGGCGCGGCCCTACACGGCCCTGCGCTTCGCGCCGGGGGATGTGCTGCTCTTCGGGCGCGAGTCCGTCGGCCTGCCCGCCGAGCTGCTGGCGACCCGGCCCTCGTGGAACATCCCGATGTCGGGCCCCATCCGCAGCCTGAACCTCGCCAACGCAGCGAGCGTCGTCACCTATGAGGCGCTGCGCCAGCTCCGCCCGGCCCTCTTCGCGGACCCTGGTCCGGCCCGCATCGCGGACCCCGGCCCGGCCACGGATTAGGGGCAGCTCGGAGGAGGGGCGGGGCCGTCCCTCTCCGGGAGAGCCCAGTGCCCGCATCGCCGCCGCTGTGGATCGTCATCATGGCCGGAGGGCGTGGTACGCGCTTCTGGCCGCTGTCCCGACGCCACCGCCCCAAGCAGGTCCTGGCCCTGGCCGGTGCGGACAGCCTGATCCGCCAGACCGTGGACCGGCTGCTGCCCCTGGCGCCGCCCGAGCGGATCCTGGTCGTGACCGGCCCCGACATGGTGGACGCCGTGCGGGCCGAGCTGCCGGACCTGCCCGAGGCCAACCTCCTGGTCGAGCCCTCGGGGCGCAACACCGCGCCCTGCATCGGCTGGGCGAGCGTCGAGATCGCCCGCCGGGCCGGCCCTGACGCCTGCATCGCGGTGCTGCCCAGCGACCACGTCGTCGCCCACCCGGAGCTGCTGCGGGCCGCCTTGTCGGCCGCGGCGCAGGCCGCCGGGGAGACCGGCTCCATCGTGACCCTGGGGATCCGCCCGGCCTGGGCCGAGACCGGCTTCGGCTACCTGGAGCTGGGCGCGCCGGCGGGGCAGTGGCAGGGCCAGGAGCTGCGCCGGGTCGCCTGCTTCCGCGAGAAGCCCGACGGCAAGACCGCGGCGGAGTGGGTGGCCGACGGCCAGCACCTGTGGAACGCCGGCATGTTCGTCTTCGTCGCCTCGGACATGCGGGCTGCCTTCCGCGCCCACCTGCCGGCCTCGGCCCAGGTCCTCGACGCGCTCGACGCCGCGCCCGAGCGGCTGGCCGAGCTGTGGACCCACCTGGACGCGACCAGCATCGACTACGGCATCATGGAGCGCCGGGACGACCTGCTGACCGTGCCTTGCGACCCCGGCTGGTCCGATGTGGGGGCCTGGCCCGCAGCCGCCGCCCTGCTGCCTGCCGTGCCCGGGGGGACCGGTCGCGCCGAGCAGGTCATCGCCGTCGAGAGCCGGGACAACGTCGTGCACGCCCCCGAGCGCCTGGTCGCCCTGGTGGGGGTGCACGACCTGGTCGTCGTCGACACCGGCGACGCCCTGCTGGTCATGGACCAATCCCGCGCCCAGGAGCTGCGCCAGGTCATGGCCCAGCTCGAGGCCCTGGGGCTGGAGCGCTACACCTGATGGCCGTGAACCGGACGCCTACGGCGCTCATCACGGGGATCACCGGGCAGGACGGCAGCTTCCTGGCCGAGCAGCTCCTGGAGCGGGGCTGGCGGGTGGTCGGGGTCGCCCGCCGCAGCGCCAGCCCCCACCCCTGGCGGATCGCCCACCTGCTGGAGGGTCCCGGCCCGCGGCTGGAGGTGGTCGAGGGCGACCTGCTGGACCTGGGCTGCCTGGTCGACCTGATGCGCGCGCTGCGGCCGGACCAAGTCTACAACCTGGCGGCCCAGAGCTTCGTGCCCACCTCCTGGCGCCAGCCCCTGCTCACCGGCGAGGTGACCGCGCTGGGCGCCGGTCGCATGCTGGAGGCCGTGCGCCTGGCCGCCCCCGAGGCCCGCTTCTACCAGGCCAGCAGCAGCGAGATGTTCGGGCTGTCCGACCGCGAGGTGCAGGACGAGGACACGCCCTTCCACCCTCGCTCGCCCTACGGCGTGGCCAAGGTCTACGCCCACCACCTGACCGTCAACTACCGCGAGAGCCACGGCCTCTTCGCCGTCTCGGGCATCCTCTTCAACCACGAGAGCGAGCGGCGGGGCGAGGAGTTCGTCACCCGCAAGATCAGCCGGGCCGTGGCGCGGATCCACCGCGGGCAGCAGCAGCGGCTGGCGCTGGGGCGGCTGGACGTGCGGCGGGACTGGGGCTTCGCGGGTGACTACACCGCCGCCATGCGCCTGCTGCTGGCCCAGGACCAGCCCCGCGACATGGTGATCGCCACGGGCCACTCCTGGTCGGTCGAGGACTTCGTGCGCCGCGCCTTTGCGGTCGTGGGCCGGGACTGGTGCGCCCACGTTGACCAGGACCCGGCGATGTTGCGGCCCGCCGAAATCCTGGCCCTTCGCGGGGACGCCCGCCGGGCCCGGGAGCTGCTGGGTTGGGCGCCCACCGTGGACCTGGACGGGCTGGTCCAGCGCATGGTCGAGGCCGACCTGGACCGGCTGGGCCCGTCGTGAGGGGCGCTCCGGCGAGCCCGGCCGGCGGGCCGCACAGGGCCGGACGGTGAGGGTCGTCGTCACCGGCGCGGCGGGCTTCGCCGGGACCTGGCTTTGCCGCCACCTGCGGGCCCGCGGGGACGAGGTCGTGGGCTGGGTGCACCACCCGGTCTCCCAGCCGCTGCCCGGCGTGATCTACCGCGAGCAAGACCTGGCACGGGGCCGCGAGGTGGTGTCGGCCCTGGCCGCCGACGCCCCGCAGGAGGTCTACCACCTGGGCGCCCTGAGCCACGTGGGCGACTGCGCCGCCGACCCGGATCGCGCCATCGCCGTCAACGTCGGCGGCACCGAGGCCCTGCTCGCCGGCCTGCCCCCCGGGGCCCGGCTGCTGCTGGCCAGCACCTGCCACGTCTACGGGCGGCCTCTGCGCCTGCCGGTCGACGAGGACCACCCGCTGTGCCCCGAGAGCCTGTACGGGCGCACCAAGGAGCTGGCCGAGCGCCTGTGCCTGGCCGCCGCCCGCAGCGGGCGCCACGTCGTCATCGCCCGGGCCTTCCACCACACCGGCCCCGGCCAGGACCCGCGCTACGCCCTGGCCGACTGGGCCCGTCAGCTCGAGGCCCGACGCCAGGCACGCGCGGCGGGGCGGCCCCAGGCGCCCGTGCGGACCGGGGACCTCGATCTGCGGCGCGACTACAGCGATGTGCGCGACATCGCGGCCGGCTACGCCCTGCTGCTGGGCAGGGCGGACGCGGGTGAGATCGTGCAGCTGTGTAGCGGCGAGGCCCCCACCCTGGCGGAGCTGCTCGCCTTGCTGGCCGGCGGGACCCTGCCGCCTGTCGAGACCGGGCCACAGCGCCTGCGCCCTGCCGACGTGCCCGAGCTGCGCGGCAGCCCGGCGCGGGCCTCGGCCCTGGGCTGGAAGCGCCGCTACTCGCTGTCGCAGACCCTGTCCGACCTGGCGCGCTCGATCCAGGGGGACGGCACGGGACAAAGCGCGGCAGACGACACGGGTAGGCTCAGCCCTCGCGGACGTCCATGACGCCGTCGCCGTCCAGGTCGCGGCCCACCTGGACCACCTTGCCCTGGTCGTCGAAGTACTCCCAGAGGTCGACCTTGCCGTCGTGGTTGCTGTCGCGCTCGGTGCGCCGCAGGATGGCGCCCTCGTAGTACTTGAACAGGTCGAAGACGCCGTCGAAGTCGGTGTCGACCTCGCTCATCACGCGGTGGTCACCCTGGTAGTGGTCGACCCAGTCGACGCGGCCGTCGAAGTCGCCATCCATCTCTTCCTTGGTCAGCAGGCCCGCGTCGTCGAACCAGGCGCGCACGTCGATGCGGCCGTCCCAGTTCAGGTCGGTCTCCTTGCGGACCATGAGCGGCGCCGCGTCGGTGCGCTCGCGCATGTAGTTCAAGACATCGCCCCGCTTGTCGCCGTTGATGTCGATGGTCTGCACGACCAAGCCGTCGTCAGCGGGCGTCGTGCTGAGCACGCTCGCCACCTGCTGCTCGGTGCCCGCCTTCTTGGTACCACCACAACCAGCCACGAGGGCCGCGAGGACGAACCCGGAGACGAGGGCGGGAGCGCGGACTGTCAGCATCATCGACATCCAGGGCAGCAGGGAGCTTGGGACAGTGTAGTGCTCGCCTCGGGGCTGTCAACGCAAGGCGAGCGGGTCAGGTCGAGCGGGTCAGGTACGGTGTACGCAGCCCCGGGAGACCGGGGAGGGGGCTCCGGGCGGCCCGTTCCTGCCGGGCGTGCTAACTTGACGCGACCTGACCCGGCCAGCAGGTCGCCCACCAGCGGACCTGGCGGCACGTCGCCCCAAGGGGGAAGCTCATGGAAGCCACCGCGTCGCGAGAGGGTCAAGGCAGCCGCACCGCCCACCTGCTCATCGTCGACGACGAGCCCGTGATCCTGCAGATCCTGCGGGCGGTCTTCGAGGACCAGCCCTACCGGCTGACCACGGTGGCCAGCGGACAGGACGCCCGCGCCGTCATCGACGAGCAGGGCTGCGACATCCTGATCACCGACAAGAACCTGCCCGATGTCGGCGGGCTCGAGCTGCTGCGCATCGCCAAGGAGCGCGACCGCACGACCGAAGTCATCGTCGTCACCGGCTACGGCTCGCTGGAGACGGCGATCTCGGCCATGGAGCTGGGCGCCTACGACTACGTCCTCAAGCCGCTCAACAACGTCTTCGAGATCCGCCGCAAGGTGGAGCGGGCCCTGGACCGCCAGCGCATCGCCCGGGAGAACGCCCGGCTGCTCGCCGAGCTGCGCGACAAGAACCAGGCCCTGGAGAAGGCCCTGGCCGAGGCCCACGAGCTGCAGGGCGAGCTCATCCAGTCCGAGAAGCTGGCCGGCATCGGCACCCTGGCCGCGGGCATCGCCCACGAGGTGAGCAGCCCCCTGTTTGGTGTCATGGGCCTGGCCGAGGCCATCCTGGAGGAGCAGGATCCCCAGCTCGTGCGCGAGTACGCGACGGACATCGTGGAGTACTGCCGCGGCATCCGGGACATCGTGGTGGAGCTGTCGAGCTTCATCCGGCGCCCCGAGGAGTTCCAGACCGCCGTCGACATGACCCAGGTGACCGAGGACGCCCTGCGGCTGGTCCAGCGCTCGGCCCCCGTGGACGGCGTGGACTTCCACGTCGAGATCCACGGCGAGCCCAAGGTCTACGCCCGCGTCAACGAGGTCCAGCAGGTCTTCGTGAACCTGATCAAGAACGCGTCGGAGGCGGTGCGCGAGGCCCACGGCAGCTCGGGCGGCCACATCGAGATCCAGGTCGGCGCCGAGCCCGACCACGTGTGGGCAGAGGTCGCAGACAACGGCGTGGGCATCCCCAACGACAAGCTCAGCGTCGTCTTCGACCCCTTCTACACGACCAAGCCCCCGGGAAAGGGCACGGGCCTGGGCCTCAACGTGGTGTGGCGCATCGTCACCAAGTACCGGGGGACCGTGACCGTCGACAGCCAGGTGGGACGGGGCACGCGGATCCGCTTCAAGCTCCCGACGCAAGGCTGATCGGCCCAGGTGCGGCTGCGCACGCGCTTCGTCCTGCTCATCGCCCTCGCGGCCCTCGGGCCGCTGGCCCTGCTGGGCGGCGTGGCGATCCGCGTCAGCACCACCCGGGTCGTGGCCAAGGTGGCCGAGGTCCAGGCGCGCACCGCCGACGCCCTGGCCGACCACGTGGGCTCCTGGCTGGACGTGCAGATCGGCTTGGTCGCGCGCCAGGTGGCGACCTTCGACCTGGCCAGCCTGCGGGACCAGGAGCGGGCCGGCTTCCTGCGCCTGGTCTACCAGCAGAACCCTGGGGTTCAGATCGTCTCCCTGGTCGATGACCTGGGCCAGGAGCGCGCCCCCAGCGTCTACCTGGGCCCCACGGACACCAGCGGCGCCAAGGGCCGCGACCTGATCGACCAGGAGCGCTTCCGGGCCTTCCGTCAGGACCTGGACCAGGTGCGCCGCCAGACCCCGCCGGGCCGGGTCGGCGTGGGCGAGCCCCGCGTGCCACAGGGTCGCAGCGCGCCAGTCCTGGTGCTGGCGGCCCGCCTGGCCGGCGGCGTGACCCTGGGCGTGGAGCTGGACCTGGGCCCGCTGGCGCCCCACTTCTCCGTCGCCGAGGGCAGCACCGAGGAGCTGTCCCTGCTGGCCGCCGACGGGGCCGTCGTGCTGGGCAAGGACGACCTGGTGGACCGCGCCGTGATGGCCTCGTTGCCCCCCGGCACCCCCATGGACGACATCCGCTACCAGACCAGCGCGGGCCTGAAGGTCCTGGCGGCCAGCGCACCGGTGCCCGGCACGGGCTGGCGGGTCGTGGTCAGCGAGCCCATGAGCACCACCCAGGCCGCCGCCCGGGCGATCACCGAGCGCACCGGCTTCGTCATGGGGGTCGCGGCTTTGCTGGCCGTGCTCCTGGGCCTGGTCGTGGCGCGCCAGGTCACCGGCCCCGTGTTGTCCCTGCGCGACGCCGCCCTGGCCGTGGCCGAGGGGGAATTCGGCCGCCGCGTGGACGGCGTCGAGGGGGGCGGCGAGCTGACCGAGCTGACCCACGCCTTCAACTTCATGAGCCGGCGCCTGCAGCAGGACCGGGACGTCATCGCCGCAAAGAACGCCCAGATCGAGGCCTTCAACGCCGAGCTGCAGCAGCGGGTGGAGGAGCGGACGGAGCAGCTGCGCCAGGCCCAGGAGCACCTGATCCGCTCGGCCCGCCTGGCCGCCGTCGGCGAGATGGGGGCAGGGCTGGCCCACGAGCTGAACAACCCCCTGGCCGGCATCCTGGGCCTGTCCCAGGTGCTCGCCGCCCGCTCGTCCGGCCCCGGCGAGGCTGCCATGGTGGCCAGCATCGAGGAGCAGGCCCGGCGCTGCGCGGAGATCGTGTCCCGGATCCAGCGCTTCTCCCGGCTGGAGGCCGACGCCGCCCCGCTGGACCGGGAAGGCTGGGGCGTGGTAGACCTCGCGGAGGCCATCGAGGAAGCCCTGGCCCTGGTGCGGGGCTCCTTCGGTGATCGCGGTGTGGATCTGGCTCGCGAGCTGGAACCCGATCTACTTGTTCGCGGCGATCGCGGCGCCCTGGTCCAGGCCCTGGTCCAGCTGCTGAACAGCCTCCGCTCCGCCGCCGCCCCTGGGGCTCGCTTGCACCTCTACGCGCACAGCGCCGACAACCAGGTCATCGTCGACCTCCTGCTGGGGGGCGCGCCGCTGCGCGTCGGCAACGACGACTGGATGGCCTCGGGAATGGGCTTCTGGGCGGCGCGCCAGGTGCTCGCAGCGCACGGTGGGCTGCTGGAAGAGCCGACGCTGCCCGCAGGGACCGAGGCGACCGAGGCGACCGAGGGGCGCTGGCGCCTGCGCCTGCCGAGGAGCTGAGCCATGCGGCAGGGCATCCAGCTCGTCCTCGTGGCGCTCCTGGTCTTGGGGCTCGGCTACGCCGGCTACCGGCTGATCTTCACCGAGGACGCCGACCTGCAGGTCGAGGTCATCGAGGCCCAGGGGACCGTGCGCCGCGTCGGCACGGACGGGCAGCCCGTGGACCTGGCCGTCGGGGACGAGGTCGACGCCGAGCAGAGCGTCGAGGTCGGCCCCAACAGTCGCGCCGTGCTGGGCGTGGGAGAGGGGACCCGCCTGGAGCTGGAGGCCGCCTCCGCCGTGCGCGTGCTCGAGGTGGATCCCGGCGGCGTGCGGGTCGAGCTGGAGCAGGGTCGGGTCAAGGCCCGGGTCCGCGCGGGCAGCACCCCCCTGGGCGTCAACAGCCGGGGGCGTGCCATCTACGCCGACGACGCCGACTTCACCGTGGCCGTGGACGCCGAGGGCGCCCTGGTGCTGCAGCCGGAGCGCGGCACGGTGCGGGTCCAGGGCGTGGACGAGGGCGAGACCGCGGTGGGGCAGGGGACCCGCCTGAGCTCCATGCCCGGCCGGTCCGCTGTCATGGAGTCCGTGCCCGCCGACCTGTTGCTCGAGGTCGGCTGGCCCACCAAGGCCACGACCCGCGGTGCCGAGGTGGTCATCGAGGGCCGCACTGGCGCCTACGCCCAGGTCGAGGTCGGCCAGGACCAGTCCTGGACCAAGGTCCGGGCGGGCCCTGAGGGCCGCTTCCGCGCCAACGTGCCCCTGGACGAGGGCGCCAACCACGTCCAGGTCCGGGCCCGCGATCCCCTGGGAAATACGCGCCAGGAGGAGCAGGACATCGAGCGCGACAGCACCGCTCCGAGCATCGCGGGCAGCGAGGTCCAGTGGGGGCCCTGAGCCTGCTGCTGACCCTGGGTGTCGGCCTCGCCTACGGACAGGAAGCCGACGTGCGGCTGTGGCTGGTGCCCGTCGAGGGGGAGCCCCGGCCAGGCGACCTGGTGACCCTGGAGGTGGGCGCCGCGGTGGGTGGCCTGCCCCTGGAGACCGACGAGCTGCCCCAGCTCCGCCTGGATGAGGCCCAGCCGGTGGGCAACCTGGAGAGCGCGGGCCCCGGACGCTGGCAGGGCCAGTGGCGCGTCGGCGCCGAGGTCCGCCCCGGCGCCCATCTGAGCGCCCACCTCAGCCTGGACGAGCGCTCCGAGGACCTGCCCCTGACCGTGGCCGGCACCACGCGCTCCAGCCTGAGCCTGCCCGACCACCTGGAAGCCGTGGCCGGCCGCGGCCTGGCCCTGCGCATCCCGGTCTCCGGCACGGACCTGCCGGCCCCCAGCGAGCTGCAGGTCAGCGTCGGCGAGGGCGAGATCCAGGGCGTCAGCTTGCAGGACGGCCAGCTCATCCTGAGCTGGGTCCCCGGCCCCGACCCCCTGCCGCGCGTCGTACCCGTGCTCGTGCGCGACGGGTGCCAACCCCGGCGGCCGCCGGCCTGGACCGTGGTCCGCCTGACCGGCCGGCCGCGGATCCCCATCGAGACCGACCCCGGCGCCCGGGTGCGGCTGGAGGTAGGCGGGCGGACCTATGGGCCGGTGACGGCCGGCGTTGACGGGGTGGCCGAGATCTCCCCCGAGGTCATGCCCGGCGAGACCCTCGCCGAGGTGGTGGCCAGCGACGAGCTGGGGAACGAGCGACGCAGCCGGATCAGCCTGGCCGGCGCCCCCGCCGTGGCCTTGCAGGCCCTGGCCGAGGGCCCGCTGGTGCCGGGCCGCCCGCCCCCGGATCTGCACGTCCTGGCCCTCCGCGGCGACGGCCACCCCTGGGTGGGCGCGGCCCCCTCCTGCCGCACGGCGGTCAGCGCCCCCCTGAGCCTGGTGGTCGACGGGCCCGGCCTGTGGCGCGCGTCCCTGCCCGCTGGCGCCGAGTCCCTCTTCGACCTGCGCGTCGAGTGCACCCTGGCCGGCCAGGGGCACGCTGCCCTGCGTGTGCCCGTGGATCCCTCGGTGCCCACGGCCCTGCGGCTGCGCGTGTGGCCCCCCGAGCTGGACGGGGACCTGCCCATGGCCCAGGTCCAGTCCTGGCTGGAGGGCCCCCTGGGAGAGCGCCTGCCCGCCCAGGGCATCACGCTGTCGGCCGAGCGTGGCGCCTTGCAACTGGAGCCCGGAAACCCCGCCACCGTCGTCGCCTCCTACGATGGCACGGCGGCGGTGTCGGCGGGCCGGGACCGCATCGAGGCTCGCTGGACCCCGCCGCCCGGCGAGGGCGGCGCCTGGGGCCTGGAGCTGGCGCTGGCCGGCCCGCCCGTCAGCGGCAGCGGCCTGCCCGTGCAGGTCCAGGCCCTCGACCGCCTGGGACGCCCCCTGGCCGGCGTGGAGGTCGAGGTCGAGGTGGACCGAGGCGAGGGGGACCGGGGCGAGGGGGACCGGGGCGAGGGGAACCGGGGCGAGGGGAACCGGGGCGAGGGGAACCGGGGCGAGGCAGGGCACACCTCGGTCGGCGGCATCACCGGCCCCGACGGCCAGGTCCAGCTGTCCCTGCCCGTGGCGAGGGCCGAGGGCCCCTGGATCGTCGAGGCACGCGCGGGCTCGGTGGAGCGCCGCCACCTGCTCTTCCTCACCGAGCAGGCCCAGCCGGGCGCGCTGGCAGGGGCGGGCCTGCTCACGGTCCAGGAGCTGGCCCTGCGCACCGGCGATGTGCGCCGGATCAGCATCGAGGCGCGACCGGCCAGCATCGAGGCAGGCGGGGCCGAGACCACGCGGATCGTCGTCGGCCTGCAGGACCAGTCGGGCAACGCCGTCACCGACGTGCCGCTGCAGCTGGGCGCCAGCGAGGGCGAGGTGGGCCGCCCCCACCTGACCGAGGACGGCACCTTCGTCGCCGACTACACGCCGCCCGCCCGCCTGCCCTACGGCAACGTCGAGCTGTCGGTGTCCGGGCCCGAAGGGGAGTGGAGCGCCCACACCCGCTTGGAGCTGCGCCCCCGCCAGCTCCGTCGGGCCCCCGGCCTGGCTGTGGGCTGGCTGGTCGGCCCCAAGGGCATACAGAGCCCCTGGGGGGATCTGGAGCTCGACACCCGCCTGCCCTTGCTGCCCGCCGCCCTGCTCGGTCGCGTCCAGGTGGGCGTCTACGGCGCCCGGGCCCAGGTCACTGACTCGCTGACCGGCTCACCGGTGGCCATCGACATGGTCACCGTGCCGCTGAGCCTGTCCCTGCTCGGCCGCCTGGAGCGCGGCCGCTGGGCCGGCTGGTTGGGGGGCGGCGCCGCGGTGGCGCCCTACAACCTGGTCGCCACCTTCGGGGACAGCGTGGCCACGCGCGGCTGGGGCCTGTCGCGCCTGGGCGGCGAGGCCGTGGTCGGCGGCGGCTTCCGGGTCCGGGGCACCGAGATCCAGCTCCAGGCCGCCTGGGTGGGCCTGTCCCTGCCCCCCAGTGACGTCGGCTTCGAGGGCGCCGTGGGCGGGGCCCGCCTCAGCCTGGGCTGGAAGCTGCTGTACTGAGCCCGACAGCGCGCTCCAGCACCGCTCCCGCACCACTGGGCGGCGACAAGGTAGGATGTGCCTGCGCGGCCGGTCCCTGTCGGCGGCGCGCGGTGTGATGACCCGCCTGTCGAGCCCCCCCCTCTCGCGCCTGCTCCGAGGGCTGCCGCGCCCGGCGGCCCTGGGCGCTGCGCTGCTGCTCGCCCTGGCGCCAGGCTGCAGCCCCGGGCTGCCCGATCCGGCGGTGAAGGCCGTGCACCCCGCCTGGGGCTTCAACGGCGAGGACACCCCGATCGAGATCGAGGGCACCTCCTTCTACCCGCAGGTCTCGGTGACGCGGGCCGATGGCGGCTCGGTGGACCGCGACTTCCGGGTCTTCCTGGAGACGGACCCCCTCACCGAGCTGCAGGACGTCCAGGTCGTCGACTACCGGCACCTGTCGGCGGTGGTCCCAGCCGGCCTCGACGTGGGCAGCTACAGCCTGCAGGTCCGGTCGCCCACCGGGGCCACCGGGGCCCTGGACGCCGCCTTCGACGTGCGGGACAGCCGGGCGGACCAGCTCCGCGCCACCCCGGCCAACGGCCAGCTCTCCTGGCGGGTGCTGGAGTACGCCTCGGTCACCATCGAGCTCATCGACCCCGACGGGCAGCGCGTGCCCCAGGACCTCGGCATCAAGGTCTCCATCGACGGCGCCGACAGCGACCACATCAACTTCCAGGCCGACACGCTCCAGGACCAGCGCGATCTCTCCGACGCCGTCGGCATCCAGGGTCAGCTCGGCCCCGACGGCGTCGCCAGCATCGCCCTGACCAGCACCGTGCCGGCCGAGGCGGTGGTGCTGCACATCGACCCCATGGAGTCCTCTTCGGCCATCGGCGGCACGGTCCAGCTCCTCTCCTTCACCCCCGGTGACGTGGCCGGGGTCCGGGTGGATCTGCCCAGCGCCGTCTTCGACACCACCGCCGGCCAGCCCTTCGACATCGACGTCTCCGTCGTCGACGTGGGCGGCAACGTTGTGGACGACGCCGACACCCTGCTGGTCCTGCGCGAGGCCTGCACCGGCGGGACCCTGGCGGCGACCACCAGCTTCGTCGGCCAGACCACCCTGACCGTCACGGCGACCCGCGCCACCGAGGACGGCTGCGCCAGCAACGCGGTGGTGGCCTACGGGCTGTCAACCGGCACCTATGTCGAGGGCAGCTCCGACGGCTTCGCCGTGGCCCCCGGCCCGGGACACGCCTTGAGCCTGGAGGTCTGGCCCTCTGCGGTCGTGGCCGGGCAGGACGAGCTGCTGACGGCCCTGACCGCCATCGACGCCTGGGACAACCGGGCCACCGAGGTCACGGGCCCGGTCAGCCTGCGGGCCTCGGCCGACGGCGGGGACTTCGTCGCGCCGTCCTGGTACAGCTGCTACGACCTGGTGCAGGGCGAGACCTACTGCCGGGCCATCCTGGACCAGGCCGGCAGGTCGGTGGTCCTGCTGGGCGCCACCCAGGGCCCGGGCGCGCTGACCGGGATCAGCTCCCCCTTCACCGTGACCGCCGGCACCGCCGTGGCGCTGCTCACAGCGGTCCGCTCCGATCCCGTCGTCGCCGGGCAGCCCTTCGAGGTGGCCTTGCAGGCCCTGGACGAGCTGGGCAACGCGGTGCTGCTGGACCCGCTGGGGGCCGACCCTGCGAGCATCGAAGACAGCGACGGGGACGTCGGCTGCGACTGGGACCACGACGAGGGAGACGGCCAGGTCCAGGTCTACGCCTGCACCGCCACGCTGGCCCACACGGCCCGCCAGCTGCAGGTCTCGTTGCCCTCGCGGGGCCTGTCGGTAGAGACCGACCCGGTCGACGTCATCAACGGCCCCCTGGCGCTGGCCCGCCTCAGCCTGGGCGCCAGCTCGGTCCAGGCCGGCAGCCTCCTGGCCGTCCAGCTCGACGCCACCGACGCCTGGGGCAACCCCTACCTGGTGCAGGACGACCCGGTCGTGGAGCTGAGCGACGACACGGGCAGCCTCAGCCCCAGCTCGATCAGCCTGGGAGCCTCGGGCGGCGTGACCTTCAGCGCGGTGATCACCACGGCCACGCCGGCCGACCACCTCGTGGCCAGCCAGGGCGGTGTGCTGCTGGGAACCTCGGCCGCAGTCGAGGTCCGCCCCGGCGCGGTCTTCAGCCTGGACCTGAGCGCCCCCCGCACCTTCGCCTGGCTCGCCCAGGATCTGCCCGTCACCGTGCGGGCCCTGGACCGCTATGGCAACGTCGCGACCACAGACACCGGCGCCGTGAGCCTGAGCTCCGAGGGCGGGCTGGGCCCGGCGGTCGCCATCGCGGCCCTCACGGCGGGCCAGGCCACCGTCTCCTTCCGCTACGCCAGCGCCGGCCTGAACGACCGGCTGCTGGCCAGCGACGGGGTCCGCAGCGCCGCCCTGGACCTCGACGCCCTGGACGAGGCCTGCGCCAGCCCCCCGACCGCGTCCCTGGTCGCGGACGGCACCAGCCCGGCCGTGCTCTGCCGCCTGGCCACCGGTCGTACCCGCACCGTCACCTTGTCGGCCGCGGCCAGCACGGCGGGGACCGGCAGCCTGGCGCACTACCACCTGCAAGACGAGGACGGGAGCTGGACCGTCGCGACCAGCCCGACCTGGAGCCGCGCCTGGTCCGACGAGGGCGGGCGCACCATGTCCGTGGTCGTCGCCGACACGGCCGCCTGCGCCGACCTGGCCGAGCTGCGGGTCTATGTCGGGGACGACGACGGCCTGCCGACCGGCCCGGTCAGCCTGAGCCTGGCCAGCAGCACCCTGCGCGCCGGCAGCGCGGGCTCGGTGGGCCACACCACGGCCTCGGTGAGCGCCACCACCTGCGCGGGCGACCCGGCGGCGGGCGCCACCCTGCTGGTCCAGGCGGACCTGGGGGACATCGACACCAGCGCCGGCGGGGTGTCGGCCACCGGCAAGGGCCTTGCGGTGGCCCTGGACAGCTCGGGCGACGGCAGCCTGACCTGGACCATGGCCAGCGAGCGCTACGCGGGCACGGCCACCCTGCGCGTCGGACGCACCGGCGCCATCGCCTACGGGGAGACCCAGGCCACGGTCCTGGTCGACAGCGCCCGCCCGCGGGTCGTAGGCGCGGTGCCCGCCGGCACGACCACCGAGCTCTTCGACCGCCTCGAGATCGACCTCACCGAGTCGCTGTACGCGCCTTCGATCAGCGCAAGCGCCATCCACCTCCTCGACCCCACGGGCGCCGAGGTGGCGCTGTCCAGCAGCGACGTCTCCTTGTCCGACCGGCGCCTGCTCGTGTCCCTGCCGGCCACCCAGGACGCCGGGACCGGGGAGTGGAGCCTGCAGCTCGACAGCACCCTGCGTGACCAGGACGGCAACCGCCTGGACGGCGCCTGGCTGGACGCGGCCACGCCCTTCCTGCTGCCCTTCGGGGCCACGCCCGACCTGGCACCGGACCTGAGCGCGTGCAGCTACTCGACGGGGCTCTTCCGTCCCGATGGGGACCCTGGCACCGGCGAAGAGGCCGACGAGCTCCAGATCGACCTGGCTGCGACGGCGACGCCGGCCTGGTGGCGCCTGCAGGTCATCGACGCGGCCGGCAGCACCGTCCGCACGATGTGGACGCCCGAGGGCAGCGCCAGCACGGCCACCCTGAGCTGGGACGGCCGGGGAGATGACGGGCGGGTCGACGCGAATGGCAGCTATCTTGTGTCAGTGACGCCAGCCGACGACGCGTGGAACCTCGGCAGCGGCTGCGACAACGCCGTGACCCTCGACAACCGGGTGGCAGCTCCGTGAGTGACAACGCCCCCAAGCCCAGCCCGACCCACATCCTGGAGATGGGGCGGCTCGCCGAGCTCGGCCTGTACAGCGCCGAGCTGGTCCACGAGATCCGCCAGCCCCTCTTCGCCGCCAAGAGCCTGGTCCAGCTCGCCCAGGCCGAGGTCGCCAAGGGCCAACCCAAGCTGGACCGGCTGGGGGACCAGCTCGCCGTCATCGCCGACCAGGTCGAGCTGATGGAGGCGCTGCTGAGCCGCTACGGCGGGGCCGGCCGTCCCTCGACCGACGCCGCCCGCCCGGTCCTGCTCGCCCCGCCGGTGACGGCGGCCGTGCAGATGCCCGGGATCCGCGCCCGCACCGCTGGCATCACCCTGGACCTGGAGCTCATCGACGGCCACAGCGCGGTCATGGGCGAGGTCGTGGCGATCCAGCAGGTCGTGGGCAACCTGGTCAACAACGCCGTGGACGCGGCTCGCCAGCGGGTGGTCGTGCGGGTCGACGGGGCCCTGGTCCAGGTCGTCGACGACGGCCCCGAGCCCGACCCCGATGCCCTCTCCCGCGCCTTCGAGCTCTTCTTCACGACCAAGCCGCCGGGCAAGGGCACGGGCCTGGGGCTGGCGGTGTGCAAGGGCCTGGCGGAGTCCTTCGGCGCCACGCTGCACCTGGAGCGCGTCGGGGATACCACCGTGGTCTCGGTCCGTTTCCGGGCCCTGGACTCCGCACTGGACTCCGCACTGGACTCCGCACTGGAGGGCGAACATGGCTGACGACCACCCAGGGGCCCATGACCCCGCGCCCACCGGCGTCGAACTCCCCGAGGGCGCCGAGCCTCACCTCGACGCCCTGGGCGCGCGCTTCCTGCTCGCGCTGGAGGCCATGCGCCGCGGCGATGTGGACCGGGCGGCCGACGAGCTGCGGTCCATCCTGCGGGCCGAGCCCCGCCTGGCCGAGCCCCGCATGGAGCTGGCCCGCCTGCTGCTGCAGACCGACCAGCCCGAAGAGGCGGCTGAGCAGGCCGAAGAGGCCCTGTCCGTCCTCGACAGCGGGGGCCAGTGGCTGGAGGACCTGCCCGAGAACGTCGTGCGCTCGGTCGCCTGGAACCTGCGGGGTGAGGCCCTGCGCCAGCAGGCGGACCGCGACGAGGTCGTCTTCGGCGATCCCGAGCGCTGGAAGGCCCTCGTCGAGGAGGCGCGACAGGCCTTTGCCCGCGCCGCCACCCTCGACCCCGAGAACCGGCACGCCCACTACTGGGCGGGGGGCACCGACAGCGACCTGCTGGTCAGCCCGACCGCCGCCGACGGCGAAGAGGGGGATGGCGACGACGACGACACCGACATCCTGCGCTTCAGCTTCGGCGGTCCCGAGGACCCGGTCGAGAGCTGAGCAGCAGTCGAGAGCTGCGCAGGTCCCGAGGGCGCGCCCTCAGCGTGTCGCCTTGAGGATGCCGGGGTAGCGCACGTCCTGACGGGGATCGATGCCCGTATAGGGAGCCCGCGCCTGGCCCACCTCGACCGTCCAGTCGAAGTCCGGCAGGTAGACGCGCCCGTCCTTGGCGATGAGCTGCTCGGGCGGGTTGGGGAAGGGGCCGGCGATGCGGAAGGCCTGGAGCACGCAGTCGTCCACTGGCTCCGAGCCGCTGTCCCGGGTGACCAGGATCGACTCCAGGGCGCCGTTTCCGTCGAGCACCACGTTGACCACGGTCTCGTAGCGCGGCTTCACCAGGGGCACGGAGCGGGGCAGGTTGTCCAGGTTCTGCTTCCAGTAGAAGTTCACCAGGCGCCGGATCCGCAGCACGTAGTCGGCGTACTTGATCTCGATGGAGTTCAGGGCCACGCGGTCGCCCAGCTCCTCGTCGAGCAGGTCGTTCTGGGGGGCCCCGGACAGCGCCTGGTCTCGATGCGACGCAGGCACCGGCTTCTGCAGCCCCTCCTTGTTGGTCAGCGTGAAGGCCGAGGGCAGGCTGGCCAGGCTGCCGTTCTCGTCGGGGTCGAAGCGGTCGTTGCCGACCTCGGCCCCGGTCGAGGGGTCGGTGATGCCCAGGTCGATGCGGTCCTCGAACTGCAGCTTGTCTTCGTGGCTGTACTGGTCGGAGACCACCTCGGGGTTGATGCGCACCTTCTCAGTGCGGGTCTCCTCGGGCACGGTCCGGTCGTACTGGGCCAGGTAGTCCGCCTTGTCGGGGCGCTTCTCCTCATCGGGGCGCGCCACCTCGACGATCTGGCCCTTGGCGGGCTCCTCGGGCTCCGGCGGCTTGTCCGGGACCGTCTCGGGCACCTCGAGCAGCAGGGTGACCGGCATGGTCTCCATGCGGCCGGGGGCCAGGTGGTGCAGGCTCGGCCACGCCGCCAACATGAGCGTGAGGAGCAGGACGTGCAGCAGCACCGATCCGACGAGCGCGAGGAGCGCGCGCGGGGATGCCTCGCGGCGGCGGTGGTGGTGGTCTCGCGTCAATCCCTGTCCGGGCGGGGGCTGCTCCTAGGGTGACACCATCTCAGCGGGGGCGCAACGCGCTCGGGACCCCTGGTGGGCACATCAGGCCGAGCGGGCGACAGCCTGGAGGACAGCATCATCCAGGGCGGCCTGCTCCTCCTCGCTCAGCTCGACCTCCAGGGCGTCGTGGATCATGTGGCTCACGGCCCGGTACTCCTCGACCAGCCGCCCGCAAGGCGGACAGGCCTGCAGGTGGGCGTCGACCTCGTCCCGGGCCTGGGGCTCCAGGTCGTCCAGGGCATAGTCCAACAGCCGAAGCGCGACCTCGTCACAGGCGATCACGGGGGCTCCAGGAGCGGTGGGAGGGGAGGAGGCGAGGGGAGGAGGCGAGGGGAGCGAGGGGGGCGCTGCGCCCTGACCCTGTGCAAGCTGCTATTGGGCACGATGCCGAGGCGCTGCAAGGGTCGCAGACAGGCCGTCGCAGACAGGCCGTCGCAGACAGGCCGTCGCAGACAGGCCGTCGCAGACAGGCCGTCGCAGACAGGCCGTCGCAGACAGGCCGTCGCGGACAGGCCGTCGCGGACAGGCCGTCGCAGTGGCCCCGCAGCTCGCGAGCCAGGCCGCGGCCTGGCGAGCCATGGCTCACCGTTGGCCGGCCAGGTAGTCCTGAAGCGCGGCCCGCACCGTCATGCGTGCCCGGTGTAGGCGGGTCTTCACGTTGGGGATGCTCAGGTCCAGGGCCTGGCCGATGTCCTGCATGCTCATCTGCTGGTAGTCGGCCAGCAGCAGGACCTCGCGGTACTTGTCGGGCAGCGCCTCGACCGCGCTGCGGATCTGCTGACCCAGCTCCGCGTTCTCGTGGACCTGGTCGGCCAGGGGGCGCAGGTCCACGACGTCGCGCTCCCGACGCTCCTCGCCCGGCGCGGTCGGCAGGTCGAGCTCGAGCGAGGTCTCGGGCTTGCGTCGCCGCCGCCGCAGCTTCATGAGCGCGCTGTTGGTGGCGATGCGCGAGACCCAGGTCTTGAACGAGGCCTCGCCGCGGAAGCCGTCGAGGTGCCGGTGCACGTTGAGGAAGGTCTCCTGCACCACGTCGCGGGCGTCCTGCTCGTTGCGGAGCATGCCGAGCGCGATGCCGTGGATGCGGCCGCTGTGGCGGTGGACCAGGCTGGCGAAGGCGGCAGCGTCGCCCTGCTGGGCACGCTCGACCAGCGCCTCGTCGCTCGTGGGATCGGGGGCATCAGACATCTGCAGCGCCTAACCGCATCGCCCACAGCGCCGTTAGGTGGAGCCTGTGTCGGACTCCTCGTCTCCCCGTCCCGACGGCCGCAGCTCCCCGCCGGGCAGCGTCCTCCGCGCCGTGGCCCAGCGCCTGGGACAGGGCATCGGGCGTCGCCTGCGGGCAGCGCGCGGGGATCGGCCCGTGCCCGAGGGCCCCGTCCGCCTGTCCTTCGAGGGGGGCGCCGCGGGGGAGGTCCCGGGGGGCAGCTCCATCCTGGTCGGCGCCCAGGCCCTGGACGTCGACCTGAGCCACTACTGCGGCGGCATGTGCTCCTGCGGGACCTGCCGCGTGGTGGTCGTCTCCGGCGCCGGCAACCTCAGCCAGCCCCAGCCCAACGAGACCCTGGTCCTGGGCGCCACGCGGAGCCGGGCCGGTGACCGGCTGGCATGCCAGGCTCGCCTGCTGGGCCCGGCGCGGGTGCGGATCCCGGAGCGCTTCTGATCAGGGCATCGGATCAGGGGCAGCTGCTGTTCTCGGCCCCGGGGCTGGGCAGGCCCGCACACCAGGCGCTGCTGGCGTCGTTGATGGCCGGATCGGTGCCCTCGGCGGCGCCGCGATCCAGCTGCAGCTCCCCGCCGGCCAGGCCCCAGGCGCCCGTCCAGCGGACCGCGTCCACCTCGACGCCCTGGACCGAGAGCACCAGCCCGTCGGCGCTCGTGGCCGGGGCCGGCCAGGGCTCGACCACCGCCCCGCAGGTGGCCTCGCTCACCGCGTCGGCGGGGCTGCACAGCAGCAGCCACGGGCCCGTGGCGCCGTCCAGCAGCCGCAGGGTGCCGCTGCCGGCATCCGAAGCCAGGGTCCAGCCCTCGACCCCGACGCCACCCTTCAGGTAAAGCTCGAAGGCCCTGTCCCATGTCTTGGATGTTGAATGGTTTTCCACGAACAGCTCGGAGAGCAGCGCCGTGCCGGGGCCGGCCCCGTCCTCGTCCATGACCCCGTCGCAGTCCTCGTCGATCCCGTCCACGATGTCGCTGGCGCCCGGGTAGACGCGGGCGTCGTGGTCATCGCAGTCGTCGGCCCGCGGGAAGCTGTCCCCATCGGCGTCGTCGTCGCGGCCGTCGCAGTCCTGGTCGACGCCGTCGTACCAGATCTCCGTGGCGCCGGGGCGGATGTCGGGGTCGGTGTCGTCGCAGTCGTCGCCGCCGGCCAGGGGGTGAGGGGACCCGTCGTCGTCCCCGTCCGGGTCGACTGTGGCCGTGATGCCGACCTCGACGGGCGTGGCACCCTCGACCTCCAAAAGCAGCCGGGCCTGCACGGGGTCGGGGCTGAGCGGGTGGAAGTCCAGGTCCAGGCGCTGGCTCTGGCCGGGCTCCAAGACCAGGTCTTCGGAGGGGCGCAGCTGCAGGACCCGGTCCAGGTCGGGGGCGTCGCCGAGCAGGGAGAGCTGGACCGTGACCGCCACGGAGTCGGGGTTGCTGACGCTGACCGAGGCGCTGCCCATGGCGTCGAAGGCGGTGGGGCCCAGGACCAGGTCGAGGGGGCTGACCTGCAAGGGGCTCTGTGGTGCTGCAAATGCGCGGTCGACCGGTGCGCAGGCGATCTGGAGCGCGAGAGGGGCGAGGATGGGGGCTCTCCAGATGCTCCTGCAGATGTTCTGATAAGGAATATTATGTAAACCAACCGCAGGGAGGCGGGCGGACAAAGCGGACTGGGTGGGTGCGGTTGGTTTACATAATATTGTGGGGCGCGGGGTTGTGCGGGGGGGAATGCGGGGGGTCGTGGGGCGCGACGGCGTGGCGGGGCGCGTGGTGGTGGGGCGCGGCGTCGCGGCTGCGGGCGGCGTGGGAGGTCGGGAGTCGGGCATGGGGCTCAACCGCGGGGGTGGTGGGCGGCGTGGAGCTGGCGAAGGCGCTCGTTGGCCACGTGGGTGTAGATCTCGGTGGTCGAGATGTCGGCGTGGCCCAGCATGGCCTGGACGGCGCGCAGGTCGGCGCCGTGGGCCAGCAGGTGCGTCGCGAAGGCGTGGCGCAGGACGTGTGGCGAGACCTTGCCGCGGATGCCAGCCTGCAAGGCGTAGCGGCGCAGGCGGTTCCAGAAGTTCTGGCGGCTCATGGGCTTGCCTTCGCGGCTCAGGAAGAGCCAGGGGCTCTCGCTGTCGCTGCGGGCGTCCCTCCAGGCGTGCACCGCGATGGCGGCGCGGTCGCCGAAGGGCACCAGCCGCTCCTTGCCGCCCTTGCCGCGCACGATGAGCCAGCCGTCGTGCAAGGCGGCGACCGGCAGGCGGACCAGCTCGCTGACGCGCAGGCCGGTGGCGTAGAGCAGCTCGAGCATGGCGGCGTCGCGCAGGCCCGTGCGGCCTGTTCGGTCAGGGGTGGCGAGCAGGGCCTCGACCTGGGCCTCGCTGAGCACCGAAGGCAGCGGGCGGCGGCTGCGGGGCGCCTCGATCAAGGCGGCGGGGTCGCGCTCGATGATGCTCTCCTCCAACAGGAAGCGGAACAGGCGGCGCATGCTGACCCGGTGGCGGGCCCGGCTGCTGGCGCCCAGGCCCTGGTCGGTCAGGTTGACCATCCACAAGGAGAGGTCCTCGGGCAGGACCTGGTCCGGCGCCGTGCGGCCCTGGTGGTACAGGAAGCGGCGCAGCGAGGAGAGGTCGCGGTGGTAGGCCTCCAGGGTGTTGTCGGCCAGGCCGCGCTCGACCCGGCAGACGGCCAGGAAGCCCTCGATGGCGTGGTCCAGGGCGTCCTTGGGCGGGGCGGGGGGCGGCTCCCCCGCCCTCTCCCCTGCCCGCTCGGCAGCCCGGTCACTGGCGCGCCGGCCGCCCTTCACGGTGCCACTCCGGCCGCGTCCGGCCGCGGCGTGCGCACGGCCTCGCCGCCGGTGGCGCCGCCGCCCTGGCGCTGCATCCAGGCGCCGATGGCGTCGACCAGGGCGTCGGCGACGGCCTGCTGCCAGTGCGGGGCCCGCAGGCGGCGCTCGTCGGTGGGGTTGCTGACGAAGCTGGACTCGAAGAGCACCGCGGGCATGCGGGTCCGGGTCAGGACCGAGAACAGCGCCGTCTTGGTGCCCAGGTCGTGCACATTGTCGGCGCCGTAGGTGGTGCCCAGGCGACGGCAGACCCCTGCCTGGACGTGGGCGGCCAGCTCCTTGGACAGGCGCATGGTGCCGGCGGTCACGAGCTGGGCGGCCAGGCGGTCGGCCTCTTCGCCCTCGCCGCTCTCCCAGGCGATGGCGTTCTCCCGGGCGGCGACCCGGGCGGCGCCCTTGTCGCTGGCAGTGTCCATGCTGTAGGTCTCGATGCCCCAGGCCTGGGGCCCCAGGGCCGCGTTGGCGTGGATCGACAGGAACAGGTCGGCCTGGGCGTCGTTCGCGATGCGGGCCCGCTGGGTCAGGGTCAGGTACTCGTCCCGGTCCCGGGTCAGGATGACGTCGGCATCGAGGTGGGCGGCGATCCCGGCCGCCGTCCGCCGGACCAGCTGCAAGGCGATGTCGGCCTCACGGGTGCCGGTGACGCCGACGGCGCCGTGGTCCCAGCCGCCGTGGCCGGCGTCCAGCACGATGACCGGCCGGGTCTTGGGGCGGCCCCCCGCGGCGCGGACCAGGTCGACGCCCTGGGCCCAGGCCACGAGCTGGGCCCGGCTGGGCAGGGCCGCGGCGACGGCCTCAGCCTCGGCGGCGTCGGCGTCCTGGGGCAGGGCCCCGGTCGCGCTCCCCTCGCCTGCCCCTGCGCCGCTCTGCTTGCCGCTCTGCTCGCCGCTCTGCTCGCCGCTCTGCTCGCCGCTGGCTGTCGCCTCGGGCATCAGGTCGATCAACACGGCCCGGGCGTCGATGCGCTCGGCGCGGATCCGCCGCGGCCCGTCCAGCTCGGCGGTGACTTGCACGCCATCGCCGACCTGGGCCACGAGCACCCGCCGCAGGCCGTCGGTGTCAGTGGGCTGCTCGACGGGCAGCTCGGGGTCCAGGCGCAGATCGGCCAGGTAGCAGGTGGCTCGCGCGGCGATGGCGCCGACGGGCGGCGATGAGCGGGTCTGCAGCTCGGTGATGCCGGGCTCGCCGTCATCGGCCAGGAGCAGCAGGATGCGCGCCCGGCCGGGCGCCGTGAAGGTCCGCACCCCCGTCAGGCGGGCAGCGTGGCCGGGGGCCGAGGCGAGCAGCAGCCAGAGCAGGGCGGAGAGGAGGGCGAGCACGGCGGCAGCCTATCGCCAGCCGGTGCCGTCCACACCGAGGGGGGCGGAACAGCCCAACTGGAACAGCTCGCGATCGGAGCCGCCGGATGGAACAATTCGGGTGGAACAGGTGGCCTTCGGGCCGTGGACCGGGTCGGGTCACGCTCGCCCAGTGCCTGCCTTGCTCCTCTGCAAACCAGGCACGGCGCCGGGTCCTGGCACAACCCTTGCGTACATGGCTCCTGTGCCCTCCGCCCTGAGGTCCCCGTGCGCCTTCCCGCCGTCCGTCTCTTCGACGCCCTGCTCCCGCCCGCCAGCCGTGGGGCGGACCCGGAGACCCTTCGCCAGGCGCGCGTCATGGTGGCCCTGGCGTCCATCATGTTGGTGGCAGACATCGTCTACACCGCCATCTTCCTGGCCCTGGACCTGCCCGTTGTGACGCTGATCGCGGGCGGCGAGGCCATCCTGACCGCCGGGCTGCTGCTGGCCCATCGCCGGGGCCTGCCGCGCGTCGTGGCCGCGAACCTGCTGATCGTGGCGATCGCCATCTGCCTGGTCGCGACGCTGACCTTCGAGGGTGTGCCCGAGGACACGGTGTTCCCGTGGTTCATGCTCCTGCCGATCTTCGCCTTTCTGCTGCTGGGCCCTCGCGGGGGCCTGCCCTGGTTCGTCGCGGCCTGCCTGCTCCTGGAGGGGCTGCACGCCACCCGCGACTCGGTGTGGGCGGCCGGACTGGGTCGACTCGGGGGGGGAAACTCCAGCGAGGCCCTCGCTTCCCACCTGGGCCTGACGGCGGTCATGACCGGGGTCGTCTGGGCCCTTGGGGCCAGCCGGGAGCTGGCCGTGCGCCAGCATGACGCGATGGTGGCCAGGGAGCAGCACGCGCACCAGGAGCTGACGCGGGCGCACGGCATGGCCCGCATGCTCCTGGACCACGTCGACCACGCCATCGTGCTGGTGGATCGGGGCGGGCGCACCGCGCCGCAGTGCTCCCGGGCCGCCCAGGAGCTGCTGGGGGCCGTCACCCCCGGGATGAAGGTGTGGCGCCTGTTCGAGGACGGCAACCCCCGCTTCGCGGCCTGGCTGGAGGCTTCCTGGATCTCGGCCGAGGACGGCTGGATGCCCCTGGAGCTCGCGCTGGCCCAGGTCCCGACCCAGGTGGAGCTGGGCGGCAGGATGCTGGCCATCACGCTGCGGATCGTAGACGCCGAGAGCGCGACGACGCCGGTGCTCCTGGTGGCCACCGACATCACGGAGGTGGTGCGGGCCCGAGAGGCCGAGCAGGTCTCCCGCCAGGTGGCCACCCTGCTGAGCCGCTCCGTCGAGGAGCCCTACCTGGTGGCCAGCTTCGTGGCCGAGGGGAGCCGGCTGGTGGTTGGGATCTGCGGCGGTCTGTGGCCGGCCGCCGACCAGCGACGGGCGGTGCACACCCTGAAGGGCTCTGCCCTGGTGATGGGCCTGAAGTGCCTGGGCGGCTGGCTCCACGCCCTCGAGGACCGCATGGCAACCGCGGACGCAGGGTGCAGCGAGGAAGACCGCAGCCGGCTCGCGGAGGCCTGGCAGGCCCTGGTCGGACCCATGCAGCCACTGCTTGAGCGGGACGCCCTACAGGGCCTGCGCATCCAGGCCACCGAGCTGGAGGACCTGGTGGCGCTGGTCGAGGGTGGCGCCGATGGCGCGGAGCTGGTCGCCGCCCTGCGCATGCTGGCGTGGGAGCCGGTGCGGCCCTGGCTGGAGCAGCTCGCCCAGCGGGCCCGCGCCCTGCATTTGGAGGGGGGCCGAGAGCTGGCGGTGGTGGTGGACTGCGATGCGCTCCGGGTGCCGCCTTCGGCTGATTGGGCGGGCCTCTGGCCGACCCTGGTCCACCTCGTCCGCAACGCCGTCGATCATGGCCTCGAGGCTCCCGAGCTGCGGGCTGCGGTCCGCAAGCCTGCCATCGGCACCCTGTTCCTGCGGGCCAGCCGCAGCCCGAGCTGGCTGAGCCTGGAGATCGCCGACGACGGCCCCGGCGTGTGTTGGGAGGCCGTGGCCCGCAAGGCGGCGGCACGGGGCCTGCCCATCGAGCACCAGGCCGACCTGGTCGAGGCCCTGTTCACCGAGGGGCTCTCGACCCGGGACACCGTCACCCAGACCAGCGGCCGCGGCGTCGGCCTGAGCGCCGTCCGCTTCGCCGCCCGCCGTCTGGGGGGCGAGGTCGAGCTCTCCTCCGTGGCCGGGCGTGGCACCTCGGTTCGAATCGTCCTGCCCCTCGCCTCGTCGCGGTCCCCTCTCCCGGTCCACCGCGACACCGACCTCTCCCTGGAAGGAGCACTGGCATGTCCATGAACCCGAATTCCAGCCCCCTGCTGGACCTGACCCAGATCTGGGGCCCCTTGACCTCGGAGGGGTCCATCGAACCCCTCTCCAGCCTGGAGCTCCAGGAGGACATCGAGGAGAGCAGCCTGGAGGTCCTGTGGGCCAACGGAGTGCAGGCGCGCCGCGACAGCCGTATTGGCGGGCTCACCACCGCCTCGGTGATCGGCTTCTCCGGCCATGGCCTGACCGGCGCGCTGGGCGTGGCCACCTCCGACGAGGTGCTGGCCGGCTTGTACCGCCAGTGCCTGTCGATGGCGGGCGAGGCCCGGCAACACGGCGACTGGCTGCGGGAGGTGTCCAACCAGGTCCTGGGGCGCTTCAAGGGGAGGATGCTCGGCCGGGGCTACGCCATCTACCTGGCACTGCCGCAGTCGGTGCGGGGCATGTGCCTGGTGCCCAACGAGCACCGCCACAACCACATCGCGTGGACCGTACTGGCCACGGAGCACGGTCCGCTGCTCACCTGGCTCGACCTGGAGCGCGTCGACGGCCAGGTGCTGGAGGCCGGCCCACCGGTGCAGGCGCGCGCATCCGGCGAAATGGTCCTCTTCTGAAGCAGCCGGCTCCCAGCATCCAGCTCCGCAGCATCCAGCTCCGCAGCATCGAGCTCACGAGGAACACCATGACCTGCCCGACCATCCTGATCATCGACGACTCGCAAGCCATCCGCCTCGCCGTGCGCGAGGTCCTGGGACAGGCCGGCTTCACCATCTGCGAGGCCGCGGACGGAGAGGAAGGCAGGCGGGTCATCGAGGAGCGCGACGACATCAGCCTGGTCCTGTGCGACGTGAACATGCCGCGCATGGACGGCCTGTCCATGCTCGAGATGGTCAAGGCCGACCCCCGCAACGCGGAGCTGCCCATCCTGATGCTCACCACCGAGGGGGAGCCGGGCATGGTGCGGCGGGCCCGCGACGCCGGCGCCCGGGGCTGGATCGTCAAGCCCTTCCAGCCCGAGCTGCTCCTGACCGCCGTGCGCCGCCTGGCAGTGAGTGCCGAGGCACGAGCTGCAAAGTGAGCCTGCCCGCGCGCCACTCCTGGAGATCGCCGTGATGAAGCACCTGGTGCCCGGTGAGCACACCGTCCTGGTCGTCGATCCCGGCGAGGGGTCTCGCGCGATCCTGGAGGGTCGCCTGAAGGCCCAGGGCTACCACGTGCTGAGCACCGGCTCGCCGGCCGAGGCGGCCTCCCAAGCCCTGGCCGAGCCGCCTGGCGCCGTGGTGGCCCGCTTGTGGATGCCGAGCATCTCAGGGGTGCAGCTGTGCCACCTGTTGAAGGCCGAGGCGGCCACGGCCCACGTGCCGGTGATCCTGCTGGGCACCGGCTACACGCCGCGCAGCCGCTTCCTGGCCGAGCACGCCGGCGCTTCCTATGTGCGCGCCGGGGCCATGGGCGCGGTCCTGCGCACCATCGAGCGCGCCATCATGGAGGCGCCGCCAGGAGACGGCTTCTTCACCATGTTGGGCAACATGGACGTGCGGGACCGCATCGCGGCCGAGCTGGACCGCCGCCTCTTCGACTCGATGCTGGCCGCCGAGGTGCGCTCCCTGGCCGCCTGCGAGTCCTTCGACCGCCTCTTCGACCAGCTCTCCCAGCTGCTGTGCCGCCAGTGCCCCTACGGCTGGGTGGCGCTGTCCACCGCCTCGGGCGACCGGATCGGCGTGCATGCCCACCCCAGCGGACATGAGGCCGCCGTCGCGGCGGCACGGGCGGCGCTGGGCCTGCCGGATGCGGCGCTGCTGGCCGTCATCGACGAGGACGCGCGACCCGCCGCCGAGGGCGACCGGGTCCGGACCACCGTCGTGCACGTGGGCAGCACGGAGCTGGGCACGCTGGCCATCGGGGCGGACCTGGGCGATCCAGAGGTCGTCTGTGCGCTGGAGCTGGTGGCGCGAGAGCTGGGCGTGCCCATGCGGGTGGCGCTGCTGGTCGAGGAGACACGCAAGCTCGCGCTCTACGACCCCCTCACCTCGGTGATGAACCGCCGCGCCTTCATCGGCCACATGTCCCGCCCCGAAGAGGCGCACCGCGCCACGACCCTGTGCATGTTGGACATCGACCACTTCAAGGCGGTCAACGACAGCCTGGGCCACGCGGGGGGGGACAGCGTCTTGCAGGCCATAGGGCGCCTGCTGGGCGAGCTGAGCCGCAGCCAGGGCGGGGTCCCCTGCCGCTGGGGGGGCGAGGAGTTCCTGTTCGCCGTGCCGGGCCGCGCCCGAGACGGCGGCCGCGCCCTGGGCGAGACCATCCGGCAGCGGGTGCAGAAGCTCGAGCTGGTCGCGCCCGATGGGTCTCTCTTCCACGTCAGCGTCTCGGTGGGCGTGACCATCGGCGAGCAGGGGGAGCCCCTTCTGCACGTGGTGAACCGGGCCGATGCCCGGATGTACCAGGCCAAGGAAGCCGGCCGGAACCAGGTCATGGCGGCCTGAGCTAACGCTCCAGCGACTTCAGCCGGTACACCAGCTCCAGCGCGGCCTTCGGCGTCAGCTCGTCGGGGTTGACGGCGGAGAGCGCAGCTTCGACCGGCGATGGCCCCGGCGGGGGTGCTGGCGCCTGCTTCGGCGCCGGTGCGAAGAGCCCGAGCTGCCGCGTGGGAGGGCCGTGGCGGGGCCGGCGCTCGAGCTCGGCCAGCAGCTCGCGGGCCCGGGCGACCACGGCGGCGGGCATGCCGGCCAGGCGGGCGCACTGGATGCCGTAGCTCTGGCTGGCGCCCCCCTCCTCCAGGCGGCGCAGGAAGATGATCTGCTCGCCCCACTCGCTCACGGCGACGTGGAGGTTGCTGACGTGCTCCTTGTCCTCGGAGAGGCTCACCAGCTCGTGGTAGTGGGTGGCGAAGATCGTGCGGGCGCCGACCTGGTCGTGCATGGCCTCGGCCACGGCCCAGGCGATGGCCAGGCCGTCGTAGGTGCTGGTGCCGCGGCCGATCTCGTCGAGCAGCACCAGGGAGCGCCGGGTGGCCTGGTTGAGGATGAGGGCCGTCTCGCTCATCTCCACCATGAAGGTGCTGCGGCCGTGGGCCAGGTCGTCGCTGGCCCCGACACGCACGAAGATGCGGTCGGCGACCCCGACGTGGGCGTGGGCCGCCGGCACGAAGCTGCCGCACTGGGCCATGAGCACGATGAGGGCGGCCTGGCGCATCACCGTGCTCTTGCCCGCCATGTTGGGGCCCGTGAGGATGGCCAGGCGGCGCCCCTCGTCCAGCACCAGGTCATTGGGCACGAAGGGCTCGTCCATGGGCATGGACTCGACCACGGGGTGGCGACCAGCCATGATCTCCAGGCGGTCGCCGGCGTCGACCACCGGCCGGACGTAGCGGCTGGTCGCCGCGACCTCGGCCAGGCTGGCCACGACGTCGAGCCAGGCGACGCCGCGGGCCGCGGCCTGCAGGCGGGCGACCTGGGCCGCCACGCGCTGCCGCAGCTCGGTGAACAGGACGTACTCCAGCGCCTTGCTGCGCTCGTCGGCGCCCAGCACCTTCTCCTCGAAGTCCTTGAGCTCGGGCGTGATGTAGCGCTCGGCGTTGGCCAGGGTCTGCTTGCGCATCCAGTCGTCGGGCACGCGATCGAAGTTGGCCTGGGTGACCTCCAGGAAGTAGCCGAAGACCTTGTTGTGCTTGACCTTCAGGCTCTGGATGCCGGTGCGCTGGCGCTCGCGAGCCTCCATGCGGGCGATGGCGCCCTTGCCCTGTCGGGCCAGGTCCAGGACCTCGTCCAGCTCCGCGTGTACGCCCGAGCGGATCATGCCGCCCTCGGTCAGGGCGATGGGCGGCTCGTCGACCAGCCAGTGGCCGATGTCGGCGGCGATCTCGGGCAGGGGGTCGGCGCAGCGGGCCGGCGCCAGGGCCGGCAGCGGGTCGACCAGGGCGGCCAGGCCGGGCAAGGCCTCCAGGGAGCCGCGCAGGGCCACCAGCTCCCGCGCGCTCGCCGTGCCCTGGGCGACCTTGCTGCCCAGGCGCTCCAGGTCGGCCACCAAGCGCAGCCGGGCCCGGACGCTGGCCCGCAGGCTCGGCTCCTGGAGGGCCTCGACGGCGTCCAGGCGGGCCTGGATGGCCGGCACCTCGACCAGGGGCGCGCTGAGCCAGTCCCGCAGCAGCCGGCCGCCCATGGCGGTGGCGGTGCGGTCGAGCAGGCCGAGCAGCGTGCCCTTGCGACCGGTGCCCCACAGGGGCCGCAGGATCTCCAGGTTGCGGCGCGTGGCCGGGTCGATGACCATGCGCCCGGTGACGGCATAGATGTCCAGCCGGGTCACGTGGGAGAGGTCGACGCGGGCGGTGTCGCGGACGTAGGCGACCAGGGCCCCGGCGGCGCACAGGGCCGGTCCCAGCTCGGCGGCGCCGTAGCCCAGCAGGTCGGCGACGTGGAGCACCTCGCACAGGCGCTGCTCGGCCACCTCCCGGTCGAAGGCGGCCGGCGCCGGCACGGTGGTCGACAGGCCCCGGGCCAGGGCGGCGAGCGGGGCCAGGTCGGCGACGGCGGGGTGCAGGACCAGCTCGCGGGGCGCGTGGCCGGCCAACTCGCGGGCGGCGGCCTCTGCGTCCTCGACCTCGGTCACGCGCAGTTCGCCGGTGCTGACGTCGAGCAGGGCGATGCCGAGCCGGCCCCCTCCCCTGCCCTCGACCGCGACACCCGCCAGCCAGCAGCGCTCCCGGGCGTCTACGGCGTCAGGGCTCCAGGGCACGGCCGGGGTCACGACCCGGACCAGGTCCCGAGCGACCAGCTTGTCGCCGCGGGCCTTGGTCTCTGCCGGGTCCTCGATCTGGTCGACGATAGCGACCTTGCAGCCGGCCTCCACCAGGCGGAGCAGGTAGGGCTCCAGGGCGTGGTGGGGCATCCCGGCCATGGGGATGGGGTCGGGATCGTTCTTGTTGCGGCTGGTCAGCGTCAGCTCGAGGATCTCGGCGGCGCGGATCGCGTCCTCGAAGAACAGCTCGTAGAAGTCCCCCATGCGGTACAGCAGGATCGCGTCGGGGACCTGCTGCTTGAACTCCAGGTACTGCCGCATCGTCGGGGTGTCGGCGGCCCCGCTGTCCCTGCCTGCAGCCATGGCTCAGGGGCCGGTGACGGCGGCGAGCGAGGCCTCGTCCAGGGCCCAGCAGGACAAGACACCGCTGGTCGCCAGGGCGCAGCCGTGGGCGAGGCCGGCCGACACCTGGCTGTAGGTGCCGAGCAGCACGCCGCCCGCGGCGTCCAGGCTGGCGCACCAGGCCTTGCCCTCTGTCGACAGGGAGCAGACCTCTCCCTGGTCCAGGCTCAGGGCGGCGTAGGGGCCGCCGGAGAACAGCGGATCGGGCCAGGCGCTGGTGTCGCCCCAGCAGACCGCACCCCCGCTCTCGGCCAGGCCGCAGGCCATGTTGTTGCCCGCCTCCACCCGGGAGAAGCTCGTGGCAGGGGGCTGGGTCGGGTCGGCGGCGGAGGTGCCGATGGCGCCGCCGCTGTCGGTGCCGCTGTCGGTGCCGCTGTCGGTGCCGCTGTCGGTGCCGCTGTCGGTGCCGCTGTCGGTGCCGCTGTCGGTGCCGCTGTCGATGCCACTGTCCGCGCCGCCGTCCCCCGCGGCGAGATCCGAGCGGCCCCAGCAGGCCGTCGCGTCGTCGGTGTCGATGCCGCAGGTGAAGCCCGTGCCCGCTGCGAGCTGCTGGAAGCGCAGGTTGGGGGCGACAGTGGCGCCCAGGCTGTTGTCGCCCCAGCAGTTGGCGTAGCCATCGGCCTGCAAGGCGCAGGCGTGGGTGGCGCCGGCGGTGATGTCCAGGATGGGCCGGTCCACCGGGGTCGCCTGGCCCTGGTCGTCCAGGCCCCAACACACCGGCACGCCGTCCGACTTGCGCCCGCAGGCGAAGCCGTCGCCGGCGGCGATCTTGAGCCAGCCCATGTCGGTCGGGGCCCCCGAGACCACGCCGTTGGTGTCGTCTCCCCAGCACTGGATGGCGCCGTCGCCGTCCAGGGCGCAGGTGAAGCCGCCGCCGGCCGCGACCTGGGTCCAGGAGCCGCCGAGGGTCCGGATGAGGGGCGGCGCGGTGTCCGTGCCCTTGGCCTTGCAGCCGGTCAGGGCCAGGCCGAGGAGCGGGAGCAGGAGCGGGACAGGGAGGGAGGCGAAGCTGCGCATGGCCGGCATCCTATTCGCTGGCGGACTCGCCGGCCCGTCGCAGGACGAAGGCCTGGAAGGCGTCCTCGTCGTCCAGGGGCGGCACGCTGGACCAGGCCCGCTCGACCTCGAAGTCGGCCAGGGTCTGCACCACGCCGGGGCCCTCCTCGGGCATGGGTGAGCAGACCGAGTAGACCAGGCGCCCTCCCGGCGCCACGTGGGTCGCAGCGGCGGCCAGGATCCGGCGCTGCCGCAGGGCCATGCCGGCGGGGTCGGTCGGACCCCGACGCCAGCGGATCTCCGGGTGGCGGCGGACCGTGCCCAGGCCCGTGCAGGGCGCGTCGACCAACACGATGTCGAAGTCGGCCCCGACGCCAGGCAGCGGGCCCTCCAGCCAGTCGTGCACCCGGGTCGACAGCGGCAGGCCGGTGCGGGAGGCCGCCTCCTCCACCAGGTCCAGGCGGCGCGGCTCCAGGTCCACCGAGAGCACCTCGGCCCCCGAGGCGGCCAGCCGCAGGCTCTTGCCCCCCGGCGCCGCGCAGGCGTCCAGCGCCCGCAGGCCCCGGCCCGTGTCGGGCCCCGGCGCCAGGCCCAGGTCGGCGACGGCGGCGGCGGCAGGGTCCATGACCCACCAGGCCCCCTCGGCGAAGCCGGGCATGTGGTCCACCGGACCGTGCGGGTCCACCACGATGAAGGCGCCGGGCACCTCGGCGCCGCCTGCCCGGGCCGGCGCGGTGGTGAGCTCGGGCACCGGGTCCCGCGGATCGCGCCAGACGCCGCACAGGGGCGGGGCCTCGGCCAGGCGCGCGACCCAGTCGGCCATGTCCGGCAGCCAGCGCTCCCGCAGCCAGGGCGGCAGGTCCAGGGCCGGGTCCTGGGGCAGCGGGAAGCCGGCCGCCTTGCGGAGCACGGCGTTGACGAAGCCCGTGGCGCGCGGCGCCCCGCAGGCCCGGCACAGCTCCACCGCCTGGTCCACGGCCGCGTGCAGCGGCGTGCGCGCCAGGGCGACCTCGAAGAGGCCGATGCGCAGGGCGATCCGGGCCGGGGGGTCCATGCGTCCCAGCCCCCGCCCGGAGACCTCGGCCAGCAGGCTGTCGATGGCCCCCTGGCGGCGCATCACGCCGAGCACCAGGTGCCAGGCCAGGCGCCGGTCAGCGTCCGCAGCAGGCGCCAGCTCGGCCAGCAGGTCCTCGGCGTAGCCCCCGCGCTCGACGGCCAGCAGCACGCGTCCGGCGGCCAGGCGCCCGGGGTTGAGGGTCGGGCTCACAAAGGGAGAGCGGCTCACGGCTTCGCCGCCGGGTTCGGGGGAGGATTCGGGACGGGAATCGGCGCAGGATCAGGTCGCAGGGGAGGCCCGGGGGGCGCCGCCGCCGGCTCCCAGGGGGCCAGCAGGGCCGGGGGCACCGCCGGCAGCCTGTCGATGCGCTCGTTCTCCACGACCTCTCGCAGGGCAGCGGTCGAGCGGTGCCCGCCCAGGCGGTAGCCGTCGATCCGCCAGGAGGGGCTGGACCGGAAGCCGATCTCCTGGGCTACCGCCTGGTCCTGGGCCAGGCGGGCGGCCACGGCCGGGCCCAGGCGCTCGCTCTGCCAGCGCACCCGGTCCAGGCCGAGCGTGTCCTGCGCTGCCTGCTCCAGGGCCTGGTTGCCCGGCACCCCCTGGGGGGCCGCGTGGGCCAGGGCTAGCAGGTAGGGCAGCCCCTGGCCCTGCAGGTCGGCGGCGGCGACGGCCCGGGCGGCCTCGGTGGCGCCGGGGGGGGCGGGCTCGTCTCCGCCGAAGCGCTGGGAGCGCAGGCCCACGCGCACGGACACGGGGCCAAGCTCGGGGTCCTGGGAGCCCGCATCGACCAGCTCCAGGCCGCGGTCGGCGGCCTCCCGCCAGGGGCCGAAGGCGGGGTCCACCCACAGCTCCACCCACACCGGCGCGGCGGCGTCGGGCCAGGCCGTGCTGTCCAGGGCGGGCGCGGGGACCCAGGGGTCGTTGTAGTTCAGCACCGCCCCGACCGCGGTCGGCGAGGCCCCGGCCGCCGCCAGCCGGATGGCCCGGTTCACGAGCCCAGGGACGTTCTCGCAGCCGGGCGGCAGCGCCAGCGCGCAGCGAGCCAGGCTGCTCCCGTCATCCTGACAAGGCACGCAAGGCGCCGGCTGCAGGTTCAGCGCGCCCGCTGCGACCTGGCGCGGCAGCTCCGAGAGCCCGTCCAGGGCCGGAAAGACGGCGCTCAGCTCCGCCGCGCTGACCGGGTTCGCGACCGGCCGCGCCTGGCCCCCGACCACCACGGGCTCGGTCGAGGAGGGGCCTGCCGGCTCACTGCGGGTCCTGCGGTTCGGCGCCGAGGGCCCACAGCCCGCGCCCAACAGCGCGAGGAACCACACCTGGCGCAGCGTGGACCCCGTTCGTCCCCCCCGCTTCAACCCCACGGGTCGTCGGAAGGCGCGCTCCCGGCGCCCGCGCCCGGGCCGCGCAGGCTCATGCGGGCCATGTCCTGCTCCAGGCCACTCACCCGGCGCTGGGCGCTCATGCGGCCGAGCAGGCCCCAACCACCGCCCACGAGCAGGCCGGCACCGAAGCAGCCCAGGAGCAGGGCCGGCACCGGCAGCGGGCGCTGGAGGTGGCCCGCCCAGAACCAGAGATCGAAGCTCAGATCCGTGGTGCGCTCGACGTTCTGCACCGTGAACAGCGACAAGGCGCTGAGCAGGATCAACACCAGCACGAGCAAGGTCCAGCGGGCCGGCGTCACGGGATCCTCCGGGATGGAACGCCAGGACCCGGCCTCCCGTCCTCACCGCGAGGTGGGGATGGGACCGCCGGGTCCGACGGTCGGGTCCGCGAGCATACTCCCGCGGCCCCTGTGGTGTCGCAGGTGCCCCGGCGTGCTGTCCGCCGCGGGCCCCCACCGCCGATGCCTAGCTCTCGCCACCCAGCTTGCGGGACAGGTCGCCCAGCACGTCGCCGAGGCGGGCGGTGCTCTCGCCCTGCCGTGCCACGTACTCGTCCAGGCTGCCTTCCTGGTCGTTGCGCTCCTCGGCACCCTTCTCCGACAGGCTGATCTTGCGATCGTGCTGGTCGATGCGGCGGATCTCGACCATCAGGTTGTGCCCGTCGGAGTAGCTGGCGTTCCAGTCCTCGTCGCCGTGGATCAGCTCGGACATGTGGACCAGGCCCTCGACACCGTCCTCGATCTCGACGAAGACGCCGAAGTCGGTGCGGCTGACGACCTTGCCCTTGACCACCTGGCCCAGGAAGTAGCGGCTCTGCACGGAGAGCCAGGGGTCATCGCTCATCGCCTTGAGGCTGAGGCTGAAGCGCTCGTTCTCACGGTCGATGTTCTTGACCCGGGCTTCGACCTCGTCGCCCTTCTGGAACATCTCCGAGGGGTGCTTGACCCGCTGCGACCAGGACAGGTCGCTGATGTGGATCAGGCCGTCGATGCCCTCTTCGATGCCGACGAAGACGCCGAAGTCCGTGATGTTCCGGACCTTGCCGCGGACGATGGAGCCGATGGGGTACTTCTGCTCGACGATGTCCCAGGGGTTGGACTCGAGCTGGCGCATGCCCAGGCTGATCCGCTTGTTCTCCACGTCGACGCCCAGAACCTTCGCCTCGACCACGTCCGCGAGCTTGACCAGCTTGCTGGGGTGCTTGATGCGCTTGTTCCAGGTCATCTCGGAGATGTGGACCAGGCCCTCGATGCCGTCTTCCAGCTCGATGAACACGCCGTAGTCGGGCATGCTCACGACCTTGCCGCGCACGATGGCGCCGACCGGGTAGCGGATGTCGACCTCGTCCCAGGGGTCGGGGCGGATCTGCTTGTAGCCGAGGCTGACCCGCTGGGTGTCCGGGTCGAACTTGAGGATCTTGACCTCCATGCTCTGACCGACCTCGACCATCTCGGAGGGGTGGTTGATCCGGCCCCAGGTCATGTCGGTGATGTGCAGCAGGCCGTCGATGCCGCCCAGGTCGATGAAGGCGCCGTAGTCGGTGATGTTCTTGACCACGCCGTTCATGATGGCGCCGACGCGCAGGTCCTTGAGCGTCTCCTGACGCTTGACCTGGCGCTCCTCCTCCAGGAGGACCCGGCGCGACAGGACGATGTTGCCCCGGCGCTTGTTGAACTTGATGATCCGGAATTCCATGTCCTGGCCCAGCAGCTTCTCCAGGTTCTTGACCGGGCGGAGGTCCACCTGGGAGCCGGGCAGGAAGGCCTTGACGCCGATGTCGACGGACAAGCCGCCCTTGACGCGGGCGGTGATGACGCCGGAGACGGTCTCGCCGGCCTCAAAGGCCTGGCTGATGTCCTCCCAGGCCTTCATCTGGTCGGCCTTGCGCTTGGACAGAGACAGCTGGCCCTCGGCCTCGTCCATGCTGTCCAGGTACACGTCGACGTTGTCCCCCACCGCGATGGTCAGGTTGCCGTCCGCGTCGAAGAACTCGTTCTTCGGGATGACACCCTCGGCCTTGTAGCCGACGTCCACGGTGACCCAGTCACCCTCGATCTCGACCACGCGTCCCTTGACAACGGACTGCTCCCGGATGGAGCGCTCGTTGAGGTAGGTATCGAAGAGCTCTGCGAAGGTGTCGTGATCGAGCTGGTCGAGGGAGACGTCGAGCTGGTTGGAGTCGGACATGTGGAAGGGTTGCCTCTGAACGCCGCGCCGATGGGCACAGCGGATTCGGTGTGGGGGTGGGATGGTGCTGACCGACTCCACGGGAAGATGCCCGTCGGACGGTCCCAGTCTGGATGTCGGGCGCGTCCCAGTCACGCCCGACTCTCCCAGGGTGCCCTGCGCTTCGGCAGCGGAACCCCAAGGCGGCCTCATCTAGCCGATCATTCGGGCCCGGTCAAGGTGCCCCTGGGTCGGGGCCAAGCCCGCTACCGGGCTCGGCACCGACCTCAACCCCGGCATCTGCGGAGCGGGCCCGGGCCCCCCGCTGCGTGGCCAGCTCCACGACCTGGCGCACGGCCTCGGAGATGCTCATGCAGGTGGTGTCGACCACGACCGCGTCCTGGGCCACCTGGAGCGGGCCGGTGCTGCGCCCGCTGTCCTGGGCGTCCCGGCGACCCAGCTCGGCGCGGATCTCGTCCAGGGTACCGCTGCGCTCGCCGACCTTCAGCTCGGCCCACCGTCGGCGGGCCCGCTCGTCCAGGCTGGCGTCCAGGTAGATCTTGAGCTCGGCCCGCGGCAGGACGACAGTGCCGATGTCGCGGCCGTCCATGACGACGCCCCCCCGGGTGGCCAGGTGCTGCTGCCGCGCCACCAAGGCGCGGCGGACGGCGGGGTGGACCGCCACGGCCGAGGCGCCCTCACCGATACGCTGGGCGCGGATGGCCCGGCTCACGTCGCGGCCCTCCAGCAGGATGCGGAGCTGCTCCCCGTCCCAGCGGAAGTCGAGGTCGAGCAGGGCCGCGATGCGGGCCAGGCCCGGGGCGTCGGTCCAGGGCACGCCCTGCTCGTCGGCAAGAAGGGCCACGGACCGGTACATCGCGCCGGTGTCCAGGTACTGGTAGTCGAGGAGCCGGGCCACGGCGCGGGCGACCGTGCCCTTGCCCGAGGCAGCCGGGCCGTCGATGGCAATGCAGATGCCAGCGGCTTCATGCACGGAGGGCCTCCAGGGTCGCGAAGAAGCCGGGGAAGGAGACGTCCACGGCCTCAGACCCCCGTATCCGCACCCTCCCCGTGGTGCGCAGCCCCGCGACCGCGGCGGCCATGGCGATGCGGTGATCCCCCTGGGCGTCGACCTCGCCCCCCGGCAGGGGCGCGCCGCCGCTGCCTTCGACGACCAGGCCGTCAGGCAGGGGCTCGGCCCGGGCGCCCAGGGCGCGCAGCAGCGCGACGGTGGCGGAGATCCGGTCGCTCTCCTTGACCCGCAGCTCGGCGGCGTCCCGGAAGGTGGTGGTGCCCCGGGCGAAGGCCGCGGCCACGGCCAGCACGGGGATCTCGTCGATCAGGCGGGGGATCAGCGCGCCGCCCACATCTGCGCCGACCAGGGGGGCAGCCCGGGCCACCAGCCGGGCCCTGGGCTCGCCGCCGACCTGCACCGGGTCCTGGACCTCGACGGTCGCGCCCATGCGGGCCAGGACCTCCAGGATGCCGGTGCGGCTGGGGTTGATGCCCACGTCGGGCAGCAGGAGCTGCGAGCCCGGCACCAGGGCGGCCGCCACCAGCAAGAAGGCAGCGCTGGACAGATCTCCGGGCACGTCGATGTCCACCAGGTGCAGCTCGGCGCCAGGTACGAGCCGCAGGCGCGCCCGGCCCTGCTCGTCCTGGTCGGCCTCCAGGTGCGCGCCCATGGCCCGCAGCAGGCGCTCGCCGTGGTCGCGCGAGGCGGCGGGCTCGGTGAGCACCAGGGGCTCGGCCGCCTGCAAGCCGGCCAGCAGCAGGGCCGTCTTGACCTGGGCCGAGGCGACGGGCGCGTCGTGGCGTCCGCCGGCCAGGGGGCGGCGACCGCGCACGGACAGCGGCGCCCTGCTGCCATCGGCGCGCCCGTCGAAGCGCGCACCGAGGGCCGACAGGGGCCCGGTCAATCGCCCCATGGGGCGCCGGCACAACGAGGCGTCCCCGGTGAGCACGGCGTGCAGGGGCTGGCCAGCCAGCAGGCCGCAGAGCAGGCGCAGGGTCGTGCCGGAGTTTCCGCAGTCCAGGACCGAGACCGGCTCCTCCAGCAGGCCCGCCCGGCCCTCGATGAGCAGGCTCCCCTGCCCTGTGGCGGCCCCTTCCTCGACCTCGACCCGCAGGCCCAGGGCCCGCATGCAGGCCAGGCTGCTGCGCACGTCGGCGCTGTCCAGCAGGCCGCGCACCCGGGCCCGCCCGGCGCCCAGACCGGCGAAGATCAGCGCCCGATGGGAGATCGACTTGTCGCCGGGCACGGCGGCCGTCCCGACCAGGGGCCGCGAGGCAGGCGCGATCTCGCGCAGTGGGGAGCGGCCGGTCATGAAAGGGCGGCTAGTCCGCTTCGCCGCGCGCGGCGCGCCGGCCGCCCAGGGGCAGGACGTTGTCCAGGGTCGGGGTGCTGGAGAGGTCGGGGCCCTCCTCCCAGGCGCCCATGCGGCGGAAGCGCTCGTAGCGGTCGTCCCGCACGGCGTCGGCGTCCAGGGTCGACAGCTCGGCCAGGTGGCGCCGCAGGGCCGCACCCAGGTTGGCGATCGCCGCGTGCATGTCGCGGTGGGCGCCGCCGGGGGGCTCGTCCACGATCTCGTCCACGACCTGGTGCTGGTAGCAGTCCGCCGCGGTGATCCGCAGGGCCGCCGCCGCCCGGGGCCCCTCGGCCCGGTCGCGCCACAGGATCGCGGCGCAGCCCTCGGGCGAGATCACCGAGTAGATGGCGTTCTCGAGCATCAGGACCCGGTTGCCGACGCCGATGGCCAGGGCCCCGCCGCTGCCCCCCTCGCCGATGACCGTGCAGATCACGGGCACCCGGAAGGTCGCCATCTCCAGGATGTTGCGGGCGATGGCTTCGGCCTGGCCGCGAGCCTCGGCGTCGACCCCGGGGAAGGCCCCGGGCGTGTCGATGAAGGCCAGAATCGGCAGGCCGAAGCGGTCGGCGAGCTGCATCAGGCGCAGCGCCTTGCGGTAGCCCTCGGGCCTGGGCATGCCGAAGTTGCGGAACAGGTTCTCGCGCGTGTTCCGGCCCTTCTGGTGGCCCACGACCATGACCGGGCGGCCGTCGAAGCGGGCCAGGCCGCCGATGATGGCCGCGTCGTCGTGTCCCGCCCGGTCACCGTGCAGCTCGGTCCACTCGGTGAACAGGCCGGCGATGTAGTCCAGCGTGAAGGGACGGCCGGGGTGGCGCGAGAGCAGGGCCCGCTGCCAGGGGGTCAGGGCCGCGAAGATCTGTCGCTGGAGCCGGTCGGCCTGGGCCTGAAGCTGGTTGATGGCCCCTGACAGGTCGGCGCCACTGTCGCGCTCGATCTGACGGAGGTCGTCGATCCGCTTCTCCAGCTGGATGAGCGGGCGCTCGAACTCGAGTACGAAGTCCATGGCCCGGCGCATATCTCGTGGCACGGCAGCCGGCAGGTTCCAGACCCGCCGGCCCTAGCGAGCGGCGACCCCGGCCGTGCCGCGCACGGTGACGGCGCCCGCGGGCGCGGTGAGGTCCAGGTGGCCGACCCCGTCGGAGACGGGCGTGATGTCGACCAGCTTGAGGCGATCGGTGTCGGCCTGGACGCTCCAGGAGCCCTCGGGCACGTCGACCTCGATGTCGCCGTCCCCGATGCCGATCCGGGCGTCGGCACCAGCGGACAGGTGCGCGCGGATGCGCCCCGAGCCGATGCTGGCGCTCAGGTCGCCTGCCACGTCCACGTCGGCGTTTCCCTCGTCCAGCTCCAGGTTCAGGCTGGTCAGGCCGGTGGCCCAGACCTCCCCCGTGCCCAGGTCCACCTCGACCGGCAGGTCGGCAGGCAGCTCCACGCGGGTGTCCACGGCGCAGGGCAGCAGCCGGCGGCAGTGGGCCTCCAGGTACAGGGTGCCGTCCTCGACCCGGTGGGACAGGTCCAGGGCGGCCTCAGGGGCGCGGATCGCCCGCCGCACGCGGACCTGGTCGCCCGCGCTCAGCTCGACCACACCGGCGTCGGTCCGCACGACCACGCGCTCGATCACACCCTCGGGGGCGAAGGACTCGGTGTAGCGGACCTGCGAGCAGGCCAGGCTGCCAGCGAGGGGGGGGATGGCCAAGCCCAGCGCGACCAGCGCGAGGGCGCGGCGGCGGGACGGCGAGCTTCCGTGGGGAGCGGCGGACCGGGTCATGTCAACCTCCACGGGTTCTGACACCGCTGACGGCGCAGAACCGAACCGCATTCGATGTGCCCGGTGATGGCAGGTTGACAAGTCAACCGCTTGCATCATCTCCTTTCGAGAGTCACGTGTCAACATGGTGTCTCCCGTCCGCGCCCCCGCTGGCAGCGGCGAGCCCGTCCTCGGTTCCTGCATGAAGGGCCGGGAGTTCCACGACGACAGGGGTGGCCGACGCCGGCGGATCGATCGCGTGAGGGGCCCGTTCTCATCACCCTCTCAGCTTCGCGACCGCGCAGCGGCCCAGCTGCCCAGCCACTCAGCGACCCAGGTGCTGCTCGGCCAGGGCCCGCACGGCGGCGGGGTCCTGGGAGCTCCAGCCCATGCCCCGGGCCCAGGTCCGCTGCTTGCGGGCCAGCCGCCAGGTGTCCCGCTCGGTGCGACGCAGCGCCTCATCCAGGGGCAGCCCCAGCTCCAGGTGCTCGGCCAGGTGCCGGTAGCCCAGGGAGCGCATCGGCTTGCAGTCCCGCCCGAAGCCCCGGTCCAGCAGGTTGCGGACCTCGTCGAGGTAGCCCTCGGCCATCATCTGGGCCAGGCGGGCCCCGATGCGCTCCCGCAGGTCCGAGCGGTCCAGCCAAGCCACCACGGGGGCCGGCTCCGCTGCGCCGAGGGCTCCCTCCTGCGGGCGGGGCCCCTCGGCCCACAGCTCGCTCATGGGGCGGCCCGACAATGCATGGACCTCCAGGGCCCGCACCACGCGCAGGCGGTCGTTGGGGTGCAGGCGCGCCGCCATGGGCGGATCGACCTGGGCCAGGCGGGCGTGCGGATCGGGCAGGGCCTCCAGGGCGGCGCGGACCACTGGATCGCCGGGCGGCAGCGCCGCGAGGGGGCGCACCAGGGCGGCCAGCCAGAAGGGGGTGCCCCCCACGACCAGCACATGGGGCGCCGTGGCGCTTGCCTGGGCCACCGCCTCCAGGAAGTCGGCGACGCTGAAGTCCTGATCGGGCTCCCGCACGTCCATACAGGCGTGGGGGAAGCGGGCCCGCACCGGCGGCGGAGGCTTGGCGGTGCCGATGTCCATGCCCCGGTAGACCTGCATGGCGTCGGCGCTGACCAGGGCCGCAGCCCAGCGCTCGGCCAGCTCCAGGGCCAGCTCGGTCTTGCCCGCGGCGGTCGGGCCGCCCAGCAGGAGCAGCGCCACCTAGGCCCCGCCCTTGCGCGACCGCAGCCGACGGTCCAGCTCCTCGGCGGGCAGGACCAACACGCCGGTCCCGGTCGGGTCCAGGCCCTCCACCAGGCCGCGCTGCTCGTAGGGGGTCAGGGGCTGGCCGGGAGCCACGGCCGCCAGGTCCGCCAGGGTCTGGCGCAGCCTGTCGACCGGAGCCCCTTGCCGGAGGGCGGCGCCGATGGCCTGGACCAGGGCCTCGGGTGCGACCGCCTCCAGCTCAGCCGGCAGGGCGCGCAGGGAGACCGTGCCGCCGCCGAAGGGCTCCAGCTCCAGGCCCAGGGCGGCCAGCGTGGCCTGCGACGCGCCGATGGCGTCGTGCTCGGCGGGGCTGAGCTGCACCAGGATGGGGGCCAGCAGCGGGCGAGCTGCGGGCGCCTGGGCCAGCCGGTCGGCCAGGGCGGCGGCGTGGGCGGCGTGCTGGTCGACCAGGACCAGGTCCCCGCCCCGGGCACAGACCAGGTAGCGGCGATCCAGGGCCCCCAGCAGGCGCAGCGAGCCGTCTCGCTCGGGCGGCGGCAAGGGCACGCGGACCGGCCGGGGCGCGGGGGGCGGGGCCGCGTGGGTCGACGCAGCGTGAGGCAGGGCAGCGTGGGTCGACGCGGCGTGGGAAAGCGCGGCGTGGGGAGGCGCGGCGTAGGGAGACGCGGCGTAGGGAGACGCGGCGTGGGAAGACGCGGCGTGGGAAGACGCGGCGCGGGGAGGCCCAGCGGGGAGGGTTCCGGTGCGGAGGGGCGCAGCCGGAGGCTCGGCGAGCACGTCGGGTGCCACGCCAGGAAGCAGGGGCTGGCCCGGATCGACCTCGGCGAGGGGCAGGCGGTGGCTGCGGGCGGTGGCCAGGAGCGGGGGGCGGATCCCCTGCTCGGCCATGGCCTGGCGCAGCCCCTCGCTCAGGCCCCGGGCCACGTCGCGGCCGTCGCGGAACCGGACCTCGCTCTTGGCCGGGTGCACGTTGACGTCGACCCGCTCGGCCGGCAGTTGCACGTCCAGGATCACCGTCGGGAAGCGCCCATGGGGCACCAGGCCGCGGAATGCGTCGAGGACCGCGCGCCGCAGCAGCGGGTCCTGCACGGCGCGGCCGTTGACGTAGAGCCACAGGCTGCCGCGCGCCGTGGCCCGGTGCACCCCGGGAGGCGAAGCCAGGCCCACGACCCGCATGCCATCGGGCACATCGGGGGCCTCGAACGCGACCTGGAGGAGCTGGTCGGCCTCGCGACCCAGCAGGGCCACGGCCCGGGCCGCCGCGTCCCCGGTGGCCCCCACGCGAATGAGCGGGTGCCCCTCGTGGAACAGCTCGACGCCCAGGCCGGCCCGGATCAGGACCTCGCGGAGCAGGGCGTCCTGGCAGTGGCCCAGCTCGGTCTGCACCGTGCGCAGGAACTTGCGGCGGGCTGGCAGGTTGGCGAAGAGGGCCCGCACCGTGACGCGGGTCCCCACCGGGCAGCCGACATCCCGCACGTCGACCAGGCGCCCCGCCTCGATGACCACCCGCGTGCCCACGGAGTCGGCCTGGCGCCGGGTGCTCAGCTCGAAGCGGCTGACGGCGGCGATGCTCGGCAGGGCCTCCCCCCGGAAGCCCAGGGTGTGGATGTGCCCCAGGTCCGCCTCGACGGCGATCTTGCTGGTGGCGTGGCGCTCGACGCAGAGCATGGCGTCCTGGCGCCCCATGCCCACGCCGTCGTCCTCCACCTCGACCAGCTCCGCGCCGCCGCCCTTCAGCGTGACGCGCAGGTGCCCGGCGCCCGCGTCCAGCGCGTTCTCGACCAGCTCCTTGAGCACGCTGGCCGGGCGCTCGACGACCTCGCCAGCAGCGATCTGGTTGATGAGGCGATCCTCGAGGACCCGGACCCGGGCGGGCGGTGCCGGGGCCGGCTCCCCGCTCCCGGTCTCGTCCCCTGCCCTCACTCCTCCTTCTCCTCCCCAAGCTTGCGCTTGCGGCGGAACTGCACGCGCAGCGGCGTCCCGCGGAAGCCGAAGGCCTCGCGCAGGCGGTTGCTCAGGTAGCGCTTGTAGGGCTCCTTGATGCCTTCGGGGTTGTTCACCCAGATGGCAAAGGTCGGCGGCCGCACCCGGGTCTGCGTCATGTAGTTGAGCTTGACCGGGTGGTGGTGGAGCTGGGGCGGGCTGTAGGCCGTGACCGCGTCTTCCAGGAAGCGGTTGATCCGCGCCGTGGGGATGCGCTTGTCGAACTCGGCGTAGACCTCGTCGATCATGGCCATGATGCGGTGGCAGCCCTTGCCCGTGAGGGCCGAGATGTACAGCCGCGGCGCCCACAGCAGGTGGGGCAGGGCCCGGTCCAGCTCGTCGTCGACGACGTGCACGTTGCGCTCGGGGTCCTCGCGGACCTTGTCCCAGCGGTTGACCAGCAGGATGGCCGCGCGCCCCCGGTCCTCGATCAGGGCCGCCAGGCGCGTGTCCTGCTTGCTGGCCCCCAGCTCGCCGTCGACCATCAGGATGACGACGTGGCAGCGCTCGATGGTCCGGATGGCCCGCAGGCTGGCCCAGGTCTCGACCCGGTCCTCGATGCGGGTCCGGCGGCGCACGCCAGCGGTGTCGACCAGCCGGTAGCGGCGCCCCTCGTGCTCCAGGACGCTGTCGATGGCGTCCATGGTGGTGCCGGGGGCGTCGTGCACGACGTGCCGCTCCTCGCCCAGCAGCCGGTTGATCAGGGTGGACTTGCCGATGTTCGGGCGGCCGATGACGGCCACGCGGATCTCGTTCTCGTCCTCCTCGCCCGTGTCTGCGGCCTCTTCGTCCTCGGGCGGGAGCTTGGGCGTGATGGCCGCCCACAGCTCGTAGATCCCGCGGCCGTGCTCGGCCGACACGGTCAGCATGCTGTCCAGGCCCAGGCTCCAGAACTCGCTGGCGTCGTCGTCGTGCATGGGGCCGTCGCACTTGTTGACGACCAGCAGGATGCGATCGGCCCTGGCGCCGGCCCGCTTGCGCAGGATGTCGGCGGCCAGCTTGTCGGCCGGGGTCAGGCCCGCCTGGCGGTCGACCACGAAGAGGATGACGTCCGCCTCGTCGATGGCCGCCTCGGCCTGGGCGCGCACGACGGTGAACAGGTCGTCGTCGGGCTCGGGCTCGAAGCCGCCGGTGTCGACGACGACGACCTCGCGGTCGGGCACGTGGCTGATGGCGTAGTGCCGATCGCGCGTGACACCAGGACGGTCGTCGACCAGGGCCTGGCGATGGCCGATCATGCGGTTGAACAGGGTGGACTTGCCCACGTTGGGGCGGCCCACGATGGCGATGACGGGGAGCATGGGACGGCCTCTCTACTCGTAGCCGAGCTCTCGGAGAGCGCGGCCGGAGTCGGTCCAGCGGGGGCGCACGCTGACATGAAGCTCCAGGAATACGGAGGCTCCCAGCAGGCGCTCGATGTCGCGGCGGGCCAGGGTCCCGACCTGCTTGAGCATGGCGCCACCCTTGCCGATGACGATGCCCTTCTGGCTGTCTCGCTCAACGAAGATCTGGGCCATGATGTGCACGCGCGGGCGGTCCGCCTCGCGCTCCTGTTCGTCGAAGAGCTCGATCTCCACCGCCGTGGCGTAGGGGATCTCCTGCTGGGTCAGGTGGAAGAGCTTCTCGCGGATGAGCTCGGCGACGATGAAGCGCTCGGGCGCATCGGTCACCTGGTCGGCCGGGAAGGCGGCCGGGCCCTCGGGCAGGGCGTCGCGCCACTGCTCCACCAAGGTGTCGACGCCTTCGCCCTTCAGCGCCGAGATGGGCACGATCCGGGCGTCGGGGAGGATCTCGTGCACGGCCTGGATGATCGGCAGGACCAGGGGCTTGCGGACCAGGTCCACCTTGTTCAGGGCGATGATGACGGTGGGGACCTGGGCCTGGGCGATCATCCGGGCCAGCTCCTGCTCGCCGCGGGACAAGGCCGAGCCGCCCTTGCCGACCGCGCGCACGGCGGGCACGACGTCGATGACCCAGCAGGCGACGTCGACCTCTGCCAGGGCGCTGACGGCGGTCTGGACCATGGCCTTGTTCAGGCGGCTGCGGGCGGCGTGGATGCCGGGGGTGTCGACCAGCACGACCTGGAAGCCGGGTGCTGTGTGGATGCCCACGACGCGGTTCCGCGTCGTCTGCGGCTTGCTCGAGACGATGGAGAGCTTCTGCCCCAGCACCTTGTTGAGCAGGGTGCTCTTGCCGGCGTTGGGGCGACCGACGAGGGCAACGAAGCCTGCGCGGTGGGGAGTCTCGGCGGTGGGTTCGGACATGGCGACCCGATAACCACCACCCTGCCCGCCGTCGCGCACAGCCTTTGCAGGGAGGGAGGAGGAAGGGGCGGGGATGAAGGCCCCGTGCGGGCGGGGGCGAGGGCCCGTGCGGGGCTGGGACGAGGGCCCGTGCGGGCTCAGCCGCGGGCCACCGTGCCCCGGGGGAGGGCCGGGTCGGCCTGGAGCACCAGGCCCCGCAGGCGCAGGCGGGCCCGCAGCGCGCGCACGTTCTCGTTGGCCGTGCCCTTGGCGTAGCTGAGGTCCTGGGGGTGGACCCGCAGCACCGGCTCCGCGCCGGGACCGACGCCGACCAGGGCCGCCGCCATGCGGCTCCGGAAACGCCGCACCTGGACCAGGGCCTGCAGGTTGGGGTGCCAGGGGCCCACGGTGGCCGCGACCGGCACGTCGGCGCCGGGCTGCAGGCCGATCCGGGCCACGGGCACACCCGCCGCCTCGAAGATCTCGACCATGCCCAGGCAGGTCGTCACGGCCTGGCCCAGGTCCATGGGCCGCCAGCGCCCGCTGGCCGCCAGCTCGGTCAGCTCGCTGCCTTCCAGGCCCAGCGCCGGGTGGATCCGCACCAGGTCGGCCCGCAGCCGGGCATCGACCAGGCCGGCCGCCATTCGGGCGTCGTCCAGGGTGCCCTGGTGGCTGCCGCCCGGCAGGCCGGGGGCCAGCACGATGCCGACCCGCAAGCCCAGCGCGCGCAGGCCGCGCACCACGGCCTGGGCCCATGCCCGGCTGTAGCCGCGCTGGCAGGCCCGCAGCACATCGTCGTCGAAGCTGAGGACCTCGACCTCGACGGTGGACAGGCCCTGGTCACGCAGGGCCCGCACGCGCTCGGGCTCCAGGTCGGCCGGGGAGCAGGCCAGGCGCAAGGCGTGGGGCCGGGCGGCCTGTACCAGCTCCTCAGGGGGCAGGCCGCCGTGGAAGAAGGCGACCTCCAGCGGCATGCCGGGGTCGGCACTTCGCTCGCCGGCGTAGTGCTCCACCAGAGCGCCGACCAGCTCGGGCGTGGGCGCCGGGCGCAGGGGGGGGCGCACCCGACAGGCCGTGGGGCTGCCGCCCAGGTCGATGGGCACGACGGTGATGCGGGCGCGGCGGGGGCTCATCGGGTGGGGAGTCATGCGGTGGGGTCGATCCGGGCCAGGGCGGCGGCGGCGGCGGCCCGCTGGGCGTCCTTCTTCTTGCGGGCCGTGCCGGAGCCGAGGATCCGCCCGTCGACGCGCACATCGACGGTCCACAGGGGGTCGTTGTCGGGGCCCACCCGGTTGGCGTCCTCGTACTGCGGGGTCTGGCCCCGGTGGGTGCGCTGGCACCACTCCTGGAGCTTGGACTTGGGGTCCTGCTGGCCCAGGGCCTGCTCCATGTGGGGCAGGACCGTGGCAGCGACGACCTGGCGAGCGGCGTCCAGACCGCCGTCCAGGTAGACCGCGCCCAACATCGCCTCCCACACGTCCGACAGGGGCTTGACCTCCTCCCGCAGGCGCGATGCCTCCTCCCCTGCCCCGAGGCGCATCGCGCCGTCCAGGCCTCGCTCGCAGGCCAGTCGGGCCAGCAGCTCGCGGTGGACCAGGCGCTGGCGCACCGCCGAAAGCACGCCCTCGCGCTCGCTGGGCAAGGCGCGGTACAGCAGCTCGCTGATGCACAGCTCCAGGACGGCGTCCCCCAGGAACTCCAGGCGCTCGTTGTGCCCCCCCCCGTGCTCGTGGGCGTAGGAGGAGTGGGTCAGGGCGACCTCGTAGATGTCTTGGCTCATGCGCTCACCTCTTGGATCCAGCCGCCACCGAGGACATCCTCGCCAGCGTAGAGCACCAGGGCCTGGCCGCGGGTCGCGGCCCGGGCCGGGGCCAGCAGGTGCAGGTCCAGGCCCCCCGCGTCATCCGTGCTGCCCAGTTCGCAGGGCAGCAGCGTGCCCCGGTGGCGGACCCGGGCCAGGGGCTGCTCCCGGGCGGCGGGGCGGCGCTGCCAGTGGAAGTCCCGGACCCGGATGCGGTGGTGCAGCAGGCGCCCCGGGGGGCCCACGACCACGCGGTGGCTGTCGGGGTCGATGGAGAGCACGTAGACCGGCTCGCCCACGGAGACACCCAGGCCACGACGCTGGCCCACGGTGAAGCGCCAGTAGCCGTCGTGATGGCCCAGCACGGCCCCGCCCTCGTCCACGATCTCCCCCGCGCCGCTCGCGGCAGGGCGGTGTGCGGCCACAAAGCGGGCGTGGTCGTCGTCGGGGATGAAGCAGATCTCCTGGCTCTCGGCCTTGTCGGCCACCGGCAGCCCCAGGCGGCGGGCGTGGGCCCGGACCTCAGTCTTGTGCAGGCCACCCAGGGGAAACAGGCTGCGGGCCAGGGCCTCGGGCCCGACCGGGAACAGGAAGTAGCTCTGGTCCTTGCTGGGATCGGCGGCCATGCGCAGCCCGCCCTGGGGGGAGATCCGGGCGTAGTGCCCCGTGGCCAGGTGGCTGCAGCCCAGGGCGCGGGCCCGCTGGAGCAGGACCTGGAACTTGAGCACGCCGTTGCACCGGACGCAGGGGTTGGGCGTGGCCCCCGACAGGTAGGTGTCGGCCAGGTCGTCCATGACGGCGCGGCGGAATGCCTCCCGCAGGTCCATGACGAAGAAGGGGAAGCCCAGGGCGTGGGCCACGGCGCGGGCGTCGAGGGCCTCGTCCAGGCCGCAGCAGTGCTTGCCGTCGCTGCCGTCGCCCCGGGTCGGCTGGGCGTCGTGCAGCTTCATGTGCACGCCGACCAGCTCGTGCCCCTGCTCGAGCAGCAGCGCGGCGGCCACCGAGCTGTCCACACCGCCGCTCATGGCCACGCAGACCTTCACGCGCTCACCCCCACCGCCCGGGCCCGGGCGAGGACCCGCTCCAGGGCCGCGATGGCCGGCGCCACCCGGCTGTCGGGGCCCAGGCTGAAGCGCACCGGCAGGCCACGCAGGCCCATGGCCCGCAGGACGTGGCTCTCCTCGGCCGCCCCCGAGGAGCAGGCCGCGCCCGTGCTGGCCGCCACGCCCTCCAGGTCCAGGGCCATGACCAGCAGGTCCCCCGGCAGCTCGAAGAGGGCCGCGACGGTGTTGGGCAGGCGCGGCGCACTTTCGCCCAGGATCCGCCCCCCCAGGCGACGACAGGCCGCCTCCAGCGCATCCCGCTCGGACGGGTCCTGGGCGTTGCAGCGCGTCGCCGCCTCGCCCATGCCGACCACCAGCGGCACGGCCACGGTGCCGGCCCGGCTGCCCCGCTCCTGGGGGCCGCCGCGCAGCAGGGCGGGCGGGGCCTCGGCGCAGACCAGGGCGCCGACCCCCTTGGGGCCACCCAGCTTGTGGGCCGACAGGGTGATCAGGCAGCTGGGGGGCAGGTCCACGGGCAGGCGACCGGGCAGCTGGCTGGCGTCGCAGTGCAGGGGCACGCCCGCCGCCCGGCAGCGAGCCTCGGCCTGCGCCACGGGCTGCAGCACGCCGGTTTCGTTGTTGGCGGCCATCAAGCTGAGCGCCGCGACGCGGCCGCCCAGCTCGTCCAGGGCCTGGTCCAGCGCGTCCATGCGCAGCCGGCCCTCCGCATCGACCGGCAGGACCCGCGTGGCCCAGGCCAGGACGCTGGGGTGCTCCACGGCGCTGACCAGCACCTCGGGCCGGTCCACTCCCCGCGCCCGTGCCGCCTGGGACAAGCCGTGCAGTGCCCAGGCGTTGGCCTCGGTGGCACCGCTGGTGAAGCGGACCTGGCGGGGCGGGCGCCCCACGAGCTGTGCTACCTGGGCCCGCCCGCGCTCCACGGCGGCGGCGGCAGCTCGGCCCGCGGCGTGGGGGCTGTGCGGGTTGGCCGGCAGCTCCGCCATGGCCTGCGCCACCGCCGCGATGACGGCGGGGTGCATGGGCGCCGAGGCGTTGTGATCCAAGTACAGCACGGCCGGCACCCTACCCGGCCTGCCGCCCCCGCGCAGGTCGCGGCGCCGCCGCCGCGGTGGAGCGGAGGCGGGCTGGGAGGCGCGCGGCCCTGCGGCTTGCTTAGAGTCCGGCCTGCAGCCGGGCCCGCAGCACGTCGTGGGTGCGTCCCAGGTCGTCTTCGGCGCCCAGGTCGGCCGCCAGGCTCACGTCGGCCTGCAGCGCGTCCTGTCGGGCCTGCCCGGCGGCGGCCATGTCCCCGTAGGCCCCGTGGGCCACCGCCTTCACCAGCAGCAGGCCGGCCCGCACATTGCCGTCGAGGCCGTCCAGGGCCAGGCCTCGGTCGGCCAAGCTGCCGGCCTCGGGCCAGTCCTGCCGGCGCAGGGCCAGCTCGGCCAGCCGCAGCAGGCTCACCGGCTGGGCCGGGTTGAAGGCCAGGCTCTTCTCGTAGTGCTGGGCGGCCTTGTCGGGCAGGTCCATCTTGGCGTCCAGGACGTAGCCCTTCGTGATGTAGGCATCGACGACGTCGGCCGGCTCCTGGGCGTGGTAGATGATGTTGTTGTAGACGTTGAGCAGGTTGTTCCAGTCCTTTCGCGCAAACAGGACCAGTGCCATGCCCTGCAGAGCCCGCACATCGTTGGCCTTGATGTCCAGCGCCCGGGTGAAGCGCTTCTTGGCCTTGTCCAGGGCGCCCTGGTGCTGCTCGATGGTGCCCAGGTTGGTGTAGGTCCGGCACAGCCGGTCCGCGTCCCCCTGGCCGCCGATCAGCTGGAGGATCTGCTTGTAGGTCTCGCCAGCCGCGTCCCAGTCCTCCTGCTCCATGAGGATCGGGCCGACCGCTTCCAGCGAGGGCAGGTGCGCCTCGTTGAAGGACAGGGCCTTCTGGTAGCGCTCCAGCGCCTGGGGACCGCGACCCAGCCGGCGCAGGGCCTCACCGAAGCGGAAGTAGTACAGCGCCGCGTCCATGCGGTCGTCGAAGTCGTCGAGGTCGAGGTCGGCCTCCCAGCCGACCAGGCCCTGGTAGGCCTCGATGGCCGCTTCCAGCTGCCCATCCTCGAAGAGGTGGTTGCCGCGGAAGCGCAGGGCCTGGATGTTCTTGGGCTCGGCGGCGAGCACCTGGGCGTAGGTCTCGGCGGCGGCGGCGCGATCGTGCAGCGTCTCCGACTGGATCTCGGCGGCACGGACCAGCAGCGCCACCCGCTCTTCTTCGGGCACGGCGCGGGCCTGGCGGATGACGGCGTCGGCCACCCGGTCCCACTGGCCGCGGGAGGCGTGCAGCTTCTCCAGCGTGCGTCCGGCCTCCAGGTTGGGGGCCTCACCACGCGAGGCGGCATCCAGCAGGCGCAGCGCCTCTTCCTCCTGGTGGAAGTGCTCCAGCTGGACCTGGCCCAGCTCGGCCAGCAGGTCGCTGCGGGCCGCGCCGTCGAGCTGGCGGACCCGGGCGTTGCCGAACTCGACGAGCTGGCTCCAGCGCCCGCCCTCACGGGACAGGCGGACCAGGCGCTCCAGCGCCTCCGGATCCTCGGGCGCGACCTCCAGGACCTTGCGCCAGGCGTCGGCGGCCACGTCGGCGTTGCCGATGCGGTCCTGCCACGTGCTGGCGATCTCGCGGTAGCAGGCCACCTGCTCGTCGCCGCTGAGCACCGTGCCTTCCCGGGCCAGGGCGCCGATGACGGCGGGCCAGTCCTCGGCCAGGGTGGCGAGCTGCTTGAGCAGGCGGATCGAGGCCACGTCCCCGGGCTCGTGGTCCAGGGCCCGCATCAGGGCCTCGCGGGCCGGCTCGGGCTGGTCGACGGCCAGGTGGGCCTCGGCGATGCGCCGCTGGTAGCGGGCGGCCTGGGCCGGATCCGTGGCGCTCTCGGCCAGGCCCGACAGGTAGGTGATGGCCAGGCCGGTCTCGCCGCGGGCACCGGCGATGCGGGCCAGGGCTTCGAGGACCTCGGTGTCCTCGGGCGCCTCCTCGTGGAGCTGACGGTAGAACTCCCAGGCCTCGTCGGTCTCGGCGAGGTGCTCGGACAGCACCCAGCGACGCCGGGCGTCGATGGCCTGCTTCTCGCCCACGTTCCGGGTCAGGGCCAGGCGAGCGCCCAGGGTCTCGAAGAGCTCGCTCCAGGCGCCGGTCTCGACCTGGTTCTGCTCCATGCGCACCAGGACACCCAGCCGGGTCTCCTCGGGCAGGGAGGCGTCGTCCAGCATGGACTGGTAGCTGGCGATGGCCTCGGCCTCGGCCCCGGCCTCCTCCAGCGAGGAGGCCAGCTCCAGCGGTGCCGGGGCGCCCAGGCGGGCGAAGAGGGCCTTGAGCCCCTCGGCGTTGCGGCGCGAAGCCAGGACGCGGCGCAAGGCGTCGAAGGCCTTGCCGGCCACGGGCCGGGCGGAGAAGGCGCGGTCGTACCAGGTGACGGCCTGGTCCACCTCGCCCTCGGCTTCGAAGAGGTGGCCCGCCAGCAGGGCGTGCACGGCCGCCACGGAGGCGTCCTCCAGGTGCTCGGCCAGGACGGCGTGGGCGTGGGCCAGGCCGTCGCGGCGACCGGCGCGGGACAGGGACCGCTCCAGACCCGCGGCCGCCTCGACATCGGTCGGCGCGGCATCCAGGACCTCCTGCCAGGTCCGCGCGGCGGCCCCGGCGTCTTCCAGCCACGCCTCTTGCAGCCGGGCCAGCTCGGCCCGGGCAGAGGGCTCCTCGCTGGCCAGCAGTGCGCGCTGCGCCTCCTCCCAGTAGTTGGCCCGCTCGGCCAGCCGGGCCAGGGCACGCAGGGGCCGCTGTCCGGCCTCGGCGCCGATGACCTCGGACACGGCGTTCATGGCGGTGACGGCGTCGCCAGCGTCCCCGGCCAGCTCGGCGATGCGGACCGACAGGCGGGTGCGGGTCGCGTCGTCGGGGGCCCCGAAGGCCATGCGCTGGTAGACCGCGAGCTGCTCGTGGGCGTCGCCCGAGGCCAGGGCCTGCTCCTCGATGAGGCGCAGGGCGCCGGCGTGACCGGGGTCCTCCTCCAGGATCTCGGCGACGACGCTGGCGGCGTCCACGGTCTCAGTGTGGGTGGCGGCCTCGGCGGCGACCAGCATGCGCCAGTGGCGGCGGTCGAGGTCCTCGGCGGCGTCGGCCTCCAGGCGGTGCAGGTCGTAGACGTCCTGCCAGGCATGGGCCGAGGTGGCGAGGTCGCGCAGGAGCTGGATGGCCGGCAGGAAGCCGGGGGACAGCTCCAGGCAGCGCCGCAGCAGGGTCATGGCCTGCTCGGTGTCGCCCACCCGGTCGGCCAGGATGCGGGCCGAGCGGTAGGTCAGGCTCACGACCTCGTTGGCGTCGCGGGTGGCCTCGGAGGCCAGTCGCAGCACCCGGGCCAGGCCGGCCCAGTCGCCCTCGGCCTCGAGGATGCGCACATAGGCGTCCAGGCTGGGCGGGAAGTCCGGCACATTCTCCAGGGCCCGCCGGAAGAAGTCCCGGGCGCGCCCGTGGTCGCCCAGGCGGAAGTCACAGACAGCGCCCGCCCGGTGCAGCTGCAGGGCGATGGCCGAGGGCTCCTCGGCGATGATGGCCCGCTGCTCGTAGACGGCGGCCAGGCGGTCCCAGGCCTCCAGGCGGGTGTAGACGCGCTCCAGGCCCTCCAGGGCCGGCAGGTAGCCCGGCGCGGTGTCCAGGATGCGCTCGAACCAGGTGCGGGCGCCGGCCTGGTCGTCCAGCGGCCCCTCGCACAGCTCGCCCATGCGGTACAGCGAGGTCACGACCAGGTTGGGGTCGTCCAGCCGCGGCAGGTTCTCTTCGAGCAGCTCGACCAGGATGCGGTGCTCGCCGCGGGCCTGGAGGAGGGCGGCGCAGGCTTCCACGGCCGGTCCAGCGGAGGGATCGGCGGCGGCGGCGGCGCGGTAGCTGGCGATGGCGGCCTGGGGATCATCCAGGCGCTGCTCCTGGAGGCGGCCCAGCCGGAACAGGGCCCAGGCGCGCTCGGTGCCCTCTCCGCTGTCGGCCTCGGCCTGCAGGGCCAGGGCCAGCTCCGACCAGCGGCCGGCCTGGGCCAGGAATGCCTCCTGCTCGTGCCGCAGCTCGGGCGCGGCGCCCGGCGAGCCGGCCACCTCGGCGAAGCGGGCAGCCACGTCATCCGCGCCACCTTCCAGCGCCGCGCCGGCAGCCAGCGCCGCCCGCACGCTGCGGGCCCGCCACCACGCGGCGTCGGCGCCCTCAGAGCGGCCCGCCTGGTCGGCGTAGAGCCCGGCCAGGCGCACGCTGTCGCCGGCGGCCAGGGCCAGGCGCTCGACGGCCAGGAAGGCCGGCGTGTGCTCGGGGAGGGCAGCCAGCGCCGCCTCGTAGGCCTCGCGGGCGCCGTCGGGATCTCCCAGGCGCTCCTCCAGGATGCGACCGCGCTCGACCAGCACCCGGGCCGCCCGAGGGCCCGTGACCAGGGCGCCCATGCGGGCCAGGACCTGGGCCAGGGGCTGCCAGGCCTGGGAGCGGTAGTGCAGCTCGCGCAGCAGGCGCAGGGCGAACCAGTCCTGGTCGTCCTTGGACAGGGCCCGCTCCAGCAGGACAGCGGCTTCTTCCGGGCGGCGCAGGCTGTTGCGCTCGACCAGGGCGGCGTCCTGGAGGGCCTCGGCGGCCAGCACGCCGGCGGTGGCCTCGGCCCGGGCGCTCAGCAGGTCCCGCAGCTTGTCGAAGTCGCCCTTGTTGGCGACGACGTCGGCGTAGGACTTCAGGTACTCGGGGTCCCGGAAGCCGGCCTGCCAGGCGCGGGCGAAGAGCTCCTCGGCCCGCTCCCAGTTGCCCAGGCGCTCGAAGTGGATGCGACCGGCGCTGGCCCACAGGGCGGGCGCCTCGGGGGCGTCGGCGCGGGTGGTCGCCTCGCGCTCCAGGGCGACGGCGGCCTCGGCCCAGCGGTCGGCGGACCGGGCACCGGGCACCGAGACGCTGATGCGCGGCGGCGCGACGGCGGACACCGAGACGGCGGCGTCAGAGGGCGCCGGCGTGGGGACGACGGGGGCCTCTGCCGGGGGAGCCTGCTCTGCGACGGCCACCTCTGCGGCCTCTTCCGCGGCGGACTCTTCCTGGACGGCCACCTCTGCGGCAGCGATCTCTTCTGCGGCGTCTTCCGCCGGGGCCTCATCCAGGGGGGGCGCCTCGCCACCGCGGGGCGCGGCCACGGGCGGCACCATGGGGGGCGGGGGCACGAAGTCCTGGATCTTGCGGTGGGCGTCGCGCTCGGCGCGGGCCTTCACGACCTCTTCGGTGTCGAAGAGCTCGTGGGCGACGGTGCGGTTGGGCTTGCGCCGCAGGATCATGGTCGGGTCGGCTTCGCCGTCGACGAAGTCCTCTGCCGTGGCGGCGAGGTCCTCGTCCTCGGCCTCCGCCAGCGAGGCCATCTGCATGGCGGCCTCGGCCGACAGCAGCTCGGTCTCGTCGTCCTCCTGGCGCGCGGCGACCTCGGTCTCGGGCTCGGGCCCCAGGCCCATGCCGGCCGGCAGATCGTCGTCCAGGTCGGCGATGATCGTGGGGTTGTTGCCCAGGTTGGCGGCGCGGGCCCGCTCGTTGGCCAGGCGCACCTCGTCCAGCTCGGCGGCAGCGGCAGCCTGGGCAGCGGCCTCGGAAGCAGCGGCTTCCGCGGCGGCCTGCTCCTGGGCGGCGGCTTCGTCAGCAGCGGCCTCGGCGGCAGCGGCCTCGGCGGCAGCGGCTTCGGCGGCACCCTGCTCCTGGGCAGCAGCCTCAGCGGCAGCAGCGGCCTCGGCGGCAGCGGCCTCGGCGGCAGCGGCTTCGGCGGCAGCGGCTTCGGCGGCAGCGGCTTCGGTAGCCGCGGCTTCGGCAGCCGCCTGCTCCTGGGCAGCGGCCTCTGCGGCTGCAGCCTCGGCGGCGGCTTGGGCGGCCGCAGCCTCCGCAGCCGCAGCCTCCTGGGCAGCGGCATCCGCGGCAGCCTTCTTGGCGGCCTCGGCGGCGCGCGCCTCGGCATCCGGATCAACGACCTCCTTGTCCTCGTCCCAGAAGGAGTCGGACTCGCCATCGGCGAACCAGTCGTCGAACTCACCGAGTCCGGCGTCGCTACCCTCGTTCTTCTGCTTCTTCGCCATGGCGGACGGAACTCCCTCTGCGCCGTCTCCGGCAGGAGCGGCGGTGTCCGCCCTCCCTGGCCCGGTGGTGGTCGTCGGGCCAAGGTGGCCCCCCGGAGCGCTCGGGATCCATAGCACCTGGCTCGACTCCGCATCAACTCGCCTGCGCGGCACCGGCGGGCCGGTGCAGTGCGCGATGGGCGCAGGCCCACCGCAGGAACCTGACTATGGCAGCGGCAAGGTCCCCAGGACGAACTTGAAGTCATCGTCCGTAAAGGTGAATCCACCCCCGATGAAGCCGGTCACGTACTGGTGCCGAAGGCCCAGGATCGCGTTCTCCAAGCCCCCCTCGATGAAGACGTGGGAGAAGGGCGTGACCCGCGCCCCCAGGCTCAGGTTCGGGGTGCCGTCCAGCCAGGGCCAGGAGCCCGAGCCGAAGTCGTAGAGGTCGGCCGAGAGCATCAGGCGGTCGCGGAAGGCGAGGTAGTCCAGGCCCACACCGCCCGAGGACTCCTTCATGCCGAGGCGCAGGACCAGGTCCTGGTAGCGCTTGGCGAACTGAAGGGTGTAGGTCAGGTCGGGCGTGCGCTGGTACTCGGTCCAGGTGGTGCCGAGGGCGGGCTGGAAGTGCTCGGTGTAGGAGATCTTGCCGAGCGGGCTGCCGACCAGCTCGAAGATGTACCAGTAGTCCTCGCGCGGCATGAGGCGCAGGCCGATGAGGTTGCGGGCGCTGCCGGAGACGGGGTTGGCCGGCTCTCCGGCGCCCGGCGGGTCCGTGCCCAGCAGGTAGCTGCCCCGGTAGTAGACCTCGGTGTGCAGCCCGGTGACCTTGTCGACGACCCCGCCCACCTGGTCCAGGGTGTGCTCGGCCTTGGACAGGACGGCGTCGTCGTTGACCAGGCGGCCCAGGGTGCCCTGGCCCTGGTCGATCTTCTCGCTCACGCTCTGGACGTGGGCCATGCTCTGGTCGAGCTTGTCGGTGGCCTGCTTCAGCGCCGCCAACTCGCCGCTGACGTCGGTGCCGGTCTGGTCGACCATCTTGTTGAGGGCTTCGGTCAGCTTGCGCACATTGTCGGCGATGGCGTCGACGTCCTGGCGGTTCTCGGCCGTCAGCGCGGCCAGCTGGGCCGTGAGCTGCTCGACGTTGTCCAGGCTGCGGACCACCTGGTCCTGGGGGCGGTCGTCCTCCAGCGTGGTCCGCACCGCGCCGGTGATGACCTCTACATCGCCGGCGATGCGGTCCAGCCGCGCCTCCAGCACGTCCAGGTCGACGCTCTCGTCGCGGGTCTTCAGCAGGCCACCGGGGGGCAGCATGGTGTCGGACTTGCCCGGCGTGACCCGCACGTAGCGGTCGCCCAGCACGCCCTCTCCCTTGAGCTCGGCCACCGAGTCGTCGGGCAGCTGCACATCGCCCTGCATCTCCAGGGTCAGGCGCGCGCCACCCCCGTCGAGGTCCATGTGCACGACGCTGCCGACGTTGACCCCCGCGATGCGGACCTGGGTGCTCTCGTAGACGCCTTGCACCGAGGGGAAGACGGCCGCGACGTCGTAGCCCTTGACCGAGCCCGGGCGATCGTTGGTGCGCAGGATGGCCCAACCGGCGCCGACCACGCCGACCAGCGTCAGGATGCCGACCTTGAACTCATTGCTGTAGGAGGCGATCCCACACCTCACCGCGTTGCCGCGATCATAGCCGCCCCGACCCACCGGGGCCGGCTCAGGTCGAAATGGGCCCGTCCAGGTTGCCGGTGATGAACTGCTGCACCCGCGCGTCGGGGCAGGCGTGCAGCTCCTCGGGCGTGCCCTCGGTGATGATCCGGCCCTCGTAGAGCATGGCGACGCGGTCGGCGATGCGAAAGGTCGCAGTCATGTCGTGGGAGATGACCAGCGAGCTGATCTCCGGGTGGCGCGCGCTCGTGTCGGAGATGAGCCGGTCGATCGAGGCGGTGCGGATGGGGTCGAGCCCCGTGGTGGGCTCGTCATAGAGCAGGAAGCGCGGGTTGCGGACCAGGGCCCGAGCCAGGCTGGCCCGCTTGCGCATGCCGCCGGAGAGCTGTGCGCTGAGCTTGTGCCCGTGGCCGGCCAGGCCGACGTCATCCAGGGCGGCCTCTACCCGGCGCTGCAGCTCGGCCTCGGGCAGCTTCTCGTGCTCGCGGAGCGGGAAGGCGACGTTCTCGAAGAGGGTCATGGAGTCGAAGAGGGCGCCGTGCTGGAAGACCATGCCAAAGTGGCGACGCAGGCGGCGCATGGACCCCGGGCCGAGGGTGAGGATGTCGCGGCCGTCGATCTCCACGCTGCCCGCGTCGGGCCGCAGCAGGCCCAGGATCAGCTTGAGCAGGACGCTCTTGCCGGCCCCTGAGAGGCCGATGACGACGGTGACCTGGCCATGCTGCACGTCCAGATCGACGCCGCGCAGGACCTGCTGGCTCCCGAAGGACTTGCACAGCCCCCGGATGCGGATCGCTACGTCCTGGCTGGCAGGGGCGCCGCTCACAACATGGCGCTCGTCAGGAAGTAGTCGCTGATCAGGATGACCACGCTGGCGGTCACGACGGCGCGGGTGGTGCTGGTGCCGACACCCTCGGCGCCGCCGCTGGTGAAGAAGCCGCGCGTGCAGCCCACCGTGGACAGGATCAGGCCGAAGACGGCGGCCTTGACCAGGCCCTTGGTGATGTCGTCGGCGTCGACGTACCACTCGATGCGGGCGATGAAGGGCCCCTCGGAGATGCCCAGGACGTAGATGCCGACCACCCAGGCGCCGAAGATGCCGACCAGGTTGAAGACCATGGCCAGGACCGGGACCATGATGACGCTGGCCAGCAGGCGGGGGGCCACCAGGTAGCCCATGGGCTCGACCCCCATGCTCTCCAGGGCGTCGATCTGCTCGCTGACCCGCATGGTGCCGATCTCGGCGGCCATCGAGGAGCCGGCGCGGCCAGTGACCATGAGGGCCGTGAGCACCGGGGCCAACTCCCGGGCCAGGGACAGGCCGACGGTGGCGCCGACCAGGCCCTGGGCACCGAACATGCTGAAGGCCACGTTGGACTGCAGGGCGAAGACAGCGCCGGTGAACAGGCCCGTGATGATGACGATGGACAGCGACTGGACGCCCACGAACTCCATCTGCTTGAACCACATACGCGGCCGCAGGGGCGGGCGGACCAGCGCCAGCAGGCCCAGCACCAGGATCCGCGCGTGCCGCCCCAGCTCCTCGACCCAGGACCGGCTGCTTCGGCCCACGGCCTCGATGCTGCGCACGATCACGGACATGGGACAGCAGCCAGTGGGGAGGGGGGAGCTCGCACCTTGGCGGGCCACCATATCCATGCTGCCTCGGGCAGGCGCGTTGCCCGCGCCGCGCCCTCCGGGTACAGACCCGGACCTGTCCCCTCCCCTGCCCTCGTGGAGGTCCCGTGCGCATCCTTGTCACCGGCGGCGCCGGCTTTGTCCCCTCCCACCTCTGTGAGCGCCTGCTGGCCGACGGCCACGACGTCGTCGCCCTGGACAACTTCGTCACGGGCCACCGTCGCAACCTGGCGCCCCTGCAGGCCCACGGCGAGCGCTTCCGATTCATCGAGGCCGACATCAGCCAGGCGGTGCCCTCGGCCGAGCAGACCGGTCCCCTGGACCGGGTCTTCCACATGGCCAGCCCGGCCAGCCCCATCGACTACGTGGAGTTGCCCTTCGAGACGCTCTACGTCGGCAGCGACGGCACCCGCAACGCCCTGGAGCTGTCCCTGCGCGAGGGGGCCCGCTTCCTCTTCGCCAGCACCAGCGAGGTCTACGGCGACCCGGCCATCCACCCGCAGGTCGAGAGCTACTGGGGCAATGTCAACCCCATCGGACCGCGCAGCGTCTACGACGAAGCCAAGCGCTATGCCGAGGCCCTGACCATGGCCTTCCACCGCTACAAGGGTGTGCAGACGCGGATCGTCCGCATCTTCAACACCTACGGCCCCCGCATGCGGGCCAATGACGGTCGGGTCATGCCCGCCTTCATCAACCAGGCCCTGCAGGGCGAGCCCCTGACGGTCTTCGGCGACGGCACCCAGACCCGCTCCTTCTGCTACGTCGACGACCTGGTCCAGGGGATCCTGCGCCTGATGGAGTCGGACCTGGACGAGCCCTGCAACATCGGCAATCCCCACGAGATGACGATGCTGCAGCTCGCCGAGTACATCAACCGCTTCACGGGCAACCCGGCCGGCATCGTGCATCGCCCCCTGCCCAAGGACGACCCGACGCGGCGCCGGCCCGACATCGGCCGGGCGCGGGCCGTGCTGGGTTGGGAGCCCCAGGTCGACTTCGAGACGGGCGTCGCCCGCACCGTCGACTGGTTCCGGCGACTCCAGGCGGGCTGAGAGGCTGAGAGGCTGAGAGGCTGCGGCAGTGTGGTGTGGTGCCGCTCTTGGCCTGGCCCGGACGGCGGCCTGCGCCGCGGCTCCCAGCGCCCGACCGGCCGGACCCGGAGTGCCTCTTGCCCGCCCAGGCGCCCAGCGGCGCACGAGCTGTTCGATCACTGGACGGCCCGACAGCACGATGGTGTGGTCGGGCTTGGCCTGGCGGAGCACCACGCCGGTCCGGTACAGGCGCTCGTCCGCGTCGACGGCCGGCCGGAGCCCCCGAGTTCGCAACACCGCCGGGTGGGAGCCCCTGGAATTGCAACAACTCGCCCGATCGGCCACAAGCCGGCCACAAGCCGGCCACAAGCCGGCCACAAGCCGGCCCCCGTAAGTGCAGCAATCACGTTCCGCGGCCATGCGCGAACCACGGGCTTGTTGCGAAAGTGGCCGCTCCCACCACCGCGTGTTGCAGCTTGGGGGGCTCCGGCCCGCCTTCCGAACACGCCGGGGTCCTCCGTGCGACAGGCCAACGCAGTGGGCTTGCAGCGCGTCTGCGGGCCCGGTCCGGGGACTGCCTCACGGGCGCTGAGCCCCCGGGGCGCTATCGCAGGTGGATGGCCAGGCCGGCGGTGAAGCGCAGGTACTGCCCGACGCCCAGGAACTGGGTCGGGGTGTCCTGCAGGCCGCCGGTGTCGGAGATCTGCGGGCCCGAGGGGGACACGACGTAGGTCCAGGGGACCTCGATGAAGCCGACCGTGCCCTTGGGCGCGTCCAGGGCCAGGCCGCCACCCAGGGTCGGCCCCAGGCCGATGCCGCCGCCGGCCTCGGGGTAGCTCACGAAGGTCTGGTCCGGCACGCTGTAGGCGTCGTAGAAGCGCAGGTTGAAGCCCACCAGGACGTAGGGCTTCAGCGGCCCCAGGGCCAGGGGGTACAGGCGCACCCGCGGCTCCAACATGCCGAGCACGGCCGAGACCGGGTCGTAGACCACCTTGTCGCCGTCCAGGTACTCGTCGGTGCCGTCGGGGTTGCCGTTGGCCCGCCAGGTCTCCCAGCCCGTCGTCAGCTCCTTGTGGCCGAGCTGCACGCCGCCCAGGATGCTGGCGTCGATCCACCAGGCCGGCTGGTAGCCCACAGCCGCGCCCCCCTGGAAGCCGCGACCGTTGAGGAAGGTGTGGTAGCTGTAGCTGTTGCGGTCGGAGAAGGCGTCGCCCTGCTCGTCGTAGAGGCCGACCCGGGTGTCGTAGCGCCGGTCCAGGTCACCCAGCACGGCGCCCCCGTGCAGCTCCAGGAAGACGCTGGGGGTGCGCACCCGCGCCTGCTCCAGCCAGTCTTCGGTCGACAGGCCGCTGTCGCGGTAGCGCCGCAGGGCATAGGCCGGCAGGTGCAGCGCCTGCAGCTCGGGATCCACCGACTCGACCGGCGCGCGGTCCGTGGCCTTGCGCTCGGGGGCCTTGCGCTCGGGGGCCTTGCGCTCGGGGGCCTTGCGCTCGGGGGCGTCCAGGTCCGGCTCCTTGCGGGAGGAGCGGCCCGAGTCGGCCTCGCGGACCTGGTCCGGGCTGCGGATCGGCGCGTAGTGCTCCTCGACGATGCCGGAGGAGGGGCGGCTCACCTCGGGCCCCTCCGCCTGGGCCGGGGGCGCGATGCCATCGGCGACCCGGAGCATCAGGTCGCCCACCTCGGAGGAGGGCAGGCGCTCGTCGTAGGTGCGTCGGGGGATCGAGCTGCCGGCGTTGAAGATCTGGATCCGCACCTGGAGCAGCTCGCCCACCCGCTGCACGCGGCCGACCACGGCCAGGCGGGCCGTCACCCGGTCCCACAGGTTCATGGGGCAGCCGCGGTCATCCGCGCACGTGTCGGCGTCGGAGCCCACCAGCTCGGCCAGGTCGTCGCCGGCGATGACGTCCAGCCCGTGGTCCTCCAGGGCCATGCGGGCGAGCTGTCCCACCTGGTCGGCCACCTCGAAGTCGTCCATGGTGGCCGGCGTGAAGTCGGGCAGCAGCACATCGGCCGCCGCCGCGGGCGTCGCGGCCAGCAGGGCCGGCCCGAGGGCCAGCAGCAGGAAGATCGAGCGAGGGAGGGAGCGCATGGGCCGGCCGGCTTAGCACGTCCCGTCCAGGCGTGGGCACAGCGAGCGGCGTCGTCACCGGATCGACCTGCTTCACCGTTGACAGGTCGACCGAGTGTCCATAAGCCTGCGCGCGTCGCCGAGATAGCTCAGTTGGTAGAGCAGCTGATTCGTAATCAGCAGGTCGTCGGTTCAAGTCCGATTCTCGGCTCCACTTTCCCCTCCATGCCCCGCGAGAGTCCCGGTCACCCACCGGGGCTCTCGTACGTTGGGGCGGCAAGGACGGCGGGGGCGTCGGCGGTGCTCCCGGGCGGCAGGGGAGACGAGCGGTCAGACGTCGATCCATCCAGGGATCTCGATCTCGGTCTCGGGAAGCACAAAGATGTCCCGCTCGACCCGGTGCAGGTTCTCGATGGCCCGCGGGAGCTTGTGGCCCATGCCCTGGTGACCATGCTGGACCACGGCACTGCGAAATCGCTCGACCAGGCGGGCGTGGGTCACGACGCCTCGCTCGACCATGGCCTCGATGTCGTCCCGGTCGTCCCCGTGCAGGCGGGGCAGCTTGGCCACGCAGGTGTCAGGCGGGTCCAGGACGAGCAGATCGAGGTTTTCAGCGCGGGCCAGGGCCGCCAGATGAGCTCTTCGGGGAGCAGCAGGATGCCCTGGCCGACGAACTCCAGGTAGATATCGTGGTGTCGGGCGAGCGCCGTGCCCTTGCCCGCCAGCTCCAGCAGCCGCGCCTTCAACGCGGGGTCGAAGCTCCAGGTCTGGACGGCGTCGCTGTCCTTGGTCCCTCGGCGCCAGGTGGTCTGGGCGAAGAGCGCCGTCGACCCGACGATCCGCAGCCCGAAGCGCGGCGGCACCGCGCGGGCCAGGGCGGCGTCCAGCGCGCGGAACAGGGACTCAACGGGGCCCATGTGCGCTCCAGAGCGCCTTGCGGAAGTCGTCAGGCTGCAGCTCGCTCACGATGCCCCAGCGCCGCGAGATGTCGGTGGCCTGGTGCTCCCACACTAGGTCTCGGCTCCGGCTGGACCGGATCGTCGGATCGAACAGATCCGGGGCCGAGAGGCCGGGCTCGGCGCCGAAGTGCTCCAGCTCGCCGTTGAGCACCGTCAGCGCCCGGGCGGCACGTCGCTTCCACGCCGCGTCGGCGTCGGATGGGGAGACCCGCAGCGCGTCTCGCACGTTCTCCAGCAGCCACCCCAGGCGGTGCGCACGCCCCTCTTTTCGCAACCAGAGCCGCACGCCCGGCAGGCTGATCGTGTCGATGTTCTTCACCAACACCGGCGCGAGAGCCGTGACCAGGCGCGAGGATCGGGAGTCCAGCAGCGTGGCCAGGATGGCGTCGGACGGGTTGCTGTATCGGCCGGTCGTCGCGACCCCGGGCACGGGGCGCAGGTGGCTGGCACCGTGCTGGATCAGCGCATTCTGAAGCTCATCATCGGCACGCGCCGGGGGCAGGAACTCCCCGATGTCGACGTTGAACAGCCCCAGCACGGCGATGAGCTGCTCTGCCGCAAAGGAGCTGCAACCATGCTCGATCTTGCTGAGGCGCGCCTGGGACAGGCCCAGATGGCGCGCCAGCTCCACCTGGGTCCAGCCGCGCTCCAGGCGCAACTCGCGGACCCTCCCCGCAACCCGGAGTCGGGCATCTTCCAGGCTGGCATTGGTTGCTCTGGTGGTCATACTGGTTCTTCGATACCAACATCGATTCTTCGATAATGCGTCATCCTGGAGACCTCAGCGCACCTTCGGGAGCAGGACATGGAGCGTGTCCCGACCCAGCACTTCTCCCAGCTCGATCCCACTACCGTCCTTCACGTCACGGCCCGGTCAGACACCCTCAGGGTGTCGAGACGGTGCCGGCTCCGGTTCGCCAGGGCCGGCACCTCCCGGGTTGGGCTCAGGATCTGCGGACGCGTCCGCTGGCGCAGCGTCGGCGCCCGCATCAGGCGCGGCCTCCACGCGGTCCAGCTCGGCCGCGAAGGCCTCGATGACCCGGGCCGCGGCTCCCCGGCGAGCCAGGGCACCCACCAGGGGCACCATGGCGCCCTCGCTGCGCGACCAGTCCAGGGGCGGGTTCTCGCGGCGCAGCAAGGTCCGCGTGAGGGGTGAGCCGCCGCTGTGGTCCCAAGCCGTGTCCATGGCCGCCCGCACCTCGACCGCGCGCTCCGGCAGCAGGCCCCGGCGCAGGGCGATCTGGACCAGCTCGCCGCGCACGGCGGCCTCGGCCGTCCAGTCCAGCGCGTCCTTCACGGCGAAGAGGTAGAGCACCTTCCGGGACAGCTTGCGCAGCGGGTACAGCACCAGGGCACCGACGCACCCGAGCAGCCGCAGGGGCGGTGCGCGGGTCAGGGCCCGCAAGGCCACGCCGTCCAGGGGCACGGCCTGCCGGTCGGCGATGGCCTGGTACAAGCCCCGCATGAGCACGCGTCGGAGCACGTCGTCCAGGAAGGGCACGGGCATGAGGGCGCACAGGCCGACGGCGACTGCGTTGACGGCAATCTGGCTGCGGGCCATGGCGCCTATGTCCCGGTCCGACGGACGGCGGGCAGCCGACGCCGGGCCAGCCGCCCCAGCAGGCCGTAGAGCGGGCGCAGCACCCAGGCCGGGCTGAGCCGCCCCATGGACACCAGGAGCCACGCCCAGAAGCCGGGCACCACCATGGCCCGGCCGGCATCGAAGGCCGCCAGTCCCTGCCGCGCGCAGGCATCGGCCGACAGCTCCAGGAAGCCGGGCACCTGCTGGCCGGTGGGGTTGCCCGCGATGGCCTCGAACTCGGTCGCCACCGGACCTGGACAGACCTGGGTCAGGACCACGCCGGTACCAGACAGCTCGCAGCGCAGGGCTTCGCTCATGGCCGTGACGTAGTGCTTGCTGCCGGCGTAGGCGGCGGCACCGGGGATCCAGCTCAGGCCGAAGCCGCTGGAGATGTTCAGCACGCCGCCCCGCCCCCGGGCGACCATGCCGGGTAGCAGGGCCCGGGTCAGCACCGTCAGGCCGATCACGTTGACCTGGAGCATGGCGAGCAGCTTGTCGGGCGCGGCCACCTCGAAGAGGCCGATGTCTCCCATGCCGGCGTTGTTGATCAGGACGTCGACGCGGCCATGGCGGGCCTGTACGCCAGCGGCCAGCTGGGCCACCGCCTGGGGCTGGCCCAGGTCGCAGGGGCTGACCTCGACCACCAGCGCCGGTGCGAGGGCGCGCAGTGAGCCCGCCAGCAGCTCCAGGCGCTCGGTCCGCCGGGCGACCAGGACCAGGACCGCGCAGCGTGGGGCGAGGAGTCGGGCCATCGCCTCGCCGATGCCCGAAGAGGCACCGGTGAGCAGGACCACACCAGCATCGATGGGAGGGCGCATTCCCGCGGCCTATCCCCATCTCGGGGCCCCTGGCCGGGCCTTCGGCGCCTGCCCTTCAGCACCTGCCCTTCAGTGGCCCTGGGACCAGGCCCGCCAGCCGGCGCGCAGGCCCCGCTCCCAGGCCCGGCCGCTGCCGGCATACAGGCGCGCGCCCAGGCCCAGGGCGGTGGCGGCCAGCTCAGCCTGGCGCGCCCGCGCCCGCTGCCGGATCGGGTCGGGAAGGGCCGGCCCCAGGCGCAGGACCAGGACCTCCAGATCGTGGTGGTCCCCCAGCAGCTCCGCCAGGCGATCCAGCTCGGCCCCCCGCGCCGCCAGCAGACCCGGCCAGGTCGGCACCAGCCAGCGCTCCTGGTACATGCGGGCCTTGGCCCGAGAGCGCCAGCAGTGCAGGGCCACCGCGGTCCCCTCCTCCCGCGCCCGGCGCATCCGGCGACGCCCCTGCTCCCAGCTCTGCCGCAGGCCCCGCCCCACCAGGCCCCAACCCTGCTCGTCCAGGTCGAGGTCCTGCAGCGAGGCCAGCAGGGCCCGCGCGGCCGCATGGTGCTGGACGAGGGCCGCCGCCATCCAGGGGCCGGCCTCGTCCTGCTCCTCGCCGGCCAGCTCCGGGTCCGCGCCGAGGGAGGCGAGGGTGTGGCGCAGCACGGCACCGTCCCGGGCGCCGCCCAGCTCGTCGGCGAGGGCGCTTGCCGCGACGAGGCGCTGCTCCGCCAGGCCCTCGGGCAGGCGGGGCGCCAACATGCGCAGCAAGGCGCGCAGCTCCTTCAGGCGCTTGCGGCAAGTGTGCACGCGATCGGCCCGACCGGCCGCGCCGCGGGGCACCCGGGCCGGGTCGAGGGCACGCACCACCTCGGCGCCCAGCCGCAGCAGGTGCGCGTGCAGCGCGGCCGCCAGGCCCAGCTCCGAGCGGTGGAGCTCCGCCTTCACGGCCGGCCCCAACGCACCGGCGTCCACGACACCGGCGTCCACGACACCGGCGTCCACGACACCGGCGTCCACGACACCGGCGTCCACGACACCGGCGTCCACGACACCGGCGTCCACGACCTCGGCGCCGCGGCCCGGCTCCAGACGCCACGGTCAGCGGCCTGGAGCCGGGTGCGCCTAGTCGTCTTCCCAGTCGTCCCAGGAGCGCCGACGGCTCTTGCCGCGCTCGGCCCCACGACCGCCGCCCGCGCGGTCTTCGTCGGGAGAGCCGGGACGCTTCTCGGTGCGGTCTTCCCAGCGACGGGCCCGCTTGTTGTTCTTGCGGTCCTCATCGGCCCACCCCGCGTTCTCTTCGGGCGGCGGGGCACCCCAGCCCCCCCCCTCGTCGCGGCCACCCGGTCGGGGGCCACGCGGCGGCGGACCGCCCCGACCCATGGGAGGGCCACCGGGACCACGGAAACCGCCACCCCCCGGGCCACCGGGACCCGAAGGCCGGTCGCCACGCGGCGGGCCGCCCGGACGCGGAGGGCGTGGCGGGCCATCCCGACGCGGTGCGCCGGCCCCACCACCGGCGCGCTCCTCGGCCAGATTCACACGAATCGTGCGCCCGTCGACCGAAGCGTTGTCCATGGAGGCCCTTGCGGCCTCAGCCTCTTCGGGGCTGTTCATGGTCACGAAGCCGAAGCCCCGGGAACGACCGGTTTCGCGGTCGGTGATGACGACGGCCTCCCGCACCTCTCCATGCGGCTCAAAGGCGGCGCGGAGACTATCGTTGTCGGTCCCCCAGGCGAGGCCACCCACGAAGAGCTTGCTGCTCATCTCTCTCGTGCTCTCTCTTCAATCGACGGTGCACAGACGCAGCCCGCAGGGAATCTGCAGCGCTACGCACTCCATGTACCACACGTTGTAGCGGACGGACTGGATCCGCGGCCAGAGGCGGCCAGGGTGGCCACCCTCGCAACCCTACTCTCCCAAGGGGGTGCGCGGCACGTGAATTAGTCGTGTCGAGATCGCAGCCGGCGACCTCGACACGGCGAATCTGCCGCAGGCGGGGTCCGAGCGACCGGCCCCGGGCGGCGAGACCCGGTGGGGCGCGCCGCTCCGGAGCCGCGCCGCTCAGTGACCGCGGTTCAGGGGACGGGTGGTCCCGCCGTTGGTGGTCCCACCCGTCGTCGTGGTCCCGCCGGTGCCCAGGTTGCGCGGGGTGGCCACGCCGTTGGTCCCGTTGCCGTTGCGCAGCGTGCGGGGCCGCGTCTTGCGCGTCACCCGGTTGTGGGAGGTGCGGGCCTGACGGACCGTGGACTGCTCGGCCGGGATCTTCTTGAGATCCTCCAGGTAGACGAGCACGGCGGTGGGCTCACCCTCGGCGTGGTCGGCGCCGATGGCGAAGCCGACCTCGGCGTCCCCCTTGTCGTAGATCACCGCCTCGAAGTCGGTCTCCGAGTAGGTGTCGTTGACGGTCCAGCCGGCCGCGGCGAAGGCCGCCTTCCACTGGTTGTCGCGGGTCGCGAAGTCGTTCTCGCCGTCGTAGGCCATGAGCGCCAGGGTCTCGTCGGAGATGATGACCGTGAGGTCGCCCACTGGCAGCCCGAGGCTGTTCCACCGGGCGTTCAGGTTGGGGTTGGTGGTCGCCACGACCGGCGCGACGGTCTTGTCGGAGGTGGTGCCGTTGTCACTGCCACCGCAGGCGAGGGCCAGGCCGCCGATGACGACGAGGAACATCAGGGTGCGCTTCATGTGCATCCTCAGAGACTGATAGGGAGCGACCGGAGCCGCGAATGGGGGCGGGGTGCCCGAGTGCTGCGCGAGCTTAGCAAAGGGCGATGCATCGCGGGCCCGCTCTCGGCAAGCACTCCCCCCTCCCCCCTCCCCAGGAGAGGCGCCCGGCGCCCCCCTGCCACCCTCGGCCCACCGCATTAGCGATGCGGGCCTCCGCCTTGCCCCGAGGGATCCCGTGAGCCTGCCGCCGTCCGTCCGCCCGCACTTCGACCTGCTCCTCTGCACCCCCCTGGTCGATCCGGTGCCCCTGCGACAGGAGGTCGCGGCTTTCGCAGCATCCATCCACGAGGCCGTGGACCGGGACGAACTGGACCTGGACATGGGCCGGGTCGACGCCGTGGCCCAGGCCCTCGAGGCCATGCTCAAGCGCGTGTCCCGCAAGACCACGCCCCTGCACCACCGGCTCATCGTGGCGACGGCGCTGTTCTTCATCGAGGGACCGGATCGCGGCCGACCCCTGGACGATGCGCGCTTCCGTGACGACGTTGCGGTGCTCAACGAGACGGCGCGGGTGATCCGGCGCCCGGAATTAAGCATTCGAACCTGAAGACAAGGGTGAACGCGTGTCGCCTGGGAAACACACCAAGGCTGGAGCCGCGTCGCCATGTCCCTGACAACCTCGTTGCACTATCGTCACAGTCGGCGGTTGACGGGCTGCCGGGGAAGTGCTTTCATTCCGCGGTCTTGGGGCGTACTTGCCGGGCTTTCAGCCCACCTTCAGCGCACCCGTCCCCACCTCGCTGCGTGACGTCTCCGCGCGAGCGCCTCCGACGCCCGCTGCCGATCCCCCGCCCAAATCCCCAACGTGTGGAGCCGGACCTTGCGCACCGCCTTCAACGACTTCCGCAAGACCTTCCGCCCCGACAGCCCCGACAGCGAGCGCCTGACCGCCGAGCAGGAGCGCGAGATGGCCCGCGCCATCCGCCGGGCGGAGCAGCGCGTGCGCGAGGCCCTCGCCGGCATCGATGCCGCCGACGAGATCCTCATGCGCCGCCCGAAGCGGGTGGAGCGCACCCGGGCCGGCGCGGTGGACCGCCTGGAAGAAGCGGTCCGCGCCGTGCAGAAGGCGGCCAAGGAGAACCGGGAAGACCGCGAGCTGCGCATGTACGCCGGCGAAGCGGTGAACGCCTGGAACGAGAGCGAGAACCTGCGGTGGCGCCTGGCCATGAGCGGCCTGCGCATCGCCCACGGTGAAGCCCGCAAGCTGGCCGGCCCCTTCCTGGATGAAGAGGACCTGGTCCAGGAGGGCTACATCGGCCTGCTGCGGGCCGCCAAGCGCTTTGACCCCGACCGCGGCATCCGCTTCTCCACCTACGCCCGCTGGTGGGTCCGGGCCCAGATGACCCGGGCCATCGACCACACCGGGCGCCCGGTGCGCCTGCCCGGCTGCGCGGTCGAGCAGACCCGCAACCTGCGCAAGGCCATGAAGCGCTTCGAGACCATGGGCACCGACTACACCCTGGCCGACCTGGCCGAAGAGGTCGGCATCGATGAGGCGCGGGCTCGCCTGCTGCTGTCCCAGGGCAATGTGGTGAGCCTGGACGAGCCAGTGGACGACGGCCCGCGGCCGCGCACCCTGGACAAGTTCCTGGCCGACGACGAAGCCCAGCAGCCCGACGACGACGCCATCCACGGCCAGCAGCTCGGCCGGATCCGCAAGGCTTTCCAGGCGGTGCTGACCGAGCGCGAGCGCTTCGTGCTCACCCGCCGCTACGGCCTGGACGACGGCGAGTACCACACCCTGTCCGACATCGGCCGCGACATGAAGCTGTCCCGCGAGCGGGTCCGCCAGATCGAGCACAAGGCCCTGGCCACCCTGCGGGAGCACAGCGGCATCGACCTCACCCAGCTCGCCGCGCGCTGAGCGGCTGGGCGAGCGGCAGGGCGGCGACCGCTCCCTGGGGCCCCGGCTCAGGGCCGGCGCTCAGTTCAGGGCTTCGCACCAGATGGGGATCGGCTGCGGCGTGGCGGTCAGGGCCGGGCCCGAGTCGCCGTGCAGGCCGTTGAAGCTGAAGCTGCCCCAGGCGACCTCCTGCTTCTCCTCGTCCAGGTAGTCGATGGTGATCTCGGCGCTGTCGCCCTGGTCGACCTGGGTCGAGAAGTAGCGCTGCGCGCCCTTGCTGCCCGCCTCTTCCTGGAGCTTGACCGTGGCGTGGCCCGTTGGCGTGTCGTAGGTGCCAGGGTCGGTGTAGGTGCCCAGCAGCTCCGCCACGAGCACGAAGACGTGGGAGCCCGTCGAGTCCCGCCAGAAGGCGCGGAAGTTGTGGCTGCCCAAGGGCTTGGAGCAGGTCGGGGTGTCGAAGTAGAGGTCGAGGTCGGCGCCGCCCGTCACGTGCAGGGTGAAGGGCTCCGGCTGGGGGGGGAGCACGCTGTTGCCGGTGTCACCGCCAGTGTCGGCGCTGCCGCCGCCGTCTCCGCTGTGGGTGCCGCCGCCGTCCCCGCCCCCGTCCGGGGCCGGCCCGGTGTCACCGGCGCCCTTGTCCCCTCCGCCGATGCAGGCCAGCAGGGTGAGGAACAGCAGCGGTGAGCGCGTCGACATGGCTCCTCCAGAGCGATGGGGAATGGTAGCGTCTGCCGCTCCCGCCCGCGAGGTTCCCATGTCCAACGTCCCCGCAGCTCCCCGGGTCTTCCACCGCAAGCAGAGCACCGCCGGGCTGCTCGGTCGGGTGGGGTGCATGGTGTTCCTCGGCTTGTTCCTGATGTTCTCAACCATGTGCAGCGGGCTGCTCGGGCTGTCGATGTTCGTGGGAACACCCGGCGAGTTCACGGTGGCCACCATCCTGGCCCTGTCCACGACGGTGCCCTACTGCATCGTCCTGCTGTGGCTGGATCGCAACGAGAAGGAGCCCTTGTGGCTCATCGTCACGGCCCTGCTGTGGGGAGCGGCGGCCGCCACCTTCATCTCGGGCATCTTCAACGACACCTTCGGCATGGTCGCGACGGGCGTGCTGCACAACCCGGCCCTGGCCAACCAGGTCACCGCCTCGATCTCGGCCCCCTTCATCGAGGAGTCCACCAAGGGCTTCGCGGTGATGATGCTCTTCCTGCTGTTCCGCCGCGACTTCGACGACGTGCTGGACGGCATCCTGTATGGGGCCCTGGTGGGCCTGGGCTTCGCCTGGTTCGAGAACATCACCTACTACGTGAGCGCGGCGCAGTCGGGCGGCTACGAGACCATGTTCAAGCTGGCCTGGGCCCGGGGCGTGGTCAGCGGCATGGGCGGCAGCCACGCGGCCTACACCGGGCTGACCGGCATGGGCTTCGGGTTGGTGCGGGTCATGCGCCGGGGCGTGCTGCGGTGGACCCTGGTGCCGCTGTTCTGGGGCCTGGCCATGTTTGCCCACTTCTCCTGGAACACCTTCGTCAGCTTCTTCACCCAGGGCAGCGAGGCGGTGACGCTGCTGCTGGGCCTGCCCGTCGCCACCTTCCTGCTGCAAGGCCCCTTCCTGTTCCTGCTGCTCATCGTGGTGGCGGTGGTGTGGCGCTCGGAGAACCGGATCATCGTGCAGTACCTCGAGGGCGAGCCCGCAGACGTCGTGAGCGACGAGGAGCGCCGCGCCCTGGTGCCGGCCCGCCGTCGCTCCTGGGGCGGCTTCGTGCGCTTCTTCACGCGCGGCCCCTTCCGCTGGTGGAGCCAGCGCGCCCTGGAGGCGGACCTCGTCCGCCTGGCCTTCACCCGCTGGCACCTGGCCCGGGACGAGGAGGGCTGGCAGGCCGACGAGGACGCAGATGTCCTGGCCCTCCGAGAGCGGGTCCGCCGCCGTCGTCGGGCCATGGCCTGAAGCTCAGCGGCCTGAAGCTCAGCGGCCTGAAGCTCAGCGGCCTGAAGCTCAGCGGCCTGAGAGGCGGCGTCCTCAGCCCTGGCGGGCCTGCTCCAGGAGGGCGGCCGGGGGCTCGCGCAGCTCCCAGATCAGGCCCGCGGCGGCCAGCAGGCGCAGCACCACGTAGCTGATGTCCAGCTCGTACCAGGCGAAGCCCTGGCGGGCGGCGCCCATGTAGCGGTGGTGGTTGTTGTGCCAGCCCTCGCCCAGGGTCAAGAGCGCCAGCAGGAAGCTGTTGCGGCTGTCGTCCCCCGTGTCGAAGCGGCGCCGACCCCAGACGTGGGTCAGGCTGTTGATGGTGAAGGTGGCGTGCCAGCTCAGGACCAGGGACAGGAAGAAGCCCGCGAAGAGCCCCTGCCAGCCCATGAGCAGCCAGGACGACACGCCGAGGACCGTGGCCGGCAGCAGGCGCCAGCGGTCCAGGAAGCGCAGCTCGGGCAGGCGCTCCAGGTCCTTGACGTTGCCGTGCTCGACCTCGGCCTCTTCGGTCAGCAGCCAGCCCATATGGGCATGCCACAGGCCGCGCTGGAGGGGTGAGTGCACGTCCTCGGGGCGATCACTGTAGCGGTGGTGGTGACGATGGTGACCGGCCCACCAGATCACGCTGCGCTGGGCCGAGAGCTGGGCCAGGACGGCCAGGACGAGCTGAAAGGCCCGCGAGGTCTTGAAGGCGCGGTGCGAGAAGTAGCGGTGGAAGCCGGCCGTGACCCCGAACATGACGACCAGGTACTGGACCAGGGCCCAGGCCGTGGTCTTCCAGGACAAGCCGGTCCACAACACCCCTGCCAGGGTGATGGCGTGGACCGCGATGAAGGCGCGCCCATGGGTGGGCAGCAGGGCGGCCAGGCCGCGACGCGCAGCACGCTCGGGCAGCGCAGTGCGCTCGGGCAGCGGCAACGCGGGACGGCTCCCGGTCTGGCCGTAGTGTTCGGTGTCTTCAGCGGCGTTGTGCACGGTCGGTCCCCTGGCGGGCGGTCAGGCAGAGCCTACGCACCCGCCCGCGGTGACTGGGTCACCGTTCCGTCGTCGGAGGTCACGCTTTGGTCAGCTCCTCCCCCCCGGGCGCTCCCGGCTTCAGTCGTCCTCTGGCGCCAGGATGAAGCGGTAGCCCGCGCCTCGCACGCTCACGAAGTGGCGGGGCTCGGCCGTGTCGGGCTCGAAGTGGCGGCGCAAGCGCAGGACGAAGTTGTCGACCGTGCGCGTGTTGGGGTGGTTGCGCAGCCCCCAGACCCGCTGCAGCAGCTCCTCTCGGGAGATGACCCGGCCGGTGTTCTGGGCGAAGTAGCGCACCAGGTCCAGCTCCAGCTTGGTCAGGCGCAGGGGCTCGCCCCGCACCGTGACCTCGTGCGTGTCGAAGTCCACGCGGGCGTCGCCGAAGGACAACACGCTGGCGAAGCGACTGGTGCGCTGTGCCTCCCAACCCCGGCGACGGATGGCCGAGCGCACCCGGGCGACCAGCTCCTCCAGCTCGAAGGGCTTGGTCAGGTAGTCATCGGCCCCGCTCTCCAGGCCCTCAACCCGATCCTCGGTCAGGCTGCGCGCGGTCAACATGATGACGGGCGTGTAGTCACCCACGTCCCGCAGGCGCCGGCAGATGTCGAAGCCGTCCATGTCGGGCAGGGTGACGTCCAGCACGATGGCGCTGTAGGGCGTGGCCCCGGCGAGCAAGGCGAAGGCCTCGCGTCCGGAGCCGGCGGTGACGACGGCGAAGCCCTCCAGCTCGAAGTTCAGCTTCAGGCCCCGCGCAAGGTGGGACTCGTCCTCGACCACGAGGATGGACGGGCGGTCGCCCATGGACGCAAGCTCCCGGTGAGGAGGAGGAGGAAGAGCCGCACTCTAGCCCACAGCGGCAGGCGAGCGGCTCAGGATGCCTTCTGGCGGCGGGCCTCGGAGGCGTCGGCGCGGCGTGGATCCAGCGGCAATGTAAAGCGCATGGTGGTGCCCTGGTCCCGACCCGGCGAGTGCGCGGAGAGGCGCCCGCCCAGGCTGCGGACCAGCGAGGAGACGACGTACAGGCCCAAGCCGGTGCCCTGGCGCTTGCGCACGCCCACCGAAGGCACCCGGTAGAAGCGCTCGAAGACGCGCTTGAGGTGGGCACGGGGGATGCCGATGCCGCGGTCCTGGACCTCGATGCGGACGCGCCCCCGGTCGACGGTGGCCCGCACGGTGACCTGGACAGGAGGCTCGGAGTACTTCACCGCGTTGTCGAGCAGGTTCTTGAGCACCGTCTCCAGGGCGGTGTCGTCCGTCAGCAGGTGGACGTCGGGCGGGACCTCGATGGTGATGGACTCGGGCGCGGCGCGGTAACGACTGCGCACCCGCTCGGCCGTGACCGTGACCAGGGCCCGCAGGTCGACCTCCTGCTGGTTCTGCCCCTCTTTTCCATGGTCCAGGCGGCTGGCTTCCAGGATGTCGTCGATGAAGGCCGAGAGCCGGTCCACGTCCTCCAGCATCATCCCCTGGAGCTCGCTGCGCTGATCGTCGGACAGCTCCGGGCGGCGCATGGTCTGCAGGCACAGGCGCAAGCTGGCCAAGGGGCTGCGCAGCTCGTGGGTGACGCTGTCGATGAACCGGGTCTGCCGCCGGTCCTCCAGGATGTCCCGGACCAGGCGGATGCAGAAGATGACCAGCACCGTCATGATGGTCAGGAAGGAGGCCGGACCGGCCACGAGCAGCCAGCGGTTGGTCTGGGCCAGGCGGTCGGAGAGCTCCAGGTTCTGGGCGATGACGATCGTCCAGCCCACCAGCAGGGCGATGTTGAGCAGCACCCCGACGACGGTGAGGGTGATGGGGGTCGAGATGCTGCGGATGGGGCCGACGGCCATGGGCCGAGCATAACGGGGACGTCCACCCGCCGGCTCGGCCTCGCAACGCGATCAGGTCGCGGCGGGGCGGGGCGCCGAGCGGGCCATCAGGCGCGCGGCCACGACGCCGGTCAGGAACATGCAGCCGGACCAGGTCAGGACCGTGAGCATCGTGGCGGGGTCCTGGAACCAGCGGCTGGCCAGCAGGATGCAGGCCGAGCTGCTGTGGATGACCCCCACGCAGGCCAGCGCGGCGCGGCTGGGCCGATCCCGGGGCGAGATGATCCAGCCGCCGACCAACCCGGCCAGCACGGTGCCCTCGACGGCCAGCAGGGTGGGCAGGCCGGCCTCGACGAAGCGATGGCCCTGGAGCAGCACGACGGCGGCGCCGAAGACCGCCAGCAGGCCGTTGGCGACCCGACTGCTCAGCCGCTTCAGGCCGGCGGCGCGGCCGGGGTCCAGGCGCCGCAGCACCAGCCCCACCGTCAAGGGCGCGATCTGGAACATCAGGATGGTCTGCGCCATGGCCCAGATGGCGCCGTCACCGCTTGCGTCGACCGGCACACCCAGCAGGTCCAGGCCCACGGGGATGAGCACGGTGTTCAGCACGTTGAACAGCAAGACGAGCGCGGCGGCCAGGGCCACGCGCCCTCGGGCCCCCAAGGCCAGGTAGGCGCCCATGGGACCGCCAGGGGCCACGGAGCACAACAACAGCCCGGCCCGCGCGCCCGGCCCCAGGTGCAGCAGCGTAGCCAGGCCCAGCGCCACCGCGGGCGCGAGGACGTAGCCAGCCACCAGCCCGGCCAGGATCCCGGCCGGCCGCCGCACGCTGTGGACCAGGGCCGACAGCTCCAGATCCAGCCCTACGGAGAACATGAGGACGACCACGAAGATCCCCGCGGCCACGGACTGTGCTTGCTGCATCTGGGCGGGGTCCACGGCGTTCCAGGGCGGGGCAGGAGGGGGGGACAAACGTCACGGAGGCATCACGGCAGCGTACGGCCAAGGCCCGCGGCGGGGTGTAGTATCCGACCTTCCGGTGGGCCCGCACGGCCCCCCCGATCTCCCGCCCCCGGACCCGCGCCGGACCCGCAGCGCGCCTGCCTTGCGCTGCACCGAGGTTCCCCGATGATCGATCAGCTTTCCCGCGAGGAGCGCATGCAGCTCCTGCGCTTCATGTGCTCCTTCGCCTGGGCGGACCTGGAGGTCCGAGACTCGGAGCGCAACGTGGTCACGCGCCTCATCAAGTCCTTCGAGCTGGACGAGGAAGAGGCCGCCGAGGTCGAGGAGCTGCTCAAGCACCCGCCCAACCCCGAGGACGTGGACCCGCAGGAGATCCCCGTGGAGCACCGCGAGATCTTCCTGGAGACAGTCAAGGCCATGATCTACTCCGACGGCGAGATCAGCCCCTCGGAAGCCGAGAGCTTCGAGCTGCTGGACCAGCTGATCCGCTGATCGGCAGGGCCGCTGGGCTGCGGGCCGCTGGGCTGCGGGCAGGTGCCGGATATCCGGCACCCCCCTGCCGGAGAACCGGCACCTGGCAAGGCAAGTAGGCGCAACTGCACGGGCACGGCTCGTGCTGGAGGGGAGCCATCCACCTGGAGGCTCCCCATGTCCGTCCCCGCTCCTTCCGCCCCTCCCCTCGCCCGCCCCCGCCCCCGCCCCCCGGCCCCCCTTGCCTGGACCCTGCGGCTGGTCGGTCCAGGCTTGGCGGCGCCGCATCCGCTGGGCGTGGATCGCCAGTGGCGCGAGCTGGTGACCCGGGCGGCAGGCCGGGGCCTGGTGAGCGCCTGCCTGCAGCCGGGACAGGCGGACCTGCTGCTGCTGTGCGGAGAGCCGGCAGCCCGGGCGCTGGGGGGCCGGCTGGCGGGGCCCCTATGCCTGGAGCTGGACCGGGTGGAGCCGCTGTTCAAGGCAGCCGGGCTGCGCGCCGCGGTGCAGGCCATCGAGTCGGCCCCGGTGCGGGCCGGGCGGGCCGCGGAGTTGCTGGACTGGCGCTGGAGCACGGCCTGGGATCGGGCGGGCCTGCGCCACCTGCCCGGCGTGGGGGGCGCCGATCTGCGGGCCCTGCTTCCCCACGGCGGCACGGTGCCGCTGCCCGCGCCGGCCGCCCCGCGGCGCTTCCCCGGTGCTCCCCTGCCCCGCCTGGCCGAGGTCGCGGCCCTCAGCCAGGGCCTGCACCCCAGCGAGCTTCGGGCGCCGCGGGATCCGGCCGCCGGCGCCGCCCGCCGCCTGGCCCTGGCGCTGGCCCTGCACGCCGGCTGGGCCGAGGACCTCGCCCGGACCGAGCTGGGCGAAGAGGGGCCGCCGACCGGGGGAGCCGCGCTGCTGGCCGCCCTGCGCCTGCTCGACCGGGTCCTGCGCGGCCAGCTCGCCCTGGCGCGCCCCATGGCCCTGCCCGAGCTGGCGCGGGGACGCGCGGCCCAGCCCACCGCCGGCCCCCCCGCGGCGCGCCTGGCCCGCCGCCTGGCCCTGGGGGGCTGAGCCGGCCCTCGCCTGTGGCAAGCTCGGCGGCCCCGGGAGCCGCCGTGTCCGACACCCCCACCGTCCCCGAGGGCGAGCCCACCTCGCCCCTCGACCCGGCCGACACCCTGGCGAACCTGGCTGGCCAGGCCCTCGAGAACCTGGTCAACCAGTTCGCGCGGCCCCTGGACTTCCTCCGCGAACTCGTCCAGAACAGCATCGACGCCGGCTCCGCCCGGGTCGAGGTCTGGTTGGCCTTCACGCCCGACGCCGACGCAGCCGCCCAGGGGGTGCTGGAGATCCACGTCGATGACTGGGGCGAGGGCATGGACGAGCGGATCATCGACTCGCAGCTCACCCGCCTCTTCGCCTCCTCCAAGGAGGACGACCTCACGAAGATCGGCAAGTTCGGCATCGGCTTCACCTCGATCTTCGCCATCCGCCCCGAGGCGGTGCTGCTGCGCACGGGCCGGCACGGGGAGAGCTGGGAGCTGTGCTTCCACCCCGACCGCTGCTTCGACAAGGTGCGGCTGGACGCGCCAGTGAGCGGCACCCACGTCACCCTCTTCAAGCGCATGCCGGCCGCAGAGCTGCCGCAGTTCGTGCGGGAGAGCCGCTTCATCCTCCAGTTCTGGTGCGAGCACTCCAACACGCCCATCACGTTTTGGGACCGCACCCGGGGCCAGGCCGCGCCCGCCCCCCAGGCCGCCGATCCCTTCGCGGCCTTCGCTGGCGACAGCGCTGGGGACAGCGCAGGAGAGAGCGCCACGCCCGTCGACGGGCCCGAGCAGATCAACCTGCCCATGGCCCTGGACTGCGATCTCTCGGTGCGCCTGGACGAAGACGGGGTCCAAGTCGTGGTCGGCTACGCCCAGCGGCCCCGCTACGGCTTCTACAACGGTGGCCTCACGCTGATGAGCACCGAGAACGAGGAGGCCCTGGGGCGCTACTTCCACCTGCTCGGCCACCTCAGCTTCAAGGTCAAGAGCAACACCCTGGAGCACACGCTCACCCGGGACAACGTGCTCCAAGACGCCCACTGGGAGGCCGCCATCGCCGTGCTGCAGCGGGCCAGCGCGCGGCTCCAGGAGCGGCTGGTGTCGCGAGCGGCCGAGGCTGCCGCCCAGGGCGAGCCGCTGTCGCTCTGGCACCGCTACCTGGCCCGGGAGTGCAGCGCCCGAGCCCTGCACCGCGTGGTGGATGGCGCGACCCGGGCCGCCTTCCTGCGCGACCACGTCGGCACGCCCCTGAGCCTGGACCAGCTCGAGCAGGTCTACCAGGACCACGGCGCCGTGCTGCTGCACCCGGGCGCCAGCCCCCTGGCCGACGCGCTGCAGGCCCAGGGTGTGCCCCTCTTCGACGATGACGCCGACCTGCGGGACCTGCTGCAGGCCACCTGGCGTCCCCCATTCTTCGCCCTGAGCTACGGCCACCGCCGCGTCGTCCGGGCCGACGAGATCTACGTGCTGCCCCGGCGCCTGGGACCCGCCGAGCTGCAGCGGCACGAGGCCCGCCTGCTGGCCTCGACCCAGGCCCTGCTCGAGGCCTCCGTGGCCGGGCGCCTGGACCTGCAGGTGGCCGAGTTCCCCATGGGCTCCGAGGAGTCCGTGGTGGTCGAGGGTCCCGCGGACGCCGGCGTCTTCCGCCGCACCGGCCGACGCTGGCGCTGGTTGCCCGGCGTCTTCCAGCGGCGGCTGCTCCTGCTGAACCGGCAGCACCCCTACTTCCTGTCCCAGGTCGTGTTGGCGGGCGAGCGCCCCGAGGTCGCCGCCGTGGCCCTGGCCCACGCCATCCTGGACGTGGAGGGGGTCGAGGGCGAGCGCACCTGGCGCCGCCTGCTGGACCACGAGGGCGAGCGGCTCCGCCAGGGAGGACGGCCATGAGCGACGTCGACGCGATCCTGGCCCGCAGCCGCCACCCCGGCAGCTTCGTCGAGCGCCGCCGCTTCACCTTGTCCCGGGACAAGGCCGTCGAGAAGCTGCGGGAGTTCACCCTGCGGCACCCCGAGCAGTACATCCTGGAGCTGGTCCAGGCCGCCGTCTTCGCCGGTGCCCGCTGGATCGCCATCGACGTCTCGCCCGAGCGCCTGTTCTTCGCCTGGGTCGGCGGCCGCACCCTGGCCGGCTCCGAGCTGGAGAGCATCTTCGACTACCTCTTCGCCGACCGCGCCGCGGCGAAGACCCGACACCTGGTGCAGCTCGCCGTGGCGCTGAACGCCCTGATGCAGCGCAAGCCACGGGTGATCCGCATCGAGAGCGGCGACGGCGGCGACGAGACCACGGTCCGCATGGACCTGGACGCCCGCGGCCGCGGCCAGGTCGGCCGCCCCGACGAGAGCTTCAGCGGCACCTACCTGGTGGTCGAGTACGCCAACGCCTGGTTCTCCCGCTTCCAGGCATCGGACTGGACGCGCGAGCAGGGCCTGGTCGAGGAGCGGTGCCAGTACTGCCCGGTGCCCATCCTGCTGAATTACCGCGCCCCCTTCGGCTACCGCGCCAACCGCGAGATCCGCCTGCTTGGCGGCGTGCCCTCGGAGCCGCTCCGCGACGAGCACCGCCGGGGCGTGCTGGGCATGCCGACCGAGGGGACCGAGGAGGGCGTGCGCATCGTCGTGGGCGGTGTGTGGATCTGCACGCGCAAGGTCGCCGCGCTGGGGAGGGTGCCGGTGCGGGCCGGGCAGCTGGCCCGCCTCAGCGGGGTCATCTGCGACGACAACCTGCGCAAGACCGCCGACCAGAGCGACGTCGTCGAGGACGCCCGCTGGGTGGACATGCTCCACGCGGTCCAGCCTGCGGCGACCACCCTGATCCAACGCGCCACCGGGAACCCTCGCTACCAGCCCCCCGCGTTGCCGCGTCGAGTGGCCGTGGTGGAGGTGGACGCGAGAGTGGAGCCGGGAGTGGATGCAGCAGAGGAAGGCGCCGCCCGGTCGGGCCCCGAGGCCGAGGCGCTGCCCGAGAGGCTGGCCCAGGTGGCGCCGCGCCCGGAGCTGGCGCTGGAGGCCCTGGCCACCCTGGCCCCCGGGACCCCGGTCTTCTGGGTCGAGCCCGAGCTGGTCTCGAGCCTGGGCCTGGGGGCGGATCCTGATCGTTTCCCCTTCCGCCTGCTCGCTTTGCGACCGGGCCAGGCCGTGACCCTGGCCGCCGCCGCCCCAGGCCTGTCCCTGGGGGCGGTCACCAGCGCCGCGGAC